>JAANMY010000416.1_pt1 | contig 60561 bp, 63 predicted proteins | sample 7279691 | NCBI WGS metagenome assembly JAANMY01 (sample SAMN14094543, study PRJNA606508) | bioreactor metagenome | isolation source: A lab-scale SPAN reactor treating ammonium-rich wastewater day 388 | place: Ireland: Galway | collected 2018-02-07 | reverse complement strand
GAAAGAATGGGGTGAAACAGCGCCCCCCACCCCCAGCCCCCGCCCCGGTCTTCCGTGGACAAATATCCCCGCCGGAGGCAAGCAGCGGGGAAACCGGCGCCCCGCGTGCAGGACCGCTATGACCCGTGACGCCGGCGCAGCGCCTCGTCGACCGTAGGTGCGTAATGCACCAGCGGGCGGCGCAGCCCATGCGTCAGCAGCACCCGGCGGATGTCGCGGCTGGTGCCGGTCAGCCACAGCGCGATGCCGCGGCGCTGTGCCTTGTGCGCCAGCCCCTCGATCATGTTGGCGCCGGTGGAATCCAGGAAGGGCACGGCGCTGAAATCCACCACCAGCACCCGGAACCCGTCCTGGATGCGGTCCAGCACCGAGCCGATCGAGGCCGTGGCGCCGAAGAACAGCGCCCCCGAGATGCGATAGACCACCACGTCGCGCGGCTGCGGCTGGTCCGGGCGCGGCCGGCTGCTGTCGGCCATGTCGGCGCCGACCAGCGCCTCGACCCCTACCGCCTGGCTCATGCGCTGGATGAACAGCACCGAGCCGAGCGCCAGGCCCGTGACGATGGCCTCGGTCAGGTCGCGGAAGATCGTCAGCCCGAAGGTGACCAGCAGCACCGCCGCCTCGCCCCAGCCCGAGCGCAGCAGGATGGCGATGGCGGGTTTCTCGATCATGTTCCAGGCGACGACCGCCAGCACGCCGGCCAGTGCTGCCAGGGGGATATAGGATGCCAATGGCGCCGCCAGCAGCATGAAGCCCAGCAGGAACAGCGCATGCAGCATCCCCGCCACCGGCCCATGCGCGCCCGAGCGCACGTTGGTCGCGGTCCGCGCGATGGTGCCGGTGACGCAGATGCCGCCGAACAGCGCCGAACCCATGTTCGCCACCCCCTGCGCCACCAGTTCGCAATTCGAGCGGTGCCGGCGGCCGGTCATGCCGTCGGCGACCACCGCCGAGAGCAGCGATTCGATGGCGCCCAGCAGCGTCAGCGATACCGCCGCGGGCAGAAGCGCCAGGGCCTTCTCCAGCGAAAACTCCGGCAGCGCCGGGGCGGGCAGGGTCGAGGGGATGCCGCCGAAGCGGCTGCCGATGGTCGCGACATCCGCCCCCGTTGCCGCGGTGATGCCCGCGGCCAGCGTCACGGCGATCAGCATGCCGGGCCAGTGCGGGCGGGCGCGCTTCAGCCCCAGGATCACCGCGACGGTTCCCAGCGCGATCCCCAGCGCGGCAGGCGTCAGGCTGGCGCGGGCCTGCCACAGCGCCGGGATCTTCTGGACCAGCTCGCCCGGTTCATGGGTCAGCGCCAGGCCGAAGATTTCCTTCAGCTGGCTGGTGAAGATGATGACGGCGATGCCGGCGGTGAAGCCGACCGTCACCGGGAAGGGGATGAACTTGATGAAAGTGCCCAGCCGCAAGAACCCGATGGCGACCAGCATCAGCCCCGACATGAAGGTCGCGAGGATCAGTCCCGACATGCCGTGCTGCGCCACGATCCCGGCGACCAGCACGATGAAGGCCCCCGCCGGCCCGCCGATCTGGTAGCGCGAGCCGCCCAGCGCCGAGACCAGGAAGCCGCCGATGATGGCGGTATAGAGCCCCTGCGCTGGCGATGCGCCCGATGCGATGGCGATGGCCATCGACAGGGGCAGCGCCACGATGGCGACGGTCAGCCCGGCCAGGGCATCGGCGCGCAGCTCGACCGCGCCATAGCCCTCGCGCAGGACGGTGATCAGTTTCGGGGTGAACAGCGGCGCAAATCCGGGCGCTGCGATTGCCTGCTGGTTCATCTGGGGCCGCACCTTGGTCAAGGAGGCGGCGGGATCGTCGGCTTTCGTCGGCGGTCGCCGTCGCGATTACGTCTGCGGACCGGATTTCAGCCGCACGCCGCGCCCGCCCGAGGTGCTGGCGGCGCCTTCGCCGATCAGCTCGATCCCGGCGGCCTCCAGCGCCTCGACCACGCGGGTCAGGCTTTCGACCACGCCGCGCACATTGCCGTCGCTGGCCTCCATGCGCTGGATGGTGGGAACCGACAGGCCCGAGAGTTCGGCGAGCCGCTTCTGGTCGATGCCAAGAAGGGCGCGCGCCGCACGCATCTGGGCCGAGGTCATCATGCGCTGATTTCCAATCCTTGATGATGGATGTCTAGCATAGCTATCATGATATTTCAAACATCATCTTTGCCGGTTCAGGCATAAGAAAAAGGCCCCCGCGAAGGGGGCCTTTCCGGTCCATTTGCCCGAGTAGGCGATAGGTCAGAACTTCATTGTCGTGCCCAGCGTGATCGTGCGACCGGGCGCCCAGACCGGCTCGATCCCACCGCGGCTGTCATTCGCACCAAAGCCCGACCGCTCGTAATAGTTCTTGTCGAACAGGTTATCGACGCTGAGCCGAACCGCCACGTTCTCATATGCCTGGGGCGTCCACTCGGCATAGGCGTTGACCACAGTATAGGACGGCTGCTTGTAGTAAGTCGTCGTGGAGGTCGGGCCTACGACGACCCGCTCGTCGATCGAGCCTGCCCATTCCACCGAGGCGCCCAGGACCGTGTTCCATGCCGGCAGTTCGTGATCGACCCAGAGCGTGGCGGTTTCGCCCACCGGCATGAAATAGACGCCGTTGTTGGGCAGGACATCGTCACCATCGCCGGTCACGTCCGCCTTGGTGAAGGAGGCGCCGATCCGGGTATTGCCGAAATCATAGGTGCCATGCAGGGTGACACCCTTGCTGCGGTATTCCTCGGTGCGGTTGGTCAGCAGGGTCGAGGATTCGTAGCTCAGCAGTCCGTCGATCTTCGTGTCGAAGACCGTGATGCCGGCCTGCCAGGCGTCGCCGTTAAAGTTCGCTCCGACCTTGAGGTTCTTGGCTGTGCCCGTGTCCAAGTCCGGGTCGGTGACAAAGGCGTTGCTGCGGGCATGGACATAGCCGTAATCGCCGATGACGTAGCCCAGCCAGGTGCGCGAAGCGCCGGCGAAGACTTCGATATTGTCGTTGACGCGATAGGCGAGAGTGCCGTTCACGCTGGCACCGGAATCGCTGAACCGCTCGCCGTTCCAATCGGTAAAGCGGTGCGCGTCGTAGCGGGCGCCGGTCGAAAGGCTGAAGCCGTTCTGGAACTCGAACCGGCCCTGGGCGAAGACGCCGATCTGACTGGTCGAGAAGTTGCGATATTGCCGATCAGCAGCCTGGCCGTCACCATAGTTGTCGGTGGAGTAGTCGTGTTCGTTGAAGTCGACCCCCGCGGTGATCTTGCCGCCGCTAACCGTGAAGGTATTCTGCACCTTGCCGCCGAACTGGTCCTCATTGAAGATCGCGTCACCGTTGTTGCCGCGCGCGCCGGAGGCGTAGTTCGGCCGCCAGTATTCATATTGGCTGAAGTAAAGCGAAACCTCGGGATCCCACATGTCGGTCGGCTCGGTCGAGGTATAGGTCAGCTTGACCGTGTCACGGCTGACCTTCAGCGGATGGACCTCGTCGCCGGCCAAGCCCATGTTCGCCTTGATCAGGCGATCGGCCTCGTCACGGCTGCGCTCCAGGCCAAGCTCGATCCGGTGGCCTTCGAACTCATAGCCCAGTTTGGCCAAGACATTGCGCGCCGCAGGCTCGGTGCCCAGAATCTCCTTGCCGTCGCCGTTGTCGTAATTGTCGCCGTTCGAGCCGTGGGCCATGATGAACCAGTCGAACCCGCCGCTCCGGCCATAGCCGGCCAGGCTGCCCGAGAAGCCGCGACCATTCGAGCCATAGGAAAGTGCTGCACGGCCGCCGACGTTCTGCCCCGCTTCCAGCAGATCCAGCGCGCCCACCGTCTCGTAGCGCAGGGCACCCGCTGCGGCGGCAAAGCCGGAATCAGCTGCTGCCGCCCCGGCCTCGACCTCGACCGATTTCAGGAAGGCCGGGTCGATCACGTTCGAGCCGGTGTGGTGCCAACTGGTCTGCGCTTGCGGCACGCCGTCCACGGTAACGGCAAGCAGCGATTGCTCGATACCGAAGACGCTGACCTTCTTGGCCGGTCCGCCGCCACCGGAAACGGTGATGGAGGATTCACGCGAGAACAGCTCCGAGACATCGGCGGGCTGCATCGCCTCGATGTCCTCGGCGGTGACGGAGACGCCGCCGGTCGCCTCGACATTCTCCTGGCCGTCGGCGACCAGGGTGATCGGGTTCAGGACCACGGTCTCGGCGTTCTGGTTGTCCTGTGCGTAAAGGGCTGTCGCCAGGGCAAGCGAGGACACGCCCGCCAGCGGGATAATACGGCGCAATTTCATGGTCATTGCCTTGATTCGTTCGAAACTGGCGCGAGTTATATGGCCGGTCCCAGGATGCACAAGTATTTTACTCGGATATTCGATCTGGTTTCGACTGAAATAGTCGGGATTGTTGCGCTTCTGCGTCACTTCCGGATCGGGCCGCGACGATGGGCCGCAGGATGCCGACAGCCAACGCCGGGGCTGGCGCAGGCGGGGGCAATGGGGTTACAGCAGCCCAAAGCCGCAGCCCGAGAAGCCACAGATGACAATTACCCTTTACCGCAACGACCTGCCGGACGACCTGGACCTGGGCCCGGTCGTGGCCATCGACACCGAGACGATGGGGCTGGACCCGCGCCGCGACCGGCTGTGCCTGGTGCAGCTGTCCTCGGGCGACGGCAATGCGCATCTGGTGCAGATCGCCCAGGGCCAGCGCGCGGCGCCGAACCTGGTGCGGATGCTGGCAGATCCCCAGGTGCTGAAGCTTTTCCACTTCGGGCGTTTCGACATCGCCGCGCTGGAGGCGGCCTTCGGCGTGGCGACGAAGCCGGTCTGGTGCACCAAGATCGCCAGCAAGATGGTGCGCACCTATACCGACCGGCACGGGCTGAAATACCTGCTTTCGGACCTGGTCGGCGTCGACATCTCCAAGCAGCAGCAGACCAGCGACTGGGGCGCGGCGGAACTGTCCGAGGCGCAGCGGGAATATGCCGCCTCGGACGTGCTGCACCTGCACGCGCTCAAGGCCGAGCTGGAAAAGCGACTGGCGCGCGAGGGGCGGCTGGGCCTGGCGCAGGCCTGTTTCGACTTTCTTCCCACCCGTGCCCATCTGGACCTGCTGGGCTGGGGGGATGAAAACGACATCTTCCATCACTAGGTAGCGGGCCATGAGCGCATATCTCGATACCGCCCGCAGGGTGATCCGCACCGAGGCCGAGGGGCTGGCCCTGCTGGCCGACGGCCTTGGCGACAGCTTCGACCGCGCGGTCGAGACCGTCCTGGCCGCGCGCGGCCGGGTGGTCGTGTCCGGCATGGGCAAGTCCGGCCATGTCGGGCGCAAGATCGCCGCGACGCTGGCCTCGACCGGGACGCCGGCGCAGTTCGTCCATCCGGCCGAGGCGAGCCATGGCGACCTGGGCATGGTGACGCAGGGCGACGTGGCGCTGGTGCTGTCCAATTCCGGCGAGACGCCGGAGCTGGCCGACCTGATCGCCCATACCCGGCGCTTCCAGATCCCGCTGATCGGCGTCGCCGGCCGGCCGCAATCGACGCTGCTGCGCCAGGCCGACGTGGCGCTGGTCCTGCCCGCGGCGCCCGAGGCCTGCGGCACCGGCATCGTGCCCACCACCTCGACCACCATGACCATCGCGCTGGGCGATGCGCTGGCCGTGGCGCTGATGGAGCATCGCCAGTTCACGCCCGAGCATTTCCGCACCTTCCACCCCGGCGGCAAGCTGGGCGCGAAACTGTCCAAGGTGGCTGACCTGATGCACCGGGACATGCCGCTGGTGGCCGAGACCGCGCCCATGGCCGAGGCGCTGCTGACCATCAGCCAGAAAAGCTTCGGCGTGACCGGGGTGACGGATGCCGCGGGGCGGCTGACCGGCATCATCACCGACGGCGACCTGCGGCGGCACATGCAGGGCCTTCTGGACCATAGCGCCGCCGAGGTGATGACCCGCAACCCGCGCACCATCGGCCCCGACGCGCTGGCCGAGGCGGCCTTGGCCGAGATGCAGGCACGCCGCATCACCTGCCTGTTCGTGGTCACGCTCGAAGGGATGCCGGCGGGGCTGATCCATATCCACGACTTCCTGCGCACGGGGCTTGTCTGACGGTGGGCACCCGCTCGCGCATCGTGGCCTGGCTGCGGGTGCTCCTGCCGCTGACGGCGCTGGCGATCCTGTCGGTGTTGTTCCTGCTGGGCCGCAAGCCCGACCCCGAGGCGAGCATCCCCTATGCCGACGTGGACCCGCGCGAGCTGGCCGAGCGGCAGGCGGTGACGAGCCCGACCTATGCCGGCGTGACCCGCGACGGCGCGCAGCTGAGCATCTCGGCCGCCGAGGCGCTGCCCGGCGATCGCACCAGCGGCGCCCAGGCGCAGGCGGTGCGCATGACCCTGCGCGCCAGCGACGGGCGGGCGGCGGATGTCAGCGCCGGCGCCGCCTCGATGGCGGACCAGCAGGTCCGGCTGGGCGAGGGGGTGCGCATGACCACCGCCGACGGCTGGGTGCTAACCGCGCCCGAACTGCTGGCCTCGACCACCGAGGGCACGCTGCTCTCGGAGGACGAGGTCAATGTGCTTGCCCCTTTCGGCCGGCTGACGGCGGGGCGGATGGAGTTTCGGCCCTCGGGCGAGGGCAGCGGCGATCACGTTCTTGATTTGAGCGGCGGAGTCCGCTTGATATACCGGCCATGACCCGGCGCCGCCGGCCGCATAGGGGGCCTGCGGGCGCCAGAAAGGAAATCCGATGATCCGGCCCGGACCGCTTTTGCCCGTGATCCTGTCGCTGATGCTGGCGGCGGGCCCGACGCTGGGACAGGCCGCCGGCTTCGGCCGGGCGCAGGACATCAAGGAGCCGGTCGAGGTCACGGCCGATTCGCTGACCGTGGACCAGAAGACCGGCCAGGCGACCTTTTCCGGCAATGTGCTGATCGGCCAGGGCGCCATGCGGCTGTCGGCGGACAGCGTGACCGTGACCTATGCCCAGGGCGACCAGCGCCGCATCAGCGCGCTGCACGCGCAGGGCAACGTCACCCTGGCCAGCGGCGAGGACGCGGCCGAGGCCCAGGCGGCGGATTACGATGTCGAGACCGGGACCATCGTGCTGACCGGCGACGTGCTGCTGAGCCAGGGCGGCAACCTGCTGGCGGGCGACAAGGTGACGGTGAACCTGGAAAGCGGCACCGCCGACGCCTCGGGCCGGGTGCGCAGCGTCCTGCAGCCGGAGAACTGACGCCATGGCCGAAAAGCAGGGGCTGCGCGTCCGCGGCCTGCGCAAATCCTATCGCAACCGCCCGGTGATCCGCGACGTGGCGCTGGACCTGGACCGGGGCGAGGTGGTGGCGCTTCTGGGGCCGAACGGCTCGGGCAAGACCACCTGCTTCTATTGCGTGGCCGGGCTGGTCGCGCCTGATTCGGGCCAGGTGCTGATCGACGGGCAGGACGCGACGCGGCTGCCGATGTATCGCCGCGCCCAGATGGGCATCGGCTACCTGCCGCAGGAGATGTCGATCTTTCGCGGCCTCACGGTCGAGCAGAACATCATGGCCGTCCTGGAACTGGTCGAGCCGCATGTCCACCAGCGCCGCGAGCGGCTGGAGGAACTGCTGGGCGATTTCTCGATCGGCCATCTGCGCGGTGCCTCGGCCATGGCGCTGTCGGGGGGCGAGCGGCGCCGGGTCGAGATCGCCCGCTGCCTGGCGGCCGATCCGGCCTATCTGCTTCTGGACGAACCATTCGCCGGCGTCGATCCCATCGCCGTGGGCGAGATCCGCGCCCTGGTCCACGACCTGAAAAGCCGCGGCATCGGCGTGCTGATCACCGATCACAACGTCCGCGAAACGCTGGAGATCGTGGACCGCGCCTATATCCTGCACGACGGCCATGTGCTGAAATCCGGCACCACGGCCGAGATCGTCGCCGATCCGCAGGTCCGCCGCGTCTACCTGGGCGAAACCTTCCGCATGAACTGAACGCGAGGACGTGACGATCCCGTGCGCGCAGCCGTTGACACGGCGGCATGGCTGTCACCAAATGAGGATATGGCCGGGCAGGACGCCGGGCCAAAGAAACCCGGACGGTGCCGCCGCGAGGGCTGCGACGACCAGGCCGGGCAACCGAAAGGACGGACCACCATGCGCTATCAGATCAGCGGAAAACAGATCGATGTGGGCGATGCGCTTTCGACTCATGTCAAGACCGAACTCGGTGCCACCGTTGAGAAATATTCGCAACGCCCGACGGATGCGACGGTCATCTTTTCCCGCAACGCGCATGAATTCATCTGCGATGCCGTGGTGCATCTCTCGACCGGGCTGACCGCCCAGGCCAAGGGCGGGGCCACCGACATCTATGCGGCCTTCGAACAGTGCCGCGAGCGGATGGACAAGCAATTGCGCCGCTACAAGCGCCGGCTCAAGGATCATTACAAGGACCGGACCCAGCCGGTTGAATTCGAACAGGCGGGGATGTATGTGCTGGCCGCTGGTGAAGATGACGAATGGGAAACGCAGGCCGACGGCGTGCAACCCATGATCATCGCCGAGATGGAGACCCGCGTGCCCACCCTGTCGGTCGGCGAGGCGGTGATGCAGATGGAACTGGCCGGCAGCCCGCTGCTGGTCTTCCGCAACGAGAAACATGGGGGCGTGAACGTGGTTCACCGCCGCGACGACGGCAACGTGGGCTGGATCGACCCCCGCAATCTGGGCTAGACTGACGCAAGAAGGGCAGTCTTGTTGAACCAACGTCCCGGCCGCGCAGCCCGCGGCCGGGCCTTGACAATTTTTTGGGCGACATGCAGATCAGCGACATACTCTCCCCCGCCGCCGTGCGGACGATGAGCCAGACCACCAGCAAGAAACGGTTGTTCCAGGAAATCGCCGAACAGGCGCGGGCGGTCTATGGCGTGGATGCCGCCCAGACGCTGGACGCGCTGCAAGAGCGCGAAAGCCTGGGCCCCACCGGGGTCGGCCATGGCGTCGCGCTGCCCCATGCGCGGCTGCATGGGCTCGACCACGTGGTCGGCCTGTTCCTGCGGCTGGAAAAGCCGCTGGATTTCGACGCGGTGGACCGCCAGCCGGTTGACCTGATCTTTGCGCTGCTCGCGCCCAAGAACTCGGGCGTCGATCACCTCAAGGCGCTGGCGCTGGTCTCGCGCACGCTGCGCGACCAGGACCTGCGCGCCAAGCTGCGCGCGAACGAGGATCCGGTGGCGCTGCACGCCATGCTGGCCGCCGCGCCGGGCATCAAGGCGGCCTGAGGTCGCAGGGCCGCCCGCAAGGGGTGAAATGCGCCCGCATCCGCGCTATACTCCCGCGCGGGAGGAAGACCGAAATGACCAGACATATCGCAGACCGCAGTCACGAAAACAGTTCCGGCCGCACCCAATATTATACGCGGCAGGAACGCGAATCCGGCCTTCATCCGGCCATCGCCGCCCTGCGCATGCGGCCCCGCGTCCGCAGCAGCGAAGAGGCGAATCGCCGCGCCGCCGAATTTGCCCGGATCGAGCGCGGCCATCGGGTCTGATCCCTGGCCCAGCAATGCGAACCGGCCGGGCGCTGCCGCCCGGCCGGTTTTCATTTCGGCCTTGGCCTGGGACGGCGGTCAGGCGCGGACCAGATTTTCGTATTCCTCGACGATCTTGCGGGTGGTGTCGCCGACCTGGAAATGCCAGTCGCCGATCTGCCCGACCGGGGTCACTTCGGCCGCGGTGCCGGTCAGGAAGCATTCCTGGAAGCTGTCCAGCTCCTCGGGCTTGATGCGGCGTTCATGCACGGCGGTGCCGTTGTCCTTGAGCATCTGGATGACGGTCTGCCGGGTGATGCCGTTCAGGAAGCGGTCGGCCAGGGGCGTATGCACCTCGCCGTCCTTGACGAAGAAGATGTTGGCGCCGGTGGCCTCGGCGACATAGCCCTCCCAGTCCATGAACAGCGCGTCCGAGCAGCCCTTCTCCTCGGCCGCGTGCTTGGACATGGTGCAGATCATGTAAAGCCCGGCGGCCTTGGCGGCGGTGGGGATGGTCTCGGGGCTGGGCCGCTTCCACTTGGCGATGTCGAGCTTCGCGCCCTGCCATTTCGCGTCGCCGTAATAGCTGCCCCATTCCCAGGCGGCGACGGCCATGCGCACCGGGTTGCGGCGCGCCGAAACCCCCATGTCCTCACCCGAGCCGCGCCACATCACCGCGCGGACATAGGCGTCCTTGAAGCCGTTCGCCTCCAGCACGGCGGTTTTCGCCGCGTCGATCTCTTCTGCGCTATAGGGCGATTGCATGTCCAGCAGCCGCGCCGATTCGATCAGCCGCAGCGAATGCTCGTGGCCCTTGAAGATCTTGCCGCTGTAGCACCGCTCGCCCTCGAACACCGAGCTGGCATAGTGCAGCGCATGGGTCAGGATGTGGACGTTCGCCTCGCGCCACTCCACCAGCTTGCCATCCATCCAGATCTTGCCGTCACGATCGTCATATGCGCCCGCCATTTTTCCCTCCGGCCGGTTCGGTTTGCGGAATGTTGCGCCGTCAGAGCATGTCTGGCAAAGAAAGTTGCGCAACTTGAGGTCTGGGCTATCCATTCATGGTTGGAAAGTCAACAAGTCTGACGTAATAAGGGCCATGCAGTGAAGGGAAGGCCATGCAGAACAAGGTGAATGTCGCGCCGGCAGGCGGGGAAAGCCTGCTGTTTCTGACGGATGATCAGCTTCGCCGCGGGATCGAGGCGATGTTCTTCGCCTATCGCGCCTTTACCGCCGATCCCGACCTGATCCTGGCCGAGCTGGATTACGGCCGCGCCCATCACCGGGCGATTCACTTCATCAACCGCGAGCCGGGCCTGACGGTGACGGCGCTTCTGGACGTGCTGGGCGTGACCAAGCAATCGCTGAACCGGGTGCTGCGCACGCTGATCGAGGAAGGGCTGGTCGAAAGCCGCATCGGCCGCCGCGACCGGCGCGAGCGGCAGCTCTACCTGACCGACAAGGGCGCGGCGCTGGAGCGGCGGCTGTCCGAGGCGCAGCGCGCCCGGATGCGCGCCGCCTATCGCGCCGCCGGGCCCCAGGCGGTGGCGGGCTTTCGGCAGGTGCTGGAGGCGATGATGGACCGCGACACGCTGCGCCAGTATCGCGCGCTGAAAGAACTGCCCGAGACGCCATGACCGCCCCCTCCCTCGCCCCCGATCCCCAGCCTGCGGCCCATATCCTGGTCGTGGACGACGACGAACGCATCCGCAGCCTGCTGCGCCGCTTCCTGATGCGCAACGATTTCCTGGTGACGACGGCGCGCGACGCCGCCCATGCCCGGCGCCTGCTCGACGGGCTGGATTTCGACCTGATCGTGCTCGACGTGATGATGCCGGGCGAGGACGGGTTCTCGCTGACCCGCGACCTGCGCAAGCGCATGACCACGCCGATCCTGCTGCTGACCGCCAAGGGCGAGACGGGGGACCGCATCGAGGGTTTCGAAAGCGGTGCTGACGACTACCTGCCCAAGCCCTTCGAGCCGCGCGAACTGCTTCTGCGCATCGCCGCCATCCTGCGCCGCATCCCGGCGGCCGAGGCGAAGGGGCCGAAATTCCTGTCGCTGGGCCATCTGCGCTACGATGCCGACAAGGGCGAGCTGTGGCAGGGCGATGCGCCGCTGCGCCTGACGGGAACCGAGCAGGCGCTGCTCAGGCGCCTTGCCGACACGCCGCGCCAGCCGGTCAGCCGCAGCGCGCTGATCGAGGATCTGGGCCGCAGCCCGGCCGAGGAGGCGGGCGAGAACTCCGAGCGCGCCATCGATGTGCAGATCACCCGCCTGCGCCGCAAGATCGAGCCGGACCCCAAGGAGCCGCGCTATCTGCAAACCGTGCGCGGCACCGGCTACATGCTGGTGCCCGACTAGGCCACGCCGCGCCCGCCTGCACGGCTGCAATGGGTATTTGGACAACAGAGAAGATCGCGGCGCGGGCCCAGGACTTCTTCGTTGTCCAAATACCCATGCCGAGCGTGCAAGAGGCGCGGCGCATGAGAAAGGGGCCCGAAGGCCCCCAAATCACGCCAGCGCGCCGTGGCAGTGCTTGAACTTCTTGCCCGAGCCGCAGGGACAAGGATCGTTGCGCGAGGGGTTGCCCCAGGTGGTGGGGTCGGTCTCGTCGAAGCCGGCGACCCGGCCCGAGACCTCGCCGCCCTCGGCCTCCTCGTGCTCGGGATGCATCTGCGCCTCGACCGCCGCCTGGCTCTGCTGGTATTCGCGCAGCATCTGCTCGCGCTCGGCATCGGTCAGCGGGCGGATGCGGGCCAGTTGCTGGGTCACGTCGAAGCGCAGCCCGTCCAGCATGGTCTCGAACAGCTGGAACCCTTCGGTCTTGTATTCCGACAGCGGGTCGCGCTGCGCATAGCCGCGGAAGCCCACGACCGAGCGCAGGTGTTCCAGCGTCACCAGATGCTCGCGCCATTTGCTGTCGATCTGTTGCAGCAGCACCTGCTTTTCGATCTGGCGCATGTTTTCCGGGCCGAACTGCTCGGCCTTCTGCGCCATATAGGCGTCGGTGGCCTGCTGGATGCGTTCGCGGATCGCCTCCTGGTCCACGCCGTCCTCGGCGGCCCAGTCGGCGATGGGCAGGTCCATGTTCAGCCTGTCGATCACCGCGTCGTGCAGGCCCTGGACGTCCCATTGCTCGGCATAGGCACGGGGCGGCAGGTGGCGCTCGACCAGGTCGTCGATCACCTGGGCGCGCATGTCGGCGGCGACCTCTTCGACCTCCTCGGTATGCATGATCTCCAGCCGCTGGCTGAAGATCGCCTTGCGCTGGTCGTTCATCACGTCGTCGAATTTCAGCAATTGCTTGCGGATGTCGAAGTTGCGGCCCTCGACCTTGGCCTGTGCGCGTTCCAAGGACTTGTTGACCCAGGGGTGGACGATGGCCTCGCCCTCTTTCATGCCGAGCGTGGACAGCACCTTGTCCAGCCGTTCCGAGCCGAAGATGCGCATCAGGTCGTCTTCCAGCGACAGGAAGAACAGCGAGCGGCCGGGATCGCCCTGCCGGCCCGAGCGGCCGCGCAGCTGGTTGTCGATGCGGCGGCTTTCGTGGCGTTCGGTCGCCAGCACGAAGAGGCCGCCGGCGTCCAGCACCGCCTGTTTCTCGGCGGCATGTTCGGCCTCGATGCGGGCGCGGACCTCGTCGGGGTTCGCCTCGGGGTCGGCGGCCAGCGCCTCCATCACCTTCATCTCGACATTGCCGCCCAGCTGGATGTCGGTGCCGCGGCCGGCCATGTTGGTGGCGATGGTCACGGCGCCCAGCTTGCCGGCATCGGCGACGATCTTGGCCTCCTGCTCGTGCTGGCGGGCGTTCAGCACGTTGTGCTGGATGCCCTCCTTGGCCAGCATCTGCGACAGCATCTCGGATTTCTCGATCGAGGTGGTACCGACCAGGATCGGCTGGCCCTTTTCATGGGCTTCCTTGATCGCGGCGATCACGGCGGCATATTTCTCGGCAGCGGTGCGATAGACGCGGTCGTGTTCGTCGATGCGCTGCACCGGACGGTTGGTCGGCACCTCGACCACGCCCAGCTTGTAGATCTCGGCGAATTCCTCGGCCTCGGTGGCGGCGGTGCCGGTCATGCCCGAGAGCTTGTCGTAGAGGCGGAAATAGTTCTGGAACGTGACCGAGGCCAGCGTGACGTTTTCCGGCTGGATGGCGACGCCTTCCTTGGCCTCGATGGCCTGGTGCAGCCCGTCCGACAGCCGGCGGCCCTTCATCATCCGGCCGGTGAATTCGTCGATCAGCACCACCTCGTCGTCGCGCACGATATAGTGCTGGTCGCGCTGGAACAGCTTGTGCGCGCGCATCGCCTGGTTGACGTGATGCACGATGGTGGTCGATTCCGGGTCGTAGAGCGTCTGCCCCTCGGGCAGGATGCCCGCCGCCTGCAGCCGCTTTTCCAGGAACTCGTTGCCTTCCTCGGTAAAGGTGGCGTTGCGGGTCTTTTCGTCCAGCTTGTAATGCTCGGGTGCCAGTTCCGGCATGAAGCGGTCCAGCGTCTTGTAAAGTTCGCTGCGGTCCTGGCTGGGCCCCGAGATGATCAGCGGCGTGCGCGCCTCGTCGATCAGGATCGAGTCGACCTCGTCCACGATGGCGAAGAAATGCCCGCGCTGGGTCATCTGCTCGATCGAGCCCTTCATGTTGTCGCGCAGGTAGTCGAAGCCCAGCTCGTTGTTGGTGGCATAGGTCACGTCGGCCCGGTAGGCTTCGCGCTTTTCGGCATCGTCCTGGAACGGGTAGACCACGCCGGTGGTCATGCCCAGCTGCGCAAAGACCTTGCCCATCCAATGCGCGTCGCGTTTCGCCAGGTAGTCGTTGACGGTGACGACATGCACGCCCTTGCCGGCCAGCGCGTTCAGATAGGCCGGGAAGGTCGCGACCAGGGTCTTGCCCTCGCCGGTCTTCATCTCGGCGATATTGCCCTGGTGCAGGAAGACGCCGCCCATCAACTGGGTGTCGAAGGCGCGTAGGCCCAGGGCGCGGCGCGCCGCCTCGCGGCAATTGGCAAATGCCTCGGGCAGAAGCTTGTCCAGATCCTCGCCCGATTGGGCGCGGCCCTGCAATTCGCGGGTCTTGTCGATCAGCTCCGCGTCCGAGAGGGGGCGGAACTTCTCCTCCAGCGCGTTGATCTGGGCCACCAGCGGGCGGACCGATTTCACCTTGCGGTCGTTGGGCGTGCCAAAGACCAGTTTCGCCAAGTTTCCGATGCCGAGCATATGAACCTTCAAAATCGCGTATCTGGGGGTGCGCGGGACGTTCCGCCCACTTGCCGGCACCATTCGCCTTGCCCTATCACTTGGGCCGGAAAAACGGCGACGGGCGCGCATTTTCGGTTGCGCCGGATGTATGCCCCGGCCGGCCCACTGTCAACGCTTGCGCCCGTTCACCTATGCGTGGACGCGCCGTCCCATGAAGGGGAAACCTATGCTGAAACCGCTTCTTGCCGTCTCCGTGCTGCTTTCGGGGACCGTCTCGGCCCTGCCCGTGCTGGCGCAGGATGCCGATACGGTCGTCGCCACCGTCAATGGCGAGGCGATCACGCTGGGCCAGATGGTCGCCATGCGGCAGGGGCTGGACGCGCAGGCGACCCAGGGCCTGCCGGATACGGCGCTGTGGGACCTGATGCTGGACCAGATGATCCGCCAGACCGCCGTGGCCCAGGCGGCCGAGCCGCTGAGCAAGCGCGACACCGTGGCGCTGGAGATCGAGAAGCGCGCCTATCTGGCCGGCTCGGTGCTGGAAAAGGTGGCTTCGGCCGAGCCGGACGAGGCCGAGCTGAAAGCCGCCTATGACCAGGCCTTCGGCGGCCAGGGCGAGCCGGCCATCGAATACAATGCCGCCCATATCCTGGTGAAGACCAAGGAGGAGGCCGAGGCCATCGCCAAGCAACTGGCCGAAGGCGCCGATTTCGGCGCTTTGGCCGCGGAGAAATCGACCGACAATTCCGGCCCGAACAAGGGCGACCTGGGCTGGTTCCAGCCCGAGCAGATGGTCGAGCCCTTTGCCGAGGCGGTGAAGGCACTGGAAAAGGGCCAGGTTTCCCAGCCGGTCGAGACCCAGTTCGGCTGGCATGTCATCAAGCTGAACGACACCCGCGAGGTGACACCCCCCGCCTTCGAAGAGGTCAAGGAACAGCTGGCCGTGCAGGTGCGCCGCGACAAGGTGCAGGCCGAGATCGAAAAGCGCGTGGCCGAGGCCAAGGTCGAAAAGACCGAGGGGCTTGCCCCCGACCTGCTGAACAAGACCGACATCCTGGGAGAGTGAGCCGATGGCCAAGACCGACGACAAGAAGTCCAGGCTTTCCGATGCCGAAAAGCTGAAGACGCTGAAGAAGAAGCTGAAAAAGCTGAAGGCGGCGCTGAAGGAAACCGCCGCCGGCCTCGAGGCGCGGGCGGAGGCGGTGGTCGAGGCCGCGGTGAAGCCGAAAAATCCGGTCTCGCCGCTGGCGCCGGCGCGCTTTCCCGACCTGCCGGTGATCGAAGGGGCCGAGTTCGCCTCGGGCGCGGCCGGGGTGAAATACCAGGGCCGCACCGATGTGATGCTGGTCAGGCTGGCGCCGGGCACCGCCATCGCCGGGGCCTTCACCAAGTCCTCGACCCGCGCGGCCAGCGTGCTGGACTGCCAGGCCAAGCTGGCGCTGAAGCAGGACACCGGCGCCGGCGCGGCGATCATCGTGAACTCGGGCAATGCCAATGCCTTCACCGGCAGGAACGGGCAAGAGGCGGTGGATGCCGTCACCGGCGGCGTCGCCAAGGCGCTGGGCGTGCCGCGCGAGCGGGTATTCTCGTCCTCCACCGGGGTGATCGGCGAGCCGCTGCCGGCCGAGCGCATCACCGCGGTGATCGGCGATCTGGCCGCCAACCTGGATGCGGCCGGCGCGGCCGGCGCGGCGCGGGCGATCATGACCACCGACACCTTCCCCAAAGGCGCGGCGGCCAGTTTCGAGGGCGATGGCGGCACCATCAACATCGTCGGCATCGCGAAGGGTTCGGGCATGATCGCGCCCGACATGGCGACGATGCTGGTCTATGTCTTTACCGATGCGCAGATCGCGCCCGCCCTGCTGCAGCGCATGCTGTCGGCGCGGCTGGACCAGACCTTCAACGCCATCACCGTGGACAGCGACACCTCGACCTCGGATGCGCTGATCCTGGCGGCGACCGGCAAGTCCAAAGCGGCGCCGATCACCGACCTGCGCTCGGGCCCGGCGCGGGCCTTCGGTAGGGCGCTGGAGCAGGTGATGCTGGACCTGGCGCAGCAGGTGGTCAAGGACGGCGAGGGGGCGACGAAATTCGTCGAGGTGCAGGTGACGGGCGCCGCCAGCGATGCCGATGCGCATCGCGTGGCCATGGCCATCGCCAATTCGCCGCTGGTCAAGACCGCCATCGCCGGCGAGGATGCGAACTGGGGCCGCGTGGTCATGGCCGTCGGCAAGTCCGGGGCCGAGGCCGACCGCGACCGGCTGACCATCCGCTTCGGCGACTTGGTGCTGGCCGAGAACGGCTGGCGCGCACCGGCTTATGACGAGGGGCAGGCCAGCGCCTACATGAAGCGCGACCACCTGGTCATCGGCGTCGACCTGGGGCTGGGCAAGGGCCGGCGCACGGTCTGGACCTGCGACCTGACGCATCGCTACATCGACATCAACGCCGATTACCGCTCATGAAGACGGTGCTTGTCGCGGCCGTCGCGCTGATCGACGCGGACGGCCGCGTGCTGCTGGCACAGCGCCCCGAGGGCAAGTCCCTCGCGGGCCTGTGGGAGTTTCCGGGCGGCAAGGTCGAGCCGGGCGAGACCCCCGAGGCCGCGCTGATCCGCGAGCTGCACGAGGAGCTGGGGATCGAAACCTGGCGCTCGTGCCTGGCGCCGCTGACCTTTGCCAGCCATGCCTATGAGGACTTCCATCTGCTGATGCCGCTGTTCGCCTGCCGGCGCTGGCAGGGCGTGCCGGTGCCGCAGGAGGGGCAGAAGCTGGCTTGGGCCCGTGCCGCCGAATTGAGCAAATACCCCATGCCGCCGGCGGACTTGCCGCTGATTCCCATCCTGCGCGACTGGATATGAGACATATCGGTCACGCCGGTCCCGGCTTTATCGTCCATCTGCCTGACTCTGCGACATTCCCAGTTAACATTTGACGATTTTGCGACAATCCTGAAATCCTGTAGAGGAGGAGATCGGACATGATTCGCACGATCACGATCGGCAGTTGCATTTCGGTCCAGGGGATCTTTGAAAGGCAGCAGGCGAACGGGAATATCGTGGTCCGAGTAGGCAGCAAGACCTATGAGGGCAAGCCCGTCCTAGCCTGAAGCAAAAGCCAACGTGCCCAGATCGTTGAACGGGGCCCTTCGCGGGGCCCCGTTCTTCTTTTCGCTTGCCCTGTTGCCGGCCTCCGGCGGGGGTATTTGGACAACGGAGAAAGCCGGGGCGCGCCAGGCGGCGGCGCCGCCATGCCGGCAGGGGCGGGCGGAGGCTCCTGCCGGGATCCGGGTATGAAAAAGGGCGGACCCGCAGGCCCGCCCCTTCTGTTCCTATCCGCGGGGATCACAGCTGGCGCTGCACTTCCTCGCGCTCGAAGATCTCGATGACGTCGCCCTTGCGGATATCGTCGTAGTTTTCGAAGGCCATGCCGCATTCCTGGCCGGACTGCACTTCCTTGACCTCGTCCTTGAAGCGCTTGAGCGTCTTCAGCGTGCCTTCATGGATCACCACGTTGTCGCGCAGCAGGCGCACGCCGGCGGAACGCCGCGCCACGCCCTCGGTCACCAGGCAGCCGGCGACATTGCCGACGCCCGAGACGCGGAAGACTTCCTTGATCTCGGCATAGCCGATGAAGTTCTCGCGCACCTCGGCCGAGAGCAGGCCCGAGGCCGCCGCCTTGATGTCGTCCACCAGGTCGTAGATGATCGAGTAATAGCGGATCTCGACCCCCTTCTGGTTGGCGGCGTTCCGCGCCGGGGCATTGGCCCGGACGTTGAAGCCGATGACCGGCGCCTGGCTGGCCTCGGCCAGGCCGACATCCGATTCGGTGATCGCGCCGACGCCGTAATGCAGCACGCGGACGCGCACCTCGTCGTTGCCGATCTTTTCCAGCGCCTGGACGATGGCTTCGGCCGAGCCCTGCACGTCGGCCTTGATGACCACCGGCAGTTCGGCGACGTTCTCGTCCGCCTTGGCCTTGGCCAGCATCTGGTCCAGCGTGATCGCGGCACCGGCGGCGGCGCGCTTGTCCTTGGCGGCCTGGATGCGGTAATCCGCGATCTCGCGCGCCTGGGCCTCGGTCTCGACCACGTTCAGCACGTCGCCGGCCTCGGGGGTGCCGTTCAGGCCCAGCACCTCGACCGGGACCGAGGGGCCGGCGGTGTCGATGCGGTCGCCCTTGTCGTTGATCAGCGCGCGGACCTTGCCCCACTGTTCGCCGACGACGAAGATGTCGCCGCGCTTCAGCGTGCCGTTCTGCACCAGCACGGTCGCGACCGGGCCGCGGCCCACGTCCAGCTTGGCCTCGATCACCGCGCCCTGGGCCGGGCGCTCGGGATTGGCCTTCAGCTCCAGGATCTCGGCCTGCAGCGCGATGGCCTCCAGCAGCTCATCGAGCCCCTTGCCGGTCTTGGCCGAGACTTCGACGTCCTGCACCTCGCCCGACATGGCCTCGACGACCACCTCGTGCTGCAGCAGGTCGGTGCGCACCTTCTGCGGGTTCGCATCCGGCTTGTCGACCTTGTTGATCGCCACGATCATCGGCACGCCCGCGGCCTTGGCGTGGTTGATCGCCTCGACCGTCTGCGGCATCACCGCGTCATCGGCGGCGACCACCAGCACGACGATGTCCGTCACCTGCGCGCCGCGGGCCCGCATCGAGGTGAAGGCCGCGTGGCCGGGCGTGTCGAGGAAGGTCAGCAGCGCCCCGTTCGACGCCTTCACCTGATAGGCGCCGATATGCTGGGTGATGCCGCCCGCTTCGCCCGAGACGACATTGGCATGGCGGATCGCGTCCAGGAGCGAGGTCTTGCCGTGGTCCACGTGGCCCATGATGGTGATGATCGGCGCGCGCGGCTTCAGATCCTCGGGCTTGTCCTCGACCTGGTCGATGACCTGTTCCACGTCGGCATCCGAGACCCGGACGGCGCGGTGGCCGAATTCGTCGATCACCAGCTCGGCGGTATCGGCATCGACCGCCTGGTTGGCGGTGACCATCATGCCCATGCGCATCAGCGACTTGATGACGTCCGGCGTGCGCTCGGCCATGCGGTTCGCCAGCTCGGACACCAGGATGGTTTCCGGCAGCTGCACGTCGCGCACCTGCTTTTCGGCGCGCTGGTTGCCGCCCATGGCTTTCTGCCGGGCCTTTTCCTGCTTGCGCTTCATCGCGGCCAGGCTGCGCTGGCGCCCGCCCTCGCCGTCCAGGGCCTGGGACAGCGACAGCTTGCCGGTGCGGCGGCTGTCGTCGCGGCCCTTGTTGCGGCTGTCGCGGTCGTCGGCCGGGCTGCGGGTATCGCGGTCGCGGTCGGTCTTGCGCGGGCCGGCGGCGCTGACGCCCTTGGTCTCGGCGCGCACGGCGGCGGCCTCGGCGGCGGCGCGGTCGGCGGGGGTTGCCGGGCGCGCTTCCGTCTTGGGCTTGGCGATCTCGGCCTTCTTCTTCTCGCGCAGCTCGGCTTCGCGGGCGCGGCGCGCGTCCTCTTCGGCCTTCAGCCGCAGGGCTTCCTCGCGCTCGCGTTCCTCGCGCTCCTTGGCTTCCAGTTCAAGGCGGCGGCGTTCGCGTTCTTCCTCGCGGGCCTTTTCCTCGGCGACGCGCTGCGCGGCTTCCTCGACCTCGCGGGCCTTGGCGGCCTTCAGCGCGGCCAGGCGCCGCTCCATCTCGGCATCCGAGATGCCGGCGGGACGTTTCGACGGGTCGCCCGACACGGCCGAGGGCGAGCCCGAGCGCCCACCGCCGGCCGCCGCGCCGGTCTTGCCGGGCACGACCACGCGCTTGCGCTTGGTCTCGACGACCACGTTATGGGTCCGGCCGTGGCTGAAGCTTTGCTTCACATGGCCCGAACGGCCGCCACCAAGACCCAGGGGTTTCTTTCCGTCAGTATCGCTCATCCGATCTTCATTCCTTCCCGGCGGGCGCACCGCCGTCATGCCCGCGCAGACCCGTCAGTCTGCTCGCGTCCCTGATCAACTGGTCGGTCAGGCCCCCCGGCGCAAGCGCGCTGTGTATGACATGATCGCGCCCAAAGGACAAACCCAATTCTGATGCGGTCAGGCAGCCGAACCACCGGCCCCCCGGAGGGGTCCAGAGCTTGCCCTTGCCGCGTTCCGACCCGTCGCTGGCCTGCAAGAGCACCCTGGCCTTGCCGGCCGCCAGCCAGTCCTTGACCTTTTCGAAGCCGGCCACCGCCAGCCCCGCCTTGCGCGCAAGCGACAGCGTGTCCGTCACCCGCCGCGCCAGCCCGGATTCGATGATCGCCAGCAGCTCGGGCGGGGCGGTCACCCGCGCCTTGGCGCCTCGCGAAAACAAGCCCTTGGCGGCGGCCTTGTCCAAAGCCTGCCGGTCGGCCACGACCCAGAAGCCGCGTCCGGGCAGTTTCTCGGCCAGATCCGGCACCACCTGGCCATCGGGGCCCGCGACAAAGCGGATAAGCCCAGCCTTGGGCTGGACTTCGCCCGTGACGATGCAGCGCCGTTCGGGCGTCTCGCGGTCCTTGATACGGCCCCCGCGTGTCATCCGGTTTCCGGGGCGTTACACCCCGGCCTCCTGTTCGTCGCCCTCGGCCTCGGTTTCCTCGGCCGATTCGAACTCGGTCGGATCGACCCAGCCCAGCATCACGCGGGCGGTCATCACCATGGTCTGCGCCTCTTCCAGGCTGATGCCGAAGGGCTCCAGGATGCCGTCGTCCTTGACACGCTGGCCGTTCTGCGTGGTCCAGCCGCCGGCCAGTTCCCAGTCGGCGCAGGTGGCGAAATCCTCCAGCGTCTTGACGCCGTCCTTGGCCAGGGCCTCGACCATCTGCGGGGTCAGCCCCTCGAACTCGATCAGGCTGTCCTCGACGCCAAGGGCGCGGGCGTTTTCCAGCGCGGCCTTGTTCGCGGCCTCCAGATGCTCGCGGGCGCGGGTCTGCAATTCCTCGGCAGTGCCTTCGTCCACGCCCTCGATCGACAGCAACTCGTCCAGGTCGACATAGGCCACCTCTTCGAGGTTGGTGAAGCCCTCGGCGACCAGAAGCTGGGCAAAGAACTCGTCCAGGTCCAGCGTGTCCATGAACAGCTTGGTGCGGGCGTTGAACTCGGCCTGCCGGCGCTTGGATTCCTCTTCCTCGGTCAGGATGTCGATGTCGAGGCCGGTCAGCTGGCTTGCCAGCCGCACGTTCTGGCCGCGGCGGCCGATGGCGAGGCTCAGCTGCTCGTCCGGGACCACCACCTCGATGCGGGTCGCGTCCTCGTCGAAGACGACCTTCGCCACCTCGGCCGGTTGCAGCGCGTTGACCAGGAAAGTCGCCTGGTCCTCGGACCACGGGATGATGTCGATCTTCTCGCCCTGGAGCTCGCCCACCACGGCCTGCACGCGACTGCCGCGCATGCCGACGCAGGCGCCGACCGGGTCGATCGAGTTGTCATAGGAGATCACCGCGATCTTGGCGCGCGAGCCGGGATCGCGGGCCACGGCCTTGATCTCGATCACGCCGTCATAGATTTCCGGCACTTCCATCTTGAACAGCTCGGCCATGAATTGCGGATCGGTGCGCGACAGGAAGATCTGCGGGCCGCGGGCCTCGCGGCGCACGTCCTTGACATAGGCGCGGATGCGGTCGTTCGGGCGATAGCTTTCGCGGCCGATCTTTTCGTTGCGGCGCAGGATGGCCTCGCCCCGGCCGACATCGACGATGATGTTGCCGTATTCCTCGCGCTTGACGACGCCGTTGATGATGGTGCCGGCGCGGTCCTTGAACTCTTCGTATTGGCGGTCGCGCTCGGCCTCGCGGACCTTTTGCAGGATGACCTGCTTGGCCGATTGCGCGGCGATGCGGCCCAGGTCGACCGGCGGCACCTGCTCTTCGAACACGTCGCCGGGCTGCGGCTTGCCCGAGAAATCGGTCAGCCGCTGGCCGTCGCGCAGCCAATGGGCGCGGCCGTCCTTAGACGGTTCGAAATAGGCGCGGGCCTGGTCGGCGGTGAACTGGGCCTGATAGTTCTCGACCGCGTCATCCTCGACCACGGTGCGGGCGCGGGTGAAGGTGGCATTGCCGGTCTTGCGGTCGATATGGACGCGGATGTCCATTTCCGAGCCGTAGCGCGACTTCGCCGCGCGGGCCAGGCTGTCCTCCATCGCCTCGATCACCAGATCGGGGTCGATCATCTTTTCCCGTGCAACGGCCTCGGCGGTTTGCAGCAGTTCAAGCTGGTTGGCAGAGGTGATGGCCATTCCTCACTCCTTCGCGGCGGCGTTGTCTTCGCCGGCTTCCGTTTCGATCTCGTCAAAGGCGGTCTCGTCCAGATTGTCGATCTGCACGCCCGCGTCCTTTTTCTGCCGCAGCATCTCGGCGATCAGCTCGTCGGTCAGAACCAGCTTCGCATCGGAAAGCCAGTCAAAGTTCAGCCCGATGGTCTGGGTCTCTCCGCCTTCCTCGATGTTCAGCAGCACCTCGTCGCCGCCTTCGCCCTTTTCGACCCCCGCCAGCACGCCCTTGAAGCGCTTGCGGCCGTCGATGGGCTGGTTCGTCTCCAGCCGCGCCTCGTAGCCCTCGAAGGTCTCGAAATCCTTCAGCCGGGTCAGGGGCCGGTCGATGCCGGGGCTCGAGACCTCCAGGTGATAGGCATCCTCCAGCGGATCCTCGACATCCAGAACCGCGCTGACGGCGGTGGATATGTCGGCGCAGTCGTCGACGTTGATGCCGCCCTCGGGCCGGTCGGCCATGATCTGAAGCGTGGCGGTCTTGCCGCCTTGCAGGCGGATGCGCACCAGTTCGAAACCCAGATCCTCGATGACCGGGGCGATGATCTCGGCCAGACGCCGGTCGATGGCGGTCTTGGCGATGAGGTCGCTCATGCTGATCCCCCAAATACAAAAAACGGGCCTTGGCGGCCCGTGCGTCTTACCGGTGGGCAGGTTGTGGACGCCTGCGCCGCTGTTGAGCCGCATATAGGGCCCCGCGCCAGGGATTGCAAGGAAAACCGGCGCGGCACCTGCCGCCTGCCTCGCAGGGGCCGCAAGCCGGCCGCCGCGTGCCCTTTCGCCAAGAGGTCAGGCCCGCCTTGCCACATCCCGGAAACTGTCCATGACCCGCACCAGCTCGGCGGCGATTCGCGGCTCGCTCAGCGCATGGCCCGAGGCGGGGACCAGCCGCAGATCCGCCCTGTTCCAGCCCTGGGCCAGTTCCCAGGCGGTCGCCGGCGGGCAGACCATGTCGTAGCGGCCCTGCACGATCACGGCGGGGATATGCTCGATGCGGTGGCGATCGCGCAAAAGCTGGCCCTCGGCCAGGAAGCAGTCATGGGCGAAATAGTGATTCTCCAGCCGGGCGAAGGTGCGGGCATAGTCGGGGGGCGCATGGCCCGGCCCGTTGATCTCCAGGCCCGCCAGGGCGTTTTCCCACACCAGCCAGGGCAGGGCGAAGCGCGTCTCCTGCCCGCGGTCGCCGCTGAACAGGCGCCGGTGATAGGCGGCGATCATGTCGCCGCGCTCGGCCTCGGGGATCGGGGCCTGGAACTCGGCCCAGCGGTCGGGGAAAAAGCGCGCGACGCCGCCGCCATAGAACCAGTCCAACTCGGCCCGCCGGCCCAGGAAGACGCCGCGCAGCACCAGCGCCTCGACCGGCTCGGGATGGGCCTGGGCATAGGCCAGCGCCAGGGTCGCGCCCCAGCTGCCGCCGAACAGGATCGCCCGCTCGATCCCCAGGCTGCGGCGGATCACCTCGATGTCGGCGATCAGGTGCTGCGTGGTGTTGGCAAGGACCGCGGCATGGGGCTGAGAGCGGCCGCAGCCGCGCTGGTCGAACAGCACGGCCCGGTAATGGGCGGGGTCGAAGAAGCGCCGCATGTAGGGGCTGCAGCCGCCGCCCGGCCCGCCATGCAGCACGATCACCGGCACGCCCTCGGGATTGCCGCTCTGCTCGACATGCAGCCGGTGGCCGTCGCCGACCTCGATCACCCGGCGGTCGAAGGGCTCGACCATCGGATGCAGCCTGCCATGCGACGCCGTGCCGCCGATTTGCCCTGCCAATCTGTCCATGGCACCACTATATAACGCGTCGCGCGCGCCCGCCACATGAAGGACGGCCAGATGACCGAAAGACCAACCCCCAGCAGCCCGGCCCCCAGCAGCATCGACCCGGCCGAGGTCGCCAAGTTCCAGGCCATGGCGCGGGAATGGTGGGATCCCAACGGCAAGTTTAAGCCGCTGCACATGCTGAACCCGACGCGGCTGGACTATGTCACCGCGCAGATCGCCGGGCAGTTCGGCCGCGACCTTGCCGCGCCCGCGCCCTTCCAGGGGCTGAGCCTGCTCGACATCGGCTGCGGCGGCGGGTTGATGGCCGAGCCGATGGCCCGGCTGGGCGCGGCCGTCACCGGCGCCGACGCGGCCGAGGGCAATATCGCCATCGCCGGCCTGCATGCCGAGGAACAGGGCCTCGCCATCGACTACCGCGCCACCACGGCCGAGGCGCTGGCGGCCGAGGGCCTCCGCTTCGACGTGGTCATGGCGCTGGAGATCGTCGAGCATGTCGCCGACCCCGCGCAGTTCGTCGCCACCTGCCGCGAGCTGGTGGCGCCGGGCGGCATGCTGATCCAATCCACGCTGAACCGCACCGCCCGCAGCTTCGGCGCCGCCATCGTCGGGGCGGAATGGATCATGCGCTGGCTGCCCAAGGGCACGCATGACTGGCGCCGCTTCATCACCCCCGACGAGCTGGCGCGGATGACCGAGGCGGCGGGGCTGCGGGTGGTGGACCGCTGCGGCATGGTCTTCAACCCGCTGGGCTGGAGCTGGTCGCTGTCGCATCGGGACCTGTCGGTGAACTATGCGATGACCGCCCTGCGCGACGCCTGACTTCTTCGTTCCGCAAATACCCGACGGCAGCGGCGCGGCGGGGCGGGGCGAGCCCGCGCCGGCCTTCACCGTTCCGAAAATACTCATGCGACCGGGCGACCGGCGGGGTCAGCGCCCGCCGCGCGTTTCGTGACGCAACGTCTCTTCCAGCTGCTTGCGCAGCATGCGCAGGACCGGCAGCGCCGCGCGCACCCGGTCGGCGCCGACATCGCGCACCACGTCGGCGATTCGCGGCATGAAGGCGGCCAGCGCCGCGTCCCGCGCCGCCCGGCCGGCCGGGCTGATGGCGATGAACTTGCGCCGCGCGTCGTCCCAGTCCGGGCGGATATGGATATGCCCCGCCCATTCCAGCCGCGACAGCGTGTTGGTCATGGCGCCGCGGGTGACGTGGAACGCCTCGGCCAGTTCGGCCGGCGTGCGCTCGACATTCAGGTGCGCCAGCAGGTTCAGCACCGAGAAATGCGAGATCTGCATGCCCTTGGGCAGCGCCTTGCCGATCAGGTCGCGCGCCAGCTGGTCGGCGATGAACACCTCGGAAAACAGGCTGGCAGCCAGGGCGTCGGCCGAGGCTTCGGCATGTCCGTGCGGGCTGTCTTGCGTCTTGTGGATCATGGGCCCGCGAAGTTCCGGTCATGCGTCAGGGATGGGATGCGGGACCGTGCCCCGAGAACCGCCGCCGGGTCAAGCGTCACGAAGGTCACGCCGGGCTCGGTGCCGCCATCGGCCAGCACCTCTCCCCAGGGTCCGACGGCCAGGGAATGCCCGTGGCTGCGGCGCGGCCGGCGGTCCGGCTCGGCATGGCTGGCATGGGTGCCGCATTGCGCGGGCGCCAGCACGAAGCAGCCGGTCTCGATGGCGCGGGCGCGCAGAAGCACCTCCCAATGCGCGGCGCCGGTGGTGTCGTTGAAGGCGGCGGGCACGGTCAGCACCTCGGCCCCCGCCTGGGCCAGCGCGCGGTAAAGCGCGGGAAAGCGCAGGTCGTAGCAGACGGTCATGCCGACGGGCAGGGGTCCCTGGGCCAGCACCGCCCGCCCGCCCGGCCGGAAGGCCGCCGATTCGCGATAGGATTCGCTTTCGGACACGGTCACGTCGAACATGTGCAGCTTGTCATAGCGCGCCCGGATGCTGCCGTCCGGCGCGATCAGGAAGCTGCGATTGGCAAAGCGGCTCTCACCCGGATCGCCGGTCTTCAGCGACAGCGAACCGATCAGCAGCCAGATGCCCAGCTCGCGCGCATCCTCGCGCAGCGCGGCCAGGGTCTGGTCCTCGGCCTCGGTGCGCAGGACATGCTCCTGCCGCTCGCGGCTGGCGCCCAGCAGGTTGGTCGCCTCGGGCGTCAGCACCCAGCCGGCCCCGCCCTGCGCCGCCTCGCGCACCAGCGCCCGCGTGACCGGCAGGTTGCGCTCGGGATCGTCCGAGACGCTCAGCTGCACCAGCCCCGCGGTCAGCGCCTCGCTCATGCCGTCAGGCCCAGCAGGGCGTCCAGCTTGCCCTGGCGGTCCAGCGCATGCAGGTCGTCGCAGCCGCCGACATGGCGGCCGTCGATGAAGATCTGCGGCACGGTCCGGCGGCCGCCGGCGCGCTGGGTCATTGCCGCGCGCAGCTGCGGATCGCGGCTGACATCGGTGTCGTGATAGGCGATGCCCTTCTTGCGCAGCAGCGATTTCGCGGCGATGCAATAGGGGCAGGTGGGGGTGGTATACAGTTCGACCTTGGGCATATGCGCGTCCCGGATTGATGTTCGCCCCCATATCTAGGCATCCTTGACCGCCCGCGCCAGAACCACGACCGAGATCGGCCCCGCGCCCGCCGCCGCCAGCGCCTGAGCCGAGGCCGCCAGCGTCGCCCCCGAGGCCATCACGTCGTCGACCAGCAGCACCGCGCGGCCCCGCAGCCGCGGGACCATGCGCGCGGGCACGCCGATCGCCCCGTCCACATTCGCGAAACGGTCGCCGACGCTGCCATGGTCCTGCATCGGCGTATGCCGCAGCCGCCGCAGGGCGCCGGGCAGATGCGCCAGCCCATGCGCGCGGGCGACATGCTGCGACAGCATCTCGGCCTGGTTGTATTTGCGCTTCAGCAGCCGGCGCAGATGCACCGGCACCGGCACCACCACCGCGTCCGGCCGCAGCAGCGGCAGCGCCGCCCGCGCCACCCAGCCGCCAAGCGCGGGCGCCAGGTCCAGCCGGTCGCCATGCTTCAGCATCAGCGCCAGCCTGCGCCCGCTGCCGCGATAGACCAGCGCCGCGCGGCCCTGCTGCCAGGGCCGCTGCAGCCCCAGGCAATCGTCGCAGACCAGCAGCCCCGCCGCCGCATCCCCGGCGTCGCCGGCCCCGTCGCCCGGCAGCGGCGTGCCGCAGCGCGCGCAGCAGGTGCCGGTGATGAAATCGGCCTCGCGCCAGCAGGCGGGGCACAGCCCGCCCTCGTCGGCGACGGGCGCGCCGCAGCACAGGCATTGCGGCGGATAGACCAGCCGCAATGCGCCTTTCATCAAGCCGCGAAGCCCCCTATGTTCAGCCCCCATGATGCCCGATCCCACCTCTTCCGTTCCCGGCCTGACCGACCGCCGCGCGCTGGACCGCAACCGCGCCCGCGCCCTGCGCCTGGGGCCGGTCGATTTCCTGCATCGAATCGTCGCCGACGAGATCGAGGATAGGCTGGCAGAGGTTAACAGACGGTTTAGCGCCGTCGCCGTCGTCACCGGCCGGCCGCAGCTCTGGCGCGACGCCATGCCCGGCGCCACGGTCGTCGCCGATACGCCCGCGCTGGCGCTGGAGCCCGGCGCGCATGACCTGGTGATCCATGCCATGGCGCTGCACTGGGCCGAGGATCCGGTGGGCCAGATCGCCCAGGCGGCGCGCGCGCTGCGTCCCGACGGGCTGTTCATCGCCGCCTGTCCCGGCGGGCGCACCCTGCACGAGCTGCGCGACGCCCTGACCCGCGCCGAGGCCGAGGTGACGGGCGGCCTGTCGCCCCGCGTCCTGCCCATGGGCGAGATCCGCGACCTGGGCGGGCTGCTGCCGCGCGCGGGCCTGGCACTGCCGGTCGCCGACCAGATCACCCAGATCGCCAGCTATCGCAGCCTGTTCCACCTGGGCCGCGACCTGCGCGCCATGGGCGAGGGCAACGCGCTGGCCCAGCGGCTGCGGCGCCCGACGCGACGAGATGTCCTGTTGCGCGCCGCCGCGCTTTATGCCGAAAACCATCCCGACCCGCAGGACGGGACGCGCATCCGGGCCACCTTCGATCTGGTTTTCCTGACCGGATGGGCGCCCGATGCCAGTCAGCAGAAACCGCTTCGGCCCGGCTCGGCCCGGATGTCGCTTGCCGAAGCTCTTGCCAGCACGAGAAAGTCCGAATGACCTTTACCGAGTATGCTCCAGCCGATCATCCGAACATCCCAGCCCGCAAGATCGGCGTGCTGGTCGCCAACCTGGGCACGCCCGATTCGCCCGACTACTGGCCGATGCGGCGCTACCTGAACGAGTTCCTGTCGGACAAGCGGGTGATCGACTATCCCGCCTGGAAGTGGCAGCCGCTGCTGCAGACCGTCATCCTGTCCAAGCGGCCCTTTACCTCGGGCGCGAACTACCGGCTGATCTGGAACAACGAGGCGGACGAAAGCCCGCTGATGACCATCACCAAGCAGCAGGTGGCGGCGCTGCGCGAACGGGCGGCGGCGCTGTGGGGCGACCGGGTCATGGTCGATTTCTGCATGCGCTACGGCAATCCCTCGACCGCGGACGTGGTGGACCGGATGGTCAAGGCGGGCTGCGACCGCATCCTGTTCTTCCCGCTTTATCCGCAATATGCCGGGGCGACCACGGCGACGGCGAACGACCAGTTCTTCCGCGCGCTGATGACGCAGAAATGGCAGCCGGCCTCGCGCACCGTGCCGCCCTATTTCGACCGGCCCGACTATATCGAGGCGCTGGCCGCCTCGGTCGAGCGCGCCCTGGGCGGCCGCCAGCCCCGCAAGCTGGTCGCCAGCTACCACGGCATGCCCAAGCGCTATCTGATGGAGGGCGACCCCTATCATTGCCAATGCCAGAAGACCTCGCGCCTGCTCCGGGAACGGCTGGGCTGGGACGAGGGCGTGATCGACACCACCTTCCAGTCGGTCTTCGGGACCGAGGAATGGCTGCGCCCCTATACGGTCGAGCATGTGGCCGAACTGGCGCAGCAGGGCATCACCGAGATCGCGGTGATCTCGCCCGCCTTCTCGGCCGATTGCATCGAGACGCTGGAAGAGATCCAGGGCGAGATCCGCGAGGCGTTCGAACATGCCGGCGGCAAGGAGTTCACCTATATCCCCTGCCTGAACGCCGAGCCCGCGCATATCGACGTGCTGGCGGCGGTCATCGACGAGAACCTGGCGGGCTGGGTCTGACGGCCCGAGCGGCCGCCATGCCCGTCATGCGGGACGCAGCCGCTGCTGGCGCCGATCACGGGGCGGGCCGCCACGGCCCGTCATTCTACGGGGGTTGTTCCAACGGCGCCCGCTTCCTAGATTGGTGGCGCGAGCAGCGACAATCCCCGCTGCCTATGGAGACTGGATGTCAGAGCTTGTGTGACAAGGCTCTCTGAATCTCGGAGAGCCGCGTGAATTCAAAGCCGCCGGGCGCATGTGCGCTCGGGGTGTCTTTCACGTCCGTCATGCGAGACTTCCATGAACATTTCACGAAATGAACAACGTGCGCTGCACGTCCTGGCCTTGGGTGGCCGCATCCTGCACGAGCGCGGCGACAGCGCCAGGATCACCTCCGTGACATGCGTCACGCGCGAGGGGATGATCCTTGCCGGCTTCGATCTGGCCGTCTTCAGCCGGTTGCGGCGGAAACGGCTGATCGAATCGCGGTCAGGCAGCCCGTATCGGATATCGAAGCGTGGCCGCTTGTCGGTGCGCGCGCAACTCGACAATCAGGGGGCCTGACATGCTGATCCGCGATGAAACCACCGGCGACATTCCGGCGATCGGCCGGCTTGTCACCGAAGCCTTGCTGATGCTGGCGCAATCCACCGGAACCGAGGCCGGCATCGCCGAGGCGCTGCGGGCGCAGGGCGCGCTTGCCCTTTCTCTTGTGGCCGAGGACGAGGGTGCGGTGGTCGGCTACCTGGCCGCCTCGGCGGCACGGATCGGGACGCAGGACGGCTGGGGCCTGATCGGCCCGCTTGCCGTCTTGCCCTCAAGGCACGGCCAGGGGATCGGCACGGCCCTGATGGCAGAGGCCCTCCGCCGATTGCGAGCGACCGGCCGCGGCGCGGCGCTGGTGGGCGACCCGGCCTATTATGGCCGGTTCGGTTTCCGTGCCTTCCCCAGCCTGCGCGTAGCGGGCTGCCCGCCCGAGGTGGTCCTGGCCCTGCCTTTCGACGGCACCGCGCCTTGCGGAGAGCTGATCCATCATCCGGCATTCGGCCTCGGCCCGCAGGAGTGACCAGGGGGACGGGCTGCATCCTCCGATGGTGCAGCCCGACCCTTTTCCGATCCAAAGGGTCGAAACGAAAAAGGGGCCTCGCGGCCCCTTGCTGTCACCTCTGTCCCGGCCGGGTCAGATCGACGGCATCTCGCCTCGCGGAGAGCCGATCCACCATCCGCCATTCGACCTGGGTGCGCAGGAGTGACCGGGGGACGGGTTGCTTCCTGCGGCGGTGCAGCCAGACCCTTCGCCGATCCAGGCGGTCGAAACGAAAAGGGGGCCTCGCGACCCCTTTGCGGTCGCTCTTGTCGTGGCCGGGTCAGATCGACTGCATCTCGCCTCGCGGAGAGCCGATCCATCATCCGGCATTTGGCTTGGACCCGCAGGAGTGACCAGGGGGTCGGGCTGCATCCTCCGATGGTGCAGCCCGACCCTTTTCCGATCCAAAGGGTCGAAACGAAAAAGGGGCCTCGCGGCCCCCTTGCTGTCGTTCCTGTTCGGCCGGGTCAGATCAGCAGAACCTGGGTGCCGATCTTGGTCAGGTCGTAGAGCTGCTTGATATGCTCGTTGTAAAGGCCGATGCAGCCGTTCGAGGACTTGCGGCCGATCTTGCGCGTGTCATGCGTGCCATGGATGCGGTAATACTGCCAGCTCAGCCACAGCGCATGGGTGCCCAGCGGGTTGTCCGGCCCCGGCGGCACGAAATCCGGCCATTCGGGGTTGCGCTTCTTCATCTCGGGGGTGGGCGCCCAGCTGGGGCCCTCGACCTTCTTGATGATCTCGGTGCGGCCGGTGCGGGTCAGGTCGGCGCTGACCGGGACCGAGGTCGGGAACAGCTTGTAGACCGACTGGTCCTCGGACCAGTAATGCAGCGCGCGCGAGGTCAGGTCGACCAGGATCGCGCCATTGGTCAGGCTGCTGAAATAGGGCTGCCAGTCCTGCATGCGGAAGCTGGAGATGTTGCGGCGCGAATCCTGCGCGGCGTCGTATTGCACCATGCCCGCATCCGGGGTGGCGCCGCCCGCCGTGCCCTGCAGGGGCTGGCCGGTATAGGGGTCGAAGGATTGCGCAATAGCCGGGGCCGCCAGCCCTGCCGCGCCCATCGCCACCGAGGCGGTCAGAAATTTCCGGCGCGAGACCGGTTTCTTCGGCGTGATCATGTGTCGCTCCTGATATGTGACGGACCGCTTCCTGCGGCCTTCTCTGCCCGAATGTGCGAAAGAGGTCTTGCTGGAACGGGGATTTACGCCCGCCGTGGGCGCCTTGCAATTCAAACAAGCGTCATTGTCGCAACACAGTCGCAGCCTGTTGCGCTCACGCAATCTTGGGTTTGAAGCGGCGGTTGCGCTTTTGTATGGCTGGCGCAAACATCCTTGGGGACAGGACATCATGCTGAAACTTTCCACCCTGGCGCTTGTGTCGGTGCTGGCGCTCGCGGCCTGCCAGCAGCCTCAGCCGCAACTGGGCCCCGACGGGCAGCCGCTGCCGACGGCCTATCGCATCACCCCGCGCGAAGAGGCGCAGATCCCCGGCCGCGTCCTGGGCCAGATCAACGCGCTGCGCGCCAATGTCGCGGCCCCCGCCATGATGCAGAGCCCCGCGCTGGATGCGGCCGCCAAGGTCCATGCCCGCGACATGGCGGCGCAGAACCGGGCCTGGCATTTCGGCTCGGACGGCTCTTCGCCGCTCGAGCGGGTGCGGCGCCAGGGCTACATGGGCCATCTGGTCGGCGAGAACATCTCCGAGACCTACGAGAACGAGATCACCACCCTGAACGCCTGGATGCAGACCCGCGACACCCGCGACGTGATCATGGACCCGCGCGCCACGGAATTCGGCATCGGCTGGTATCAGGAGCCTTCGGGCAAGATCTGGTGGGTGCTGATCACCGGCGGCGCGGCCGGCGCGCCGGTGGCCATGGCCGGCGGCTTTGCCCCCGGCGCCGGCATCTGACCGCGCGGCGCGGCCCTCTGCGGGCCGCGTCATGTCCGCCCGGCCTGCGCGGCGCCCGGTCAGGGCCATTGCCGCCCCGCGCCCCGTCGGCGGCGCATGCCGGTTCGCGAAGAGGCCGAAGCAAGGATGCGGCATTCGGTGCCGGGTTCCAGCTTCCCGCCCGGCCTGCAAGCGGCATCCGGTCAGGACCGCTGCCGCCCCGCGCCCCGTCGGCGGCGCATGCCGGTTCGCGAAGAGAGCCGGAGCAAGGATGCGGCATTCGGTGCCGGGTTCCGCCTTCCCGCCCGGCCTGCAAGCGGCGCCCGGTCAGGGCCATTGCCGCGCCGCGCCCCGTCGGCGGCGCATGCCGGTTCACGAAGAGGGCCGGAGCATGATGCGGCATCCGGTGCCGGGTTCCAGCTTCCCGCCCGGCCTGCAAGCGGCGTCCGGTCAGGGCCATTGCCGCGCCGCGCCCCGTCGGTGGCGCATGCCGGTTCACGAAGAGAGCCGAAGCAAGGATGCGGCATTCGGTGCCAGGTGCCGTCATGTCCGGCCGGCCGAGGCTGGCCGGAAAATGCCGTCGTGGGACCGATCCTGCAGGGCGCAGCACGTTGGCCGCTTCGGTCCGCCGGACCCCGCGCCCCGGATCGTTATTTGAAGGTGATCTCGTATTCGCCTGCCTCGAAGGTCAGCATTTCGACGTATTTCATCTCGTCGGTGTCCTCGAAGACATAGACATAGACGGTGTCGTTCAGAAGCGTGGCGCGGCAGAAGACCTCCTTGGCCGTCACGCGGGCGGGACAGGTCTCGAGGTCGATATGGTTCACCGAAGGCTCGAATGCTTCATAGCCGAAATCCTGGGCCTGGGCGCCGGCGCCGGCGAAGGTGGCGGCCAGAAGGGCGGGGGCAAGTAGCGATCTCATGGATGATCTCCGCGAATAGGTGAAGAAGCGACTGATAATACCCAAGTGATTCAGTCAATTTTTTACCTACAGGCAGGCATCGCCCTTGTGCAACTCGTTATTTTGCCGCGAAGCCTCGGTTCAACCGACCCGCCCGCCCGGCCGGATCGCTCTGCCGGTGCAGGCGGCGCGAAGACCACGGGCGTTGTTCATGGCCGATGCGTCAGCCGCGCCGGCCGGGGCTTGCCGCCTTCCCGGCCTTCGGACATGGCAAGGCCCCGCGCTGATGCGCGGGGCCTGTCTCGTCCTCGGGCGGCGTCAGGGATAGATGAAGATCGGCACGCCCGGCCGCAGCATGGTGAAGATCTCCTCGATCTCCTGGTCGGTGACGGCGATGCAGCCGGCGGTCCAGTCCGGCCGGTTCAGCGCCCGCCCTTCGGGGCCGAGGCCGTGGATGAAGATGTCGCCGCCCGGCCGCTGGCCGCGCGCCGCCGCATTGGCCACGTCCTGCGCCGAAGGATAGGAGATGCCGACCGACAGGTGGTAACGGCTGCGCGGGTTGAAGCGGTCGATGAAATACAGGCCCTCGGGCGTGCGGCCGTCGCCTTCGAATTGCTTGTGGCCAAACGGCTGGTTGCCCAGGTCGATCTTGTAGCTTTTGACGACCTCCTTGCCGCTGACCAGATACATCTTGCGATCGGCCTTCTTGACCACGATCTGCGTGATCGGCGGCCCCTGATAGGTCTTGCTGGGTTGCAGGCTGTCGCCCCCGCCGCAGCTTGCCAAAACGGCTACTGCGACAACCGCGAAAAATGCGCGTATTGCCCGAATCATCACTGCCCTCTGTGTGCGCTATGCGCTTCGTTTTGTTATGAAATACCACAGAGATTAAAATTTCGCTAGCGTCGGCGAAACTCCGCCACGGTCTCGACATGCGGCGACCAGCGGAATTGGTCGACCACGAACAGCCGGCACAACCCATAGCCTCCCTCGGCGAGAATCCGCGCATCCCTTGCGAAAGTGACGGGGTCGCAGCTGACCCAGGCGAGCCGCGGCACCTGCGCGCGGGCGATCTCGCGCGCCTGCGCCTCGGCCCCGGCGCGGGGCGGATCGATCACGATTGCGTCATAGGCCAGCTCGTCGGGCATCAGCGGGCGGCGCGCCAGGTCGCGAATCTCGGTCGTGATTCGGCGCAGGCCCGGTGCCTGCCGGGCCGCGGCATCCAGCGCCTGCAACGGCGCGGCCAGCCCCTCGACGGCATGGACCTCGGCCGTCTCGGCCAGGGGCAGCGAGAAGGTGCCGCAGCCCGCGAACAGGTCCAGCACCCGCCCGGCGTTCCCCACCATGCCGCGCACGGCAGCCAGCAGCGCGGCCTCGCCCTCGGCGGTGGCTTGCAGGAAAGCGCCCGGCGGCGGCACCACCCGCGCCCGGCCCATGGCCAGCGCCGGCGGGCGGCGGGTGATCGCCTGCCCGTCCCAGCCGAGCCGGGCCAGGTCGCCCTGGTCGGCCAGCGCCGCGAGGGCCTGGAACAGCGCCGGCTCCATCGGCTTGCCGCCGGAGACGGCCAGGTCCAGCCCCGCCGGAGTCTCGGTCACGGTCAGCGACAGCTCGGCCGAACGCGAGGCGCCGGCCGTCACCAGCTGCCGCAGCAGCGGCAGCGCGGACTGGATCGCCGGCCGCAGCACATGGCAATCGGCGATGTCCACGATCACGTCCGAGGCGCGGGCGTGAAAGCCCACGAGCGCGCCCTTCTTCGTGCGCCGCCCCGACAGCACCGCCCGCCGGCGCGAGCGCGGCGGCGAGACATGCACCCCCGCGACCGGCGCCGAAAGCCCCTGCGCCCGCAACGCCTCGGCCACCACGCCGACCTTCCATGCCTTCACGAAATCGTCCGAGCCATGCATCAGCGAACAGCCGCCGCAGGCGCGGTAATGCTGGCAGGGCGGCCGCACCCGCTCGGCCGAAGGCGTGACGATGCGCGGTGCGGCGATGCGGCCGGCCTCGGCCTCGCCCTCGATCTGTTCGCCGGGCAGCACCAGTGCGGCCAGCGCGCGCTGATCGCCGCTGATGGCGACGCCGTCGCCCTTGCGGCCCAGCCGCTCGACGGTCCAGAGCGTCACTCGGCGGCCTCCGCCGCATCGTCCTCGGTGCCCAGGAAGCCGCCCGACTGGCGGTTCCAGTAGCGCGCATAGGTGCCGTCCAGCGCCAGCAGCTCGGCATGAGCGTCCTGTTCGACGATGCGCCCGGCCTCCAGCACGACGATGCGGTCCAGCTCGGCGATGGTCGAGAGCCGGTGGGCGATGGCCAGCACCGTCTTGCCCCGCATGGCGCGGTGCAGCGCGTCTTGGACCTGCGCCTCGACCTCGCTGTCCAGCGCGCTGGTCGCCTCGTCCAGGACCAGGATCGGCGCGTCCTTCAGCAGCGCGCGGGCCAATGCGATGCGCTGGCGCTGGCCGCCAGACAGCTTGACGCCGCGTTCGCCCAGATGCGCGTCATAGCCGGTGCGGCCCATGTGGTCGCGCAGCTTCAGGATGAACTCATGCGCCTCGGCGGCCGTGGCGGCGGCGACGATTTCCTCCTCGGTCGCATCGGGGCGGCCATACAGGATGTTCTCGCGCGCCGAGCGGTTGAACATCGCGGTTTCCTGCGTGACCATGGCGATGTTGCGGCGCAGGCTTTCCTGCGTCACCGCGCGCACGTCGTGGCCGTCCACCCGCACCGCGCCGCTTTCCACGTCGTAGAGCCGCAAAAGCAGCGAGACCATGGTCGATTTCCCCGCCCCCGAGGCGCCGACGATGCCCAGCTTTTCGCCGGGCGCGACATGCAGGTCCAGGTCGCTGATGCCGCCTTCACCGCGGCCATAGGCGAAATCCACATGGTCGAAGTCGATCCGCCCCGCGACCCGGCCCAGGCCGATGGCGTCGGGCGCATCGGTCAGGGCATGGGGCGGGGCCAGGGTCTTCATGCCGTCCTCGACCTCGCCGATGCTGCCCCAGACCCCCATCAGCGCCATGCTGACCCAGCCGGTCATCTGCGCCAGCCGCATGGCGATGGCGCCGGCGGCGGCGATGTCGCCCGCCGTGGCCATGCCCTGTCGCCACAACAGGATGGTGCCGCCGACCAGGATCACCGGCAGCGCGCCGGCGATGGTCATCAGCGACAGGCGAAACCAGGTGCTGACCCGGCCGAAGTCCAGCGCGCGTTCGCGGAAACCGGCCATGGCGCCAAGCGCGGCGCGGTCCTCGTGCTCGGCATGGGCGAAAAGCTTGACGGTCTTGATGTTGGTGATCGTGTCCACGACCTGCCCCGTGACCATCGCCCGCGCCGAGGCCCGGCTGGCCGAGCGCGTGCGGATGCGCGGCAGGAAGAAGCGGATCAGCAGCACGTATGAGCCCAGCCAGACCATCAGCGCCAGCGCGCCCCAGCCATCGACCGAGACCAGGAAGGCGGCAGAGCCGATCACCGATGCCAGCGCAAAGGCCACCACGTTGACGAATTCGGTCGCCACGTCGGTCACGGCGCGGGCGGTCTGCATCTGCTTTTGCGCGATGCGGCCGGCAAAGTCGTTGTCAAAGAAGGTCACCGCATGGCCCATGGTCCAGCGATGCAGCCGCGACAGCACCAGCGGCAGGATGTTCGGCCCGATGATGACGCTGGAGCTGGCGGTGGAAAGCCCGAAGATCGCCGGGCGGATCAGCAGGAAGAAGGCGGCAAAGCCCAGGATCAGCCCGCCCTGGTCCGCCCAGATCCGATCCGCGGGGGTCGAGACCACCGCATCCACCACCCAGCCCAGCAGCACGGCCGAGACCACGTCGGCGATGCCCCCCAGCGCCGAGGCCACCGCCGCCAGCGTCAGCCCCGGCCAGGCGCCCGACAGGCACCAGCGGAAGAACGCCAGCAGGCTGCGCGGCGGCGGACCCTCGGCCGGGCGGAAGGCGTCGATCATGCGGGCGAAGAAATCATGCATCAGGCGCGGGCCTCTTGTTGCAGGGCGATCCGCAGCAGCGCCTCGGGCGGCAGGGTGAAATCGCTTTCGACAAAGGCGTCCTCGGCCCGGCGCAGCGCCTCGCCCAGGGCGGGGCCGGACAGTTCGGGCATCAGGTCGCGGGCGGTCAGCGGGAATTTCGCCGCGGCGCCGCGCGCCAGTTCGTGGCACCAGCCAAAGGCCGGCCGGTCGCCGCGGGCGGCACGGATCAGCACCGATTGCGCGGCGTTCGCGCGGCCCAGGCGATAGGCGGCGGCCGGCGCGGGCATGGCCAGCGCCTGCGCGATCCGGTCCTGGGTGCGGGCCTCGTCCCGCGACAGGCGCAGCGCCCCGGCCGGGTTCGGCGCGCCCAAGAGCGCCAGCCGGCGCGGCCAGCAGGGCAGGGCGCCAGTGCCGTATTCCCGCTCGACCTCGACCAGGTCGGGCAGGTCGCTGGCATCCGCACCGGGCAGGACCAGCGGCAGCACGCCCGCCTCGGCCATCAGCGCCATGGCGGGGGAAGGGTCGGGGGCGTCGAGCAGCTTGCGCATCTCGTGGCCGATGCGTTCCTTCGAGATGCCGGCAAGCCCCTGGCGCAATTCGCTGCAGGCGGCCAGCGCGTGCAGGTCGGCCTCGCGCCCATACCAGGCCAGCAGGCGAAAGAAGCGCAGGATGCGCAGATAGTCCTCGGCGATGCGCGCGCGCGGGTCGCCGACGAAGCGCAGCCGGCGCGCCGCCAGGTCGGGCAGGCCGCCCACCGGGTCCAGCACCTCGCCCGAGGCGGTGGCGTAAAGCGCGTTCATGGTGAAGTCGCGGCGCTGCGCGTCATCCTCGATGCGGTCGGAATAGGCCACGACCGCGCGGCGGCCATCCGTTTCCACGTCGCGGCGGAAACTGGTGACTTCGAAGCCGCGGCCATCGGCGATGACGGTGACGGTGCCATGCTCGATGCCGGTGGGCACGCTGCGCAAGCCGGCCGCCTCGGCCAGCCGCACGGTCTCCTCGGGCCGGGCCGAGGTCGAGATGTCCACATCCGCCACCGGCTCGCCCAGAAGCGCGTTTCGGACCGCGCCGCCGACGATCAGCGCCTGCGCGCCCTGGGCCGCCAGCGCGGCCAGCACCTGCCCCAGGGCCGGGTCGTCGAGGAAGGGCGCGGTCAGCCGGGTCATCGGGCAATCCTTGTCGCAAGGGAATGCAGAACGCGGGCGGTGGCGCCCCAGATATAATAGGGCCCCCAGGGGGCGACGTAATAGTCGCGCCGCGCCCCGCGCCAGATCCGGCCCTCGACATGGTAGTTCGCCGGGTCGGATACATGGGCGAAGGGGACGGTGAACACCTCCTCGACCTCGCCCATCTCGGGGACGGGGGCGAAGGGACCGTGGACCAGCGCCAGCACCGGGGTCATGGCAAAGCCGGTGATGGTGCGATGCGCCGGCATGGTGCCCAGCACCTCGACGCGGGCGGGGTCGAGGCCCACCTCCTCATGCGCCTCGCGCAGGGCGGCGGCGATCTCGTCGGCATCGCCGGGATCGACCTTGCCGCCGGGCAGGGCGATCTGGCCGGGATGGTGGCGCAGACTGCTGGCGCGCTTGGTCAGGATCAGCCGCCCGTCCACCGCGTCGAAGGCGGCCAGCACGCCGGCCGGGCGCAGCGCCACCTCGCCCGGCGGGGCGCCGCCGAAGTCGAAATCCGACGAGGGCCCCGTCGTTCCCGACAGGGCCCGCGTCAATGTCTCGCGGATCGTTCCCATCAAAGCGCGGCCCGGCTTTCCCCGGCCCCGCCCTTGGGCAGGGGATTGCCCTCGGCGTCGATCACCGCCTCGAAGCCCAGGCTTTTCGGGTCGAATTCGTAATGCGCGCCGCAGAACTGGCAATCGGCGGTGACGATGCCGTCGTCATTGGTCATGTGGCCGATGTCCTTGGCCGAATAGATCGACAGCGTGCTGCGCACCCGCTCGGCATTGCAGGAGCAGCCGAAGACCAGCGGCTGCGCGGCGAAGGCGGTCGGCTCTTCCTCGTGGAACAGGCGGAAGACCAGGTTCGGCAGCGGCAGGGCCGGGTCGACCAGCTCCATCGCCTCGACCGTGGCCATCAGCGTGGTGGCGCGGTTCCAGTCCTCGGATTGCGCGCCCTGCAGGATGTCGGCGGATTGCAGGTCGCCCTCGGGCCCGGCATGGCTGCCGGCCGGCAGGGTCTGCAGCATGATGCCGCCGGCGCGCCAATGGTCCTGGTGCTGGCCGGGCAGGCGCGCGCGGCCCACCGTCAGCTCGAACCGGGTCGGCAGCTGCTCGGACTGTTCGAAATAGGTCTGGGCGCAGCTGGCAAGCGAGCCGCCGGCCAGCGGGGTCAGGCCCTGGTAGGGGGTCGTGCCCTCGCCCTGGTCGATCAGCACCGCGAAATAGCCCTGGCCCAGCTGGTCGAAGCCGGGCAGGCCGTCTTGCAGGCGCTCGGCGTCGAAGCTGGCCCAGGCGCGCATGCGGGCGGGGGCGCCCTCGGTCTCGGGGGCGTAGTAGTCGGTGGCGATGGTGCGGATGGCACCGTGGCCGCGCACCTGCAGCGACAGCTTCCAGCGCAGCTTGATGGTCTGGCCGATCAGCGCGGCCAGGGTGGTGAGTTCCGCCACCATGGCGCTGACCGGGACCGGGTAGTCGTGGCGCGACAGGATGTGTTCGAGCAGGGGCCCGAGGCGCGCGACGCGGCCGCGCATGTCCGAGCGCTCCAGCTGGAAGGGCAGCATGCTGTCGTCCCAGGAAATTTCCTTCGTTTCGGTCATCACAAGTCCTTCGGAATAGGGATGCGCGGGGGCCGGCTGCGGCCTGGCGCCTTGGCCCCAATATAGGCCATGCGGCGGAAAGCCCAAGGGGGAAGCCGGGGGCTTCGCGCCCCCGGACCCCCGCGGGGTATTTGGAAAACGGAGAAATGCGACCTTCAGGCCTGTTGACGGCCGGCCGGCCGGGACGATAACCGGGACCAGGGGCATTGCAGGGAGCCAGACATGACGTTCGACCGCCGCATCAAGATCGCGCCTTCCATCCTTTCCGCGGATTTCGCCAATTTCGGCCAGGAATGCCGCGCCGTCGAGGACCAGGGCGCCGACTGGGTCCATGTCGATGTGATGGACGGGCATTTCGTGCCGAACCTGACCTTCGGCCCCGCCATGTGCAAGGCGATCCGGCCGCATATCCGCGGCGTGATGGACGTGCACCTGATGATCGCCCCGGTCGATCCCTATATCGAGGCCTTCGCCGAGGCGGGCAGCGACATCATCACCGCCCATGTCGAGGCCGGGGCGCATGTCCACCGCACGCTTCAGGCCATTCGCGGCGCCGGCGCCAGGGCCGGGCTGGCGCTGAACCCCGGCACCCCGGCGCAAGCCGCGCGGCCGCTGCTGGACGATGTCGACTTGATCTGCGTGATGACGGTGAACCCCGGCTTCGGCGGGCAGAAGTTCATCCACAGCCAGGTCGAGAAGGTGCGCGAATTGCGCGCCATGATCGGCGACCGCCCGGTGCATATCGAGATCGACGGCGGCGTCGATCCCGTGACCGCGCCGCTGGTCGCGGCGGCGGGGGCGGATGTGCTGGTCGCCGGCTCGGCCGTGTTCCGCGGCGGTTCGGTGTCGAACAGCGCGCCCTATGGCGAGAACATCCGTGCCATCCGCGAGGCTGCCGAGGCCGCCCTGCGTTGATCTGGCGCGGCGCCACGGCGCTGGCCGGCGGGGCGCTGGGCCTGGCCGCGCCGCTCGCCGGGGCGGATTGGCGCGAGCGGCTGGCGCTGTCCGGCCCCGAGGCCGCGCCGGGCGGGATCTGGCTGCATGCGGCCAGCGTGGGCGAGCTGAATTCGGTTCAGGTGCTGGCCGAGGCGCTGGCGCGGGACTTTCCCCTGGTGGTGACGACCAACAGCCTGACCGGGCGCGTGCTGGCGCGGCGGCTGGGTTATCCTTGCGCGCTGGCGCCGCTGGACGTGCCGCAGGCCGTCGGGCGCTTCCTGGACCGGCTGCGGCCCGCGGTGCTGGTCACGGTCGAGAACGAGCTTTGGCCCAACCGTTCGGCCATGGCGGCGGCGCGGGGCGTGGCGCAGGTGGTGGTGGGCGCGCGCATCTCGGCCCGCTCGGCGGCGCGCTGGGGCCGGCTGCCGGGGCTGATCGGGCCGATGCTGGCCCGCATCGACGCGCTGTCGGCGCAGGATGCGGACAGCGAGGCGCGGCTTCTGGCGCTGGGGCTGCGGGCGGGCGCGCTGACGCCGCGGCTGAACCTGAAGCTGCTGGCCCCCGCCCAGGTCGAGCCGGGCGAGGACGGGCCGGAGCGCGCGCGCACCGTGCTGGCGGCCTCGACCCATGAGGGCGAGGATGCGCCGATGCTGGACGCCTGGGCCGCGGCGCGCGCGGCGGTGCCGGACCTGCGGCTGATCCTGGCGCCGCGCCATCCCCGGCGCGGCGATGCGGTGGCGGCGCTGATCGCGGCGCGTGGCCTGGATTTCGTCCGCCGCAGCCAGGGCGGCGGGCTTGGCGCGCCGGTGCTGCTGGCCGATACGCTGGGCGAGATGGCGACATGGTATCGCGCCGCCGGCATCTGCATCACCGGCGGCTCCTTTGCCGATCACGGCGGCCATACGCCATGGGAGCCGGCGGCCTGGCGCTGTGCCATCCTGCACGGGCCGCATGTCGCCAACCATGCCGGCGACTATGCCGACCTGGCGGCGGCGGGCGCGGCGCGGGGCTGCACGGCCGAGGCGCTGCCGCAGCTGCTGGCCGCCCTGGCGCAGGACGGCGCGGGCCAGCGCCGCATGGGCCAGGCGGCGCGGGCGCTGCTTTTGGCACGGGCTGGCGATCCCGCCACGCTGGTCGCGCGGATCAAGGCGCTGGCGCGGCGCGGCCTTGCATAAGCCCTTGCCCGGCCCGATATTCAAGGGGAAAGGAGTCGCGATGATCCGCTATGCCCTGCGCTGTGAAAAAGGCCATGATTTCGATGGCTGGTTCCGGTCCTCGGACGGGTTCGACGCCCTGCGCGCCGCGGGGCAGGTCACTTGCACGCATTGCGGCTCGGCCCAGGTGGACAAGGCGCTGATGGCGCCGCGCGTGGCGCATGGCCGCGACGAGGCCCCCGACCTGCACAACCCCCGCAACGACCATGAGGCGGCGCTGGAAAAGCTGCGCCGCCATGTCGAGGAAACCTCGGATTACGTCGGCATGTCCTTTGCCGCCGAGGCCCGCGCCATGCACGAGGGCCTGGCGCCCGAACGCGCGATCCATGGCGAGGCGAAGCTGGAAGAGGCCCGCAAGCTGCTGGAGGACGGCATTCCCGTCGCGCCCTTGCCCTTTCGTTCGCGGCAGCGGGCGAACTAGGGGTCAGCCCGGCGCGTGTTCGCCGTCGATCAGCACCATGATCCGCCCGCGCGAGCAGCGCTCGACCCGCGCCTCGACGCCATAGACCTGGGCCAGCAGCTGCGGGGTCAGCACCTGTTCCGGCGCGCCTGCGGCATGGGTATGGCCGCCGTGGATCAGCACGATGCGGTCGGCCCATTGCGCCGCCAGCGCCAGGTCGTGCAGCACGGCGACGACGATGCGCCCCTCGCCCGCCAGCCGCCGCAGTTCGGAAAGCAGCCGCACCTGCCGCGCCAGGTCCAGCGCGCTGGTCGGCTCGTCCAGAAGCAGCAGCCGGGGGTCGCGCACGATGGCCTGCGCCAGGCTGACCATCTGCCGCTGCCCGCCCGAGAGCGCCGACAGCGGCTCGAGCGCCAGCGCGCCGATGCCCAGCTTGTCCAGCACCGCCATGGCGGCCGCATCGGCTTGGCGCGCGCCCAGGGTCTCGCCCGCCCGCAGCGCCGCGATCACGCTTTCCAGCGCCACCAGCGACGAGCTTGACGGCAGGCTTTGCGGCATGAAGCCGATCAGCCGGGCGCGGTCGCGCATCGGCACATGGGCCAGGTCCTGCCCGTCCAGCAGCACCTGCCCGCCATGGGGCTGCAACTGGGCGATGGCGCGCAGAAGCGTGGATTTCCCGGCCGCGTTCGGCCCGGCCAGCACCGTGACCTCGCCCGGCCGCAGCAGGGGCAGGTCCAGCCCCGCAAGCACGCTGCGCGCGCCGTAGCGCACCGAGATGCCCTGCGCCAGCAGCCCCTGCATCAGCGCCGCCTGCCGCGCAGGATCAGCGCGAAAAAGATCGGCAGCCCGATCAGCGAGGTGACGAGGCCGACCGGCAGCAGCACCCCCGGCACCAGCGTCTTGCTGAGCGTCGAGGCCAGCGACATGACCAGCGCCCCGGTCAGGATGCTGGCGGGCAGGAAGACGCGGTGGTTCTCTCCGACCAGCATGCGGGCGATATGCGGCCCGGCCAGGCCGACGAAGCCGATGACGCCGACCATGGACACGGCCGAGGCGGCAAGCAGGCTGACCCGCAGCAGCGTCCAGCGCCTGAGACCGGCCACATCGACGCCGAAGCTTTTCGCCTGGTCCTCGCCCAGCCGCAGCGCGGTCAGCTTCCACGCCGCGCGAAAGGAAAACGGCACCGCCACCGCCAGCACCACGCCGATCAGCACCACGCCCGGCCATTGTGCCGAAGCCAGGCTGCCCATGGTCCAGAACACCAGCTGTTGCAGCGCATCGGCCGAGGCGACGAATTGCAGCAAGGACAGCAGCGCGGCGGCGGTGAAGTTCAGCGCCACGCCGAACAGGATCAGCACCTCGGGGCCGCCGCCGCGGATGCGGCCCAACAGTTGCAACAGCCCCAGCGCGCCAAGCGCGAACAGGAAGGCGTTGCCCGAGACGCTCCAGACCGCGGGCAGGCCGGGCAGGGTCAGGCCCAGCACGATCGCCACCGCGGCGCCAAGCGCGGCCGAGGAGGACACGCCCAGCGTGAAGGGCTCGGCCAGGGGGTTTTCCAGCACGGTCTGCATCTCGGCCCCGGCCAGCGCCAGCGCCGCGCCGACCAGCAGCGCCATGCAGGCCACGGGCAGGCGCACGTCCCAGACGATGACCTGGGTGCCGCGCGCCACCTCGCCGCCGGTCAGCGCCCGCAGCGTATCGGCCAGGGGCAGGCCGGCCGGGCCCGTGACCAGGTCCAGCAGCAGCGCCGTCAGTGCGGCAAGGCCCAGCACCGCCACCAGAAGGGCGTTGCGCCGGCCTTGCCGGTGATAGCGTTGCAGCGTCGCGTCGCTCATTGTTCCGGCGTCACCCACCATGTTCCCGGCACGATGACGGGCGAGAAGCGGGCGTTGATCTCGGCCAGGGTCTTGGCGGGATCGACGTCCTGGAACAGGTCGGGATGAAAGGTCTTGGCCAGGTATTCGATCAGCGCGATATGCACGGGCGAATCGTTGAACAGGTGCCAGACGCCGGCCGTGCGCCCCTGCTCTACCGCGCGCAGCGAGGCAAAGCCCGGCGCCGCGATCAGCCGCTGAAAGCTGGCCTGCGCGGTCTCGGCATCCACGCCCGAGCCCAGAACCAGCCCGCCCCGCGCCGCCATATGCGTGCCGCCGGTGGCGATATAGACGTCCGGGTCGGCGCCGATCAGGTATTCCAGGCTGACGTTGCCCAGCACGCCCTTGACGGTGTCATGGCCGATGTTCTGCCCGCCGGCCGTGGTGATGAAGTCGTGAAACACCCCGCTGCCCACGGTCGAGCAGCAGTTCTGCGGCGCCGCATGGACGTGGAAGAACACGCGCGGCCGGGCGATCTCGGGGTCGGCCAGCCGGTCGCGGATGCGGGCCAGCCGGCTGTCGTAGAACTCGGCGAATTCCTCGGCGCGTTCCTCGGCGCCGGTCAGCTTGCCCAGGATGCGCAGGCTGGGGATCGAGTTTTCCTGCGGATGCGAGAAGAAATCGACATAGGCGACCGGGATGCCCGCCGCCTCGATCTGCTGGCGGGCGACCTCCATGCCGGGGTCGTTCCGGTCGATCAGCGTCAGCACCACCAGGTCGGGATGCAGCGCGATGATCGCCTCGGCCGAGATGTCGCGATTGCCCGAGCCGACCGGGCGGATCTGGTCGATGTCGGGGAATTTCTCGCGGTAGGCCTGCATGGTCGGCTCGTCCAGCGCCTTGTCCAGCCGCCAGCCGGAAACCAGCGCCACCGGATCGTCGTGGATCAGCCCCAGAACCGACAGGTGCCGCCCCTCGCCCAGCACGATGTGGCGGGCGGGCTCGGGCAGATGCACCTCGCGCCCCAGGATGTCGGTGGCCATCACATCCGCCGCGGCAGGGCCAAGCCAGGCGATCAGGGCGAATGCGGCAAGCAGCGGGCGGGTCAGGGTCATGGCGGGTCCGTTGGCTCATGCGCCGGGGCGCGCATGCGGGCGCCCCGGCAGGGTCAGCGCCCCTCTTACTCCGTGGCGGGGGTGATGCGCCAGATGCGGTCGCCCGCCTCGTCGTTTTCGCCGCGCGACTTGTTGACCGCCCAGACATTGCCCTTGCCGTCGGCGCGCAGCTGGTTGGGCAGGCTGCCGGCGTCCAGGTTCGCCACGATCTCGCCCTCGGGGCTGACCACGGTGATGGTGCCGGCGCCGCGGTTGGCGACATAGGCCAGGCGGCCCACCGGCTCGAAGGCGACGTTCAGCGGGCCGGCGCCCACGGCGACGTCATGCAGGACTTCGCCGGTCTCGGCCTTGACGATCAGCAGGTTGTCGGTGGCCTGCGAGGCGACGAAGATCAGCCCCTCCTGCGGGTCGTAGGCCACGCCCGAGGCCGCCTTGGCGCCCGGCAGCGCGATCACCTTGACCTCGCCCGAGGCCAGGTCGACCACCGCCGCCTCGGGGGTGGACAGGCTGACCGTCACCAGCTTGCCGCCCGGCTCGTCGATGTCCAGCGCCATGGTCGAGAATTCCTCGCCCCGGATCTGCGACTTGATGGTGATCGGCTCCAAGGGCTCCAGGGTCTTGGTGTCGAAGACCTTGATCTCGGGCGTGCCGGTGGCGCTGGCATAGGCGCGGCCGTTGGCCTCGTCCACCACCACGTCGCGGGCATGGGGGACGGCGCCCGGCTCGAACTGCTTGACCAGCGACAGGTCGGACTGCTTGTAGACCGCGGCCGTGTCCTGGCGGGTATTCGTCACCCAGACATTGCCGTTCGCCTCGTCCACATCGACGCCATAGACCGCGAACAGGCCGCCGTCGCTGCCGTCGGGACGGGCGGGCGCGGCGCCGGGGGTGGCCTCGGCCTCGATCTTCAGCGTCTCGGGGTTGATCTTGACCAGCTTGGCTTCCTTGACCGGCGGGCGGCCGACGGCGCTGGTCACGAAGGCGGCATTCGCGGCCTCGCTGAACTTCACCTGGTAGAGCCCGCGCACCACCGGCTCGCTGGCGACGGCGAATTTCTCGGCCCCCGCGACCGGCACCTCGGGCGAGATCTTCAGCTCGACCACTTCGGCCGAGGCCGGGTTCTCGGTGATGACGACGATGGGCTGCAGGCCCGTCTCGGCCTCGGCGTCGATGTCGAGCGCAAAGCTGAACCCGCCCTCGGCATCGACGGTGATCGGCTCGGCGTTCAGCGCCTTGGTGCCGCGCATCAGCGTCACGGTCTGGCCGGGGATCAGGTTCTGGCCCTCGATCACCGCCTTGCCGCCCTTGAACACCGGGGCGCGATCGACGCCGCCGGCGCTGACGCGGCCGGCGAAATCGACCAGTGGCTTGGTAAAGACGGTTTCGGCCAGAACGGGGCCCGCGATCACCGAAAGCGCAAGCGCCGAGGCCCCCAGCAGGGCGCGAAGGGCGGGGCGCGATGGATATGCCATGAGAAACTCCTTGAAAACAGAACAGGACTCGCTTTGGCTGACCCCGATCAGGGCTGGCTTCGGTCAGCGGGCAACCTATATTCCTGACCGTCCTTGTCAACTAACGCCGGCAAGGATGCAGGGCTTTGTGAACGGGGGGAATTGTCGCATCATGTCGCAGCTTGGACAGGTCGGGCCGGATCACGCCAGGAAGCAGGCCGAACTGCGCATCTTTCAGACCGGGGCGCCGACGCATGCGCTGTCGCAGAAGGTGGTGGCGGTCGGCCCCGGCTACCGGCTGTTCCTGGCGGTGCCCAGGGCGCCGGCGCCGGCCGGGGGCTGGCCGGTGCTTTACATGCTGGACGGCAACGCCGCCTTCGATTTCCTGGCGCCCGAGCATCTGGCGCTGGCCCCCGGAATGATGATCGTCGGCATCGGCTATGACACCGACCGCCAATTCGCGCGCGAGCTGCGGACGCTGGACTTCACCGCGCCCGACGGGCCGGGCGACGGCCTGCGCCCCGACCATGTCCACGAAGGCCGCACGGCCGGCGGCGCCGCGATCTTTCACGACCGGCTGACCGGGCCGCTGCGTGCGGCGGCCGAGGCCGGCCTGCCCGTCGATCCCGCCCGCCGCACGCTTTGGGGCCACAGTTTCGGCGGGCTCTTCACGCTTTACGCGCTGCTGGCGCGGCCGCAGGGCTTTGCCCGCCATGCCGCGATCAGCCCCTCGATCTGGTGGGACGAGGCGCTGATTCGTCGCGTGGCCCGGGAAGCCGCGCCCGCATCCCTGCCGCTGCTGGTGGCGCTGGGGGATCGCGAGAAGCGCTCGGGCAGCGCCGGCCCGCCGCCGGACGGGCCGGCGCCTGCCACGATGCAATTCGTCGCCGACCTGGCCCGCCATCCCGGCCACCGGGCGCAGCTGCATGTCCTGCCGGGGCTGATCCATATCCAGACGCTGGCGGGGTCGTTCCCGCTGGTCCTGCCTTTTGCCTGCGCGGATTAACCGGATCTCAATCCTCTTGTGCTGCTGTGGCGGCAGGCAAGAACGGAGATCGGGATGGTTTTCGCCAGATATGCGCTTGTTCTGCTGGGCCTGGTGCTGTGCGGGCTGGGCGTCGCGCAGGTGCAGCCGGGGGTGCCGGGTCTTTTCCCGCCCCCGTCCCCGCCCCCGGCCATGGCAGTGCCGGGACCGGATGCGGCTGACATCCTGCTGGGCCTGGGCGGGCTGATCGGTGGGCTGGTCTGCGGCCTCATCGCGCTGGCCCTGGCCGGTCCGCAGCCGCCGCCGGCCCGCGCGCCGCCCAAGGGCGCGACCGGGACGGCGCCGGCCGGTCAGCCCCCGCCCAGCCTTTTGACCAGACCGGGCGCGATCAGGGCCGTGGCCTCGGCCGAGGTCATCTCGGCATGCAGGAAGGGCAGGTCGATCACCTCCAGCCCCTCGGCATAGGGTTCCCACATCCGGGGCGTCAGCGCCCGGTCCTTGTGGTCGCGGGCGGCGCGGAAATGCGTGATCGTGCCGGCAAGGCGGCGATGATGATGGCCGCGGATCAGCCGGTTGGTGCCCGTCACCGTGCGCACCACCCCGTCCAGCACCTGCGCGGGCAGCGCCCCCAGCGCGCTGTCGCCCCGGCGCAGGAAGGCCACCACCGCCTCGCGCGTGTCCAGCTCGCGATGCGCCTCGGGGTCGTAGCCGGCGATGGCCAGCAGCGCGCGCAGGGCGGCGACGGGGTCCGGCTCGGGCTCGTTGCGCCAGGCGTCGCAGGGATAGCTGTCCAGCATGGCGACCAGGCCGGGCTCGCGGCCCATTGCGGACAGGATCACGGCGATTTCCTGCGCCAGGATGCCGCCGACCGACCAGCCGGCCAGATGGACCTTGCCCCGCGGCGCCAGTGCGGCGATGCGCTGCGCATAATCCCGCGCCAGTTCGGCCAGGCTTTCCGGCATCGCCACCGCCGGGTCCAGGCCCGGATGTTGCAGCCCCCAGACCCGCCGCGCCGGCGCGATGCGCCGCGCCAGCCCGCGATAGCCCCAGGCAAGGCCGCCGGCCGGATGGATCAGGAACAGCGGCGCGGCCTGCGCATCGCCCTCGGCCAGCAGGATCAAGGGGCCCAGCCCGTCGTCATGCGGCGCCTGCGCGTCCAGCGCGGCGGCCAGCACCGCCAGGACCGGATGCTCGAAGATCGTGCCCAGGCCGGGGTCGCGGCCGGTCTCGGCCTCCAGCGCCTGCGCCAGCCGCACCGCGGAAAGCGAATCGCCCCCGAGCGCAAAGAAATCCGCCTCGGCCGGGGCGGGTTCGGGCAGGTGCAGGACCTCGGCGAAAAGCCGGGCCAGCAGCTGTTCGGTCGCGGTTTCCGCCGCGCGGCCCGAGGCGGCGAATTCCGGCGCGGGCAGCGCCTTGCGGTCGAGCTTGCCATTCGACGTGACCGGCAGCGCCTTGAGCGCCACCTCGGCCGAGGGGATCATGTAGGCGGGCAGCCCGGCCGCCAGCCGCTCGGCCAAAAGGCCCGGCCGCCAATCCGCCGTCGGCACCAGATAGGCGACGAGGCGCTTCTCGCCGGCATGATCCTCGCGCGCGATGACCACGCATTCGCGGGCCAGGCCAGATGCCATGATCGCCGCCTCGATCTCGCCCAGCTCGACCCGCAGCCCGCGGATCTTGACCTGGTGGTCCGAGCGGCCGAGATAGACCACCGCCCCGTCCGGCCGCAGCCGGGCCAGGTCGCCGGTGGCGTAAAGCCGCCCCTGGGGCGCGTCGATGAACCGTTCCGCGGTCAGGTCGGGCCGGCCCAGATAGCCGCGCGCCAGCTGCACGCCGCCCAGGTAAAGATGCCCGGCCAGGCCCGGCGGCACCGGGCGCATGCGCTCGTCCAGCACCTCCAGCGCCGTGTTCCAGACCGGCCAGCCGATCGGGATCGGGTTCGCGCGATCCTCGGGTCCGGCGGGCCAGTAGCTCACGTCCACCGCCGCCTCGGTCGGGCCATAGAGGTTGTGCAGCTCGGCCGTGATCCGGGCGTGGAAGCGGTCGCGCTGGTCCGCCGTCAGCTCTTCGCCCGAGCAGAACACCCGGCGCATCGCCAGCCCCTGCGAGGCGGGCGAGGCCAGGAAGGCGGACAGCATCGACGGCACGAAATGACAGGTGGTGATGGCGCGTTCGCGGATCAGGCGGGCGATGGCGGCGGGGTCGCGATGCGCGCCGGGCGGCGCCATGACCAGTTCCGCCCCGGCCATCATCGGCAGGAAGAATTCCCAGACCGAGACGTCGAAGGTCGCCGGGGTCTTTTGCAGGATGCGGTCCTGGGCCGCGATGCCGTAATGCGCCTGCATCCACATCAGGCGGTTGACGATGGCGCGATGTTCGACGGCGACGCCCTTGGGCTCGCCGGTCGAGCCCGAGGTGAAGATGACATAGGCCAGGTCGCCCGGCTGCGGCCCCTCCGCGGGGCGACCCTCGGCCGGCCAGTCGGCTGGCAGCAGCAGGTCGGCGCCCAGGGGGAACAGCCCGGCCAGATCCGCCGTGGCCAGCACCGCCACCGGCCGGGCCTGCGCCAGGATGCGGGCGATGCGTTCGGGCGGATGGGCGGGGTCCAGGGGCAGATAGGCCGCGCCGGCGCGCAGGATCGCCAGCAGCGCCACGGGCAGTTCCAGTGATCGCTCCAGCGCCACGGCGACGATGCGGTCGGGGCCGGCGCCAAGGTCTTGCAGCCGCGCGGCCAGGGCGGCGCTGCGGCGGTCGAGATCGGCAAAGCTCAGGCTCTCGGCGCCAAAGCTGACGGCCGGGGCCTTGGGCGTGGCGGCAAGCTGCGCCTCGATCAGCGCCGTCAGGGTGGTGTCGGGCAGGGGATGGCGGGTGGCCTGGGCGCGCGCCTTCGCCGCGGCGATCTCGGCCGGGCTGGCGGTCGGCACCTCGGCCAGGGTTTCGGCCGCAAGCGCCGCCTCCAGGAAGGCGACCAGCCGGTCGCCATGGCCGCGCACCTCATCGGGCGCATAAAGCGCGGGGTTCGCGTCCACCTCGAAGATCATGCCCGAGGCCGGATCGCCGCGGAAGGTCAGCGTCAGGTCGTCGACCGCGCCCGCCCCCAGGATATGCAGCCGGGTTTGCAGCCCCGGAAATTCCGGTGCCTTGTCAAAGGGCTGCACGTTCACCAGCGGGCCATAGAGCCGCCTGGTGCCGCCGACCAGTCCCAGCTCGCGGCGCAGAAGCTCGCTGCGGTAAAGGCCGCGGCGGCGGCCCTGCGCCATGCGTTTCGACTGCGCGGCCAGCCATTCGGGCAGGGGTGCGTCCTCGTCCAGCCGCAGCCGGTGCGGCAGCACGTTCATCGCCATGCAGGGCACCTGCGCGATCTTGCGGCCCATCCGCGCCATGAAGGGCAGGCCGATCACCGCCTCGCCCCCGGTCCAGCGCGCCAGGTAGGCGCCGGTCAGCGCATTCAGCACATCGGGCCAGCCCAGCCGGTGCCGGGCGGCATAGCCCGCCAGCCGGTCCAGCAGCGCCTGCGGCAGCAGGCGGGAATCGCGCAGGAATTCGGCCCCGCTGACCGCGCGGCCCGGCGCCAGCCCCGCGACCTCGGGCAGGCCGGCCAGTTCCGCGTGCCACCAGTCGCGGTCGGCCAGCCGGCGGGGCGAGGCGCGCCAGGCCGCGTCCTCTTCGGTCGCCAGCGACAGCGGGCCAAAGGGCTCGGGCGCCGGCGCCCCGGCCACCAGCGCGGCGTAATGCGCGGCAATGCGGTTCGTCACCAGCACCATGCCATAGCCGTCGATGGCCAGGTGGTGGATGCGTTCGTAAAGCAGATGCCGCTCGGGGCCCAGGACGAACAGCGTCAGCGCCCCGGCCGGCGCGCGGCCCAGGTCCAGCGGGCGCCGGCTGTCGGCGCGCATCTGCGCCAGGGCCTGCGCCTCGGCGTCGGGCTGGGCCGAGAGATCGGCAAAGCCCAGCATCGGCGGCAGGCCGACCCATTGCCGCGGCCCCTGGGGCCCGGCGCCGAAGCGCAGCGCCAGGGCCGGGGTCTCGGCGATGGTGCGCTGCACGGCCTGGGCCAGCGCGTCGCGGTCCAGCGGGCCGGTCAGTTCCAGATATTGCCCGGTGTTCAGGATCGGGTTGCCGGGGTCCAGCGCCTGGACATACCACAGCCCCTCCTGCGCCTCGGTCAAGGGGCAGCTGGTCTCGGTCGGGATGTCGTGATGCGTATCCATGTCAGGCGCGCCGCGGCCGGAACGGGGAAATTCGCAAGAAAAAGGAAGAGCTGACAACCATGTTACCCCAGGCACCGGATTGCGGGCCTTGCCCGTCTGCGGTCATGGCCATAATGTCACTAAGGAATTTAGTCAACTTTGCACCCGGAACCATGCCCCCCAGATCCTTGCCCTTGCGCGATACCGAGCAGCTCTATGGCCAGGTGACGCGCCTGCTGCATTGGAGCATTGCCGCGCTGATGCTGTGGCAGTTCCTGGGCATGGGGCTGCGGGCGGCTTTGGGCCGCACGCCGCTGGTGTCCTTTTTCGTCGGCTCGCACCAGCCGGTGGGCACGGTGCTGTTCCTGCTGATCGTCCTGCGGGTGGTCTGGGCCGTGGCGAACCGCGGCCGCCGGCCGGATCACGGCCCCGGCCTTTGGGGGCTGGCGGCGCGGCTGGGCCATCTGGCGCTGTATCTGGTCATGGTCCTGGTGCCGGTCGCGGCCCTGCTGCGCGCCTATGGCGGCGAGCGGGCCTTTGCCCCCTTCGGCTTCCAGATCTTCCCGGCCCAGCAGCCGCCGGTCGGCTGGATGGTCGGCCTGGGCGAGGCGCTGCATGGCGAGATGGCCTGGCTGCTTCTGGCGCTGATCGCTGGCCATGTCGTCATGGTCGGCGTGCATGAGGGCATGTGGCGCGACGGCACGCTGGCGCGCATGGCCGGGCGCCGGCGGGCGGGCCTTTAGCAGGCTGCGGAAAAAGGACTTTGAGAGGGCGACGCAGCGGAAATCGTTCCGGAGCCAGCTGATATCGGCCCGAAAATGGGGTGTTTTCGGCAAAGTTGAGGCGGATTTCCCGGTTCCCCGCCCGCGCTGTCCTGTCGAAAGGACTTTTTCAGCAGCCTGTTAGGCCACAATCGCGGGCAGATCGGCAAGGGGCGGCGCGGGGCCGCCCTTTTTCGTTGCTTGCGCGCCGGGGCGGTGTCACCATTCCTTCATGATGAATGCGCCCTTCGGTTTCCCGTCCGAGCATGATCGCGTGGCCTTCGACCGGGCCGAACTGGGCGTCATCCTGTCCCTTTACGGCCGGATGGTCGCGGCGGGCGAATGGCGCGACTATGCCATGTCCTTCCTGCGCGACATGGCGGTCTTTTCGATCTTTCGCCGCGCGGCCGAGCATCCGCTCTATCGCATCGAAAAGCGCCCCCGGCTGCGCCAGGCGCAGGGACAATATGCGGTGATCGGCATGGACGGGCGCATCCTCAAGCGCGGGCATGACCTGCCCACCGTGCTGCGCGTGCTGGAACGAAAGCTGATCCGCCCGGTGGACTGACCGGCGCGGCCGCTGGGCGGGCAGTCAGGCCTGCGCGCCCTCCGGCGGGCGGCTAGCGCGGTTGCGCAGGTAGCTTTGCGGCGGGACGCCGAAATGGCTGCGAAAGGCCGCGACGAAGGCGCTGGCGCTGCGATAGCCCAGCGAATGGGCGATGGTGGTGCTGCTTTCGCCGCGCTCCAGCCGGCCTACGGCAGCCAGCAGCCGCACCCGGCTGCGCCAGTCGCGAAAGGACAGGCCCGTCTCGGCCCGGAACAGTCGTTCCAGGGTGCGGGGGCTGGCCCCGGCCTCGGCCGCCAGCAGCGGCAGCGGCCGCGGGTCCGAGGGATGGCGCCCCAGATGCGCCGTCAGCCGCCGTAGCCGCGGATCCTGCCCGCCCGGCAGGTCGAGCGGCGCGGGCGCCGCCGCCGCGATCTCGTCCAGCGCCACCGCGCCCAGCCGGGCCAGGCGACCGGCGTCCCCTTCGGCCGCCATGCGCAGGATCACCTCGCGCAGCAGGGCCGAGATCGGCAGCACTTCACAGCCCCGCCCCTCGGGCCGCACCGGGCAGGAGGGATCGACGTAAAGGTTGCGCGTCCGCGCCCCGGTGCCGGGACGCGAGACCACGCGCATCTCATGCCGGGTGCCGCCGGGGATCCAGATGCCGAAGCCGGGCGGCACCAGCCAGACCCCGTCCTCGGCGCCAAGCCGCAACAGCCCCTCGGCCGCCCACAAAAGCTGGCCGCGCGGATGGGCATGGGGGGCGACATGCGCGCCCGCCGCAAGGTCGCGCCCATGCGCCAGCACCGGGCGCGCGGGATCGAGGACAAAGGCGGTGCCGCTGGGGTCGAAGCGCAGGATTGGCGGATCATCGACATCTTTTGTCATGATGGCGAACTTACGCAGGGGGCCCGCTTCTGTCTAGGCTGCGCCGTTCCCCTGTTCAGGCGCCGCCATGAAGCTTTCCACCCGTCCCCTTGTCTTTCTTGCCAGCCTGGTCCTGGCCGTCCTGCTGGCCGTCGGGCCGGTGCCGCAGCCGCTGGGCCGCAATGCCGCCGTGGTGCTGGTCACGCTGGCCTTGTGGAGCACCGGGCTGGTGCCGCCCTTCCTGACCTCGCTGATCTTCTTTGCCGCGGTGCTGATCCCCGGCCTTGCGCCGCCCGAGCTGGTCTTTGCCGGCTTCGGCTCGGCCGCGGTCTGGCTGATCGTGTCGGGATTCGTGATCGGGGCGGCGATCACCGGCTCGGGGCTGGGCGGGCGGATCGCCGGGGTGCTGGCGCCGCTGGCGGGCGGCAGCTACCTGCGGCTGGTGGCGGTGATGACGCTGGCGGCGATGGCGCTGGGTTTCGTCATGCCCTCGTCGGTCGGGCGGGCGGTGGTGCTGGTGCCGGTCGGCATGGCGCTGGCGGAACGGCTGGGGCTGCACAAGGGCTCGAACGGGCGCATCGGCCTGGCGGTGGCGCTGACCCTGGCCTGCAACATGCCCAGCTTTGCCATCCTGCCCTCGAACATTCCCAACATGATCCTGGCCGGCGCGGCCGAGGGGCAGCACGGCGTCACCTTCGGCTACATGTCCTATCTGCTGCTGCATTACCCGGTGCTGGGGATCGCGAAATCGGCGCTGACCGTGGCGCTGATCGTCGCGCTGTTCCCCGACCGGATCGAGGCCGGCAGCGCCGAGGCCACCCCGCGGGCCCCGCTTTCGCCGCAGGAGCGGAGGGTGGCGCTGATCCTGGCCGCCACGCTGGCCCTGTGGATGACGGACCGGCTGCACGGCGTCGGCCCGGCCTGGATCGGGATCGCCACGGCGGCGCTGCTCTTGATGCCGGGGCTGGGCGCGGTGCCGCCCAAGCAGTTCAACGCCTCGGTCGATTTCGGCATGGTGCTGTTCGTCGCCGGGGCGCTGGCCTTGGGGGCGGTGGTCAATGCCTCGGGGCTGGGCAGCGTGCTGGGCGGGGTCTTGCAGGACTGGCTGCCGCTGCACCAGGGCGCGAGCTTCGTCAACTTCCTGTCGCTGACCTCGATGTCGGGGCTGATGGGGCTGGTCACGACCAATCCCGGCGTGCCCACCGTGCTGACGCCCATGGCACCGGACCTGGCCGCCGCGACGGGGCTGTCGCTCAAGGCGGTGCTGATGACCCAGGTGGTCGGCTTTGCCACGGTGATCTTTCCCTATCAGGTCGGGCCGCTGGTGCTGGCCATGCAGCTTTCGGGCGAGAAGCTGGGCCATGTGCTGCGTATCACCGTGCCGCTGGCGGTGCTGACCTTCCTGGTGCTGATGCCGCTGGACTGGCTGTGGTGGCGCCTGCTGGGCTGGCTGTAATCGGGGCGGGTTCAGCCGGCCCGCCTGCGCCGGGCAGCGGCCCGCCACGGCCGCCCGTCGATCGCCGCCAGCCCCAGGCCGATCAGCGCCATGCCGGCGAAATGGCGCGCTTGCAGGGCTTCGCCCAGAAACAGCGTGCCCAGCAGGATGGCGCTGACCGGGATCAGGAACGTCACCAGCAGCAGGTTGGTCGCCCCCGCCGTGGCGAGGATGCGGAAATACAGCACATAGGCCAGGGCCGTCGAAATCGCCGCCACGCCCAGCAGCGCCAGGGCGGCCGCCGGGCTGGGCGCCGCCAGCGTCCATGGCCGGTCGACGGCCGCCGCCAGCGGCAGCAGGACCAGGCTGGACGCGATCACCTGCCCGGCGGCGGCGGTCATCGGGGCAATGCCCATCGCGCGGAACCTGCGCCCATGGATGCCGGCCAGGGCATAGGACAGCGCCCCGGCCAGGCAGGCAAGCTGCGCCGCGACCTGCGTGCCGAAGGCGTGCAGGGCATCGGCGCCGATCAGCGCCGCCACGCCGGCAAAGCCGACCAGCACCCCGGCCAGCTTGCCGCCGCTCATGCGTTCGTCGCGGGTCAGGACATGGGCGAGGATCACGGTGAAAAGCGGCGTCGCGGCGTTCAGGATCGAGGCCACGCCCGAGGCGACGTGCTGCTGCCCCCAGACGATCAGCAAAAACGGAATGGCGTTGTTCAGCAGCCCCATGCCCAGGAAGGCCGTCCAGGCTGCGCGGCCGCGCGGCATCCGCTCGCCCCGCAGGCGCAGGACGGCCAGCAGGATCAGCGCGGCCAGCGCCACCCGTGCGGCGACCACGGTCAGCACCGGCAATTCCCGCACTGCGACGGCGTTGAAAAAGAACGACCCGCCCCAGACCGCGGCCAGGGCCAGCAGCAGGCCCCATTCCACGGGCGTCATCGGGCGGTTGGCGGCGGGCGGTGCGGGCATGGGTTTCCTTCCTTCCGGCCCCTTCGGCCGGTTTCGGAAAGCCATGGCGCCGTCACCGCCCGGCCGCGATCCGTTTCTTGCGGCCGAAACCCCGCGGGATCAGCCTTCCTCGCCCGGCTTGATCTTTTGCGCCGTGCCCTGGGCAAAGCTGTCCAGCCGGCCGCGCGCCGCGTCCTGGGTGTTGACGATGCCGGCGACCATGGCCTCGGCATAGGCGGCGTCCAGCCCCGACATGTTCTGCATGTGCGAGATGGCCGAGCAGGCGGCGAAATTCGACAAGGGCGTGTTCTGCGCCACCCGGCGGGCGAGGTCGTAGGCCATGGCCTCGCTGTCTGCCACGCGGTATTGCGCCAGCCCGACCTGCACCGCCTCGTCCCCGGAATAGAGCCGGCCAGTCAGCATCATGTCCACCATGCGCGCCTGCCCGATCAGCCGCGGCACGCGGATGGTGGCGCCGCCGCCGGTGAACAACCCGCGCTGCCCCTCGGGCAGGCCGAAATAGGTGGTCTCGTCCATCACCCGGATATGGACCGAGGAGGCCAACTCCAGCCCGCCGCCGACCACCGCGCCCCTGAGCGCGGCGATGACCGGCACGCCGCCATATTCGATCTTGTTGAAGGCCTCGTGCCAGCGCAGGCAGATGCGCATGAACTCGGCGGGGCTGCGGTCTTCGCGCCCATGTTCGACCAGGTCCAGCCCGGCGCAGAAATGCGGCCCCTCGGCGCGCAGCACCACCGCGCGGGCGCCCCAGGCGGGCAGGGCGGAAAACACCGCGACCAGTTCCTCGATGGTCTCGGCGTTCAGCGCGTTGCGCTTGGCGGCGCGGTTCAGGGTGACGGTGGCGATGCCGTCCCCGTCCATGGCGCAAAGCAGGTTGTTCAGCCGCAGATCCTGCATGGTCTAGCCTTTCGTGATCCAGTGAATGACGACGGGAACCGTGGCGATGCTGGCCGCGGTCGAGATCAGGATGGCGGCCGAGACGCGCTGGACCGCGGTGCCGAAATATTGCGCGAGGATATAGACGTTGCCCGCCACCGGCAGCGCCGCGGCGGCGATCATCACCCCCGCCGCATAGGGCTCGACCCCGAAGACCGCCAGCGCGGCGATGCCCACCGCCAGGGGATGCAGCACCAGCTTGGCGAAGCTGAGCCAGGCCGCCGGGCCCATGCGCTCGGCCGCACCGCGGCCGGCCAGGCTGGCGCCGATGGCGAAAAGCGCCCCCGGCGTGGCCGAGGCGCCCAAGAGCGCCAGGAACTCGTCCAGCGGCCCCGGCATCGGCAGGTGCAGCCCGGCCCAGGCCAGCCCCGCCAGCATCGAGACGATCATCGGGTTCGAGACGATGCCGCGCAGCAAGGGCCACAGCGTCGAAAGCCGCACCCGCCCCTGCCTTGCCGCCGTGACGATCAGGGTGATCAGCGTCGAGAACACCACCATGTCGATGGTCAGCACCATCAGCACCGGGCCGATGGCGCGCTCGCCCAGCAGCACGACCAGCATCGGCACGCCCAGAAAGCCGGTGTTGCCGGTCATCGCCGTATGCGCCTCCATCGCCGCGGCGACGAGCGGCTGGCGCCGCCAGCGCGCCACGGCAAACCCCAGCGCCCAAAGCGCGGCCGAGCCGCAAAGATAGGCCAGCACGAAGGCCGGGTCGAAGAGGCTCGCCACGTCCAGCGTCGCGGCAAAGCGGAACAGCATGGCCGACAGCGCGAAGTAGAAGACGAATTTCGTCAGCCAGCCGGTGGCCTCGGCCGGGAAGAAGCGGGTGCGCCCGGCCAGCCAGCCCGTGCCGATGACCAGAAAGAACGGCAGGGTCTTCAGGAAGATCGCCAGCATCAGTCCGCGGCGATGGCGCAGGCGGGGCCGCGCTCGACGATATATTCGGTCTCGCCGGGGGCGAGTTCACGCCGGGCGATCAGCCGGTGGCCGGATTCGGCGCAGAAATGCGGCACGTCGATCACCGCGGCGGGATCGGTGGCCAGCAGCGTGACCCGCGTGCCCCTGGGCAGCGCCATCAGCCGCTTGCGCAGCCGCAGCACCGGCAGCGGGCACAGAAGGCCGCGCGCGTCGATCTGCACGGTCATGCGGCGGAATCCGCCAGCCGGGCGCGGCACCAGTCGTCGATCTGGTCCGGCCGCAACTCTTCGGCCAGGTCGCCGGCGAAGTCGCGAAAGCCCGGCAGCTGTTCGTCGGGCACATGCACCAGCACCGGGATGCCCGCGGCCAAGGCGCGGGCGATGGTGTCGCGAAAGCCGCGGCCGAAGCATTCCTGCTTGCCGAACTTGTTGACGATCATCAGCTCGGCCCCGCGGTCCAGCACCGATTCGGTGCGGGCGACGGCCTGGGCCAGCGCCCCGCTATCCAGCCGGCAGGCCTGCGAGCCCATGCCCAGCGACTGGGTGATGCGCACCAGCGGGCCGTCGTCGCCCAGGATGCGCAGGTCCATGTCGCAATCGCAGCCGGGGCTGATTTCGGTATTGATCTGCACCGCGCCGGCCAGCCGCATCCCGGCCGCGGCCAGCCGTTCGGCCGTGGCGGTCAGCAGCCGGTCGCCGGCGCCCGGCGTCTGGTCCTGGATGGTGACGAAACCCAGCATGGCGGCCCCTCTTTCAGCGGCCAGAATAGCTCTTGGCGGCGCGGGTGCAATATTGGGTATTTGGGCAACGGAGAAGGGCCTTAGTTCCCCTCGGCCAAGGGGCCGTAGAGGATCAGCGCCGGATGCGGGCTGGGGCCTTCGGTTGCCAGTTGCTCGGCAAGGGCCGCCACGGTCGTGCGAACCAGGCGCTGGTGCGGATGGCCCACCGCCTCGGCCAGCAGGGCCGGGGTGTCCGCGGGCAGGCCGTTTTCGACCAGCAGCGCCGCCATCTTCGGGAAGGTGCGCTGGCCCATGAAGACGACGGTGGTGGCGCGCGGATCGGCCAGGGCGGCCCAGTTCTGGTTCTCGGGCAGGCCGCCGGTCACGTCGGCGCCGGTGACGAATTGCAGCCGGCGCGCGGTCTGGCGGCGGGTCAGCGGCAGGCCGGCCACGGCGGCCGCGGCCATGGCCGAGGGCACGCCCGGCACGATCTGGAACGGGATGCCGTGGCTGCGCAGCGCCGCCAGCTCCTCTTCCAGCCGGCCGAAGATGCCCGAATCGCCGGATTTCAGCCGCACCACATGCTTGCCCGCCTGCGCATGTTCGACCAGCAGGGCGTTGACATGTTCCTGCTTGGCCGAGGGGCGGCCGGCGCGCTTGCCGACCGGGATGCGCTCGGCCTGCGGGCCGGCCTGCTCCAGCACCGGCCCCGAGGCGAGGTCGTCGTAAAGCACCACGTCCGCCTGGGCCAGCAGCCGCGCGGCGCGCAGGGTCAGGAGTTCGGGGTCGCCCGGACCCGAGGAGACG
>JAANMY010000415.1_pt1 | contig 60670 bp, 54 predicted proteins | sample 7279691 | NCBI WGS metagenome assembly JAANMY01 (sample SAMN14094543, study PRJNA606508) | bioreactor metagenome | isolation source: A lab-scale SPAN reactor treating ammonium-rich wastewater day 388 | place: Ireland: Galway | collected 2018-02-07 | reverse complement strand
TGGCGGCGCAGGCGAAGTTGTTCGCGTCGAACGCGGCATGGGACGCGGCCGATCGGGCGGTGCAGGTACTCGGCGGGCGCGGCTGGTCCACCCTGTACCGGCCGGGGCGGCACCTGCAAGACGTGCGCGTCTGCCGCATCTACGAGGGGACCGACGAGATCCTCAAGCTGAAGGTGGCGGCGGCGGTGCTCGGCGGCAAGGAGTTCGAGGCGTACAAGTGACCCGCCCGCCCGGACCGCTCCCGAGCCGCCACCCCGACCCCTCCCCCAGCTGGGCAAGGTCATGCATCCTGGGAACAAGGGGCGAAGGACCAACCGGAAGGCGGTCCCGGTCGGATACCGCGGTTGGTTCGACGCCTGGTCCGGTAGTCCTTACGCTTCGGGCTCGGATTGGTTACGCCACCGCTCCCCCTCTTGTCTGCGCCGGGCCGGGCCGCTACCATAATATTCTTCTGATCTTGCCTGCCTCGCCTCTCCCTCCCCGGTTTGGAGTCCCCTCCCATGCTCCCACGCAGCGTCGCCCCGAGCGGCCTGTTTTTGGCCTGTCTCGTCGTCCTCCTCGCCCTCACCCCGGCCCAGTCCGACGAACCCCTGAGCGAACCGACCCAGACGCGGGATGAAGGCCGCCCGCGCCTGGCGGTCCTGGTGGCCTTCGATCAGTTCCGCGGCGACTACCCGGCGCGCTGGAAGGATCTGTACGTCAAGGGCGGGTTCCGCCGGCTGATGACGGACGGGGCATGGTTCCAGAACTGCCACTACCCCTACGCCGCCACCCTGACCGCCGTCGGCCACGCCTCGATGGTGACCGGGGCCACGCCACGCACCCACGGCATCATCGCGAACTCCTGGTACGACCGCATCACCGGGACGGAGCTAAACGTGGTCCGGTCCGACCGCCATCGCCTGGTGCCGGGACCGGGCAGTCCGACCCCCGGGGCCGCCCCGGTGCGGCTCCGCGCCCCCACCCTCGGCGACAGCCTGCACAGGGCGACGAAGGGGAAGGGCAAGATGGTGTCGCTGTCGATCAAGGACCGGCCGGCCATCCTGCTGGCGGCCCTGCTGCGCGGGCAGCTGTGCTTCTGGTTCAACATCGCGACCGGCCAGTTCGTCACCTCGACGTACTACGCCGACACCCTGCCCGGGTGGGTGCGGGAGTTCAACCGGCGCGGGGACGCGGCCCGGCAGTTCGGCAAGGAGTGGACGAAGCTACGGTCGGACCTCGACTACGCAGCCTACAGCGGACCGGACAACGTCGCCGCCGAGGGCGCGGGGTACGCCCAGGGCCGGGCGTTTCCCCACCCGCTGACCGGCGGCAAGGAGAAGCTCGGGCGCGAGTACTACGAGGCGTGGGCGAACTCGCCATACGGCAACGAGGTGCTGCTTTCGCTGGCGAAGGCGGCCATCGAGGGGGAGCAACTCGGCCAGGACGACGTTCCGGACCTGCTGACGCTGAGCTTCTCCAGCAACGACATGGTCGGCCACTGCTGGGGGCCGAACTCGCAGGAGGTGCTCGACATCACCCTGCGCTCGGACCTGCTGATGAAGGATCTGCTGGACTACCTCGACCGGCGTGTCGGACGCGGCCGGTACGTGGTGGCGGTGTGCGCCGACCACGGCGTCTGCCCGATCCCGGAGGTGGCGCGGCAGCAGGGCAAGGACGCCGGGCGCGTCTCGCCGGCCACCGTGACGACGCGGGCGACGGCGTTCCTGAACGAGACGTTCAGCAAGCCAGGCGAGGTGTTGCCGTGGGTGGAGGCGGCGTCCGGCCCGCAGATCTACCTGAACCGCGGAGTGGTGAAGTTCAAGCATCTGGACCAGGCGAAGGTCGAGGAGGCGCTGGCGACGTGGCTGGCGAAGCAGCCCGGCATCCAGGCGGCGTACACGCGGACGCGCCTGACCCGGGGGCCGCTGAAGGACGACCCGGTCGGCGAGATGGTGCGGCAGTCGTTCGACCCGCCGTCGAGCGGCGACGTGGTCGCGGTGCTGCGGCCGTACCACCTGCTGACGAACCCGATCGGGCCGGGGAAGCAGGAGGCGTACCGGACGACGCACGGAACGGTGCATCCGTATGACACGCACGTTCCGCTGCTGGTGTACGGAGCGGGGGTGCGGCCGGGGGTGCGTACCGACCGCGTGACGCCGCTGGCGGTGGGACCGATCCTGGCGCGGGCGCTGGGGATCGACCCGCCGGAGCAGGCGGAGGTGCCGGTGCCGCCAGGATTGTTCAAGTGACCGGCGCCGTCGGACCAACCCGGAGCGCCAACGACGGGTGCGATCCCGCCCCGCGCTGACGCTTCGGGCGCGGACGCGGTTAGAAGTGGTTTCCGACCCCGTAGGAGGGGGCTCCGGCTCCCGAGGGTTGATATGCCCACTTGCCCCGAGATCCGGACAGGATGAACCGTGGAGGCGGTAACCCCGGTGCCGGGACTGCGTCCCCTGATACACGGTCCCGTTTGTCTTTCTCTCTCTTCCCTGATGGGAGAGGGGCAGCAGACAGCCACTCTCGGAGAGTTCCCGGCTCAATCCCCCGCCTGCAGAGGTACGTTAAAATACTCGAGCGCCCACTCGCGCATGAACCGGACCCGGGCCGGGGTGACGCGGTAAACCACCAGGTCCGGGTTGTCGAGCGTGCCGAGATACTGCCGCAACAGCGCGTTCGCGTCCCAGATCGCCTGCAGCAACTCCCGGTCCGTCACCACCTCGGCCACGCCGGTGATGCGCACCTGGTCGTGGCGGTCGTCGAGGTAGCACAGTTCGACTTTCGGGTTGATGGCAATCTCAACCGTCTTGTGATAGCCGCGCAGGTTGGCGATGTAGACCGTGAAGCCGTCGGTCCGCACCGGCGAGACCGGCCGGACGCGCGGCTGGTCGCCGTCGATCGTCGCAAGGTGCGGGAAGCGGTCGGCCTGGATCACCGCCTGGGCGAGGTCGCGCACCTTCGACGGGTCCACAGGTTCGGGGGCCGGTTTCGACATGGGGAACCTCCTGGGGAGTCGGGCCGGGGCCGGTGACGCGGCCCGGACGCTGGCGGCGCCCGCAGCACTTCCTCTCGTCCGGACCCGCACCAGTTTGCTATAATAGCATGCAGCAGAGGGTGCCATTCCCCCAATTCTTTCGCCGCAATCCTGAGTGATTGCAACCGTAATGCGCAGTGGACACGGAGACGCCAAGCTCCGCCAGGCGATCGCCCTCGAAGCCGCCCGCCTGATGTACGAACGCATCGAATCCGAGTACTTCACCGCCAAGCGCAAGGCCGCCAAGCGCCTCTGCCGGCGGGGCGTCAAGCCCGAAGACCTGCCGTCCAACGCCGAAATCCGCGAACAGATTCAGCTCTTCGCTCGCCTCCACGAGGGCGACCGGCGCACCGCTAACCTGCGCGAGATGCGCCTCGAAGCGCTGCGCCTGATGCGCCTGCTGCGCGCCTTCCGGCCGCGCCTGATCGGCAGCGTGATGACCGGCCACGTCCGCAAGGGATCGGACATCGACCTGCACATCTTCACCGACGCCGTCGGTCTCGTCACCGATCTGCTCGAGCGCGAGGGGTATCAGTTCGACGTCGAGCGCAAGCAGGTCGTCAAGCACCACGAGGCCCGCGTCTTCACGCACATCCACGTCCACGATCGGTTCAACTTCGAGCTGACGGTCTACCCGGAGGACAGAGCCCACTACGTTTTCCGGAGTTCCATCACCGGCAAGGCGATCGAGCGTGCGTCGGTGCGCGAACTGGAGGAGTTCCTGGAGCGGGAATATCCGGACCTCGACCTGGAGGGCGCGCTGCACGCGGCCGAGGCGGCACCGGATCCGTACCAGCTGTTCCGCATGCTGCTATTGCCGCTGGAGAATGTGTCGCAGTCGGCCCGTTACCACCCGGAGGGCGACGTGCTGTACCATTCGCTCCAGGTGTTCGAGCTGGCGCGCGACGAGCGGCCTTACGACGAGGAGTTCCTGCTGGCGGCGCTCCTCCACGACGTCGGCAAGGGCATTGACCGTTACGACCACGTCGCGGCCGGGCTGTCGGCACTGGACGGGCTGATCACGGACCGGACGGGCTTCCTGATCGAGCATCACATGCACGCCCACGACTATCGGGCCGGAACGCTGGGGCACCGCCTGAAGCGCGTGCTGGAGGCGTCGCCGGACTTCGAGGATCTGCTCCTGCTGCGTCAACTCGACGACGCCGGCCGCGTCCCGGGAGCGGTGGTCGGCACGGTCGATGAGGCGCTGGACTACTTGAAGGAACTGGCGCGAAGTAACGGGTGAAGCCGCCGACAGCCTCGGGGGGGACAACTGTGGTCGAGGAACTGCTGGTCGGGTTTCCGGTGGTGATCCAGCTCCCGGTGCAGTGGGGCGAGATGGACTCGTACCGCCACGTCAACAACGTTGTCTACTTCCGCTACTTCGAGAGCGCCCGGCTCGAATACTTCCGGCGGCTGGACTGGTTCGAGTACGAACGGGCGACCGGCGTCGGGCCGATCCTGTCGGCCACGCACGCGCGGTTCCGCCGACCGCTGAACTACCCCGACACCATCTCCGTTGGGGCGCGCGTGGCGTCTGTCGGCGAGGACCGCTTCACCCTGGAGCACCACATCGTCAGTCACACGCGCCGGGTGCTGGCGACGGAGGGCCAGGGGACGGTCGTGACCTATCACCACGGGGAGGAGCGGAAGGTTCCTGTCCCCGACGAGCTACGACGCCGGATTGCGGAGCTGGAAGCTACCGTTGGTCGCGCCGAGCCGCCGACAGCCGGGTAGAGGCGCGAAGCCCCCTCCCCCAGCCCCCCTTCCCTCGCAGGGAAGGGGGGCTGGGGGGGTTAGGTGCTTCCGTCACGGCACGAACCGCGGCAGCCGTTCGCGCGTGTGCAGATCCTGCTGGGCTTCCGTCCACATGAAGAAGTCGCGCGGGCTCCGCGCGTACGGGTGGGTGGGAAACACCGGCCTAACCGGCGGCGTTCCCCCTCCCGCTCCTCCCCCTCCCGCTCCTCCCAGCAGCGGGGCGACCGGGACGCCGTTGTTGAACTGTGGGCGGAACCCCTGGAACGGCTCGAAGGCGGGACGGAGGTAGTAGTGCGGCCCCTGGTAGGTGCCGTCCGGACACCAGGTGTAGTACCCGGGTCCGGTCGCGTCGGGCACGGCCAGATGCGGCATGGGCGGCGGATACTGCGGCGGAACGGGGCGCCACTGCGGATAGCGGGCCTGCGCCAGGGCCGGGGGGGCAAGCAGGCCGACACACACCAGCGCGCTCAGCCAGAGCGGGGCTCCTCTCATCGCGACTCCTTTCGGGAAGGCGGTTCCTCGGTGCGGGAGGCGACGCACGCCTCTCCGCGGAAGCCTACCCCATGAGCCGGCGCGAACGCGCCCGCCAGGAGCCACGATCGTGGGAAAAAGCCGCGGAATGGGTGGAACAGAATGCGTGGCGCCCGGGGCGCCGGAAGTGACGATAAAACGCAAGCCCGCCGGGTGAGGTGGACGACCCCGAAAGGGCCGCCCTGCCTCACCTGGCGGGCCGAGGGCCGGTCCGCGTCCTTGCGGGGCCGGGGCCGGGCGGGCCGGCCTACCCCTCACGCCGCTTAGTGCGGCATGCAGCCGGCGGGGCCGCACGCCGGGCCACCTGGCGGGCCGGACGGCGGGCCGCTCAGGCACCCGTTCGGAACGGCCCAGCTCATCGTCGGGCTGACGAACACCGGGGCGAATTGAATGCGCTGGGCTCCGCCGCACGGGCCGTAACCGCCCATACCGCCGCACGCCGCCGCATTGATCTGGTAGCCGTGGTTCTTGTAGTAGGCCACCCAGTCGATCCGGTCGAGAGCCTTGTAGTAGCGCGACAGCGCGTCGTAGTAGTCGTGCCAGAAGCGCTGCAGGCGTTCCTCTTCACACGTCAGGCACTTGTTGCGCTTGGCGAAGATGTTCCACCACGGCTGATACCCGCCATAGTGCCAGTGGCCCCCCCATGCGAAGACCGACTGGCCGGTCAGGCACAGGCAGAGGACGGCGCAGAGGACCTTCTTGGTGAACCCTTTCATCGCGACTCCTTTGACAGGTTGGCCTCGAAGCTGTGGCGAACCGCCGCACGGACCCTGTTCCCCCGCCGGCCCGACCCTGGGCCGCGGCGCGGTTCGCGGCGCCACAGTCAGCCCGACGCAACGCTCCCCTGTCGATGGCAGGGGCGCCGCATCCGGCACAACTAGAATCGGCCGAATCCCTGCCAAAGTCCGAAGAAAAATTCCCCTCGCCCAATTCGCTGGCGCGACTCACACCAGCCCGACCCGCCCGGAGCGCCAGCGCCGGAACATGCACACGGCAGGCGCCTTGTGCGGAACTGCGGCGCCGGCTACCCTGAGTAGCAGAGTCGCCCCGTCCCCCTCGGGCACCCGCCGTGCGCATCCGCTGGAGCATTCGCTATCAACTGCTCATCCCCCTGCTGACCCTTCCGCTCGGCGTGGTCGGTATGAGCACGTGGGCGGCGCTTGCGTCGGCCGACCAGGCGCGGCGCCAGCTCGAAACCCAGCTGCGAGACGTCGTCCGTACCGTCAACCAGGCCACCTATCCGCTGCCCGAGAAAGTCCTGCGGGACATCAAGGGTTTCTCGCGCGCCGACTACCTGCTGCTCCACCCCGGCCGCCCGCCGGTCACCACGCTGGACGCGCCCGTCGCGAACCTGCCGCCCCCCGCCGACGGCGAACACGGTCAGCTGCTCCGTCTCGACGCCCGCGCGGTCGTCGGTGGGACGGCGTACCGCTGTGCCGGTGTCCGGCTCCAGCACCGCCCGAACGACGGCGCCATCCTCTACATCTTCTACCCTGAATCGCTCTGGCACGACGCGCTCTGGGAGGCGGTGCGGCCGCCGCTCATCCTCGGCACCTTCGCCGGGGCCGCGTCCATCTTCCTCACGGTCGCGGTCGGCCGGCGCCTCAGCCGGCGCGTCCAGGAACTGGAGCGGCGCACGCGCCTGATCGCCGCCGGAGACTTCTCGCCAATGCCCCTCCCGGGCAGAAACGACGAGCTGCGCGACCTTGGGCGGTCCGTCAACGAGATGGCCCAGCGCCTCGCCCAGTACGAGGAGACGGTGCGGCGAACCGAGCGGCTGCGACTGCTCGGCCAGGTCAGCGGCGGGCTGGCCCACCAGCTGCGTAACGGCGTCACCGGGGCACGCCTGGCGGTGCAGGTCCACGCGCGCGAGTGCGACGGCCAGGCCGACGGGGAGGCGCTCGCGGTCGCCCTGCGACAGCTCGTCCTGGTCGAGATGCACCTGAAGCGGTTCCTCGATCTCGGACGCAGCACCAACCTGCGCCGCGAGCCGTGCGCGCCGGCGGCCGCGATCGACGAGACGCTGGACCTGCTCCGCCCACAGGCCCGCCACGCCCGTATCGAGCTGCGCTGGCGGCTGCCGGAGGACGCCGGCGCGGCCGGGCTGACGGTCCTGGGCGACGCAGGCCAGTTAGGGCACCTGCTGCTGAACGTCGTCACCAATGCCCTGGAGGCGGCCGGCCCGGGTGGGTGGGTCGAGGTTCGCCTGCGGGAGGGCGCCGGCGAGAAGGCGGTGATCGAGGTGCTCGACTCCGGCGCGGGGCCGTCACAGGCGGTGGCGGAGCGGCTGTTCGAGCCGTTCGTGACCGGCAAGCCGGAGGGCGTCGGCCTGGGGCTCGCCGTCGCGCGCCAGGTCGCCGAGGCCCACGGCGGCACCCTGCGCTGGCACCGGGACGAGGGGCCGACGTGTTTCGAGATTGTTCTGCCCGTTGCGCCGGCCCGGTGCGCCAGCGCGGGACAGCGGCCCCGCCCGGCGTCCGGGCTTCCGGGGTCGTCAGAGGAGGATAGCGCGTGAGCCATATCCTGATTGTGGATGATGAGGAGGCGGTCTGCTGGGCGCTGCAGCGGGCGCTGACGCGCGAGGGGCACCGGGTCACGGTCGCCTCGTCCGCCGAGGAGGCGTTCCAGCTGGCGGCCCGCCACGACTGCGACGCGGTCGTGCTCGACGTGCGCCTCCCTGGCCTCGACGGGCTGTCGGCGCTGGGGCGGCTGCGTCAGCTCACCGACGATGCCCCGGTCGTGGTCGTGACCGCGTTCGGCAACCTCGGCACCGCCGTCAGCGCCGTTCAGGGCGGGGCGTTCGATTACCTCGCCAAGCCGTTCGACCTCGACCAGGCGCTGGAAGTGGTCGGGCGTGCGCTGCAGCGGCGTGCCCTGGCCCGGGACGCGGCCCGGGCGGGGCCGCAGGAGAACGGCAACGCGGCTGAACCGCCGGAGGAGATCGTCGGCCGCAGTCCGGCCATGCAGACGATCTTCAAGCGCATCGCCCTGGTGGCGCCGCGCGACTCGTGCGTGCTCATCACCGGCGAGAGCGGGACCGGCAAGGAACTCGTCGCCCGCGCCGTCCACCGCTACAGCCCGCGCCGCGACCGGCCGTTCCTGCCGGTCCACGTCGCCGCTCTCAACCCGAGCCTGGTCGAGAGCGAGCTGTTCGGCCACGTCCGCGGTGCCTTCACCGGGGCCGCCCAGAACCGCCCGGGTTTGCTCAGCCTCGCCGACGGCGGCACCATCTTCCTGGACGAGCTGGCCGACATCCCGCCGCCGGTCCAGGTCAAGCTGCTGCGGGTGCTGGAGCACAACGAGGTGCTGCCGGTCGGTGGTAACCAGCCGCAGCAGCTGAACGTCCGCGTTCTGGCCGCCACCCACCAGGATCTGGAGCGGCGCGTCGCCGAGGGCGCCTTCCGGCACGATCTGTTCTTTCGGCTCAACGTGTTTCAGATCCACCTGCCGCCGCTGCGCGAGCGGCGCGAAGACATCCTGCCCCTGTGCGAACACTTCCTGCGCCGCTTTGAACCGCACGCCCTGCCCCTGCGGCCCGAGACGGCGACGTTTGTGACGAATCTGCCGTGGCTAGGGAATGTGCGCGAATTGCGCAACGCACTGGAGCACGCCGTCATCGTGGCGCGCGGCGGCCCGCTGTTGCCGGAGCATTTCCCGACGTTCAACCCCAACCTGGGGCCGGCCACGCCCGCCGAGCAACTGGCGAGCGCGGTGCGTGCCTGGGTACTTGACCGCCTTCGCGGCCCGAAGAGTGGCCCGCCAGCCGAACTCTATGCGGAGTTGCTGCACAGTGTCGAGCCCGCCCTGTTCGACGAGGTAATGCGGCGCGTGACCGGCAACCGCTGGGTGGCAGCGCAGTGGCTCGGGCTCAACCGGGCGACGGTACGCAAGAAACTCGCCCTGTACCACCTGACAGACGCCCACCGTCCCCCGGACCCCGCCGCCGGGAACTCGGACAGCTGATCGTTTCCGGCGCGGTCCGAGTCCCAGGCGTCAGCGCGGAAGGTGTGTCCTGTCCCGCGCTGACGCCTGGGACTCGGACCGAAGCGAAGACTTGCATTCAAGGATTGCGGGTTTAGAATCGATACTGATAAAATGTATGGGGTGAAGGGGCCGGGCCGTCCTGTTCCCCCACTATCCTATCTTTCCCCCTCGAAGCGCATCCGGACGCGGGCGGGCGGGGACACGAGCGCGAGCCATGGCACAAGACTACTTCACGCTGGACGAGGCCGCCCGGATCGTAAATATCTCGCAGGAAGAACTCAAGCAAATGGCCCGCCGGGGCGAGTTGCGCTCCTTCCAGGACCGCGGCACCTGGCGCTTCCGCGCCAAGGACATCCAGGAGCTGGCCCGCCGTCGCGGCATGACCAGCGACCCGGAACTCGCCCTCGGCGAGGCTCCCGTCCCCAGGCCGGCCGACTCGCCCGCCCCGCGCAGCCCCGGCGCGCCGAAGAGCCGCGAGGCCGAGGTGTTCGACTTCTCCCTCGATGCCGGCGACGACATCGGCGTCGGCCACGAGGATTTCTCCATCGAACTCCCCGGCAGCAGCAAGCGCAACCAGCCGCCGTCCAGCCGACGGTACAAGGACGGCCCGCGCTCGCCCGCGCCCAGGCCGGGCAGTGACAGCGATGTCCGGCTGATCGCCGAGGGCAGCGACATGCAGCTGCAAATCCCGACGGACAGCGACTCGAAGATCGTGGACGAGGCGCCGCCCCCCGGGCAGGTCAAGCAGCGCCCGCGCGGCCGTGCCGGGACGGGTCCGGACTCGCCCCCGCCGCGCGGCCGGCCAGCCTCCAAGGTCGATCTCCCCAAGAACAAGACCAGTTCCAAACTCGATGTCGGACGCAAGAGCGGCCTGCACCCGCCGGCATCGGTGGACAGCGGCGCCCGCCTGGTTCCGATGGAGAGCGACAGCGACGTGCGCATCGTCGGCGCCGGCGACGAGTCGCTCGGCCTGGGTGCCGAGCCGCCGCGCTCGTCCGCCGATAGCGACGTCCGACTGGAGCGCCAGGCGAAGGCTCCGCCGGCAAGCGACCAGGGGCTGCCGACCGAGGAGATCAATCTCGACGAGGAGATCCGCCACCACGAGGCGTCCCGCCCGCCCCAGGCCAAGGTGCGTCCCCGGCCGTCGAACCCCGTGTTACCGGCGATCTCGCCTTTCGAGCTGTCCGACGCCGACGTGAACCTGCCGGCCACGCCGCGGAAGAAGAAATCCGAGATCGACAGCAGCAGCGACTTTGAGCTGACGCCGGCCGGGCAGAGTTCTTCACCGCTGGAGCCGGGCAGCAGTGATTTCGACCTGAGCCCGGTCGGCGAGAGTTCGTCGCCTCTGGATTCTTCCAGCGAGGACGAGTTCCGCCTCGAACTGCCCGAGGACGAGGTCGCCCTCGGCGGCCCCCCGACCGGGGCCAAACGGGGCGGGCCGGCCAGCGGCATCTCGCTGGAGAACCCCGCCGACAGCGGCATCTCCCTGGAGCAGGGCGGCGAGGGGAGCGATGAGATCGAGTTCACCCTCAGCCTCAACGAGGGGGGAACTCCCCGGCCGGCCGGGGCAGGCTCGACCGATTCGGACAGCGAGTTTGAGCTGACCCTCGACGCCGACTCGTCCAGCCCGGCCGAGTCGGACAGCGAGTTCGAGCTGACGCTGGACGAGCCGAGGCTGACGTCCGACTCGGACAGTGAGTTCGAGCTGACGCTGGACGACGCTGGCGGCCTGTCGCCTCTGGAGGCGCAGGCGCCGAAGCAGGCAAAGGCTCCAGCCGGCGAGAAGGATATCTTCGAGACCGACTTCGACGTTCCCGGTCTGGAGGAGGAATCCGGGTCGGAAGCGGTCGCCCTGGACGCCGACACCGGGCTGGAAAGCTCCGAGTTCGACCTCGACCTCGACGACGAGGAAATGGCGGTCGAGGACGGGAGCGGCAGCGAGGTGGTCGCCCTCGACGACGAGGCGGACGATGCCTCCGCGACCGTCCAGGCGCCGGGCCGCAAGAAGCGCCCGATGGTTGTGGCCGAGGAGGACGAGGAGGGTCCGTCCGATTTCGAGCAGCTGGAAGGGGAACTCGGCGAGGAGGGGTACGAAGAGGGGTACGAGGAGGAGGTCGGACCGGTCGTCGTCAAGGAGAAACTGATCCCGGCCGCCCCGTGGGGCGCCATGCCGGTGCTGTTCATGCTGCCGTGCGTGCTCATCATGTTTGTCGTCGCCATCATGGGGTTCGAGATGGTCCAGAGCCTGAGCGGGTACAAGGGTCCGGGCCTGTTCACGCGCACGATCGGCGGCATCTTCGACAGCAGCCTGAAGAAGTGACGGCGCGGCTGCGGTGGCCGCCGCGGTACTCGCACCTACAAAAGCTTCCGGAACGACGAGCGGGGGGGCGGCCGTTCAACAGGTCCAGTGGCGGCAACGGGCGACCACTGGACCTGTCGAACGGCCGCCCCCCGCTCGTCCGGTGACTCCCTCCCGGAGGCGTGCCATGGCGCTGACCGCGTTGCTCCTCTTCTCCTCCGCCGTTCTGGCCACACCCACGCAACTTCCGGCCGGACAGACCCCCCACGAACTCCTGGAAGCCGCCGCCGGTGCGCTCAAGATCGGGAAGCCGAAGGAGGCGCTCAGGCTGGCCGAGAAGGCGATCGCCCTGGCCCCGACAAGCGCCCGCGGGTACGTCGTCCGGGGCATCGCTCACGACGCCCTGGAGGAGTACACCAGGGCGGTCGAGGATTTCACGAAGGCGATCGAACTGGACCCGAAGGCGGCGGAGGCGTATGACCGGCGCGGCAGCGCGCACTTCAAGCGCGGCCAGTTCGCCGAATCGGTCCGCGACTTCGACCGTTACCTCGATCTCGTCCCCCGTCAGCAGGAGGGCCACTGGCGGCGCGGCATCTCCTGCTACTACGCGCGCCAGTACGACGCAGGGCGCAGACAGTTCGAGGCATACGAGGCGGTCGATACCAACGACGTCGAGAACGCGGTCTGGCGTTACCTGTGCATGGCTCCGAAGGTGGGGGTGGAGAAGGCCCGCGCCGCCATGCTGAAGGTCGGGCAGGACCGGCGGGTGCCGATGATGGAGATTTACGACCTGTTTTGCGGCAAGATCGAGCCGGCGGTTGTCCTCGCTGCGGTCGAGCGCGGCAAACCGCCGGCCGCCGACCGCAACCGGCGCCTCTTCTACGCTCACCTCTACCTGGGGCTGTACCACGAATCGCTCGGGAACGGCAAGCGCGCCCTGGAACACCTCACCACGGCGGCGGAGCACCGCATCGGCCACTACATGTGGGACGTGGCCCGGGTCCACCGCGATTACCTGCGCCGGCAAGAAAAGAAGTGACCGCCCGCGCGTCCGGCGCCGTCCGAGCCCGAGGCGTAAGCGCGGGCCGAGATTAAACCTGCGCTTATGCCTCGGGCTCGGACGGCGCCTGAATGGAGGTTTTGTCGATGCAACTTATCTGGCGGTCTGGCTGCACACTGCTGGTTCTTGCGCTCCTGCCGATCTCCGCGCCCGCGGCCGAAACACCTCTCGCTCGCGGCGGGAAGGCGCTGCTGCCGGTTGTGGTATCGGGGCAGGCGGCCGAGAGCACGCGCAAGGTCGCGGCGGAGCTGGCCGATTATCTGAGCCGGATCAGCGGCGCCCGTTTCGAGGTGAAGACCGGCGACGGCTCGACAGGCATCGTCCTCGGCACGCTCGCCGAGTTCCCGCGGCCCGATCTCGCGAAGGCACTGGAGATCCGCGATCGCTTCGACGGTAAGGAGGTGTTCGCGATCCGCTCGGAAGGCAAGCGTCTCCTGCTCCTCGGGGCGACCGATCTTGGGGCGTCGCACGCCGCGTTCCGGCTGCTCGAAGTGCTCGGCTGCCGGTGGTTCTTCCCGGCCCCGGAGTGGGAGGTGATCCCGCACCGGCCGGATCTCACGGCGGACGTCAGCGAGACGAGTCGGCCCGCTCTGCTGTCGCGGCGCATCTGGTACGGCTACGGCCTGTTCGACCGGAACCTGCCGCGCGTCCGCCAGGACTACGAGGCGTGGGCGCGGCACAACCGCATGGCCGCTTCGCTGAAGACGTACACCGGCCACGCCTGGCAGAGCATCATCCTCGCCAACAAGAAGACGTTCGCCGAACACCCGGAGTACCTGGCGCTCGTCAAGGGCCAGCGCCAGGGCGAGCAGCTGTGCGTCAGCACCCCGGCGGTGCGCGCACTCGCGACGCGCTGGGCGCTGGACTTCCTGCGCCGCACCCCGCAGGCGGACATGGTGTCGATGGAGACGTCCGACGGGGCAGGGCAGTGCGAGTGCGCGGCGTGCCGCGCACTCGGGTCGATCTCCGACCGCGCGTTCGGGCTGGCGAACGAGGTGGCGCGGGCGGTCGCGAAGGAATTCCCCGGCAAGATGGTCGGCATGCTGGCGTACAGCGAACACAGCGAGCCGCCGTCGTTCGTCCTGGAACCGAACGTCTACGTGCAGCTGACCGCCGGGTTCATCCGCGGCCGCTACAGCTTCGACGAGCTGAAGGAACTCTGGCCGAAGAAGGCCCGAACGATGGGGTTCTACGAGTACTTCTCCGTCTGGCTGTGGGACTTCGACATGCCGCCCGGCGGCCGCGCGGCCAACGTCCGGGCGGTCCGCGAGCGCATCCGCGATTACGTCAAGCACCGGGCGACGAGCCTTGACTGCGAGAGCGGTAACAACTGGGGCGTTCACGGCCTGGGCTACTACGTCGCCAACAAGCTGATGTGGGATCCGGACGCGGACGTCGCGGCGCTGCGCAGCGACTTCTTCGAGAAAGCGTTCGGGCCGGCGGCCGGCGCGGTGCGGCGCTACTACGACCGTCTGGATCCCGGCAACGACCCGCTCGTCAGCGAACACCTGCTGGCGCGGGCGCTGCGCGACCTGGACGAGGCCGGGCGCCTTGCGAAGGGGCGGCCCGACGTGCTGGCGCGCCTGGACCACCTCAAGCAGTACCAGCACTATGTCCGCCTGCGCTGGGATTTCGACCGGACGAAGGATCCCGCGAAGCGGCGCGAACTCGGGCTGGAAGCGCTGACGCACTGCTACCGCACGCGCTACGCATACATGAACCACTGGGCGGCGATGCAGTACTCGTGGAGCGGGCGGCTGGCGAAGGAACTGGGTGAGCCCACCTGGGACGGGCGGAAGGCGACGAAGGAGACGCCGTGGCAGCAGAACCGGCCGCCGACCGCCGAGGAGACCGAGCGGCAGTTCCGCGCCGACCTGGAGCGCTTCCAGCCGCAGCAGGTGACCGAGCGCAAGTTTTCCGCCGACCTCGTTCCCGCCGGCCTGCGCTCCGCCAAACCGGCCGACAGCCACCAGCGTTATCAGTCGCCCAGCCGCTACGCCCTCTACAGTGAGAAGGGGGAGCCGCTTGAGGGGGCGATCACCACCGGCCTGATCGCCTGGTATCGGGACCGGCCGGCGGCGACCCTGACTGTCACCGACGCGGCCGGCAAGCAGATCCACCAGCAGCGCATGATCCTCGACGGCAAGGACCACCCGTTCGCGGTGCGCGTCCCGAAGGCCGGCCTGTACTGGCTGGACCTCAACGATTCGGCTGCCGGCTGGGGCATCAAGGCGCCGGCGGGCCGGCCGCTGACGCTCGCCCTCTCGACCGCGTCGCGCAGCCACAGTCTGGGGCAGATGCAGCGGATGTACTTCTTCGTCCCGAAGGGCACCAAACACATCGACTACTTCTGGGAGGGCAACCCGCACGACGTGCTCGGGCCGGACGGCAAGGTGGTGGCGAAGGTCACGGAGCGCGGCAAGTTCGTCCGGGTTGCCGTGCCGAAGGGGACGGACGGGCAGGCGTGGTCGTTCGGGCGGCTGGCGCTGGGCCGCCTGTGGTTCACGAACGCGCCGAACTACCTGGCCGCCTCGCCGGAGGCACTGCTCGTCCCACGCGAGGCGAGGTGACCCGGGAGCCTGCCGTGGGAGGCAGGCATGCCTGCCTCCCACGAGTACTTCTGATGCCCGAGGCCGAACGGCTTCTATAATGCCGTGCATGAAAGGCTGGCGGCGGCGCTGGGGGTGGACGGTCTGCAAGTGGCTGCTGGCGCTGGCGATCCTGGTCGGCGTCGCAAGGCAATTCTACCTGAATCTGTCCCAGCTGAACCGTGCCGAGTTGACCGTGCGGCCCGGGTGGCTCGCCCTGTCGGGAGGGCTGTACCTGCTGGCGCTGGGCGGGTCGGCGTGGTTCTGGTATCGGTTGATGCGCGTCTTCGGCGAACGCCCCCGGGTGGCGGCGACGCTGCGTGCTTACTACATCGGGCACCTGGGCAAGTACGTTCCCGGCAAGGCGTGGGCGCTACTGCTGCGCGGCAACCTCGTGCGCGGGTCGGGGGTAAAACTCGGCGTCGCGATCCTCACCGGGTTCTACGAGGTGCTGACGACGATGGCGTCGGGCGCGCTGATCGCGGCGGTACTGTTCGCGCTGCAGCCGCCCGACGCCTCCGGGCTGACCGTCCACCCGGTACTCGTCGGCGTGATGCTGCTAGGGTTGCTGGGCGTGCCGCTGCTGCCGGCGGTGTTCAACCGGCTGGTGGCGCGGCTGGCCGCCCGGTTCCAGACGGTCGAATCGTTCCGCCTGCCGCGGCTGCGCGGCGCGACGCTGGCGGCGGGGCTGGGGCTCACCGGCTGCGGCTGGCTGCTGATGGGCGCGAGCCTGTGGGCGATGGTCCAGGCGGTGGTGCCGGAACCCCAGCCGCTGACGCCGGAAACGTGGGGCCACTACATCGCGATGATCGGCCTGTCTTACGTGGCGGGGTTCCTGGCGTTCATGATGCCGAGCGGCGTCGGGGTGCGCGAGGGGGTGCTCGACGTGTTCCTCGGGCCGCAGCTGACGGAGTCCGGGACGCCACACGCCCGAGCCGTCGCGACCGTGGTTGTCCTGCTGCTGCGCCTCGTGTGGACGGCGGCGGAACTGGCGACGGCAGCGGTGGTGTACTGGCTGCCCGGCCCTGCTTCTCGCGAGTCGCCGAGTGCAGGGCCGGGCGGGCCGGGATCGGAAGCCCCCGGCCCGCCGTAGCGAGTCACTGCTTCGCGCCAGACGCCGGGATGATCTCGATGCGGGCCTGCGGGCGCACCCGGGCGAGGACCGCCTCACGCAGGCGGTCGCCGTAGATCTCCTTGACGACCTCCTTCATGGTGTCGAAGTTGACGTCGCGGCCCGCCTTCTGGCCGGTCGAGAGGATCAGGTGCAGGCCGAACCCGGTCGTCACCACGTCGCTCATCTCGAACGGCTTCAGCGCGAACGCCGCCCGGGCGAACGGCTCGACCAGGCGGCCGGCGCGCGGGAACCAGCCCAGCTCGCCGCCCTCCTTCTTCGTCGGGCACTCGGACTCCTTCGCGGCCGCCTGGGAGAACGCCTCCTCGATGAGCTTCAGCCGGGCCTCGTCCTGCTTCAGCCGGTCCTGGCCGGCGACGGCCTTCAGTCCGGCGGCCACCTGCTCCTCGACCTGCTTCCTGATGACCAGGAGCTTCGCCTTTGCCGCGTCGGCCGCCTTCGCGTCGTCTGCTGGAACCTTCACGAGGATGTGGCGGGCGCGCACCTGGCTGCCGTCGAACATCGCCTTGTTGGTGTCGAAGAATTCCTTCAGCCCCTTGTCAGTCGCGTACTGGGCGACGAACCGATCCCAGCGCAGGGAGCCGAGGATCTGGGTGCGCAGCTCGGCCTCGGTGAGGTGCAGGCTGGTCAGAACCTTCTCGAACGGCGTGCCGCTTTTGGTGATCTCTTCCTTGACCTGCCGGAACCGCTCCTCGACCTCCTTCGGCTCGACCGCGACCTTGAGCCCTTCGAGGTACTGGTCCACGAGCGCGTTGTCGATCAGGAAGTTGAGAACCTCCTTCCGCAGCCGGTCGCGGTCCGTGGGGGAGTCGCGCAGGGTGGCGCGGTAGACGGCCAGTTCGGCGATGGGCTGGCCGTTGACCTTGGCGGCGACGGCGTCCGCTGCGGGGGCGGGACGAGGCGGGGGCGAGGGAGCCTGGGTCGGAGCGGGCGGCGCCGCGGGCGGAGTGGGCGCCGGGGGCTTGCCCTGGGCCGGAGCGGGCGCCTGGCCCAGGACGGGAGCACAAAGCAGGCTGACGGTCAGGGCTGCCACGAACCAGCGATACTTGAGGAGCATGGTTTCCCTCCTTGTTCCGCAAGATGGGTCGGATGCGCAGACAGGGCGGCGCGCGGCAGGGATACGGGTCGGTGAGCCCTCACGCGCGGCGGGAATTCTACCCACTCGCCCGCGGCGCGCCGAGATGAAGTTGCCGGGTCGTTATCCAGCAAGAGCGGGAAGTGGAGAGTAAAAGCCCACGGGACGCAGCCCGTGGGCTTTTACTCCTTGCTCCTCGCTCCCCGCTCAGCGGAGTGATTCAAGGTAGGCAATCAGGTCCGCCAGTTCCTGACGGCTCAGCTGGGCATCGAGTCCCTGCGGCATGATTGAGACGCGCGACGGGGTGATCGAGGCAACGTCCGCCCGCGGGACGCGCAGCTCGGCCCGCTCGGCGGTCATCAGATAGAGCGCCTCGGGCGTCTCCCGGCCCAGGATACCGGCAAAGATGCGGCCGTCGTGCGTTGCGACCACGTAGGGCTCGTACCCGCGGGCGAAGCTGGTGCTCGGGTAGACGACCGCCTCCAGCAGGTCGCGGCGATTGCGGATGCTGCCGATGCGCGTCAGGTCCGGGCCGATGCGCCCGCCCTGCCCTGCGGCAATGTGGCACGCGGCGCAGGACGCGCGGTTGCCGAAAAAGAGGGACCGGCCGCGTCCCGGATCGCCCTTCGCCAGCGCCGGCTCCAGCTCGGCGAGGCGTACCATCTGCTGCTCGACGTCCACCGCGAGACGCTTGCGCAGCGGCGCGGCCGCCCGCCGCACCTCGTCGGGGTAGCCGTGCAGCGCCCGGTCCAGCGTTTCCGGGCTCAGGGCCGGCAGGCCGGGCGCCCTGGTCAACGCCGCCACCAGCTTGCGACCGACGGCAGGAGCCTTCGAGCGCTCGAACGCGGACAGCAGGCCCGGCAACTCCAGCGCCCCGGCCCGCGCGACGACCGGCGCGAGTCGTTCCAGCACCGCGTCGCCGAGCCGGGCGTTGCCGACCGCCTCCGCCGCGGCCAGGCGCAGTAGCGGCGGCGTCTCGTCGGTCAGGTGGCGGAGCAGCACCTTCAGCACCTCGTCCGACACCGCGGTCAGGCGCGGGGCCGCAGCGGCGATGGCGGCGACGCGCAGATCCTCGGGGCGGTTGGCGTCGGCAGCCATCTGGAGCAACTGGGCGTCGAAATCGGCGACGCGCGCCGCACGCACCGCCGCGACCGCCTGGCGCACCACGCGCTCCTCGGCGTGGCCGAGCGCCTTCCCCAGCTGCTCGACCCACGCGGGCGGCAGCTTCTCCAGCGGCGCGCGGGCCATCGTTTCCAGGATCAGCAGCCGCGTCGCGACAGGGGTGCTCCGGTCGCGCAGCGCCTCGGCTGCCGCCTCCTGCACGGCCGCATCCTTCGCCAGCCCGAGCAGCGCGCCGCGCAGCGCCTCCTGCTGCTCCGGATCCGGCTGACGCCGCGCCAGCCAGTCGCGCAGCAGGCCGACGATTTCGCGTCCCCAGTTCGGGTGGGCCGTGACGATCTGCAGCGCCGCCCGCCGCAGCGCTGGGTCGTCGGTGTTCAGCTGCCGCGCCACCTGCTCGCGCGTCAGCCTGCCGTCCTTCATCTGATCGAGGGCGATCAGCGCCCCGCGCCGCGCCGCGGGGGCGGCCGAGTCGAGCCCCCTGGCGGTCGTGTCCCGGTCCCCGATGCGGATCAGGGCGTAGATCAGGGCGTGTTGCAGGAAGGGGTCGGCGGCGCCCGGCAGGGCATCGAGGACGGCCGGCACCGCCGCCGCCTTGCCGATGCGCCCGAGCGCCAGCGCCGCCTCGCGCCGCACGGCCGGCTCGTCAGCGCGCACCATCTCGGTCAGACGGGCCAGCGCCGCGGCATCGCGGTGCAGGGCGACGGCATGGGTCGCAGTCAGGCGCACGCTGAGGTCGCGGTCCTTCAGTGCCGGCCGCACCAGCGCCCGCGCGGCGGGCAGGTCGATCCGCGTCAGCGCCCACACCGCGTTGCGGCAGGCGCGGGTCGAGCGGCTGGTCGCGAGCACCTTCTGCAGCGCCGGCAGCGATGCCGCTCCGCCCTTCGCGAGCAGGTGAACCGCCCGGTCGCGCACCGCGAAGCGCGGGTCGTCGAGCAGAGCGGCCAGGTTGGCGGGCTGCAGCTTCTCCCAGGCGAGCGCCAGCCCGCGCGGGTCGTCGGCCTTCGGGGCGCCGGCCTTGCGGACGCGGTAGATGCCGCCCTTGATCTCGGGGCGGGCGATCTTCGACGTCGGACAGCCGATGCGGAACCAGCCGCCGGTATCGACCACCAGCAGGCTGCCGTCGGCGTCTTCCAGCACGTCGGTCGGGTGGAAGTCGGCGCTGTCGGCGACGAGGAAATCCTCGCTGGTGACACGGAATCCGGCCCCATCGCGCGCGACGACGTGGCGCTGGATGCGCCGCCGGTTGAACTGCGCCGAGAACAGATTGTTCCGGTACTCCGGCCCGAAAGCGGTGCCGCGGTAGCGCGTCAGCCCGGACGGCGCCACCCATCCGAGATCCCCGACCTCCGGCAGCAGATCGCCCGTGCTCGGGAACTCGCGCAGCACGTCGTGCCAGGGATAAACACCCCCCTCGATGGCGTAAATAATCGCGTCGCGCCGGGCCGGCCGGGCGTGGAGGATGTTCACCGTCACCAGCGGCTCGCCCTCGGACGTGAACGCCGCCTCGACCGGGTTGTCCATGCCGCCGCCGCACACCACCTCCACCTCGCTCCCGTCCGGCCGGCAGCGGAAGAGACGCGCCGCCTTGCCGGTCAGCGCGGTTCCGTCGGACCGTTTGATCTCGTGGCCGTGGCGGCCGTCGCACCAGTAGATCCGCCCGTCCGGCCCCAGGAACGGGCCGTGAACGTCGGCCGCGTTGCCGGTGAACCCGAAGCGCGTCACCAACTCCTCACGCCGGTCCGCCTGGCCGGTGCCGCTCGTGTCCTGCAACTTCCACAGGCTCGGCGGCGAGGCGGTGTAAAGCGCGCCATCGTGCCAGAGGGCACCCATCGGCAAGGTCATCCTGTCGGCGAACGTGCGGCCCTTGTGAAAGGCGCCCCTGGCGTCGGCGGCGTCGAGCAGGGCGATGCGACTGGGCGGGCCTTTCAGCAGCTCGGCCGCGCGGAGGTTCACCCCGGCGGCGTCCGCGACAAACAGCCGGCCGCGTTCGTCGAAGTTGGCCATCATCGGGTGCTCGACGAGCGGGGGACCGGCGACACGCTCGACCACGAACCCGGGCGGCACCTGGAACCGTATCGGTGGTTCATCAGCTTCCGCCTGCTCCGGTGCGGCGGGGGCCGCCAGCATCCAGACGACGGGCAGGGCGAGCAGGCCAAGGGGAAGGATGCGGTAGAGACGTCGGCGCGGCATGGTGAATCTCCCGAAATCGCGGCCGGGGCGGGTGCCTCCGCATCCCGGTTCCGCTACCGTGAATATGGGAACTGGCGCGGCGTAATCAACCCGGCACATCGCCCCGCGCCCATCCTGGCCTCGTCTCCGCCGCGTCGGGGGCGCCCTCAGGAGGTTGCTTCATGGTACGACGAATCCTCATTCTACCCTTGTGGGGTCTGGTGGCCCTGACCCTGCTCGCCCCCGCCAGCGGGCAGCAGGCGAAGAAACAGCCGGCCAAACTGCGCGTCCTCCTGCCCGACGAGGATGCGACGGTGAAACTCGACGACAGGGCGACGGAGGGGACCGGCACGGTGCGCGTCCTCACCACGCCGCCGGTCGAGCCCGGCCGCCCGACGACCGTCACCGTGACGGCGGTGTGGGAGCCGAACAACTACACCAAGATCACGCGCACGCGCAAGGTCGCCGTCACGGCCGGCAAGGAAGTGAAGGTGGACCTGACGGAGGCCGACCCGAAGAACCCCGACAAGTTCCTCATCCGGTACGTGCCGACGCCCGACAAGGTCGTTCAGGCGATGTGCAAACTGGCCGGCGTCAAGAAGGGCGACGTGGTCTACGACCTCGGCTGCGGTGACGGTCGGATCGTCATCACCGCCGTCACGAAGTTCGGCGCCGCGCGTGGCGTCGGCATCGACATCGACCCGGAGCGCATCAAGGACTCCAACGCCAATGCGAAGAAGGCGGGCGTAACCGACAAGGTCAAGTTCCGCAAGGACGACGTCCTCAATCTCAAGGGCCTGGGCGACGCGACCGTGGTCATGATGTACATGGGCGAGGACGTGAACCTGAGCATGATGCCGATTCTCAAGAAGACGCTCAAGCCGGGATCGCGAATCGTCTCGCACGACTTCGGGATGGGGGACTGGAAGCCGAAAAAACACATCACGGTTGTGGATGACGACGGGGACGAGCACGAACTCTACCTGTGGACGATCAAGAAGTGAGGATGGGGATCGAGGATCGAGGGGGCTTGCGGTGCGCGGCATTCGCCCGCCCCCCTCGATCCTCCCTCCTCGATCCTCGCCCTCATTTCTTCGTGGCTGCCTTGTGGGCGCGCTGGTCGCGCATCGGGCGGCGCTCCGGCCGGCGGTTGCTGTTGGTCGTCCCCTGGCTCAGCACCCGCAGCGCCTTTTCGGAATTGGAGACCTTGAAAATCCCCACCACGCGCCCATTGCGGCCGCCGCTGGAGCAGTAGGCATAGTCGATGTTGACGTGCTCCCCGGCCAGCGTCTCGCAGACGTGGGCCAGCGCGCCCGGCTGGTTCCGCAGCTCGACGGCCAGTACCTCGGCCTCGGTGTAAGGGGTGTTGAGGGACTGGATGATCTGGATGGTTTGTGCCGGATCGTCCGTCGTCAGGCGGAGCACGCTGTGTTCGTGCCTGTCCATCACCGACAGGGCGGTGATGTTCACCTTCTCCTTCGCCAGCGCCGACAGGACGTTGGCGAGTCGGCCCGGCTTGTTCTCCAGAAACACCGTGATCTGCTTCGTCGTTTGCACAACAAGCTCCTCCCACAAAAGTTGGACCCGCGGCCAGGCGGTCGTGCGCGGGGCGGTCGCGCTGGTTTTCCCGGGTTCGCCTTCTCATTCTAGATCGCGATCGGCCCCGGTCCAGCGGGCGGATGGGGTGGGGCCATTGCACAAACCCCAGGGTCCGGCTAGAATTGCGTGGATTGAAGGCGTGCGCGGCCGGCGGGACACGGCGGGCCGCGTGGACGGACAGGGAATGCCCCGGCATTGGCGAGACAGCGGACCCGGCCGCCGGCAAGCATCCCACCCTGCCGGCGGCCGGCCCCGGACGGGTAGTGAAGTAGTCAGGACCGCAGGCCGGCGTGTGCCGGCCCTTGGCAACAAGGAGTCGAGTCCGTGCAAATCAAGATCTCCGCGCGTCACGGGCATCTGAGCGACGCAACCCAGCAGTTCATCCAGGACAAGGCCCAAAAACTTCTCCACATCTTCGATCGCCTGATGTTGATCGAGGTGACCGTCGATCTCAAGGAAGAGACGAAGACGGTGGAGTTCATCGTCTGGCCCGAACACAAACACCAGGTGGTCGCGAGCGAACGCAACAAGGATCTGCTGGCGGCCGTGGATCTGGTCATGAACAAGCTCGAAGGCCAGCTGCGCCGGCACAAGGAGAAATTGCAGGACCATCGCCGCACGCCGTCTGCGGGGGAAGTGACCGGCACGCCGGCGCCCGAGCAAGGTGGCGAGCAATGACGGAGGTTCAGGCCATGCGTATGTCCGACTTTGTGGTCCGGGACGCGATCGTCCCCGACCTGAAGGCCACCACCAAGGAAGGGGTGATTCGCGAACTCGTGGAGAGCCTCCGCAACGCCGGCTACTTCAAGGGCGGGGAGATGGAGGATATCGTCAAGGCGATCCTCAAGCGCGAGGGCCTCGGCTCGACCGGGATCGGTCGCGGGGTCGCCATCCCCCACAGCAAGCACAGTACCGTCGATCGGCTCGTCGGCACGGTTGGCATCTGCCGCCAGGGGGTGGCGTTTGACAGCCTGGACGGCGAGCCGGTCCACGTCTTCGTCCTGCTGATCTCGCCCCAGGACCGGCCCGGCGACCACCTGCGCGCGCTGGAGAACGTTTCCCGCAGCCTCCGGGACGACGGGTTCGTTCGCTCGCTGCGGCAGGCTGCGAACCGGGAGGCCATCTGGGCTCTCCTCGACGACGCGGACCATCAGACCTAGCGCAAGCTCAATGGGGATGGTGTGTCATGGGCTGTTGAAAGCTCGCGGGTGGCGTCCCGTGGGCCAGGTGCTGGAGACTTCCCCCACGGGGCGCCACCCGTGGGCTTGCCACAAAACCTTTGCACACCATCCCCCTTGGCCCTGCACTGGTCGCTGGCGGCCTGGCGGGCGGCGGGGTGGCAAGGTGACGGGTGACAGGAATTGCGGTCACCCCCATCGCCTCGCCACCGCGAACCGTGGCGGCTTCGTGCGACAGGGTTTGGATGCCATGACTGGCGAACCCGTTCGGTACAAGGTGACTATCGCGAACGCCCAGGGGCTGCACATGCGCCCCATGAAGACGTTCGTCGAGCTGGCCAGCAAGTTCCAGAGCACCGTTCAGGTCTACAAGCAGGTCGATCAGAAGATCGACGGCAAGAGCCCGTGGGGGCTGTTGAGCCTCGGCGCCGAGCAGGGGACCGAACTGACCCTGGAGGTGTGCGGACCCGACCAGCAGGAGGCTCTCGACGCCCTGATCGCCTTCCTGGCCACCCTGACCGACGAGGACGACGTGCCGGCGACGGAACCCCTTGCCCCCGCGTCCCGGGACGAGCGGGGCAGAGCCAACGGTGGGTCCGCCGAGACCCCTGGCGGCGCGGCCGAGGCGCCGGCCGGCCCGCCATGATGGCCCCGGCGGACCGGCGCCGCAGCGTCCGGCCGCCCTGGAGGAAGCTTCCATCCACATGGAAATCAAACGGGGAATCCCCGTCTCACCGGGCGTGGCGATCGGCCCCGCTCTGGTGCTCGACAACGAAGGGATCCGCATCCCCCGCCGGTTCGTGGAGGACGGCCCCCTCGACGAGGAGGTCGTGCGCGTTCGTCAGGCTCTCGCCGCAGCCGCCGCGGAGTCCCGAGAGCACCAGCAAGCGGTCGCCGGCAAACTGGGCAAGCAGTACGGTGCCATCTTCGGCGCCCACGCCCTGCTCATCGAGGATCCGGCCCTTCTCCGCGAGGTCGAGGGGCTGATCCGCCAGCACGGGTACACGGCTGAGTACGCTGTCAGCCGCACCATCCGCCGCCACGTCAAGGCGCTGCAGAGCCTCGACCGCGGCGGCCACCTGGCTCTGCGCGGGTCCGATCTGTTCGACATCGAGAAGGCCATCCTGCGCAACCTTCTCGGGGAGCGCCGGGAGTTGCTCCACCACCTCCGGGAGTCGGTCGTCGTCCTCGCCCACGACCTGACCCCGAGCGAGACGGCCGCCCTCGACCCGACGAAGGTCCATGCCTTCGTCACCGAGGCTGGCGGCCGCGCCAGCCACACCGCCATCATGGCCGGGGTTCTCGAAATCCCGGCCGTCGTCGGCGTCGGGGAGTTCCTCACCGACGTGTCCGGCGGCGATCAGGTCATCGCGGACGGGAACCGCGGGTTCCTGATCCTCAACCCCGATGAGGAGACACTGGAGCGGTATGAACAGGCGCGCAAGAGTTTCCGCACCTTCGAGTCTCGCCTGAGCGAACTGCGCGACCTGCCGGCCGAGACGAAGGACGGGACCGGCGTCACCCTGCTGGGGAACATCGAATTTCCGGAGGAGGCCCGGCACTGCCTGCAGCGCGGGGCCGGCGGGGTCGGGCTGTACCGGACGGAGTTCCTGTACCTGAACCGGACCACCGACCCGGGCGAGGCCGAGCACCTCGACGCCTACCTGACCGTCCTGCGCACTCTCAACCCGCGGCCGGTCGTGATCCGTACCCTGGATCTGGGGGCGGACAAGTTCTGCCTTCTGGGCGAACACGTCCCCGAGGAGCGCAACCCGTTCCTCGGCCTGCGCAGCGTCCGCCTGTGCCTGCGGAATTTGACCTTGTTCAAAACGCAGATGCGTGCGATCCTAAGGGCGAGCGCGTTCGGCGACGTGCGCATCATGTTCCCGATGGTCAGCACCCTGCTGGAGCTGCGCCAGTGCAAGATGATCCTGGCCGAGGTGAAGGAGGATCTGGAAGACGAGGGCATCCCGTTCAACCGGAAGATCCCCGTCGGGACGATGATCGAGGTTCCCTCGGCCGCCATCCTGGCCGACCAGCTGGCGAAGGAAGTGAGCTTCTTCTCCCTCGGCACCAACGACCTGGTGCAGTACACGCTGGCCGCGGACCGAACGAACGAGATGGTGGCGTCCCTGTACAGCGCCGGCGATCCGGCGGTGTTGCGGCTCATCGACATCGTGGTCGGGGCCGCCCGGAGACATAACATCGACTGCAGCGTTTGCGGCGAAATGAGCGGCGATCCGATTTACACCCTGCTCCTGCTCGGCCTGGGGTTGCGCCAGCTCAGCGTCACGCCGCAGAACATCCCGGAGATCAAAAAGATCATCCGGTCCATCACCATCGAGGAAGCCAACGAGGTCGCCCGGGAAGCGATGCGCCTGGAAACGGCGCGCGACGTGAACAATTACTTGCGGGAACAGACCCGCCGAATCCTGCCCGAGGTCGTGAACTGAGGACGAGCAGTTGAGAAGCGAGCGATGAAAAGTGAACAATGAAAAGTGACAACCGGGTCCGGGTTTAACCGCCGTCGCGGTGTCTGCCCCTCCATGTGCATTTTTCACCTTTCACTTTCTCCTTTTCAATTCCCTCTCCGCACCCGTTCCCCTCGCCGGTCCGGATTCACTCCAGTGAGGCAATTGGGGAGCCAGCCTCCGGGGCCAACGCACCGTCCCCGCGGGCTTCCGCCCCTGCTCTGCCCCGCCCCCGGCGGGGGTTGACCGACATGGTCCCCGAGCCACCCCGAATCACCTCCGAGGCACGCTCCCCACGCCCGGACGGGAGCAGTGCCACTCCCCCCACCCCTCGCACGAAGGTCCGGCTGCGCTTCCGCAAGGAGGGCGACCTGCGCCTGGTCAGCCACCGCGACCTGATGAAGTGCTTCGAGCGCATGTGTCGGCGGGCCGCCCTCCCGGTCGCCACCTCCCACGGCTACAACCCCAAGCCGCGGATTGTCTTCCCGCTGTCACTGGCACTCGGCGTTGTCGGCCTGGACGAGGCGGTCGAACTCGAACTGGACGGGGAGCACGACCCGGACGCCGTCCGCGCCGCCCTCGCCCGCCAGGCTCCCGCCGGCCTGACTATCTGCTCCGCCCGGCGGCTCGACAGCAAGACCGGCGGCCGCGCCTGCCGGGCCTGCTACCGAGTCCCGCTCCCTCCCTCCCAACCCGCCGGGCTTCCCGAACGGGTTCGGGAATTCCTTGCCGCCGGAGAGTGCTGGTTCGAGCGCACCCGGCCGCACCCGCGGCGCATCAACCTGCGGCCGTTCGTGCGCGACCTGCGCTTGCTTGCAGAGGCTCTGGAAATCGACCTGTGGGTCACCCCGACTGGCATGGCACGCCCCGAAGAAGTGCTCGCCGCGCTCGGGTTCGCCGACCCGGTGGAAGAACTGGTCCTTGTACGGACCTTGCTCGAACTGATGGACGAAACACCCACGCCAGGCGACGCGCCGCCCCCGGAGGGCGCGCTGACGGCCGGGAGCACGGAGACTCGGGGCCGACGAGCCCCGACTTCCCTGATCCCGGGTCCGCTGAGTTTTGAATCCTGACGCCTGGCCCAGAACCCGGCCGGCCCCGGTTGCGGTGTGTCGGCCTGTCCCGGGCGCGCGACTCGCGTGAGCCTGAGACCTCGCACCGTCCCGACCCCGCCCGAGGAGGCTCGGGATCTCGTAAAGGAAGGAATGCATGAAGAAAGAGATGCTCATCAACGTCCTGCAACCCGAGGAGTGCCGCATCGCCATCCTCGAAGACGGCGTCCTCGAAGAGTTGTACGTCGAGCGGACCAGCCACGAGAGCTACGTCGGCAACATCTACAAGGGACGCATTGTCAACATCGAGCCAAGTATTCAGGCGGCGTTCGTCGATTTCGGCGTCGGCCGCAACGGATTCCTGCACGTCTCCGACGTCGAGCCGGCTTACTATCGCCACCTGGAGCAGCGCGGCGGCGACCGCAACGGCGGTCGCGGGCGTGACCGCGGGCGGGGTCGCGACCGCGACAGAGACCGCGACAGGGATCGCGACCGGAACGGCGGCCGCGGCCGCGATCGGGGCCGACGTCCGCACCCGGACGAGGAGTTGGAACGCGCGGTGCCGGCTGCCGAGGAGGTGGCCGCCGGGACGGTTCCCGAGGAGCCGCACGAGAAGCCGGTGGAAGGGTTGCCCGCCGCCGCTGCCACCATTGCCGTTGCCGAGGTGCCGGCACCCGAGGTCGAGCCCCAGGCGGAGGTGACGGAAGAGGTCGGCGAACTGCTCAGGGAGATCCTCGCGGAACCCGTTGCGGAGGCCGAGGCGCCGCTGGCGGAAGCGGAGGCCGAGGCGCCCGCCGAGCCCGAGCCCGCGAAGGGGCGCCGCCGGACCAGCCGGCCCCGCACGCGCAAGGCCAAGGCCGAGGAAGCGCCGGCCGAACCGGAGGCGGCCGCCCCCGAGGGCGAGGCGCCGGCTGAGGCCGAGGCGCCGCGCCGGAAGGGCGAGGCGAAGAAGGGCGACGAGTCGTCCGAGAAGCCGCGGCTGATGGAGTCGGCGGAGCGGCGCACGGAGGAAGACGCGGGGCAGTCGGAGCCGCTCAATGCTCGCGAATTCACCGACGACGACCTCAGCTTCTCCAGTGCGCCGCCGGCCCCGGTGGCGCCGCCCACTCCGCTACCTCCGCTCGAGGAGTCCTACTGCACGCCCGAGCCGGAAGAGGAACCGGAATCGTTCGCCACGACCCCGGAACCGCGCCACGACGAATTCGAGGACGATTTCCTCGACGAGGAGGTGCCGCGCGGCCATCGCGACCGGCACCGCCCGCCGCTGCCCGACTTCGACGAATTCGGCGACGAGGAGGCCGACGAGCGCCTGGCCGCGTTCGACGAGGACGAGGAGTTGCCCGGCCCCCGGCCGCGGCGCGGCGAGCGGCGCGACGAGCGGCGCGGCGGGCGCGGCCGCGGCGGTCCGCGCCGGATGGGCGGCGGAGGCGGCGGGCGCCCCGGGTTCGGCCGGCCCAAACCGCTCATCCAGGACATCTTCAAGCGCGGCCAGGAGGTGCTCGTCCAGGTCATCAAGGAAGGGATCGGCACCAAGGGTCCGACCCTGAGCACCTACATCAGCATCGCCGGCCGTTATCTCGTGCTGATGCCCGGGCTGAACCGGATCGGCGTATCGCGGAAGATCGTCGATGACGAGCAGCGCCGCCGACTGCGCGAGATCCTGCAGGAGCTGGAGCCGCCGAAGGGGCTCGGATTCATCATCCGCACCGCCGGCCTGGACCGGACGAAGAAGGAGCTGCAGCGCGACCTGGCGTACCTGTCGCGGCTGTGGCAGGTGGTGGTGCGCCGCATCCGCAAGCAAAAGTCGCCGGCCGAAATCTACCAGGAAAGCGACATGATCACCCGGACGATCCGGGACACGTTCGCCGGCGACATCGAGTCGATCCTGGTGGACGAGCCGGCCGCGTTCGAGCAGGCGCAGGAGTTCATGCAGGTCGTCATGCCGCGCTACGCCAATCGGATCAAGCTGTACAACGAGCCGGTGCCGATGTTCCACAGGTACGGCATCGAGGAGGAGATCGCGCGCATCCAGCGCCGCCACGTCCCGCTGCCCAACGGCGGGTCGATCGTAATCGATCAGACGGAGGCGCTGGTCGCGATCGACGTCAACAGCGGCAACTTCCGGGCCGGCCGGGAGGACGCGGAGGAGACGGCGTACCAGATGAACCTGCTGGCGGCCCGGGAGATCGCCCGCCAGCTGCGGCTGCGCGACCTCGGCGGGGTGATCGTCAACGACTTCATCGACATGCGCGACGAGAAGCACCGGCGCGGGGTCGAGAAGGCAATGCGCGACGCCGTCAAACGCGACCGGGCGCGGACCAAGCTCCTGAAGATCTCGCAGTTCGGCATCATCGAGATGACGCGGCAGCGCATCCGCCCGTCGCTGAAGCGGAGCATCTACCAGGACTGCCCGCACTGCCACAGCACCGGCCAGGTCAAGACGGTCGAGAGCATGTCGATCGACGTGATGCGTCAGCTCCAGCTGGTGGCGCACCGGGAGAACGTCCAGCGCATCCAGATCCGGGTGCAGGAGGAGGTGGCCAACTACCTGCAGAACCGCAAGCGGCGGGAGGTCACGCGGCTGGAAGAAGCGGGCGAGATCCAGGTAATGATCCTCGGCGTACCGGGGGTGTCGCCGGAGTTCCTGGAGTTCCTCTACTACGACAGCAACAACAACGAGATGCGCTTCCAGCCCTACGAGGAGAGCAGACCGCGCCGGCGGTAGCGGCCAGGGCAGGAAGTGTGAAAGCCCACGGGCCGCCGCCCGTGGGCTTTGGGATCTCTACTGCTCACCCCAAACCACCCACCAATAAATAACTCCCCGCACAGGACGACCTGTGCGGGGAGCGCCTCTCAACCTCGGTTCCGACGAAACGGTGTCAGGGGTCGGGAGACACGGTTCAATCCGAGCCGCCTCCGCCCTCGCGCGAGGACCGCGCCAGGCCGTCGGGCGTCACACCGCAAACCGGGCGCCGGCACCAGGCGCCCCCCACCGGGTCAACCGCCAGGGGTCGCGAGCCGAACCCGGGTGCGCGGATACATCCCGCCACGCCCGCCCCGAAGAATCGAGGTCGATCCGTCACTACAGGTATCGGCACGCCAGCCGGCGGACTTCAATTGCGGCCGAGGAGATACTGCCCCGGCCTCCACCCGCCCAGCAGTTTCCACCCACGCTTTCCCGTCCGGCACGCACCACCGCCACACGCCGCGCTGCCGCCGCAGTTCTCGGTACACGCCACCGGAGCGACACCGCCCTGGACGGGCGGGACGCCGCACTTGCCGTGGGCGCAGCCGCCCGATGCGCAGCTGGCGCAGGCCGGCCGCACGTACCCGACGCCCCCGCCCCCCTGGCACCGCATCGGTCCGTACAGGAAGAAGGCGTACAGCGGCGGCGTGCAGTACGGCACGCGGTTGCAGCAGGTGTTGCAGCACGGCGGGACGGGGAGGGAGCGGTAGCACAGCCAGTCCCACAGCCGCGCCATGCACCCGGGCCAACAAACGACCGGCGCGCAGCTGGAACCGCACGGGGCGCCAGGCTGGACTGCCAGTGGTGGTGCGACTTCCAGCGGCGGGGGCGGGACGGCCGCCGCCGGGAGTTGTGCGGCTACCGGCGGCGGGGGCGGAACGGCCGGCAGCCCGTTGTCGTTTGCCCGGCCGGCCGCCGCGGTCAGCAGCCCCAGCGCCAGTGCCGCATAGCTTCTCCTCATGATCGTTCCCCCTGTTCCGACCTCCGCGGGCGCCCCGTTCACTCACTCCGGTACAGCCGGCGCTCCACTCCTTGATTCGGCATTCGACGCCGCTCGCCCCAGCAGAAAACGCAGCAAAGGATAACCAGGCGGCTTCACGCGCCCAGGCCGGATAACCCGATTGCGACCAGCAGGGCGGGCGGGTAGATTGGGGGGAGGAACAGCCCGGACAACCAAGGGGGAACGCCGTGACTCACAAGCACCCGCACGCCTTCACCACCTTGCGCCCGCTGGAGCGTGAAGGGCTCACCGTCCTCAGCCGCCGCAACATGCTCAAGGCGAGTCTCGCCGGCATCGGCGGGCTGTCCGTACCCGCCTTGCTGCAGGTCCGCGCCGAGGCGGCCCGGCAGGGTCGGCCGACGCCCTCGCGGAAGAGCGTCATCCTGTTGTGGATGACGGGCGGTCCGAGCCACATCGACACCTGGGATCCCAAGCCCGGCCGCCCGGAGCAGAATCGGGGGCCGTTCGGCGTCACGCGCACCGCCCTGCCGGGAACCGTCATTTGCGAGCACCTGCCGCGGCAGGCGGCCCTGCTCGACCGCTTCACGCTCATCCGGTCCGTGGACGCGACCCACAGCAACCACGAGCCGAATCAGGTTTTCCAGACCGGCAGCACCGAGGCAGCCCCGCGCATCAACCGCCTCGGCCACCTCTACCCGGCGATCGGGTCGGTGGTGGCGAAGTGGCGCGGACCGAACCACCCGGCCATGCCGCCGTATGTTGCGTTCATGAAATCGCGGTCGCACCTCGCCTGGGGCGGCTACCTGGGGCGGCAGTACGACCCATTCATCGGCGATCAGGCGACGCGCCTGCCGATCTACACGAACGTCGGTGTGGACACCGGGCGCACCACGGAGGCGAACCTGTTCCGACTCGCCGAGGGATTGAGCTACGAGCGCATCCAGGAGCGGCGCGTCCTGCAGCAGGCGTTCGACGGGCTGCGCCGCGAACTGGACGCCAGCGGGACGATGGAGGCGATGGACCGCTACGGCCAGCAGGCGGTCGAGGTGGTCATGGGACGGCAGGCCCAGGAGGCGTTCGACCTGGAGCGCGAGCCGCAGCGTGTGCGCGAGCGGTACGGCAAACACCTCTGGTGTCAGCAGGCGCTGCTGGCGCGGCGACTGGTCGAGGCCGGCGTCAGCTTCGTGACGCTCGATCTGAGCTATCACACGGCATCGGGCACCTGGGACACGCACGGCGACAACATCCCGCCCTACGGCGGCATCCGCCGCGGCCTCGGCCCGCTGCTGCCGCTGTTCGATCACCTGCTCACGACGCTGGTGTCCGACCTGGAGCAGCGCAGTCGGCTCGACGAGGTGCTGGTGATCGCGATGGGCGAGTTCGGGCGGACGCCGGTGATGGGGACGCAGGGCAGCACGGACGGACGGAACCACTGGCCGGTGGTGATGTCGATGGCGCTGGCCGGCGGCGGGTTCCGGCACGGACAGGTGATCGGCGCGACCGAGGCCGACGGCGGTCAGATCAAGGAGCGGCGCGTCACCCCGGGCGACCTGGCGGCGACGATCTACCACCACATGGGCGTGCCGCTCGACGCGACCTACCTCGACAACACCGGGCGGCCGCACTACCTCGTCGCGAACGGCCGGCCGATTCAGGAGTTGTTGTAGAGCAAGGCCAGCTGTGCGTATGATTGGGGGGGCGGTTGCGGAAGCTCGTCGGAAACAGCATTCCGTTCTACTCCAGTTAGATGTCCGCCCTGCAAGCCCAGAACCAGCGTCGGGGGGCGCCTGTCTATTCTGACGGGCGCGGCGGCGCTGCGAACTCGGGTTCGGCCCCGGAGGGCCAGGGACCGGCAAGCCAGGGGCACAAGGTTCCAGCAAGGGGGATCGCTCCCATGTGGCAAGCGCTGGTTTTGTGCTGCGCCTTCGTCGGGGAGGCGCCTGCCGTCGAGGCGCGTTTCGTTCAGGTCCACCCGGCACGCGCCAGCGCGCGGTTCCAGCGCACGCCCGGCCGCGACTGCGCCGTTGTCCTCATCCACGGCTTCTGCTTCTGCCTGACCGACGCGGACGTGCGCGCGGCGGGGCTGCAGGGCTGGCAGGAAGGCGGGAGCGACCTGGTGAACGAGCTGTCCGGGTACGCCGACGTCTACGCCTTCTGCTACGGCCAGAACGCGGCGGTCGATGAAGTTGCCCGCGTCCCTCTCCTGCGCCGGCGCATCGGCGAGATAAGAGATTTGAAATACCGCCACATCGTGCTGGTGGGCCACAGCGCCGGCGGACTGGTGGCCCGGCACTTCGTCGAGGGCTACCCGGACGCGGGCGTGACAAAGGTGATCCAGGTCTGCGCGCCTAACGGCGGCAGTCCGCTGGCGCGCCTGGCCGAGTGGTTGCAGAAGTGGCCGGTGATCAGGGTGTCGCAGCGGCCGTTTGTCGCGTCGCTCGCCCACGACGCCCGCCGCCGCGCCGCCCAGGGATGCCGGCCGGTGCCGGCCGACATCCAGTTCCTGTGCGTCGTCGGCACGCGCGACTGGGTCGTGCCATGCGACTCCCAGTGGACCGCCGACCTGCAGAATCAGGGCATCCCGGCGCTGGCCGTCCCGTTCGCCCACGACTCCGCCATGTGCCGGGGCGACAATGCCCGGCGACTCTGCGCCCTGGTGCTCCGCGAGCATCCGCGCTGGACGGCGGCCCAGGTGGATGCGGCCCGCGTGTCCATCAGCGCGGGCCGCGCGTTCGGGAACCCCGGCCCCGACGGGCCGACGCTGACCGCCCGGGAGCGGGAACGCTTCCTCCCGATCACCGTCGGCGGTCAGCCCTGGCGCGGCGACGCCTGCGTCTTCGTCCTGAGGCGATCAACGGACTCCTGCGGGACGGCCCACGCCGCCAGCTGGTCGGTCCAGGGCGTGACCTGCAGCACCCTCGTCGTGCTCGCCCTCGCGGCCCCGGCCGCTCCGTCCCAGGCGGACGAAACGGCGGTCGTCGCCCGGGGCAAGAAGCTGATCCGGGATAACGCCGAGAAGATCTGCCTCTTTGCTCACGCCTACAGCAGCTACGGCTACCGGGACAACGAGTTCATCGGCTGGCGCAAGACGAAGGACGGCTACCACGAGCTGACGTACAGGTTCACCGTGAAGGGGAACTTCCGGACCCAGACGATGCAGATGGGGTTCTACTTCCACCAGAGCGGCGCCTTCGAGTTCCTCCGCGTAAAGGACTACAGCACCATCTACGAGCCGTTCAACCGGCTCAGTACCTCGTACCTGAAGGAACTGCGCGAGGAGATGGGGCGCCGCCCGCTCGTCCAGAGCAACACGGAACTGCTGCGCGTCGTCGATGTCGCCTCGGCCCGGGAACTGTGCGAAATGTACCTCAAGTTTGCCCAGGCGAACAAGCGCTGAGGAGACGCAATGGCTCCGGGCCACAGAGCAACGCAGATGAACACGGATCTTTCTTCCTGATCCGTGTTCATCTGCGTTGCTCTGTGGCCCCTCCTTCTTCTCGCTCGGATTCTGTGGTTAGTTTTGCTTCCCCTTCCCAACGCACCACAGGTGGCCGGCCGTGCGCCAGTACCAGCAGCCGTCGAGCAGCGCCGGCGACGCCAGCGTCTTTTCTTCCAGCCGGTTGACGCGGAGCAACTCGAACTTCGGCCCGGCTCGGAGCACGAACGTTTCGCCGTCGTCGTTGGTGAAGAACACCTTGCCGTTGACGCCCACGGGCGAGACCGAGAACCCGTGTTTGACCGGCTGGCCGAGCCGCTCCTGGTAGTGCAGCTTGCCCGTCCGCGCGTCGAAGCAGCGCACCACGCTGACGATGTCGTTGACCATGTACAACTCGTCGCCGTACACCAGCGGGCTGGGAATGAACGGCGAGGCAGTGTTCACCTTCCACTGCAGGTGGGTCTTCGTCACGTCGCCCTTGCCGTCGGGGCGGATGGCCAGCGTCGGGCCGGCCCGGCCGGAGCAGCAGAAGATCAGCCCATGCCCGACGACCGGCGTCGGCGTCACCTCGAACAGGTTCCCGCCACAGGTCCACACCTCCTTGCCGTCCGCCGGATCGTAGGCGTAGACGCGCTGCTGGCTGCTGACAATGATCAGGTCGCGGCCATCGACCCGGATCGCCACCGGCGTACCCCAGCCGACCGTCTCCTTGCGGCGCGTTTTCCACAACTCCTTGCCGGTCCGCTTGTCGAACGCGACGACGAACGATCCCGACGCGCTGCGGTGGTCCTGGAACAGGATCACCCGGTCGCGGTACAGCAGCGGTGAGCACGCCATGCCGTGGTAGGCGTCCATCGGGGTGAACGGCTGGTGCCACACCTGCTTGCCGTCGAGATCGACGCAGAACAAACCGTAGTTCCCGAAGTAGGCGTAGACGCGCTCGCCGTCGGTGGTAGGCGTGCCGGACGCCCAGCCGTTCTTACCCTGGACCTGCTTCTCGACGGTGCCGGTCGGTACGAACGCCTCCCAGAGCGTCCTGCCGCCGTCCCGGCTCAGGCACAGCAGCGAGCGGCGTTTGCCCTTGTCGTAGGCGTTGGCCAGGATGATGCGGTCCTTGAAGAGGATGGGCGAGGAGTTGCCGCGGCCGGGCACAGCGACCTTCCACAGGACGTTCTCGGTCGGGGACCAGGCGTCGGGGTAATCGCCGTCCGGCACGACTGCCTGCCCGGTCGGTCCACGCCAGCGCGGCCAGTACTTCGCCGCCTCGCCCTCCGCCGGCACCATCGTCACGCCCTTACCGGCGCTCGCCGGCGCACCCGCGCGGGCTGCCAGGGCGACCGCCCCCACGGACAGCGCGAGGGCCGCCAGCCCGGCGCTCAGCTTCTTGACAGACCGTTTCATCGGACTCCCCATGTGCCGAACCTTGTTGCCTCCGGCGGGCGGTTTCCAGCGCTCGCACCGGCGGGATGGATCAAGTGTATCGCGGCACCGTGCCGTCTGCACGCAGGAAACCGCGTCCTGGCGAACCCGGCCCGCACCTCCGCGTCCTCTCGATCTTCGAGGATAATACTTGCGGCCGCCCCCGACGGCGAGTACCGTATGGACGCAGGGACTCGCAAACCTTTCTGGTCACTGGATGTGGCGCCAACCATCCCCGAGAACAGATAGCATGGATACGCCCGCCAGTCTGCTGGAACGCCTGCGCCAACCGACCGAGCAGATCTCGTGGTCGCGGTTCGTGCGGCTGTACACGCCGCTGCTGTACTCCTGGGCGCGGCGCCTGGGGCTGCAGTCGGACGAGGCCGGCGACCTCGTTCAGGACGTCTTCACCCTCCTCCTCCAGAAACTCCCGACGTTCCACTACAATGGCCAGAAGCGGTTCCGGGGGTGGCTGTGGACCGTCACGGTCAACAAGTGGCGCGAGAACCGGCGCCGCCAGTCGGCCCTCGCCCCGGTCGGCCTCACTGCCGTCACCGAACCAGCGGTGGCCGACCCCATCGAGGAAATCAGCGAGGCCGAGTACCGCGCCTACGTCCTGCGCCGGATTCAGCACCTGATGCAGGTGGAGTTCCCGCCGGCCACCTGGCGGGCGTACTGGGAGCACGTCGCGTGCGGCAAGCCGGCCCCCCAGGTGGCGGCCGACCTGGGCATCAGCGTCGGGGCCGTCTACGTCGCCAAGTGCCGGGTGCTGCGCCGGTTGCGCGAGGAACTGGCCGGACTGCTCGACTGATATAAGGCGTTCGGCCGGCGGAGGGTTGGCCATGATGAATTTGCTTGAGTTGCTCGACCGGGCGTTTACCCACGCGGCCTGCCCGGGGAGGTGGGAGGACATGGCGGGCGATGGCCCCGTGCGGCGCTGTCGCCACTGCGACCACGACGTGCATGACCTGGACGGCCTCGCGCCTGCGGACCTTCGGCGGCTCCTGGATGCCCAGCCCGAGCGCCTCTGTGTCCGGCAGATGCGGTTGGAGGTGTTCCTCGAACTCACCTACCTCGTGTGGTATGTCCGCGGGGAGGCCGGCCGTGCGATGTTCGAGGGTCTGGGGCCGCCGTCGCGCAGCGCCCGGAACCGGGACGGGCGGAAGAGGGCCGAGGACGGCCCAGGATCGGTGTAGCTCCCGGCGGCCGACCACGTGGCGGACTCTCGGTCGGCGTGGTCTGCGTGAACCGAGCCCCGCGGACGATCGTGTAAGCGTTTGCGGAGGAAGCGAAGGGCCGAACCAACCGCTGCACCCGACCGGGGCCGCCGCCGGGTTTCCACGGACGGGCAACGTCTCTTCAGCGGCCCCGGCAGGTGAGCTTTGTCGTTCGCCCGCTTCCTTCGCCCCAGATGATTGACCTCGACACCGGCGCGGGTATAATCAGGCGGGTATTTTTGCCAAATACCGACCGGCTCGTGACGAAGTAGTTGGTGGTAGCTGGGACAACCACCCCACAGAACCCACACGCAACCAGGAACAACCTTTCCTCCCACTTTCAAGGAGCAGGTCATGGATCTCGAAAACGTGAAAAAGCGCTTCGTCGAGGAAGTCAAGCTGCGGGCGTTCGACGACAAGTACATCGACAAGAACGAGGAGCGCGAAATCCTCCAGATCGCCCTGCAGCAAGGCGTCGGCGTGGACGGCGCCCGGGCCGCCCTCGGCCAGGTGTGCGAGGCCCAGGGGTACGTCCTGGAGAGCAAGGTCCGCGAGCAGGTCAAAAACCTCCTCGACACCCTGGCCGACAACGACGGCAAGATCGACGAGAAGGAGTTTAACGACGCCGTCAGCTTCGCCAAGAAGGCCACCCAGGGCAAGCGCAGCGACGTGCAGATGAAGCGGATGGTCATCGAGGTGATCGACGACAACGCCTACAAGACCTCCAAGGGCTGGTTCAGCAGCTGGTACAACAACGTCAAGAAGGAGATCGGCGCCTGAGGTCGTCCCGACCGGGCAACCTGACCCGTACCCTCAAAACCCTGGTCCGGTCGGCCGGACCAGGGTTTTCGCACGCCGGCCGTTGACACCCCTCCCCGAGCGCACTAACGTAACCTTTTCCAGACTCCAGGCATCCCGGTCAGGGGACCGCGGATCGTGGGTGCAAGTTCAAGGGCGAGGGTATCGATGGTCCGCAAGAAGCTCGGAAAGGGCCGCAAAAACCGCTGCCGGTTCTGCACAAAAGAAGGCTGCCCGCGGCCGGTGTTCGTCGATTACAAGGACGTGCAGGGTTTGAAGAAGCTTTGCACCAGCCAGGGCAAGCTGTTCAGCCGCAAGCGCAGCGGCAACTGCGCCGCCTACCAGCGGGCCGTCTCCGACGCGGTCAAGCGTGCCCGCTTCATGGCCATGCTTCCCTACGTCGGGGAGTAACCCACCGGCCGGCGGTTCCAATCGCCAGGGGGCGCGGCGTGAGTCCTCCGCTCCCACCGCGCCCCCGGTCTGCAAGTCCCTGCCCACACGCGAACGAGGTGGGCGAGCTGATCCACGCTCAAACATCTGGATCGATCCCCAACTCCTTCAACTTCGCCCGCCACCGAGCGCCCTTCTGGACCTCGGCTTCGGCGCGCGCACGTTCCTGTTCGACCTCGCGCTGGGCCTGTTCCCTCGCGGCGCGCTCCTGGTCGGCTCGCGCCCGCTCCTGGTCGGCTCGCGCCCGCTCCTGCACGGCCTGGTCCGCCAGTTCGACGTAGGTGGCAAACTTGCGCCCATCCGGGCCATGCAGTTCCAACTCCCCGCTTACCAGTCGGAAACGCACTCCCAATCGCGGGCTTACCCAGCCGTCCATGAAGAGGATCTCCACCAGTTCGTTACCTTGCCGCTGCCAGCCAAGGAGTTCGCCGCGGTCCGGGTCGTAGACGTAATACTCCTCTACCCCGTACCGCTCGTAAAACTTGAACTTGCGCAGCAGTTCGCCCGCCCGGTTGTCCGGGGAGAGGATCTCGAAGACAACCTGGGGGGCGACGCCGTCTTCCTCCCACTGGCGGTACGAACCGCGGTCGCCCTTCGGCCGGCCGAACGCCACCATCGCGTCCGGCGCCTGCCGAATGGTGGGATCGCCCTCCACTGGATACCAGAGCAGGTCGCCCGCGACGAACACGGCGGGGTTGTCCCGGTACAGGGCGTCCAGCCCGCCCTGAATGGTGACGATGTACCGGAACTGCAAGGTGTTTTCGGCCATCGGCTGCCCATCGCTGTCGGGGTAGACGACCGGCTTGCGGACCTGGAGCAGGGTCGGTGCGTTCATGGAGCGTGCCTCCTCGTTGGCCTCATCTGGCCCTCAGCATACCCGATCGGTCGTGGCCGGTAAAGCAGCGCAGCCGGCCGAACTCGGCGCTTGCTGGGTGCCTCGCGCCCCGTTATGATCTCCTCCTATCGGGCGTTGCTGCCTCCCCTCAGGAATCGACGAGACCCTTATGACGAGCCGCCTCCTGCGCCCCGCGACGGCCTGCTGGACCGCCGCCGTCCTGCTGCTGACCGTCCCGGCTTCTGGGGCCGAGATCAGGCTGGCACGGCACCCCGACTACCACAGTGGCACGGTCGTCTTCAGCTACCCCGGCGACCTGTGGGCCGTTCAGGAGGATGGGTCGCACCCGCGACGCCTCACCGTCCACCGCGGTCGCGACGTCCTGGCCATTGACGGCAACCCGCTGGCTTGACGGCCCGTGGGCGAAGTACTGAGGACTTGCTCCACGGGACGCCACCCGTGGGCTTGACAAGAAACCTTTGCAGAGGGCTCCCCCCGAATGGCGACCTTGTTGTGCTGCCCCAGCGGACATCGGTGGCGGTCCCCGCCCGCGCTTCAAGGTCAACGCACGCCGATCGCCTGTCCCACCTGTGGCCTGCCGCTGGCGCCTGCCGCCGCTGGCCCGATCGAGGGCGCTCACCCACAGCCAACGGCACCTTCGCTCGAAACGGCGGCGGTTCCTAATGTCCCGGACCAGGAGGGCGCGGCCTCCGGCCCCGCCCCGACCGACCCGGAGCACGGAGAAACGGCTCCTCCCGCGGCCGGTCGGGTTGACTACGGAACGGCTCCGCTTGCTGGGTCGAAGGCGGCCCGACCGAGTCCGAGGCCGGTCGTCCCCGGCTACCAGCTGCTGCGCGAGCTGGGGCGTGGTGGCATGGGCGTCGTCTACCAGGCCCGGCAGACGAAACTGAACCGCGTTGTCGCGCTGAAAATGATCCTCGGCGGCGGGCACGCGGACGGCCCCGAGCGCCAGCGCTTCCGCACCGAGGCGGAGGCCATCGCGCGGCTGCAGCACCCGAACATCGTCCAGATCCATGAGGTCGGTGAACACGACGGGCTGCCGTTCTTCAGCCTCGAATTTTGCGCGGGGGGCAGCCTGGATCGAAAACTTGCCGGCACCCCGCTGCCGCCGGAAGAGGCGGCGGCGCTGGTGGAGAAGCTGGCACGGGCGATGCACGCGGCTCACGAGCGCGGCGTCATTCATCGCGATCTCAAGCCCGCGAACGTTCTGCTCGCCGAGAACGGCACGCCCAAGATAACCGACTTTGGCCTGGCGAAGAAGCTCGACGAGGACACCCGGACGGCGACCGGCGCGGTCCTGGGGACGCCGTGCTACATGGCCCCGGAACAGGCGGGAGGGATGACCAGGGAGCTGGGGCCAGCGTGTGACGTGTACGCGCTGGGGGCGATCCTGTACGAGTGCCTCACCGGGCGGCCCCCATTCAAGGGGGCGACGCCGCTTTATACCATCGTCCTGGTGATGCGGTCCCAGCCCGTTTCCGTCAGGCAACTCAACAGCCAGGTGCCGCGCGATCTGGAAACGATCTGCCTGAAGTGCCTGCACAAGGAGGCGGCCAAACGGTATGCCAGCGCGGCGGACCTGGCGGAGGATCTGCGCCGCTTCCGCGCGGGGGAGCCGATCCGGGCGCGTCCGGCCGGCAACCTGGAACGGTCCTGGCGCTGGTGCCGTCGCAACCCCGTCGTGGCGCTGCTGCTGGCAACGGTCTCCGTGCTGGTGATCGCGGTCGCCGTCGTCGCGTCGATCGGTTACCTGGAGACGAGCCAGGCGCTCGAGCGCGCGGCCGAGCAGCGTGCCGAGGCCGAGCGGTTGCGGCAGGTGGCCGAGGGCCAGCGCGCGGCGGCCAGCCTCGCCGCCGAACGAACGCGGCGCCTGCTCTACGCCGCCAACATGCAGCTGGTCGCCCAGACCTGGGAGGCTCCCGCCGGCCGGACACAGGTCGTGGCCGACCTGCTGGCGGAAGAGATCCCCCGGACGGGCGAACCGGACCTCCGTGAATTTGCGTGGCGCCACCAGTGGTGGTTGCTGCACCGCGCCGGCGTTATCCTGGCCGATCACGGCGGCGCCCTCACGCGCGGGGCGTTTGCCGCGGACGGCACGCTGCTCACGATCGACGAGAAGCACCACCTGCGCCACTGGCCCCCCGGCCAGCGCAAGGCCACGCTCGACCTCGATCTCGCCGGGAAGACGACGCTGAGTCAGGTGGCTCTTGCCGCGGACGGCAAGCGCGTGGCGGTCGCGCCCGCCGGAGGGCCGGTCCGGGTACTCGACGCCCAAACCGGCCAGACCCTCCACACCCTCTCCACGTCGGGCAAGGAATTGACAGCGGTACGTTTCCTTGCCGACGGCCGCACTCTGCTGACCCAGGAGGACGACGACACGGTCCAGGTTTGGGGCGCCGACACGGGCCAGTTGCAGGAAACGGTCCCCGGTGCGGGCGGCCGGCTGAATCCGCTCCTCCCTCTGTCGCCGGATGGCGCGACGGGGATTGCGCGCCTCGGCGTGGCGCGCGGGATGGCGCAACTGACGACCTGGCGGACTGGGAAGAAGCCCCTCACCATCAAGGCGGGGATCACCGTCACTGCCGGCGCCTGGTCCGCCGACGGCAAGACGCTGGCCCTGGGAGACCGTGCCGGAACGGTGTCGCTCTGGGTGACGGCGAGCGGGACAACGCGATTCGAGAAACTGCCTATCCACGTCGGCCCCGTGCGGTGCGTGGCGTTCAGCGGTGACGGGACGCTGGTCGCCTCCGGAGGAGATGACGGCCAGGTCGAGCTGCGGCGGGCCGCCAGGGGGGAACTGGTCCGGCGCTTCAAGGGCCACATCGGCGCCGTCACCTTCCTGGGCTTTTCCCCGGACGGGCAAACCCTGGCGTCCGGGGGCGAGGACCGCACGGCCCGCCTCTGGAGGTGGACCGGGAGCCAGCAGGATCGCCTGGAGCACCCCGCCAAGGTACACGGCCTCGCCTACACCTCTGACGGCCGGACGCTTGTCTCCGCCGCAGGGCGACTCGTCAACATCTGGGATCTCGAAAAGGGCACCAGGGTGCGGACGCTCGGCCCGTTGAAAAAATCGGAGATCGGCATCAACCGCCTGGCGGTGTCCGCCGACGGCACCTTGCTGGCCACGGGGGGTGTCGGTGCCGAGGTCATTCTGTGGCACGGCACCACGGGGGCGCGGTTGCGCGCCTTGCCAGGGCCTGCCAGGGAGGGCAAGGGGAAAACCACTCTTGGCGGCAACGGTCTGGCGTTCTCGCCCGACGGCAAGTACCTGGCGGCCAGTTACGGGCTGGTCGCAGCCGCCGATGCCGGGCCGCATCCGATGATCGTGAAGGTCTGGGAGCCGCAGACCGGCCAGGAGGTCTGCACTCTCCGGGCGCACGACCGGCTCGTTCGCAGCCTCACCTTCTCCCCGGACGGCAAATGGCTGGCAACCGCCAGTCGCGACGGGACGGTCAAACTGTGGCGGGTGGGCACCTGGAAGGCGGAGAGGCAGTGGACCGAAGAGGTTCCGTTCAGCTGCGTGGCCTTCACCCCGGACAGCCGGTTGCTGGCCGCGAGCGGGGCGGACGGAATCGTGCGCGTCTGGGATGTGCTGGGGGGGGAGCGGCGTGCCTTCTTCCCGGCGCACGGCCAGCCGACAAGCAGCCTGGCGTTTTCGCCGGACCAGCGCACCCTGGCGTCTGGCGGGGCAGACCGGCTCGTCAAGTTGTGGGATACCGCGACCTGGCGAGTTCTCCGGACCCTCGGACATGAAGCCGGCGTCGTGGCCGTGGCGTTCAGCCCCGATGGCAATACGCTCGCCTCCGCCACCAACGATCCCATCGTCCGGTTCTGGCGGGCGGTCCCGCGAAGCGAAATCCCCGCGCCCCGCGCCTCGGCCCTGGAGGAGAAAGGGCAAGGGCAGCGGTGACCTCGCCGCTGCATCCGTTCCTTCCAGACGCGAGCCAGCCGTCGCTATAATGACGATGGATCCTGGCGAGGGGGAGAGCGATGGCTGGCTGGTCCCGTGCGATGATTGCAGGCAAGGCGGCGGACCTGTTTGACCCACCCGCCGGCCGGCCGCGCTTCGGCGTGCTGTTCCTGCACGGCGTCGGCCTGGAGACCCTCGCGGACAACGAGGCGTTCACCCGACCGCTGGCGGAGCTGCAGCTGGCCTGCGTCTGTCCGCACGGCCAGCGCTCCTGGTGGGGCGACCGCATCTGCGCCGAGTTCGACCCGCAAATCAGCCCGGAGCGCTACCTGCTCGACAGCGTGATGCCGTATTTCGCCGACCGCTGGGGGCTGCGGCCGCGGGCGGTCGGCCTGCTGGGCATCAGCATGGGCGGGCAGGGGGCGCTGCGGCTGGCGTTCAAGCATCCCGCCGTCTTCCCGGTCGCCGCCGCCATCTCGCCGGCGCTGGACTACCACGAACTGTACGGCCGCGGCACCCCGCTCGACGCGATGTACACCAGCAAGGAGCAGTGCCGCCAGGACACCGCGCTGATGCACGTCCCGCCGTCTCACCCGCCGCCGCACCTGTTCTTCTGCATCGACCCGGACGATACCTGGCACCGCGGCAACGACCGGCTGCACGAGAAGTTGAACGCCCTGGGCGTCCCGCATACGTTGGACATCACCACCCGGGCCGGCGGCCACTCGTGGGACTACTTCAACCGCATGGCGGACCGGGCGGTACGCTTCGTCCACGCTGGGCTGGACCAGGAGAGCCGGCGGCTGCTGTAGGGCCGCAAGGGGCGGATGGGAGAGAGAATTCAGAGGAAAGCCCACGGGCTGCGTCCCGTGGGCCAGATCCCCACCCCCACACTCACGGGACGCAGCCCGTGGGCTTTGCCGCTTTTTCTCTCTCTTGCCTCTGACCGCGACCCATGAAAATCTCCCTGATGATCACCTGCCTGGGCGACGTCTTCTTCCCCGACGCGGGCGTGGCGACCGTGCGGCTGTTGCGGCGCCTCGGCGTGGAGGTGGACTTCCCCGCGGCACAGACCTGCTGCGGCCAGCCCCATTTCAACAGCGGCTACCACGACGGGGCGCGCGACCTGGCCCGCCACACCATCCGCGCCTTCGCCGGCGCGCAAACCGTCGTCACGCCGTCGGGCTCCTGCGCCGCGATGGTCAGGCTGGAGTACCCGCACCTGCTGCACGACGACCTCGTCTGGCACGCCCGGGCCGAGGATCTGGCCCATCGAACCTACGAATTGTCCGACTTCCTGGTGAACGTGCTGAAGGTCGAGGACGTCGGCGCCCGCTTCGAGGCGCGAGCGACGTACCACCTGGCCTGCCACCTGCGCGGCCTGGGCCTGCTGACCGAGGCCGAGCGCCTGCTGCGCCGGGTACGCGGGCTGGAGCTGGTGCCGCTGGAGCGTACCGACGAGTGTTGCGGATTCGGCGGCTCGTTCGCGGTGCGCTACCCCGGCATCAGCGGCGCGATGGTCGCGGACAAGGCGGACTTCATCGAGCGCACCGGGGCGGACGTCGTCATCGCCACCGACGCCGGCTGCCTGATGAACATCGGCGGCTGCCTGCGCCGGCGGGTGAGCCAAACCCGAACGGTCCACCTCGCCGAGGTTCTGGCAAGTACCTGAAGAGGAACGAACCATGAACGACTACGCGCGCCACGAGCACCACGACTTCCTCGGCGCGTCCGCCCAGGCGTTGACCGACACAACGCTGCAGGCCGCCCTCATCCGCCTGACCGGCACCCTCCTGGCCGGCAATCGGCGCGGGTATGCCGCCCTCGCCGACAGCGACCGGCTCCGCGACCACGCCAAGCAAATCAAGGCGCACACCCTGGCCCGTCTCGACCAGTACCTGGAACAGCTGGAGGCGTCGATCCACCGACTCGGCGGCCACGTCCACTGGGCGGCCACGGCGGAGGACGCCCGCCGCATCGTCTGCGCGATCGCCCGGCAGGCCGGGTGCCGGCGGGCCGTCAAGTCGAAGTCGATGACGTCCGAGGAGGTTCATCTCAACCCGGCGCTGGAAGCGGCCGGTGTCGAGGTGACGGAGACGGACCTGGGCGAATTCATCATCCAGGTGGCCGGCGAGCGGCCGTCCCACCTGGTCGCGCCCGCCGTCCACCACACGCGCGAGAGCGTCGCCCGGGTGCTTTCGGGGTACGTGGGCGAGCCGCTTCCCGACGACCCGGCCACGCTCGCGATGACCGGGCGGCGAATTCTCCGCGAGAAGTTCCGGGCCGCGGACCTCGGCATCACCGGCGCCAACTTCGCGGTCGCCGAGACGGGTACGGTCGTGCTGGTGACGAACGAGGGCAACGGCCGGCTGACCACGACCTGGCCGCGCGTCCACGTCGCGCTGATGGGGATGGAGAAGATCATCCCGCGCCTGGCCGATCTGCCGGTGTTCCTCAAGCTGCTGGCCCGCGCCGCTACCGGCCAGACCCTGTCGGTCTACACGACGCTGCTCACCGGGCCGCGCCGGGTCGGCGAGCGCGACGGGCCGGAGGAGTTCCACCTCGTCATCCTCGACAACGGCCGGTCGCGCGTCCTGGCGACGCCGTTCCGGGAGAGCCTGCAATGCATCCGCTGCGGGGCGTGCCTGAACGCCTGCCCGGTGTACCGGCGGATCGGCGGCCACGCCTACGGCGGGGTCTACTCCGGCCCGATCGGGAGCATTCTGACGCCGCTCTACGACAGCGTCAGCGCGAACCCGCACCTGCCGCACGCCTCTTCTCTTTGTGGGGCGTGCCAGGCGGCGTGCCCGGTGCGCATCGACATCCCGCGCATGCTGATCGGGCTGCGCGAGCTGCAACACCACTACAAACCGGGGCGCGGGGAGGCGCTGGCGTACCGCGTGTGGGCCGCCCTGTTGCGCCGGCCCTGGTTGTACCGGCTGGCAGTGGCGTTGGCGCGGCTGGCGCTGCGGCCGTGGGCGAAGGACGGCTGGCTGACCCGCCTGCACGGCCCCGGCGCCAACTGGACGGCGACGCGCGACTTCCCGGCGCCCGCCGCCCGGTCGTTCCGGGATCGGTGGAAGGATCTCGCCAACGGCGCCCCCTGATGCAGGTGCAAGGAGGATGGGGTGCAAGGATTTTGGGTAAAGTCCACGGGTGGCGTTCCGTGGGCCAAGTCCCCAGCGCCTGGCCCACGGGACGCCACCCGTGGACTTTACAAAACCCGGAAACCTGCCCATGAGTACCCCGACCACGGTCATCCAGTTTTACGGCACCCGCGATGCGTATGGATGCTTCTCCAACTTCGCCCGCCACTCGATCTTTCTCGACGGGAAGAAGTGGCCGACGAGCGAGCACTACTTCCAGGCGCAGAAGTTTCACGGCACCGAGCATGAGGAAAAGGTCCGGCTGTGCAAAACGCCGCGCCAGGCGGCCGACCTCGGCCGGTCGCGCAAGCTGCCGCTGCGGACCGACTGGGAGAGCGTCAAGGACGACGTGATGCTGCGGGCGGTGCGTGCAAAGTTCACCCAGCACGACGACCCGCGGGCGCTGCTGCTCGCGACCGGCGACGCGCTGCTTGTCGAGCACACCGCGAACGACAGCTACTGGGGCGACGGCGGCGACGGGTCCGGCAAGAACCGGCTGGGCGAGATCCTCATGAGCGTGCGCGAGGAGCTGCGCGCCCGCGGACAGGAGCAGGCGTCATGATGTCCGGCCGCGAAGCCTTTCTGCAGCGGGTGCGTCAGGCAGTGAGGGAGGGGAACCGCGCCGGCACGGCGACGGCGATCCCCTCGCGCGGCAATCTCGGCTACCAGGGGGGTGGGTCCGATCCGGTCGCTCGCTTCTGCCAGGAACTGACAACCATGGGCGGCCACGCTTACCCGGTCCCGGACCGCCAGGCCGCCCTGACCAGGCTGGTGGACCTGGTCCAGCAGAAGGCCGCGCGCCGCGTGCTGCTCGGTTGCGGCCGTTTCCTCGACGCGCTACCCGTGGCGGAGCGACTGCGGGAACTGGGGGTCGAGGTGACGCGGGTGAACGAACTGCCGCCGGGCGATTGCCGCGAGCCGCTGTTCGCCGCCGACCTGGGCATCTCCGAGGCGGACTACCTGATCGCCGAGACGGGCACGCTCGCCCTCGCCGCCCGGCCCGACGAGCCGCGCTCGCTCAGCCTGTTACCGCCGGTCCACCTTGTCCTGGCGGACCATACCCAGCTGCTGCCGGATCTGTTCGATCTGTTCGCCGTCTACGCCCGCCCCGGTGTGGCCGGCGCCGCGCCTGCCCTCCCGTCCGGTCTGACGCTGGTCACCGGCCCGAGTAAAACGGGCGACATCGAACTGCGACTGGTGACCGGCGTCCACGGGCCGGGCGAGGTGCATGTCGTGCTGATGACGTGATGGGGCGCCTCGCTCACGATCCGGGCGGCGGCATTTCTCAGGAACCGGACATGGGCGTACACGACGGTTTTGGCTTGCGGGCGGGCATGGCAGACTCCAGAATGGGGGGAATGGCGGACCGTGACGCAGGGCGTCCGGTGGGAGAGCGATTATACAACGTCAAGTATTCCCGGCAAGTTCCGGTCTGACGGCCCGGGCGATCGGAGAAGCCGTTCTGTTTACAGGGAGCCCACCATGTGGACATCGACCACCTGTCCGATCTGTGGCCAAAGCGTGAGAGTTCCGGAAGGCGCCATGGGGAAGCGGTGTGCCTGCCCCAACTGTCAGTCACCATTCATAGCCGGTAAGTCGCAACCGCTCACCGAGCCCCCTCTCCAGCCACAACCGGCCGTCCCGGCCCCCGAGCCTCCTCGCACGGCCGAGCGGGCGCCCGCAGCAGCTTCCTGCCCCGTGCCACAACTGGTGTCGCCTCCCGTCCCTCCCTCCAACAAAACCGTACTGGGTGAGCTGGAGCCGCCAATTCACTACACCTGCCCGCGCTGCAAGGCCGCGTTGGAGTCGCTCGCCAGCGAGGCCGGCACAAAGAAACCTTGCCCAGCGTGCGGCCAGCGCCTCCAGGTTCCGACACCACGAGCAGCGCCGCCGCCGATCCCGCAAAAGACCATGCTTGCCGTGGAGGATAACAGGGCCGAACCCAACCCGTTGGCCGCCCGCGCGAACCAAATGGCGGAAGAGGGCGCGCGGCGGCCGGTTGCCTCGGACGAGGCGGCCCGCCGCACCTATTGTTTGGAATGCGGTCAAGACGTTACAGGCCGAGAGCAGCTTCCGTGCTGCCAGGATTGTGGTCGTCTGTGCTGCTCAGCCAAGTGTGTTCGTGAGCATCGCGCTCATGCCCACGCAACCGCACCGACTCAGGCCCACGCAACCGTACTGATCCGCTTTACTTGCCAGTGGTGTGGAGAGCACCTCACGGGCAGCGCGGAGGAGTTAGGGATGACCATCGCGTGCCCGCACTGCGGGCGAGCCGTCAAGGTCCGCCCGACGGGTTGGTTTGGTTACTACAGAAGGTTTTGATAGGTGCTGCCTAACTGATGCGCCGCCGCACCCGACCGGGGTCGCCTACGGGTTTCTCGTGGTTTGTTGGTTCTTCAGCAGCCGCGGCCCTGGTCAGGTAGGGCGTTTTCTCCCCCCTCTCCCCTGGTGGGAGAGAGGGCCGGAGGGTGAGCACGTTTCCACAGGCCAGGGGTGGCGCCGGAAGGGAGCTATACGACGAGCTGTTGTCGCCGGCGCTGCGGCTGCGGTTGCAGCCGTGAGAAGAGATGAAAAAACCTCTCCCCCCGGCCCCCTCCCCTCGCGGAAGAGGGGGCCGGGGGGAGAGGTTGGCGCACGTCGGGCCAGCCTAGCCGACACGAACGGCCTCGGTCAACGGCGGCCACTCCTTGTCGAGGCCCTCGTCCTCGATCTGGCGGAGTTGCTCGTCGTTGATCTGGTACTTGTCCGTCAGGATCTCGTAGGACTTGCGGACGTTCCCGACCGTATCCTGGGTGATCACCAGTTCGTGAAAGATTTCCTGGCGTTGCTGAATCGTGAAGCGTTTGGCACGCATCGCATCCTCCCCTCAAGTAAAGTGATGACTACGGGTGGCCGTCCGGCAGTACCGGGCACGGCTCGATACAAACAGCGAACAGATCGTCTCCGCCGCCACGTCTTCCGGGAAGTGACTCGGCCTCTACGGATGAGGGTGCCCGAGGTGGTTGAGCGGTGGGTGAACCGCCTGGCAGCGCTCGGATCACATGGGAGAGGCCCCCGGAGGGAGCCAACAGGGGTGACGACTCGTTTCACCAACGAAGGAGGGAATTGCCTTCCCCCTCTTTACTCACCAGTATACGCAAGCATCTCTCCATCGTATGCAAAATTCCGAGAATTTTCCCTGGAGAGCAGGGCCACGCTCCCTACCTTAACGGACAGAGTCCCCTGTCGGTCTCGCCCGGTCCCAGGAGCGCATCATGGCCCGCACGTTCGGCCGGTGGAGCAGGTTCGGCATCGCTTCTTTGCTGACAGTTGTCGCCGTCGGCGTCGGCGCGCCGCCAGCGTGTCCCGAAGGAAAGACGGCCACGGAGAAGGGTCGGGCCGACCTCAGGCGCGAGATCGAGCGGCGGCTCGACGGCCAGCTGGACGGGCTCGAAACCCTGTACAGGCACCTCCACGCCAACCCCGAGCTGTCCTTCGAGGAGGCGCAGACCGCCGTGCGCATGGCGAAGGAACTCAAGGCGATAGGCTTTGAAGTCACGACCGGGGTCGGCGGCCACGGAGTGGTCGGGGTGTTGCGGAACGGCAAGGGGCCGACCGTGCTCGTCCGCACCGACATGGACGCCCTGCCGGTGACCGAGAAGACCGGCCTGCCCTATGCCAGCAAGGTCCGCACGCGCGACAAGGACGGCAAGGAGGTCGGCGTCATGCACGCCTGCGGCCACGACATGCACATGACATGCTGGACCGGCACGGCGCGGGTGCTGGCCGGGATGAAGGACCGCTGGCAGGGGACGCTCGTGTTCATCGCCCAGCCGGCCGAGGAGGTCGGCGGCGGGGCGCGGCGCATGCTCGCCGACGGTCTGTTCAAGCGGTTCCCGCGTCCGGACTACTGCCTCGGCCTGCACTGCGACGGGCGGCACGCGCACGGCCATGTCTCCTACGCCGAGGGACTGCTGATGGCGAACGTCGATTCGGTCGATATCCTCGTCCGCGGCAAGGGCGGCCACGGGGCGGCCCCGCACACGACGATTGATCCGATCGTACTGGCGGCGCGGATCGTGGTTGATTTGCAAACGATCGTGAGCCGGGAGGTGAGTCCGATCGACGCGGCGGTGGTGACGGTCGGATCGATCCACGGTGGGACCAAGCACAACATCATCCCCTCCGAGGTCAAGCTGCAGCTGACGGTCCGGTCCCTGAAGAACGAGGTGCGCAAGCACGTTCTGGAGGCGATCCAGCGCCTCGCGAAGGCAGCAGCGGCGGGCGCCCGGGCACCGGAGCCGGTGATTCGGTTCGAGCTGGACGACTTCACCCCGGCAGTCCACAACAACGGCCCGCTGGCGCGGAAGACGGCGGCGATGTTTCGCGAGTTGCTCGGCGCCGACAAGGTCCACGAGCAGGGGCCGATCATGGGCGGCGAGGACTTTGGCCGGTACGGACTGGAGGGGGTGCCGATCTTCTTCTACTTCCTCGGCACCATCGATCCGGAGCGGGTGGCGGCGGCGGCGAAGCCCGGCGGGACACCCCTGCCATCGCTGCACTCCGACCTGTACCACCCGGTGCCGCGGCCGACCATCCGGGCCGGGGTCTTGACGATGAGCGCGGCGGTGCTGAACCTCGTCGGGAAGTGAACCGCGTCCGTCGCGGGCGCTCCGGGCTGGTCCTCAACCGCTCACCGAGTAGATCACCAGCACCGCCGCCGTCCACAGCAGGGCGACGACCAGGCACGCGAGCCCGATCATCGACAGGACCAGCGCCTTGCCGCGCGTCCAGTAGTAGAACGGATCGAGCCCCTCCGGCCGCGGAAACACGTAAGCGATCCCGCTGAAGAACACGAGCAGCCCGAGTCCGGCGGGGAAGAAGATCTGGTGGACCGGCGGGACGTGTAACCTGTCGAAGGCGTAGGCCAGCCCGAGCAGCATCGGCGTCAGGTAAAGAGAGCCGAAGTGGACGGCGCGAATGTCGCGCAGGTTGTGGCGGAGGGAGCTGCGCGGGGCCAGATCGACGATTACCCAGAGGATGCCCGTCACCACGATGGCGACGAGGTGGACCGCCGCCAGGATGAAATAGAGCGCCTGCATTCGCCGCCTCCTCGAGATGGTTCTCGCCGCCTTGAGGGCACGTTCTACCTGTCGCGCCCGGTCAGGACAAGGCCGGGATCCCGCAGGCCGGTGATTCCTTGCTATAATCATCACGGCGGCGCGGGCCGCGGCGTGGGAGCGCACGATGCTTCACCGGGTCGTCACCTCCGAGAAGGTGCCGTTCACCTATCGGGTGGCGGGACTGGGGGCGCGCTTCCTGGCGTGGCTGTTTGACCTTGGGATGATCGCCCTGCTGCTGACGGCGCTGCTGCTCGTCGCCCAGGGCTGGGAGATGGTCGGCGCCGGCGTCGGTATGGCCGTCTTCATGGTGACGAGTTTCGCCGTCCAGTGGGGTTACTTCGTCGTCTTCGAGTGGCTCTGGCACGGGCAGACGCCGGGCAAGCGCGTCCTCGGCATTCGGGTGATCCAGGAGCGCGGGACAGCGGCCTCGTTCACCCAGGCGGCGGTGCGGAACATCCTGCGCGTGGTGGACGGCCTCCCGCTGCTGGTGCCGGACCTGGTGCCGGTGGCGTATGGGGTGGGGTTCCTGGTGGCGGCGTCCAACCGGGAGAACCGGCGCCTGGGCGACCTGGCGGCGGGGACGCTGGTGGTGTACGTCGAGGACCGGACTGGCCCGATCCGCGTCCTGGCCGCGCCGCCGACGCCCGCCCAGCGTGAGCGGGCGGCCCAGGCGCGGCAGCGGCTGGAGCAACTCGGGCGGCGGCACAAACAGACCCTGCTCGACCTGTGCCTGCGCCGCGACCAGCTGCGGCTGCGCGAGCGCGCCCGGCTGTTCAGTGCGGTGGCGGGCTATTTCAAAACCCGGCTCGACCTGGCCCCGCAGGAGTACGAGAGCGACGAGAAGTTCGTCCTGCAAATGATCGCGCTGCTCACGACTGCGCCAGGGGAAAGGGGCGAGGGGTCAGGGGGCAGCCGGAAAGCCCACGGGCCGCGACCCGTGGGGCAAGTTCCTGGTCCCTGAACCCCTCGCCCCTGACCTCTCATGATCTGGTTTGCCTGCAAACAGTGTGGCAAGAAACACAGCCGGCCGGCGTCGTCGATCGGGACGATGATCTTCTGCGAGTGCGGCCAGGGCAACAGCGTGCCGTGGGAGAGCACGACGGAGCCGCCGCCGGTCGCGCCCATCCCCGACCCGCTGCCGACCATGCCGGCCCCGCGCCTGGAGCCGATCCCGATCGGGGAGGAGCGCGTGCCGTCGGCCGATCGGCCGCGACCGGCCCGGCGCCCGCCCGGACCGCGGCGGCGCGACCCGCGCTTCTGCTTCAACCACGACGACGTGGCGTCGTTCCGGCCCTGCGCCGCCTGCGGGGAGGCGTTCTGCGGCGAGTGCGTCGTCGAGTTCCAGGGCGCGACGCTGTGCGGGCCGTGCAAGAATTTCCGCGTCCACACCCTGCAAAAACCGCCCGGCGTTTCCGGCAAGGCAGTCTCGTCGGTGCTGGTGACGTCGTTCACCTGGCTGTTCGGCATCTACCTCACACTGCTCGCCCTGCAGGCGGGGCTGCAGGTAGTCGGCCTGGTGGTCGTGCTGGCGCACCTGGTCGCTCTGGTTCTGGGGGCGCTGGCGCTGCGCGACACGGAGACGAACCCGCGCGTCAGCGGCCGGTCGCTGGCCGTCACCGGCGTCGTGGCGGGCGGGGCCGGGGCCGTGCTCATGCTGCTGCTGACCCTTTTCCCCCCGTCGCCTGGGTGACGCGGGAGGCGGCCGGAGGCGAACATGATCGAGTGCCGTTACTGTGGGGAGCTGTTTTACGCCGATCCGGAGCGGGTAGGCGCCCGGTGCCGCCGGTGCCGGGAGCCGCTGTACGAGCGCCGCGACGCCGCCCAGGTGGCCCACGAGCCGGTGCCAGCCGGGGCGCGGTGCGCGACCCACCCGAACAATCCCGCAGCCGGCACCTGCCAGCGCTGCGGCACCTACATCTGCGGGATCTGCCGCAGCAAGTGGCAGGACCGGGCGCTGTGCCTGGCCTGCCTGACGCGCGCCCTCGACTCCAGGGAGACCCGCCCGGAGGAGGTGCGCGCCCACCAGCGCCAGGCGCTGCTGGCGCTCGTCTTCGGCGCGACCGCGTGGGGCCTGACGCTCGCCTCGGCCCTGCTCGTGATCCTGCGGGCGGGTGCGGACGGGACGAGCACCCTGGGCGTGGCCGGCCTGCTGGTGTTCGCCGGCCTGCTGCCGGCCCTGTTTGGCATCGGGCAGGGCGCTGCGGCCATCCGCGCTCGCGGCAACCGGATGATCGTGGCCACCCTCGGATTCGTCCTGTCCGCTGTCCACGTCGGGGCGGTCGGTGGGCTGATGGCGTTGGTTCTGTGGCAACAGGCCAACTGAAGCCCACGAGACGCCACCCGTGGGCTTTCGCGGTCTGCTGCTGCCTCCTGCCTCCTGCCCGCTTCCCCTGGTAAAGCTGCGCGCCGCTTCGTAAAATTCCTGTAGACGATCCCGGCCCGCGGGGCATCCCTCCTCCCAGGCGAGACCCACATGCGCACGTGGTTCCATAATGTCCGTTCGGCGATCAAGACCGTCGGTCAGGGCCTGTGGCTGACACTCTGGTATTTCGTGCAGACCTACAAGCGCAAGGCGTTCACGCAGCACTTCGAGTACCCCGAGTTGCCGGTCCCGGTCAAGCCGCGCTACCGCGGGTTCCATCGGTTCGACCTGACGACGTGCATTGGCTGCGACAAGTGTGCCCGGGCCTGCCCGGTGGACTGCATCTACATCGACAAGATGAAGAACCCGGTCGGCAAGGGGTTCCGGGTCAATGGGTTCAAGATCGATTACACCAAGTGCATGTTCTGTGCCCTGTGCGTCGATCCGTGTCCGGTCGATTGCATCTTCATGGGATCGAACTACGACCTGAGCTGCTACAGCCGCGACGGCTGCATCGTCGATTTCGCCAAGCTCCCCGTGGAAACCGCCTGGGGACAGGCGACCCTGAACCCGACGGCGGTGGCGGCGTCCAAGATGACTGCCGAGCCGGTCTGGACGAAGCCGCCGGACCCGGCCCCGCCGGCGAAGCCGGCGGCCGCGGCGAAGTCGTAACCCTGGCGGGGTGGGCACGGCGCCTGCCCCGGAACGACCGGGAACGGACGGAGAGGCAAGGGTCCGGTTCGTGGGCCGCTGCAGGACGCGCTCGAAGCATGCTGGATCCGGACGTCTGCCGTTGGCGGTTCGAGGTCCGCAATCCTCGCCCGGCCTTTCCGACCTTGCTCCGGTGGTGTGCTGTACCAACACGCCGAGCCGCTGTGGATGGTGGGGGTGCCGGCTGCCCCCGCCCCGTATCCAGCGGTCGGCACCGAAGGAGGTCAAACCATGACTGCCCAGAAGCGCGCCCGCAAGAAGAAATATTTCACCGTCGCCGAGGCCAACGCGACCCTGCCGCTGCTGCGCTCCATCCTCCGCGACATCACCGAACTGGCCCGCGACCTGAGCGAGCGGCACGACCGGCTGGCCCGTGTCGAGTCGTCGCCGCCGCCCGGCAAGGTTCGCGACGCCTATCAGGAGGAACTCCACGAAATCCGGGCCGAGTACGAACGCGGCAAGGAGCGCATGGAGGAACTCATCCGCGAGCTGTACGGGCTGGGCGTTGAGCTGAAGGATCCCTACACCGGCCTGGTAGATTTTCCGTGCGTGCTGGACGGCCACGAGGTCTACCTGTGCTGGCGCCTGGGCGAGCCGGAAGTGTCGCACTGGCACGAGCTGGACGCCGGCTTCGCCGGCCGCCAGAAGCTCCAGACCGCACCGATGGCGAAACGCTGAAGCGGCCGTCGGATCAGCCCGGAGCGCCAGCGATGGGCGCCTGGCTCGCCCGGCGCTGGCGCTTCGGGCTCGGACAGCGCCGGACGAGGATCATCCGACTAATGACCACGCTCGTTTTCTTCATGCTCGTGTTCCTGGCGGTGGGGATCTTCTTCCTCTTCTTCCACCTGGTGCTGGGTCGGCTGGTCCGCCCGGCTCCGGCCGACCGCGTGCGCCTGAAGCGGCCGGACTTCGAGGAGGATCGGCTCACCGTCTACGAGTGCGGCGAGCCGACTATCGGTAGCGCCTGGGTCCAGTTCGACCTGCGCTACTACGTCGTCGCCCTGCTGTTCGTTATCTTCGACGTCGAGGTTGCGTTCTTCTTCCCGTGGGCGACCGTCTTCGGCAAGGCGAACACCCTGGCGCGCGAAGGGCTCGATGCGAACGCTCGCACGCAGATCACCGCCCAGCTGACGCCGCAGGGTCTGCCGCCGCTGCCGGGGGAGGAGCGGCCGAAGGTGATTCAGCCGGACACCGCGCAATCCTTCGCCCGCCTGGCGATGATCGACATGGCCGTCTTCTTCGGCGTGCTGCTCGTCGGCTTCGCATATCTGTGGCGGCGCGGCGACATCGACTGGGTGCGGAGCACGGCGGCGGAGCGAGTGGCCGCCGTCAGGCCGCCGGAGCAGCCGCCGCAGCTGGTGCCGGCCCGGGACCGCTCCGAGGCCCCGGTAGGATCCGCTTCCTGACATCCGGCCTGCCCGGTGCGGCGGCCGGAAGGAGAACCGAGATGGGCTTTCTGGAAGGGCGTTTCAACGAGGAAAACGTTGTCGTCGCGACGCTCGAGCAGGCGATCAACTGGGCGCGCGAGTCGAGCATGTGGCCGATGACCTTCGGGCTGGCGTGCTGCGCCATCGAGATGATGGCGTCCGGCGCGTCGCGCTACGACATGGACCGTTTCGGCGCCGGCGCCTTCCGGGCGACGCCGCGCCAGGCAGACCTGATGATCGTGGCCGGGACCGTCAACTACAAGATGGCGAGCCGGGTACGCCGCCTGTACAACCAGATGCCGGACCCGAAGTTCGTTATCGCGATGGGCGCCTGCACGTGCGGCGGCGGGCCGTACTACAAGTACGGCTACAACGTCGTCAAGGGCGTCGATCTGGTGGTGCCGGTGGACGTTTACGTTCCCGGGTGTCCGCCGCGGCCGGAGGCGCTGCTCGAAGGACTGATGCGCATCCAGGACAAGGTGCGCGGCATGAAGGATCTCAGCCGCGGCCAGCCGGTCGAGCTGCCGATTCCCGCCCGGACCGGCTACCCGCAGCTGCCCGCCGAGCTGGGCGGCCTCGAACCCGACCCCGTCAAGGCGATGGAACTGGCCAACGCCTTCGTCAAGCGCAACAAGGAACTGGCGGCACCCGCCAAGGGCTAATACGGCATCGCCGTGGCTGGTCTTCGTGCCGCAAGTGGCACGAAGAAAGTGCAAGGCGATTCGGTATAACCTGAGCGATCACTGTCCACTGGCAACTCATGACTTCCGCAGAAATCATCGCGCTCCTGGAACAGAAGTTCGGCGACCGGATCAAGGCGAAGAACCTCGAAGCCATCGATCCGTTCGCCGTCGTGGCGCCGGAGAACCTGGTCGAGGTCTGTCGCTTCCTGCGCGACGACCCGCGGTTGGCCTTCGACATGCTCAACTGCGTCAGCGGGGTCGATTACTTCGAGCCGGACCCGAAGAAGGCGCCCAAGGCCGGCTTCGAGCCGCACCTCGAAGTGGTCTACCACCTGCAGAGCTTCCTGCACCGGCATCGGTTCGTCCTCAAGGTCAGCCTGCCGCGCTGGAAGGACGACAGGCCCGGCCAGCTCCCCGAGGTGCCGACCGTCACGTCCCTCTGGGCCGCCGCCGACTGGCACGAGCGCGAGGTGTACGACCTGACCGGTGTCTGGTTTGTCGGCCACCCGGACCCGCGGCGCATGCTCCTCGCCGAGGACTGGGAAGGGCACCCGCTCCGCAAGGATTACGAGTTCCCGCTGGAATATCACGGCATCCGCGGCAGGTAAGAGGAGGCAAAAGCCCACGGGACGCAACCCGTGGACTTTCGTCCCGGCCTGTCTGTCCATACGAGGCTCTCATGGCCACCGCCGAGCTACCGCGCACCGATCCGACCGTCGTCGAGTTCGACGTCCGCACCGACGAAATGTTGGTCAACATGGGTCCGCAGCACCCCAGCACGCACGGTGTGCTGCGCCTCGTCCTGCGGACCGATGGCGAGGTCGTCTCCGAGGTCACGCCCCACCTGGGGTATCTGCACCGCTGCGCCGAGAAGATCGGCGAGAACGTCACCACGATCCAGTTCATCCCGTACACCGATCGGATGGACTACCTCGCCGCGATGAACATGAACCTCGGCTACGCGATGGCGGTCGAGAAGCTGTGTGGGATGAAGATCCCGGAGAAGGCGCAGGTCATCCGCGTCATCATCGCCGAGCTGAACCGGATCGCCAGCCACCTGGTCGGCATGGGCGCCTACGGCCTGGACCTGGGGACGTTCAGCCCGTTCCTGTATGCCTTCCGCGAGCGCGAGATGATCCTCGATCTGTTCGAGGAGGTCTGCGGTGCCCGCCTGACGTACAGCTACATCACCATCGGTGGCGTCCACGACGATCTGCCGGACGGCTGGGCGACGCGCTGCCAGCAGTTTCTCGACTACCTCAAGCCGCGCATCGACGAGTACCACACGCTCCTGACGCGCAATGCGATCTTCATCCAGCGGACCGCGAACCTCGGGATCATGTCGCGGGAACTCGCCCTGGCCTATGCCTGCACCGGGCCGATGCTGCGCGGGTCGCTCGATACGAGCAAGGGCGACCCGGAATGGGATCTGCGCAGGATCGAGCCGTACTGCGGCTACGAGCAGTACGATTTCAAGGTGATCGTCCCGCCGTTCCCCGAGAAGCCGCCCGAGGCGGTCATCGGCGACAACTGGCACCGCTTCTACGTCCGCATGCTCGAGTTGATCGAGAGCATCAAGCTCGTCGAGCAGGGGCTGAAGAAGTACGCTCAGGCTCAGGGCTCTCACCGCATCGAACCGCCGCGCCACCTGCCGCAGGGAGAGACCTACGTCGAGACGGAGTGTCCGCGCGGGCAGATGGGGTTCTACGTCATCGGCCGGGCGACGAAGGATCCGGTGCCGTTCCGGGTGCGGGCGCGCTCGTCGAGCTTCGCGAACCTGAGCGTCACCAACGCCATCTGCGCCGGCTGCCTGATCGCGGACGTGCCCGCTATCGTCGGCAGCATCGACGTCGTCATGGGCGAGATAGACCGCTGATATTTTTTGCCGTAAAGTCTTACAGAAACGCCGGTTGCTGATTTTCATCAGGCCGGCGTTTTTTCATGGAATAGCGTGCATTTCATGGGTTGCCGTGCATTTACCGTGCATCGCGGAGCCGACGAGCCGTGCGGCGGGAGGAGATGACTTTGCGTGCAACCCTGTCTCGTCAAGGCCGGCCACCGCGAAGCCGAACGGTGTGGTGCTGTCGGCGGGGCTGCTGCCGCGTCGTCCTCGACCCGCGACATCCGGAAACGAACCTGCACCGGCTGGCCGGTGTCTCCCCTTATTGCCCAACTTCAGGAGGGTGTATCATGGCAGCACCTGGCGACCGGGTGAGGAACAGGGCCACCGGGCGGGCGGGGGTGGTCGTCGCCCCAGGTCGGAACGATGCGATCAACGTCGGCTACACGTTCGTCGGGTGGGACGATTCCCCAGGCCGGAAGGACGAGATCCAGGACTCCACCCTGATTTACGAGACGTTCGTCCTCGTGCGGCAGGACGGTGGCACGCTGCTCTACGCCGCCCCGGACGGGAACGAGACCCCCGACGTGGCGAAGGCCGCGAGGTTCGACGGCCGGGAGATGGGCCAGCGGTTCAAGAACGAGAAGAGCCAGTTCCGCCCGCACGAGTTGCGGTTGCTGCGGGAGTGCCAGTGAAGGAGTGGGCATGGAGCCGGAAATGACGCCGGAAGAGGAGCGTGAACGGAGCAGGCAACTGCTGGAGAAGATGGGCCGGCACGTCGCGATGGCCACCTTCGTGGGGGCCGAGCCCGCCACGCCGCGGGACGTGACGAACAACGGGACGATGTCCTTCCTGGAGTTGCCCAGCGGCAAGTTCCTGGTCACCAACTTCCACGTCTGGGATGCTTTCCGCGAGGAGCGGAAGAAGGTGCCCGGCCTGCGGCTGGCGGTCACCGGCGATGGCTTCGAGAGGCCGGTGGTCGTGTCGGACGCCGAGCTGGTGGACGAGGACGAGGGCCTCGACCTTGCCGTCCTTCGGTTCGAGGCCAACGACGTGATCGAGTCGGTCGGCAAGTCGTTCTACAAGCAGAAGCGGTGGCCCCTCGACACCGCGAAGGAAGGCGACGACGTGGCACTGGTCGGCTTCCCCGGCAACCGTAAGCGGCCCACCGAAACGTACCTCGGTTTCGAGTCAGTCCTGCTTGGCTTGAAGGTGGAAAGCGTCTCGGACCGGAAGGTTCGGCTACGGTTCCTGAACCCCGAGCCCACGGTCCACTGGTTCTCGCCGCGGCCGGTCACGGAGTTCAGGTGGGGCGGCATGAGCGGCAGCATGGTCTACCGCCTCGACCCCGACCTGATGCAGTTCTTCGTGACGGGCTTCCTGCACGCGGCCGGCGAGGGGCTGGACGCCGTCTTCTACATGGGCAGGGCCGACGCGATCCAAGAGGACGGCAGGATACGCCGGTAGCCGGGCGGCAGTAGCCGCTTGAACAACGACCTCACTCGGACAGATTCGTCATCCAGCAAGAAGTGGAGTTCGGCAATAGGGTATGGGAAGATCAGGAAGAACCTGACGGATTTTGACGCCCTGCTCGCTTCGATCGGTGTCCGGATCGGCAACGACTCGCCGGTCAAGCCGTACCTCGACCTGACCAGGGAGTTCCTGGCCGACGAGCAGGGCATGCCGGCTGAGCAGTGGCTGGCCAAGTGGGACCCCCGCTTCAAGGAGTTCTACCAGGGGCAGATACTCGTCGACCGGCTGACCGAGTCGCTGCTTGTGTTGAAGGACCAGCGGCAGGGTGCCCTCAAGGACTACCTCAAGAAGGTCTTGTCGGGGTCGCTCGTGCAGGACTTCGAGCCCCAGCAGGCCAAGGATTTCCTTTACGAGCTGGAGCTGGCGGCGACGCTGAAGCAGGCCGGCTTCGGGGTGGAGTTGCGGGAGCCCGACATCGTCCTCACCGGCAACGGCCTGAGTGGCCCACTGGCCATCGCGTGCAAGTACCCTTCGAGCGTCGGGCAGATCCACACCCACCTGTCCAAGAGCTACAGCCAAATAGCAAAGCAGAAACTCGACGGGCTGGTAGCCCTCGGGATGGACCAGCTCGTCTTCGGCGGCATGTCCAACTACATGGACTTCCGGCAGGGTGAGCGGCACCCCATGGAAGTGCTACAGGACGCCCTCGGGCAGATCGTCCGCAACCTTGTCGTCGAGCGGGCCAGGGACTACCCGTCGGAGAAGCCGCTTGACGGTGCGATCTTCACCCTGACCGCAGGCGGTATCTTCGGCGAGCCCGCTTGCCTGACCTTCATGCGTGCCCTGACACTTCAGTGCGACGCGGAGAACCCGAGGATCAAGGACATCGGGGTGGTCGTGCGGGGCCTGGATTCGCTCTCCCGGCCTGTCTCCGTGGGGCCGGCCCTGCCGGCCGGAACGTGAGCGACCCTTTCGGGAAGGAGATGGCATGGAACCCTACGAGCCAGGGCTGACGCATCAAACGTTCTGTAAACTGCCGGCACCGCGTAGTACTTCTTCCAAGAAAGCCGAATCCCAACCAGCCTGTTGCCGCTTGTTGCGC
>JAANMY010000414.1_pt1 | contig 60718 bp, 51 predicted proteins | sample 7279691 | NCBI WGS metagenome assembly JAANMY01 (sample SAMN14094543, study PRJNA606508) | bioreactor metagenome | isolation source: A lab-scale SPAN reactor treating ammonium-rich wastewater day 388 | place: Ireland: Galway | collected 2018-02-07 | reverse complement strand
GCCGGCGAGCGCGGCCACCTGGCTGCTGGTCATGGTGGACGCGAGCAGGCCCAGGCCGGTGGTGGCGGTGACGTAGAGCAGGGCGCCGCAGGCCAGCGCCACGAAGCTGCCCTTGAACGGCACCTGGAACAGCGTGACCGCGAAGATGAACAGCAGCACGAAGTTGAACATCGACAGCGCGATGTAGGGCAGCTGCTTGCCGACCAGGAACTCGAAGCGCGTCACCGGCGTGGTGTACAGGTTGAGGATGGAGCCGAGTTCCTTCTCGCGCACCACGCCGAGCGCGGTCAGCATCGACGGGATGAACACCAGCAGCAGCGGGATCACCATCGGCACCATCGCCACCAGGCTGCGCAGCTCGGGGTTGTAGCGGTAGCGCACCTCGATGGTGGCGGGTACGGTCGTGGCGCCCGCGCCGGCGCCCGCTTCCGCGGCGGCTTCGGCCAGGGTCTGCGCGTGCACGCCGCTCACGTAGGCGCGTGCGAGCTCGGCGCGCAGCGGCATCGAGCCGTCGAGCCACACCGCGATCTGCGGCGCCTTGCCGCGCGCGAGGTCGCGGCCGAAGCCGGGCGGGATCTCGATCGCCATCGTCAGCCGGCCACTGCGCATGCGCTGGTCGAGCTCGGCGTGGCTGTCGAGCGTGGGGCGCTCGGTGAAGTAGCGCGAGCCGGCGATGCGCAGCGTGTAGCCTTCGCTGGCCACGCTGCGGTCGTGGTCGAGCACGGCGAAGCTGAGGTTCTCGACGTCCATGTTGATGCCGTAACCCATGACCAGCATCAGCACCAGCGTGCCGACCAGTGCGAGCGTGAGCCGCACCGGGTCGCGGCGCAGCTCGATTGCCTCGCGCGCCGACAGGCTGAGCAGGCGGGCGAGGCTGAAGCCGGCGGGGCGCCCGGCGTGATGGGGAGCGGGCACACCGGCGGCGCGGTGATCGCTGTGGGAGCGACGCAAGTCGCGATCTTCGGCGTCGGGAGACCGCGCCGCCGCCGGACTGGGTGCGCTGCCACTCGCCTCTTGCAGATACGCGATGAACGCATCCTCCAGTCGCTCGCACCCGCGCGCGGCGCTGAGCGCGGCCGGGGTGTCGCTGGCGAGGATGCGCCCGGCGTGCATCAGCGAGATGCGGTCGCAGCGCTGGGCCTCGTTCATGAAGTGGGTGGTGATGAAGATGGTCACGCCGTCCTTGCGCGACAGATCAACGATCAGCGCCCAGAAGTGGTCGCGCGCCACCGGGTCCACGCCCGAGGTGGGCTCGTCGAGGATCAGCACGTCGGGCCGGTGCAGCACCGCCACCGCGAGCTGCAGGCGCTGGCGGATGCCGAGCGGCAGCGCGTCGGGCTGCACGTCCATCACCGGGTCGAGGTCGAAGCGGCGGGCGAGTTCGGCGATGCGCAATTCGGCCTCGGCGTCGGCGAGGTCGAACAGGCGGGCGTGCAGGTCGAGGTTCTGGCGCACCGACAGCTCGCCGTACAGCGAGAACGCCTGCGACATGTAGCCCACGCGCCGGCGCGTCTCCAGGTTTTTCGCGTCCAGTTTGCTGCCGAGCAGCAGCGCCTCGCCGGCGCTCGGTTCGAGCAGGCCGGTGAGCATCTTCATCGTGGTCGACTTGCCGCAGCCGTTGGAACCGAGAAAGCCGAAGATCTCGCCGCGCCGCACCGCCAGGTTGACGTCATCCACCGCGACGAAGTCGCCGAAGCGCATCTGCAGGCCGCGCGCCTCGATCACGATCTCGCCCGCGCTGTGCGGCGGGATCTCGAGGCGGTGGTGGTGCTGGCGGCGAGCTTCGGGCAGCAGGGCGATGAAGGCCTCTTCGAGCGTGTCGGCGCCGCCCGCGGCACGCAGTGCGTCCGGCGTGCCGGTGGCGAGCACGCGGCCGGCGTCCACCGCCACCAGCCAGTCGTAGGCTTCGGCTTCTTCCATGTAGGCGGTGGCGATCAGGACGCTCATGCCGGGGCGAGCGGCGCGGATGCGCGCGATCAGTTCCCAGAACTGCCGGCGCGACAGCGGATCGACGCCGGTGGTGGGCTCGTCGAGGATGAGCAGGTCGGGGTCGTGGATCAGCGCGCAGCACAGGCCGAGCTTCTGCTTCATGCCGCCGGAGAGCTTGTTGGCCGGGCGGTCGGCGAAGGCCGCCATGCCGGTGGCAGCGAGCAGGTCGGCGATGCGACGCGCGCGCTCGGCCGCGGACTGGCCGAACAGGCGGCCGAAGAAGTCGATGTTCTCGAACACCGACAGCGTGGGGTAGAGGTTCCTGCCCAGGCCCTGCGGCATGTAGGCGATGCGCGGGCACACGCGGGCGCGGTGGCGGACGTCCGCCATGTCGCCGCCGAGCACTTCCACCGTGCCGTGCTGGATCTTGCGCGCGCCGGCGATCAGGCCGAGCCAGGTCGATTTGCCCACGCCGTCCGGGCCGATGAAGCCGACCATGCGCCCGGCGGGAATGTCGAGGCTGACACCGTCGGCGGCGAGGGTGTCGCCGTACTGGTGGCGGACGTCGGCGAGGCGCACCACCGGCGGCGCGGTGGCATCGGCGGCGCCGCGCTGCGCACTCACGGCAGCCTCACCTGCAGCTCGGCGGGCCAGTCACGCTCGGCATCCAGGCGTACATGGGCAATGCCGGGCAGGCCGGTCTTGACCTGTTCGGGGTACTTCGCCAGCAGCTCGGGGTCGATGCGTGCCTTGACGCGGAACACCATCTTCTGGCGCTCGCTCTGGGTCTCGACCGTCTTCGGCGTGAACTGGGCGACGCTGGCGACGTAGGACACCCTGGCCGGGATCACGAAGGCCTGCGCGGCGTCGAGCACGATGCGCACCTCGGTGCCGAGCGCGACGCGGCCGGCGGCCATCTCGGGCAGGAAGAAGGTCATGTACACGTCGCCGACGTCGACCAGGCTCACCACCTTGCCGCCGCCGCCGACCACCTCGCCCGGCTGCACCACGCGATACTGCACGCGGCCGCTGCGCGGAGCGCGCAGCTCGCCGTCGGCGATCTCGGTGGCGATGCGCGCGACCACCGCCTCGGTGGCGCCGATCGCGGCCTCGGCCTGCTGCACCTGCGCCTCGGCGGCGCGTACGCCGGCGCGGGCGGCGGCGATCTGGGCCTGGGCGACGGTGATGTTGGCCTCGGCGCTGCGCGCGCGGGCGGCATCGTCCTCGACCTTCTGCGCCGACGTGGCGCGGTCGGCGAGCAGCGCACGCGAGCGCGCCGCGGTGCTGCGCGCCACGTCCACGTCGGCACGGCGCTGCACCAGCACCGCCTCCGCCATCGCCACGTCGGCCTGGCGCTGGGCGACCAGGGCGCGGGCCGTCTCGCGCGCGCTGACGGCGTTGGCCACCTCGGCGCGCGCCTGGGCGAGCTGGGCCTGCAGGCCCCTGACGTCCATGCGCGCGACCACGCTGTCCTCGGTCACGAAGTCGCCTTCGTTCACCAGGATCGTATCCACCCGGCCGGGCGCCTTGGCGGCGACATCGACCTCGGTGGCCTCGATGCGGCCGTTGCCGCGCACGAAGCTGCCGTCGTCCGCGGCAGGGCGGAGGAGCTGCCAAGCGCCCGCTGCCGCAATGACCACCACGCCGACCCCGATCCAGGCGAGTCGGCTGCGCTGTGCTGTGTTCATGGAAATCACCTTGGGATCCTGGCGTCCGTCATCACGACGCGTGCATGTCGAGGCCGCATCGTCGGCTGCCTTCAGGCATCGGGCATCGGCCGGGCACATCAGCACGTTCGATGCCGTATGGGGAATTGTGCGCCCGTTGGCGGCGTCGCACCAAGCCAGGGCGCTCGCACGAGTCCGCTGCGTCGACCGCGGTTGCGCAGGGCGGGCTCATTGTTGCCAGCCGCTGTGGGCGGGCTCGCCCGCGAATGCAGCGCTGCCGAGCGCAGGGTTCGCGGGTGAACCCGCGCCCATGATGTACCCGAGCCCTTCATGCGATCGCCCTGCACATCGGGTCCGCATGCAGCCCCTGTTGTACCATCGCCCCTTGCCAACCGAGGTTCTTGTAGCGAATGCCCCGAAATCCCGAACATGCAGTCCGTGCCGTGCTCGCGTCCTGTCCCGGAGAGGTCGAGCTCGTCGCGACTGAGGGCGGCGCGCGCCTGTCGGTGCGGGGTGAGTGGACGCTCGCGCATCATGCGGTGTTGGCGGATCGCGTCCGCGCCTTGAGCGCGGAGGCGGGGGCAGCGCGGGTGGCGAGGGTGGATGTAGACGGCCTGGTTGCGCTCGACACCGCCGGCGCGCGCCTGCTGCACGCGCTGCTCGGCGCCGAGCGCGTTGCCGCGCTGCTTGCCGACGACACCGCCCTGCCGCGCGAACGGCGCGCGCTGCTGAAGGCGGTCGCCGATGCGCTTGCCGAGCCATCCGTGCCTGCCGCCAGCGCCGAAGGCTACGCGCTCGGCGACGTGCTCGCCCACATCGGCCGCAGCATGACGTTGTTCTCGCGCCATGTCATCCGCCTCGCCGGCTTCATCGGCCTGATCCTGGAAACCGTACTGCGCATGGCGGTGCGGCCGCGGCGCTGGCGCACGACCGCGCTGGTCGCCAACCTCGAGCGCACCGGCCTCGACGCGGTGCCGATCATCGCCCTGCTGACCTTCCTGATCGGCGCGGTGGTCGCCTTCCTCGGCGCCACCGTGCTGCAGAATTTCGGCGCCAGCATCTTCACCGTCGATCTGGTGGCCTACTCCTTCCTGCGCGAGTTCGGCGTGCTGCTGACCGCGATCATCGTCGCCGGCCGCACCGCGAGTTCCTTTACCGCGCAGATCGGCTCGATGCGCGCCAACGAGGAGATCGACGCCATCCGCGTGCTCGGTCTCGACCCGGTCGAACTGCTGGTGCTGCCGCGCGTGTATGCGCTGCTGATCGCGCTGCCGATGCTGACCTTCGTGGCGATGGTGTCGGGCATCGTCGGCGGCATGCTGGTGTCGGCGACCACGCTCGACATCTCGCCGACGCTGTTCCTGTCGCGCATCCAGGACAACGTCGGCCTCATCCACTTCTGGGTCGGCATGGCCAAGGCACCGATCTTCGCCTTCCTGATCGCGGTGATCGGCTGCCTGGAGGGCTTTCGCGTCGAGGGCAGCGCGCAGTCGGTGGGCGAGCACACGACCTCGGCGGTGGTGCAGTCGATCTTCGTGGTGATCGTGGTCGATGCGATCGCCGCGCTGTTCTGCATGGAGATGGGGTGGTGACGGCGGGGCTGGCGAGCGCAGCGGGGAAGTGCGCCGATAACGTCATCGAGGTCCGCGGCGTGCGCAACCAGTTCGGCGCCCAGGTGGTGCACGACGGTCTCGACCTCGACGTGCGCCGCGGCGAGATCCTCAGCGTGGTGGGCGGTTCGGGCACCGGCAAGTCGGTGCTGCTGCGTACCATCGTCGGGCTGAATCGGCCGCGCGCGGGCAGCGTGCTCGTGTTCGGCGAAGACCTGCTGAGCCTGCCGGATGCGCGCCGCAAGCAGGTCGAGCGTCGCTTCGGCGTGCTGTTCCAGAAGGGGGCGCTGTTCTCGTCGCTGACCGTGAGCGAGAACGTGGCGCTGCCGCTGATCGAGCACGCCGGGATGTCGCGGGGGGATGCGGCCGAGCTCGCCGCGCTCAAGATCGCGCTCGCCGGTCTGCCGCCGCTCGCCGGCGACAAGTTCCCGGCGGACCTCTCCGGCGGCATGGTCAAGCGCGCCGCGCTCGCGCGCGCGCTCGCGCTCGACCCCGACATCCTGTTCCTCGACGAACCCACCGCCGGTCTCGACCCGATCGGCGCCGCGGCCTTCGACCAGCTCATCCTCACGCTGAGGGACGCGCTCGGGCTCACGGTGTTCATCGTCACCCACGACCTCGACACCATCTACACCATCACCGACCGCGTCGCCGTGCTGGCGCAGAAGAAGGTGCTGGTCAATGCCGGCCTGGACGAAGTCGCCGCCACCGACGACGACTGGATCCGCGAATATTTCCACGGCCCGCGCGGCCGCGCCGCCGCCACCGCGGTGGCCGCCGCCCAGGCCATGCCCGCAGCAACGGAGAACAACTGACATGGAAACCCGCGCCCATCACGTGCTGATCGGCCTCTTCACCCTGCTCGTCGTCGGCGCCGCGCTGATGTTCGCGCTGTGGCTGGGCAAGAGCGACGCCGACCGCCAGTTCGAGGTCTACGACATCGTCTTCCAGGAGGCGGTGTCCGGCCTGTCCAAGGGCGGCACGGTGGAGTTCAACGGCATCAAGATCGGCGACGTCGTCAGCCTGCGCCTCGACCCCGAGGATGCGCACCGGGTGATCGCCCGCGTGCGCGTGGACAGCACCGCGCCGGTGCGCAGCGACACCCGCGCGCGGCTGGTGCCGGCCGGCATCACCGGGTTGAGCATGATCCGGCTCACCAGCGGTGACGACCCCGACAGCACCGCGCTTGTCACCACCGATGGCAGCGTGCCGCAGATCATCGCCGCACCGTCGCCCTTGAGCCGCCTGCTCGCCGACGGCGAAGACGCGATCACCAACGTCAACGAGCTGATGGTGCAGGCGCGCGCACTGTTCTCGCACGATAACGTCGCCAGCATCGGCCGCACCCTGGGCAACCTCGAGCAGGCCACCGCCGCGCTCGCCGCGCAGCGCGATGACCTCGGCGCCGCGCTGCGCCAGATTACCCAGGCCAGCGGCGACGCCAGCGCCACCCTCGTCGAGGCGACGCGCGTGCTCGGTACCACCAATCGCCTGATCGACAAGCAGGGCACCCAGACCCTGGACAGCGCGCGCGCCGCGATGCAGGCCTTCGAGCGCGCGATGGGCACGGTCGAAGGCCTGCTCGCCGACAACCGCGGCCAGCTCGACGCCGGCATGCGCGGGCTGGCCGAGATCGGCCCCGCGGTGGGCGAGCTGCGCTCCACGCTCGCCTCGCTGCGCGCGATCACCCGCCAGCTCGAAGACCGCCCCGCCGACTACCTGCTCGGCCTCGAACCGACCAAGGAGTTCACGCCATGACGACCCTGCAATCCGTGCCGGCCATCAAGGGTGATGTGCCCATGCGTCGTGGCCCCCGGGCGCGCCTTGTGCGCGCCGTGAGCCGGGTGGGGCCTGCGGTTGCCGGGCGCGTTGACCGCTGGGTCGGCTTGGTCGCCCTCGGTGCGGTACTGCTGCTGCCTGCGTGCACCATCCTGCCCAAGCCCGAGCCGCTCGAGGTCTATCTGCTGCCGGCCATCGCCCCGGTATCCGCATCCGCCACCAAGGCGGCGCCGTGGTCGCTGCGCGTCGCGCGCCCGGCCGCGGGCGTGCATCTGTCGGGCCAGCGCATCGTCGTCGTGCCCGCCGACAACCGCGTCAGCGTCTACAAGGGCGCGGGCTGGAGCGACCCCGCGCCGGTGCTGGTGCGCAACCGCCTGCTCGATGCCTTCCGTGCCGACGGCCGCGTTGCCGCGCTGAGCAGCGACGACAAGCAGTTGCAGGCCGACTTCGAGCTCGACAGCGACTTGCGCGCGTTCCAGAGCGAGTACCGCGACGGCCGCGCCGAGGCCGTGGTCCGCCTCGACGCCCGCCTGGTGCACACCGCCACCCGCCGCATCGTCGCCAGCCGCAGCTTTGCGTTGCGCGCGCCGGCGACCGACACCGCCGTGCCCGCAGTGGTGCAGGCGTTCGGCGCTGCTGCCGACCGGCTGGCGGCCGAGGTGGTCGAGTGGACCGTGCGCGAAGGCGCGGCGGCCAGGTAAGCCAGGCATCGCGACCGACACAGGAGGCCCACGCATGATCTTCCGCCAGCTCTTCGAGCCGCTCTCCAGCACCTACACCTACCTCCTCGGCTGCGAGCAGACCGGCCAGGCGGTGCTCATCGACCCGGTGCTGCCGGCCTGGCAGCGCGACCTGGAAGAACTGCGCCGGCTTGGGCTCACGCTCGCGTACACCGTCGACACCCACATCCACGCCGATCACATCACCGCCGCGCGCAAGCTGCGCGAGGAGGTGGGCAGCCGCATCGCGCACCCCGCCATCGACCGCCTGCCCTGCGCCGACCTCGGCGTGGAGGAGGGCGTGGCGCTGCAGGTCGGCAGCGTGCGCATCGAACCGATCTTCACCCCCGGCCACACCGACGGCCACCACGCCTACCGCGTCGGCGACCGCGTGTGCACTGGCGACGCGCTGCTGATCGAGGGCTGCGGCCGCACCGATTTCCAGAACGGCGATGCGCGCGCGCTCTACCACAGCGTGCGCGCCAAGCTGTTCGCGCTGCCCGACGACACGCTGGTGTACCCGGGCCACGACTACAAGGAGCGCCGCGTGTCCTCGATCGCCCAGGAAAAGGCGCGCAACCCGCGTCTCGGTGGCGAGCAGAGCCTGGCCGCGTTCGAGAAGCTGATGGCCGGGCTCGGGCTCGCGTATCCGAAGTTCATCGACTACGCCGTGCCGGGCAACCGCGCCTGCGGCGAATGTCCGGGCGGCGTTCCCGAGGACCTGCAGCAGTATTGCGAGCAGATCGGCCACAGCCTGCAGGGCTGAGCACGGCTCGCAGGAATCAACGCGCCCGCGGCCGCGGCGTTCGCGCCTTGCGGCGCTCCTACAAGAACCGACGCGGATCCGATGCGATGCAGGAGCGGCGCAAGCCGCGAACGGGGTGGATCAGACCTCGCCCGCCTCCAGCTGGCGGCGGATCTCGAGCAGCTTCTCGCGCCGTTGCGGCGTGGTCTCCGGGTAGCGCATGTCGAGCGCGGCCAGGGTGTCGACCAGGATCTGCGACACGATCAGGCGGGCGTTCTTCTTGTCGTCGGCCGGCACCACGTACCACGGGCAGTCGGCGGTGCTGGTGGCGGCGAGGCAGTCGGCGTAGGCGGCCATGTACTTGTCCCAGTGCTGGCGCTGCTCGATGTCGCCCTCGTCGAACTTCCAGTTCTTGTCTTCCTCGTCGATGCGCGCGATCAGGCGGTCGCGCTGCTCGTCCTTCGACAGGTGGAGGAAGATCTTGACGATGCGCGTGCCGTTGCGGTGCAGGTGGGCCTCGGAGTCGGCGATCGAGCGGTAGCGGTCGCCCCAGAAGTCCTTCGCCGCCAGCGTGTCGTCGGGCAGCTTCTCGCCGCGCAGGATCTCGGGCAGCACGCGCACGATCAGCACCTCCTCGTAGTACGAGCGGTTGAAGATGCCGATGCGGCCGCGCTCGGGCAGCGCGACGTGGGTGCGCCACAGGAAGTCGTGGTCGAGCTCGGTGGCGCTCGGGTGCTTGAAGCTGAACACCTGGCAGCCCTGCGGATTGACCCCCGACATGACGTGGCGGATGGCGCCGTCCTTGCCCGCGGCGTCCATGGCCTGGAAGATCACCAGCAGCGAGTAGCGGTCGTGGGCGTAGAGCATCTCCTGCAGTTCGGACAGGCGCTCGGTGCCGGCTTCGAGCATGTCCTTGTAGGCGTCCTTGGAGTCGTAGAAAGGCTTGACCTGCGTCGGCCAGTCGGCGAGGTCCACCTTGTGGCCACCCTTGACGCGAAAGTCGGCGATGTCGATCTTGGGGTGCTTGCTCATGGGATGCTCCGGTTGAATGCTGCGTTGGGTGAAGGGCGAAACAGGCCGGGGCCTGCGGGGCGGCGGTTCATAGCAGCAGCACCGTCGCCAGCCCGAGGAAGGCGAAGAAGCCGACCACGTCGGTGACCGTGGTCAGGATCACGCTGCCGGCGAGCGCGGGGTCGATGCCCAGGCGGTCGAGGAGGAGCGGGATGGCCAGGCCGGCGACCGCGGCGCACAGCAGGTTGAGCAGGATGGCGGCGGCGATCACGCCGCCGATGCCCCAGTCACCGAACCACACCACGGCCAGCGCCGCGACGACGGCGGCCCACAGCATGCCGTTGAGGATCGAGACCCCGACCTCGCGGTTGAGCAGCACGCGCACGTTGCCCTTCTGCACCTGGCCGAGGGCGAGGCCGCGGATCACCAGGGTGAGCGTCTGGCTGCCGGCGATGCCGCCCATGCTGGCGACGATCGGCATCAGCACGGCGAGCGCCACCAGTTGCTCGAGCGTGCCCTGGAACTGACCGATCACCCAGGCAGCGAGGAAGGCGGTGAGGAGGTTGATGCCCAGCCACAGCGCGCGCCGGCGCGAGCTCACCAGCACCGGGGCGAACATGTCGGCCTCGTCGTCCAGGCCGGCCATCTGCATCACCGCGCGCTCGGACTCCTCGCGGATCAGGTCGACCACGTCGTCGACCGTGATGCGGCCGATCAGGCGGCCTTCGCCATCGACCACCGGCGCCGACATCAGGTCGAGGTCCTGGAACAGGCGGGCGACCTCGCGGCTGTCGGTATCGACCGGGATGCCGGCGATGTCGGTGTGCATCAGTTCGGCGACGCGGGTGTCGAGACTGGCGGTGACCAGCGCGGACAGGCGCAGCGCGCCCTGGTAGTGGCCCTTGCGGTCGACCACCATCAGCATGTCGGTCTGCGGCGGCAGGGTCTCGAGCAGGCGCAGGTAGCGCAGCACGGTGCCGGCCTTGACGTCGGCGCGCACCTCGATCGCGTCCGCGTTCATCAGGCCGCCGGCCGACTCTTCCGGGTAGGACAGCATCGATTCGAGCTGCTCGCGGCGCGCGCCGGTGGTGGCGAGCACCAGCCGGCTGCCGAGTGCGTGCGGCAGGGTCTGGATGAGGTCGACCAGGTCGTCGAGTTCGAGGTGCTGCACCGCGGCGATCAGGTCTTCGAGGTCGAGCTCCTGCGCCAGCGCGGCGCTGATCTCGTCGTGCAGGAAGCTGAGCACGCGACCGGCGCGCTCGGTCTCGACCATGCTCCAGGCCTGGCTGCGCTCGGCGGGCGGCAGAGCCTCGAGCAGGCCGGCGACCTTGGCCGGGTGCATGCGGTGCACCAGCTTGCCGACGCGCTTGAGCTTGCCGGCCTCGAGCGCACCGCGCACCGCCTCGAGCTCGCTCGGCTGGCGCGCACCGCCGTCGCCCGCGGGCTGCGATGCGGCGGCGCTGTCGGTTTCCGGCACCCCGTCCTCATGCGACTCGTGCGCCAGCGCGGGACGCAATTCGGCGCTCAGATGGCCGAGCACCCGGCCCTCGAGCGCGCCGTGGATCTGTTGCCACAGCGCCAGGCGCTGCGCGGGTTCCAGGCGCTCGAGCAGCGCGGCGATCTTGGCCGGATGCAGGCGCTGGAGCAGCTTGCGCACGCGCTTGTTGCGACCGTCGGCAAGCGCCTCGACCACCTGCTCGCTCAGCGTTCGCGTGCGCGCAGCGGCCTTGCCTGCGGGGTCGTGGCTGTCGTCTCGGTTGTCGTCGTTCATCGCAGGGAGGATACGCCCGCCGGCAGCGCGCGGGCACCCGTGCCCGGACTGTCGCTCAGAGCGGCCACACCAGCAGGATCAGGGGGATCGATACCGCCGCCACCAGCAGCTCGAGGGGCAGGCCGAGCCGCCAGTAGTCGCCGAAGCGGAAGCCCCCCGGGCCGAGGATCAGGGTGTTGTTCTGGTGGCCGATCGGAGTCAGGAAGGCGCACGAGGCGCCGATCGCGACCGCCATCAGGAAGGCGTCGGCGTTGGCGCCGAGCGCGGCGGCGGTACCGATCCCGATCGGGCACATCACCGCCGCGGTCGCGGCGTTGTTCATCAGGTCGGACAGGAACATGGTGACCACCAGTACCAGGGTGAGGGCAACGATGGCGTTGCCCTGCGCCACGCCATCGAGCAGGGCGTGCGCGATCAGGTCGGCGGTGCCGGTGGATTCCATCGCGCCTGCGACCGGAATCAGCGCGCCGAGCAGCACGATGACCGGCCAGTCGATGCTGTCGTAGATCGATCGCAGGGGAAGGGTGCGAAAGGCCATCGAGGCGAGCACGCCGAGCGCGAAGGAGATGGCCGCGGGCAGCAGGCCCAGCGCGGCGCCGCCGACCGCGCAGGCCATGATCGCCCCGGCGGTCCAGGCCTTGCGGCGGTCGGGGATGCGCAGCTCGCGTTCGGCCAGCGGCACGCAGCCCGAATCGGCCGCGAACTCGGCGAGCGCCTCGAGCGGCCCCTGCATCAACAACAGGTCGCCGGCCTGGATCTTCATCGTTCTCAGGCGGGACTTCGAGCGCTGGCCGTTGCGCGAAACGGCGAGCAGGTTCAGGCCGTAGCGCGTGCGCAGCGCCAGATCCATGGCCGAGCGCCCGATCAGGCTGGCCTCGGGGCGGACGACCAGTTCCATCAGCGCGATCTCGACATCGGCGGAGGACCTGGCGGCGTCGCTGTCGTTTCCGTCGCGCTCGTCGCTTGCGTCCTCATCCTTGTTTTTCCGGGTTTCGTCGCCTTCGCGCCTGACCTCTCCACCGTCTTGCCCCCCGTCTTTCCTGCTCGCGTCCTGCTTCGTCCGCCGTGCCTGCGGGGCGTCGGCGGTGGCCTGTGCAGGCTTTTTTGCCGGGGGGCTGCGCTGCTGTTCGTCCGCATCCTCTTCCGGTTCGTCGCCCGTGCGCGACGAACCGGCTTCTTCAAGCTTCAGGCCGAGCGTGGCCAGGACTTCGGGCAGCGCCTCGATATCGGCCTCGATGACCAGGATGTCGCCGGCCAGCACCTTGCGGCTGGACTGGGGGGCGGTCATGCGGACCTCGTTGCGCACCAGGCCGATGATCTGTGCGCCGGCCTCGTCGAGCCGGGTCTCGATCGCGCGCAGGAGCATGCCTGCGGCCTTGCTGTCCGGCGCGACGCGGACCTCGGTGACATAGGCGCCGGTTTCGAAGCCCTCGGTGCTCGCCTTGTCGCGCGCAGGGACGAGGCGCCAGCCAAGCAGCACGATGAACAGCGTGCCGGAGACGGCGACGCTCAGGCCCACGGGCGTGAAGTCGAACATGGCGAAGCCGCCCTCGCCCAACTGGGCGCGAAATCCGGACACGATCAGGTTGGGCGGGGTGCCGATCATCGTCGTCATGCCGCCGAGGATGGTGCCGAAGGCCAGCGGCATCAGTACCCTGCCGGGCGGCAGGCCGAGGCGTGAGGCGAGCTGCATCGCCACCGGCATCAGCAGCGCCATCGCGCCGACGTTGTTCATCACGCCCGACAGCAGGGCGCCCAGGCCGACGAGCGCGGCGAGGCTGAGCGCGATGCCGGCCTTCGCCGGCAAAAGCCTGGCTGCGAGTGTATCCACCGCCCCCGAGGCCTGCAGCCCGCGGCTGAGCACCAGCACGCAGGCCACGGTGACCACCGCGGGGTGACCGAAGCCGGCGAAGGCGACGGCGGGCTCGACCAGCCCCGCGAGCACGCAGGCGAGCAGCGCCATGACCGCGACCATGTCGTGACGCCAGCGCCCCCAAAGGAACATGCCGATGGTGGCGAGCAGGATGGTGAGAACGAGGATCTGGTCCGGGGTCATCTGCACCTGCCCTGTGCGATCGCTGTGTCGATGGTCGGCTGCGCCGGCGCGATCAGCCGCGGCGGCGCAGCAGCGCCTTCTCGGCCTCGACGATGAGGAACACCAGCGCGCCGATGCCGAGCGGCGGCAGCCAGGTCTCCAGCGCCAGCGGGGTGGTGCCGAACCAGGTGTTCATGAAGGGCAGATAGACGAAGCCGAGCTGCAGCAGGGTCAGGATCAGCACCGAGATCTGCGCCGCCGGATTGGTGAACAGGCGCGCCGGCGCCAGGCTGGAGGCGGTGAGGAAGCGGCTGTTGAACAGGTACCAGGCCTGCGCGATCACCAGGGTGTTGACCGCCATCGTGCGCGCCGACTGCAGCTCCATGCCGGCGTACAGCGAATACTCGAACGAGGCGATGGTGGCGCCGCCGATCAGCAGCGACACGAAGCCCACCCGCCACAGCATCCCGCCGTCCATGATCGGCGTGCCCGGCTTGCGCGGCGGGCGTTCCATGACGCCCGGCTCGGCGGGCTCGAAGGCGAGCGCGAGCGCCAGCGTCACCGCCACCACCATGTTCACCCACAGGATCTGCACCGGGGTCAGCGGCAGCGTGAGGCCGAGGACCACGGCGGCCAGCATCACGAAGCCCTGCGCGCCATTGGTGGGGAGGATGAAGAGGATGGCCTTCCTGAGGTTGTCGTAGATGGTGCGCCCTTCCTCGACCGCGCGCTCGATGGTGGAGAAGTTGTCGTCGGCGAGCACGATTTCGGCGGCCTCCTTGGTGGCCTCGGTGCCCTTGATGCCCATCGCCACGCCGACGTCGGCGCGCTTGAGCGCGGGGGCGTCGTTGACGCCGTCGCCGGTCATCGCCACCACCTCGCCGCGCGCCTGCAGCGCGGTGACCAGGCGCAGCTTGTGCTCGGGACTGGTGCGGGCAAAGATGTCGCAGTCCTGGGCGAGCTGCTGCAGTTCCTCGTCCGAGGCGGCCTCGATCTCGGCGCCCGACACCACACGCAGCGATTCCGCCGTGCCCAGGCCCATCTCGATGCCGATCGCGCGCGCGGTGCCGGCGTGGTCGCCGGTGATCATCTTCACGCGGATGCCGGCGGTGTGGCAGGAGCGGATGGCGTCGATAGCCTCGGGGCGCGGCGGGTCGATGATGCCGATGAGGCCGAGGAAGACCATGTCCTGCTCGAGGTCCTCGAGCGCGAGTGCGTCCTTGTCGTCCGCGACCTCGCGCGCGGCGGCGGCGAGCACGCGCAGGCCTTCGCGGCTCAGCGCCTCGATCTCCTGTTCCCAGAAGCTGCGCGCGAGCGCCTCGAGCTCGCCGCTGGCGCCGAGTTCGGTCGTGCACCGGTCGAGCAGGCGGTCGGGCGCGCCCTTCAGCAGGATGCGCCGGGTGCCGCCGGGCACGGTGTTGAGCGTGGCCATGAACTTGTTGGCCGACTCGAACGGGATGCTGGCGTGGCGCTCGTGGGCGTCGGCGTCGAAGCCGGCCTTGTGCGCGAGCGTGCGCAGCGCGCCTTCAGTGGGTTCGCCGGTGACCTTCCACTGGCCGTCTTCCTCGGTGACGTGGGTGTCGTTGGCGACCGCGACCACCTCGATCAGCGCGTGCAGGTGGCCGTGCTGCGCCAGGCGGGCGGTCTTGCCCTCGAGGGTGATGTCGCCCTCGGGCTGGTAGCCGGTGCCGCTGACCTGATAGAAGCCGCCCCGGGTGATCACATGGCGCACGGTCATCTCGTTCTTGGTCAGCGTGCCGGTCTTGTCCGAGCAGATCACGGTGACCGAGCCGAGCGCCTCGACCGCGGTCAGCTTGCGCGTGATCGCGTTGCGCTGCGCCATGCGCTGCACGCCGAGCGCGAGCGTGATGGTCAGGATCGCCGGCAGCCCTTCGGGAATGGCCGCCACCGCGAAGCCGATCGCGGCGAGGAAGACGTCGGCGAGCGGCAGCTCGTGCACCTGCAGGCCGATCGCCAGCATCAGCAGCGCGAGCGCGACGATCGCCACCGACAGCACCTTGCTGAACTGCGCCATCTGCCGCGTGAGCGGGGTCTGCAGCGTCTGCACCTCGGCGATCAGGCGGTTGATGCGGCCGAGCTCGGTGTCGGCGCCGGTGGCCACCACCACGCCGATGCCGCGTCCGGCGGCGACCAGGGTGCCGGAAAACGCCATGCCGCTGCGGTCGCCGACGCCGGCGTCCGCCGCCACCGCGTCGCAGCCCTTGTCGGCCGGTACCGATTCGCCGGTGAGCGCCGACTCCTCGATGCGCAGGTTGGTGGCTTCGATCAGGCGCAGGTCGGCCGGCACTCGGTCGCCGGAACGCAGGCGCACGATGTCGCCCGGGACCAGGGAGTCGGCGTCGATCGCATTCCAGCGCCCGTCGCGGCACGCCTGCGCATGCAGCGACAGCATCTTGCGGATGCCCTCGAGCGCCTGCTCGGCCTTGCCTTCCTGGATGAAGCCGATGATGGCGTTGATGACGACCACGCCGAGGATTACCCCGGTGTCGATCCAGTGCCCGAGCAGCGCGGTGATGGCGGCCGCGGCGAGCAGCACGTAGATCAGCACGTCGTTGAAATGCTTGAAGAAGCGCTTCAGCGCGCCGTCCCTGGGCGGCTCGGGCAGGCGGTTGGGGCCGACTTCTTCGAGCCGGCGCGCGGCCTCGGCAGCGGACAGGCCGCAGGCGTCGCTGGCCAGCGCGGCGAGCGTGGCGTCGGCGGTGAGGGCGTGAGGGTGTTCGATCTTCGCAGGCGGAGGGGCGGACAGGCTCATGCGTGGCTCGGTTCGAGGTCGTGTGATCGGAGGCGTGTCACTGCGGCCCGCATCGGGCGGGCGGGGGAAGTCGTCGGGCAGCCAGGGTCACGGAATGCTGCGCTGCCATATAAAAAGACCGCACCGGCGGCGGAAGTTCAAAAAAAGACCCCGCGCGCGGCAGGGTCCGGGGGTATGCAGGGCGCGTCACGCGGCTCACTCGGTGTCGAAGCCGAGCAGGCGGCCTTCGATGATGCGCTGCGCCACGCCCTCGGGCACGTCGTCCTCCCACGCGCCGCGGCCGCGGCGCAGGCCGGCGAGCACGTCGCCGACGTCGATGTGCAGGTGGCCCTCGTCCTGCGGCTGCACGGCGAGCAGCTTGTCGTTGTCCTTGAGGTGGGCGAGCAGGTGGCGCAGGTTGGCGGGCACCTGCACGTTGTCGAGGGTGACGAGCGCGGTCGAGTCGCCGCCGCGCGGGCGCGAGGGGTAGACATACACATGCGTGTTGTCCGGGAACAGCTTGCCGAAGGCCTCGAGGATGCCGCCCTCCAGGCCCTCGTAGTACTTCTCGTCGAACAGGAAGGCGAAGTCGCGCACCGACAGCACGATGCCGATCGGCTTGAGGGTGTAGCGGCGCAGGTAGGCGCGCAGGCGGAAGAAACGCACGTAGTCCGAGATCATCACCGTATAGCCCTGCGAGGCGGGCAGGTCGATGCGGGCGAGGAAGTCGGCGCCATCGACGTTGTCGCCGCTGATCAGCGAGTTCATCGTGACCTCGGCGAGCGACAGGATCTCGTTCTCGTCGACCGCAGCGAGCTGGCTGAACTGGCGCAGGCCGGAGCGCATCATGTCCACGTTGACGTAGGTCACCGGCTTGAAGCTGCCGCGCATCACCATCACCGGCTTGCGGTAGAAGAGCTCGCCCGGCACCACCACCTCGCCCGCGGGGTTGAACACCACTGCGCGCGTGAGCCAGCTCCGGATCAGGTGCAGGTTCATCAGGCGGTTCTCGACCTCCTCGAAGTAGGGGCCGGAGAAGTGGATGAGGTCGACCTCGATGCGCTCCGAGCCCAGCCCGTCGGCCAGGCCCTCGATCACCCATTCGGGGTTCTGGTGGTGGAAGAAGGCGCCGTGGATGAGGTTGACGCCGAGGATGCCGAGCGCCTCGGACTGCAGCGTGTTGTCGTTGTCGAGCATGCGTACGTGCATGATCACGTCGCTCGGCTCGGCGCCCGGGTGCAGTTGCAGGCGGATGCCGACCCAGCCGTGGCATTCGTTCTTCTGCTTGAAGCTGCGCGCGGTGACGGTGGCGGCGTAGGCGAAGAAGGTGGTGTTCTTGGGCCGCAGGTGGGCCAGGCGTGCGACCACCTGGGTGAACTCCTTGTCGAGCATCTGCAGCAGGCGGGCGCGGCTGACGTAGCGGTCGACATGGCCGTAGATGTCGTCGCTGACCGCCATGTCGTAGGCCGACATGGTCTTGGCGACAGTGCCGGCGGCGGCGCCGACCTGGAAGAAGCGGCGCGCGACCTCCTGGCCGGCGCCGATCTCGACGATGGAACCGTACTTGTACTTGTCGAGGTTGACCGCGAGGGCCTTCTGGTCGGTGGTCAGCGAGGTGTTGCGGGTGCGCATGGCGTTCTCCGGCGGATGCGGGCGGGGATTACTTGAGCTTGAAGCCGAGCGCGTGCAGGGCCTCGACCAGGCGGTCGCGGCCGGACAGGCTCTCCGGCCCGGCGATGCGCTTGGCCGAGTGCACGGCCCAGGTCCCGTGGACGTTCATCTTCTGCTCGGCGTAGAAGCGCGCCATGGCCTGGTTGTAGGCCTCGATGCCGGCGTCCTGTGCCGCCTGGCTGTAGCGCTCATGGTGCAGCACCACCGCCTGCGGCGGACGCGGCTTGACCTCGGCCGGGTGGGCCCGGTCGGGCGTGCCGACGCACATGCCGAACACGGCGAACACCTCGGGCGGTAGCTCGAGCAGGGCGGCGACCTCTTCCGGGTGGTTGCGCATGCCGCCGATGTAGACGATGCCGAGCCCGAGCGACTCGGCGGCGGCGGCGGCGTTCTGCGCGGCCAGGGCGGCGTCGATGACGGCGGTGAGGAACATCTCGGTGTAATCCAGGCCGGCCGAGGGGCGCGCGAGCTGCCCTGCGATGCGGCGCAGGCGGGCGAGGTCGGCCAGCCACACGAGCTGCAGCGGCGCATCGCGCACGTGCGCCTGGTTGCCGGCGAGCTCGGCGAGGCGGGCGCGGGTGCCGGCGTCGCGCACGGCGACCACGCTCCACACATTGAGGTTGGAGGAACTGGCGGCGGACTGCGCTGCGGCGATGATGGCCCCGAGTTGCGCGTCGCTGACCGGATCGGGCAGGTAGGCACGCACCGAGCGATGCGCCAGCAGTTGCTCGATCAGCGGGGTGAGGTCCGCGTGGGCAGGTGCGGCGTCGGCGCCGTAGCGGGCGATGAGGGCGGGCGGTGTCGAAGACATGGGCATTTCTCGTGGCAAGGCGGCGCGTGAGTTCGCAGTATACCCACCGCGCTTGCCGTAGCGCGCAGGTGTGGTGGGGGCAGGGGGAGAGGCGTGGTAAGCGCTGCGCCGTGCGTGGGCTCGTCCGTGCGCACTGTTGGAGGTGCGCCTGGCGGCGAATGCAGCGCCCGGCCCTGCAGTCTTCAGAAGCAGGCCTGCCTCCAGATCGGTTCATGCTTGAAGTGCTTTTTTTGATTTCCGTCGATGAATTACGTTAACGTCAACGTAAAATAGATCGCTGACGCTGCGGGTGCGACCCGCCGCGAAAGATTCCAACGACGCATCGGAGAGGAGAGCCCATGACTGCTGTGACCGAATTTCTTGCCGCCCGCGACTTCCTGCTTCAACACCGCAGCGACTACACCACCGCCTACGCCGGCTTCAAGTGGCCGAAACTGAAGGAATTCAACTGGGCACTGGACTACTTCGACACCCTGGCCAAGGGTAACGACAACCCCGCGCTGTGGATCATCGAGGAAGACGGCAGCGAGTCGAAGCTGTCCTTCGCCGAGATGTCGGCACGCTCGAACCGTGTCGCCAACTGGCTGCGCAAGCAGGGCGTCAAGCGCGGCGAGCGCATCCTGATCATGCTCGGCAACGAAGTGCCGCTGTGGGAAACCATGCTCGCCGCGATCAAGCTCGGCGCGGTGGTGATTCCCGCGACCACGCTGCTCACCCCCGACGACCTGGTGGACCGCGTCGAGCGTGGCCAGGTCAGGCACGTGGTGATCGGCAAGGCCCACGCCGACAAGTTCGAGAACCTGCCGGGCAGCTTCGGTCGCATCGCCGTGGGCGGCGCGCCCGCCGGCTGGAAGGCCTTCGAGGAGGCCGCGGCCGAATCCGACCAGTTCACCCCGGACGGCGTGACCCGCGTCGACGATCCGCTGCTGCTGTACTTCACCTCGGGCACCACCTCCAAGCCCAAGCTGGTGCTGCACACCCACCAGTCCTACCCGGTCGGCCACCTGTCGACCATGTACTGGATCGGCTTGAAGCCCAACGATCGCCACATGAACATCTCCTCGCCGGGCTGGGCCAAGCACGCCTGGAGCTGCTTCTTCGCGCCGTGGAACGCCGGCGCCTGCGTGTTCCTGTACAACTACAACCGCTTCAACGCCCAGGCGCTGCTCGACGTGCTGGTGAAGTACGAGGTCACCACCATGTGCGCGCCCCCGACCGTGTGGCGCATGCTGATCCAGCAGGATCTCGCTTCGGTGAAGACCAAGCTGCGCGAACTCATCGGCGCCGGCGAGCCGCTCAACCCCGAAGTGATCGAGCAGGTGAAGAAGGCCTGGGGCATCACCATCCGCGACGGCTTCGGCCAGACCGAGACCACCGCGCAGATCGGCAACACGCCCGACCAGCCGCTCAAGCCCGGCTCCATGGGCCGTCCGCTGCCGGGCTACAAGATCGCCCTGCTCGATGCCGAGAGCAAGCCCTCGGTCGAGGGCGAAGTGGCGCTGGTGATGGGTGAGCATCGTCCGGTCGGCCTGATGGTCGGCTATGCCGGCGATGCCGCCAAGACCGCCGAAGTCATGCGCGACGGCCACTACCGCACCGGCGACGTCGCCAGCATCGACGACGAGGGCTACATCACCTACGTCGGCCGCGCCGACGACGTGTTCAAGGCCTCCGACTACCGCATCAGCCCCTTCGAGCTCGAGAGCGTGCTGATCGAGCACCCGGCGGTGGCCGAAGCCGCGGTGGTGCCGAGCCCGGACCCGGTGCGCCTGGCGGTGCCCAAGGCCTTCGTGATCCTGGTCGCCGGCCAGGAGCCGAGCAAGGAACTCGCCAAGGACATCTTCGCCTTCACCCGCGAGCGCCTGGCCCCGTACAAGCGCATCCGCCGCCTGTCCTTCGCCGACCTGCCCAAGACCATCTCGGGCAAGATCCGCCGCGTCGAGCTGCGCAAGGCGGAAGAGGCGCGCGGCGAGAACGTGCGCGGCGAGCTGGAGTTCTTCGAGGAAGACTTCCCCGAGCTCAAGGGCTGATCCAGGCCTGTACCGGCTGCGGCCCCGCGCCTTGGCCGGGGCGGCGGCCGGCGCGCGGACCAGGATGCGGCAAGGGCGCCCCGCGCTGCGCTCATGCTGCTACAATGCCGGCCGTGGCGGGTCTCCCCGCATTGCAGCGCGGTGAACCTGGTCAGGGCCGGAAGGCAGCAGCCACAGCCGTTTCCTGCAAGTGCCGGGGGTCAGGCTCGCCACCCTGAATATCAAAAGCGACGGGCGCTCCGCGTGGGCGCCCTTCGCTTTTTTGCGTGGCCCTGCACTGCGTTGTGCGGTAGCCGCGGGCCGTGGCTGGGCGTTCCTCAGCCGAGCACTGAATCCATCAGCATCATCAGCACGAAGCCGACGACGAGGCCACCGGTGGCCAGGGTCTCGTGGCCGCGACGGTGCGACTCCGGGATGATCTCGTGGCTGACCACGAACAGCATCGCCCCCGCGGCGCCGGCCAGGCCCCAGGGCAGGATCAGCGCCGATACCGACACCATCATCGAACCGGCGATGGCGGCAACCGGTTCGATCAGGCCCGACACCGCCGCCACGCCGAAGGCCAGCCAGCGGCAGTAGCCGGCGGTGACCAGCGCGATCGCCACGATCAGGCCTTCGGGGATGTTCTGCAGCGCGATGCCGGCCGCGACCGCGTCGCCCGAGCCGGTGGTGGTGCCGTTGAGGCCGGCGGCGACGCCGATCGCGACCCCCTCCGGGATGTTGTGCACCGCGATCGCGAATACGAACAGCCAGACCGCGGCAGCGCTGCGCCCGCCCCCGGGCGCGTGGGTGTGGGGCAGGGCGCGATCCATCGCCAGCAGGCCGCCAGCACCGAGCAGCACGCCGAGCGCGACCAGGATGGCGGCGCTAAGCTCGGAGCCGGTCTGCAGCGCTGCCGCGTCGAAGCCCGGCAGCAGCAGCGAGAACACGCTCGCCGCCAGCATCACGCCCGCGCCGAAGCCAAGCAGCATGCCCTGCACGTTCGCGCCGATGCGGCGCACGAGCAGCAGGGGAACGGCACCGAGCGCGGTCGCGGCGGCCGCCATCGCGCCACCGGAGACCGCGCCGGACATCGGCAGCGCGAAGCCGTCGACGCTGCGCACGAACTGGGCGGCGAGCAGCGCAAGGCCGGTGAGCGCGATCAGCCAGCCGCTGAGCGCACGCAGGGCGCCGGCCGGGCTGGCGGGCTGGAAATGCAGGCGGGCAACTTTATCGACCATGGCGGAGCTCCTCGGACATGCGGGCGAAGCGGGCCGCGCGGGCAGCAGGACGCTTCTGAGGCTTTCAGTCTGGAGGGTGATGGTCGATACATCAAATTGAACGTTACGAAAAAATTGATAGTTAAAAGGTATTAAATAGGTCCGCCCCCGACGCTGCGACGGTTGATTGCTGCAGTGCGCTTCCGGTTCGAGGGGCAGGCCACTAGAATCGCAGGGTTCGTTCAAGGAGCCCCCGATGACCCAGTCCGCCCCCCACCAAGCCGTGAGCCCCGCACGCAAGGCCGAGATCCTTGCCGAGGCGCTGCCCTACATCAAGCGCTTCTTCGACAAGACCATCGTCATCAAGTACGGCGGCAACGCGATGACCGATCCGCATCTCAAGGAGTGCTTTGCGCAGGACGTGGTGCTGCTCAAGCTGGTCGGCCTGAACCCGGTGGTGGTGCACGGCGGCGGCCCGCAGATCGAGAGCCTGCTCGCCCGCGTCGGCAAGAAGGGCGAGTTCATTCAGGGCATGCGGGTGACCGACGCCGAGACCATGGAAGTGGTGGAGATGGTGCTCGGCGGCCAGGTGAACAAGGAGATCGTGAACCTGATCAACCAGGCCGGCGGCAAGGCCGTGGGCCTGACCGGCAAGGACGCCAGCTTCATCCGCGCCAAGAAGCTGCTGATGCAGAAGCTCGATGCCCCCGCGGGCGACCTGATCGATGTCGGCCAGGTGGGCGAGATCACCAGCATCGACCCCAGCCTGATCGCCTTCCTCGACCAGGGCGACTTCATCCCGGTGATCGCGCCGATCGGCGTCGGCGAAGCGGGTGAGACCTACAACATCAACGCCGACGTGGTCGCCGGCAAGCTCGCCGAGATCCTCAAGGCCGAGAAGCTGGTGTTGCTCACCAACACCCCCGGCGTGCTCGACAAGGCGGGCAACCTGCTCACCGGGCTCACCCCGCGCCAGATCGACGACCTGGTGGCCGACGGCACCCTGTCGGGCGGCATGCTGCCCAAGATCGGCTCCGCGCTCGATGCGGCGCGCAACGGCGTGAAATCTGTGCACATCATCGACGGTCGCGTCGAACATTGCCTGCTGCTGGAGATCCTGACCGACCACGGCGTCGGCACCATGATCAAGAGCAAGTAATCCTGGACGGGCGCCGGCGGCGCAACAGAGGCTGCGGCCCCCGGAAAGGACGAAACCCGCCCCGGCAGTGCCGGAGGCGGGTTTTTTCAGTGGAACGAGGGTGGGGGATCAGTCGATCGCCAGGCGCTTGGCCTGGGCTTCGGCCTTCTTCGGCAGCGCCAGTTCGAGAACGCCGTCGTTGAACCTGGCCGAGGCCTTCGCCTCGTCGATCTCCTGGCCGAGCTGGAAACTGCGCGAGACCTTGCCGAAGTAACGCTCGGTGCGCAGCACCTTCTCGCCTTCCTTCACCTCCTTTTCCTGCTTGCGTTCGGCGCTGATCGACACCACCGGGCCGTCGATATGGACGTGGATGTCTTCCTTCTTCATGCCGGGCAGCTCCGCATGCACCTCGTAGCCGTCGGCGTTTTCCTTGACATCGACGCGCATCTGCGGGGCATCCGTCCCCATGTTGGCCAACGCCCCGCCGCCGAAATCGACAGGGCGGACGAAAAAGCCGCGGAAGAAGTCTTCCAGGGGATCGACGCGTCGGGTGACATTCGTGCTCATGTACGATTCTCCTGTTCACAAGGCTGCCGGTGTATTCCGGCCTCACAACCAATATAGGTGCGTGCCTCGGCTTTTCAAGCGCGGGGTATGCGTGCGGCGGACGGGGCAGCGCCCGCGGACGTGCCGAGACGATCACGCGCTGCGGCGCATGCACGATGACAAGGACGATGAGCGAACCGACCAACACCTGTCCGCGCTGCGGCGCGGCCTTCACCTGCGGCATGCAGGCCGGCGAATCCGCATGCTGGTGCGCGGCGTATCCGGCTGCGTTTGCGGTGCCCGAAGCGGGCGCGCTGCCTGCGGACGCCGGCTGCTACTGTCCGCGCTGTCTTGCCGAGCTCATCGAGGACAGGCGGGCGCGTCTGACGTAGGGCGATCGTCTGCCGGCGGGGTTTCGCTGAGGGCGAATTCGAAGAGTACTCCTTCGCCTGCCCAGAACTCGGCCGCCTCGCCGAGGATCTCGAGCGCGGTGTCGAGGGTTTCGGCTGCCGCCGTGCGCAGCGCCTGCGGCTGGGCGAGTTCGACGCGGTAGTGCCGCGCCGGGAGCCAGGACAGGTCGGTGAGACAGTCGGACAGCGCATCCCAGTTGTGGCCGAACCAGTCGGGAAAGTGCAGCGCGGCCGCGAAGCGCGCGAGCAGGGTGGCCTTGTCCGTGCAGCCTGCCAGATCGATGCGGATGTCCAGGTGCGCGTCGGCGCCGGGGATGCTGGGGTCGGGGCGGGGCGGCGTGGTGTTCATGGCAGGGGCTCGATCTGGCGGAAGCTGCCGTAGTGATCGGCGGTGTAGTAGAAGACTTCGGGCGGCTTGCCGCCGGCGACGATGCGGCGCGCGCCGCGGTCGCGCGCGCCGGGCGTAGGCACCGTGTATTCGCGGTAGTAGCCGCGCGGCTTGGCGGGCAGCAGGCGCTCGCGGTTCTGGAAGGTGGTGCCGTCCTTGCGGTAGGGGAAGGGGCCACCGCGCTGGATGAGGGCGAGGGTCTCGATCGCCTCCGGCGGCAGGCCGGCGTGGGAGGGCAGGCGGGTGTCGGAGCCGGCGGGCGGTGCGCAGGCGACGAGGCCGGCGACGAGCGCCAGCATGAGCAGGAGGCGGAAGGCAATCGTGTGCAGCATGGTGGGTCAGGCCGGACGCGGCTTGGGCTGCGGGCGGCTGGGGGCGATGCCGAAGCGTTTCATCAGCTCGTGCATGAATTCGGTGATTGCCGTCAGCCGTGGGTTGGCGGGCGACAGGCGCTGGGCGCGCTCGATCAGCGCGCTCGCCTGTGCGGCGAAGGCCTCGTTCCAGCCGCGGTTCTCGATGTGGCGCAGCAGGGCGAGCGCGGCGTTGAACAGCACGTGCGGGTTGCCCGGCATCTTGCGCGCGGCGTTCATCATCTCGGCCACGGCGCCGTCGAAGTCGCCGGCGTGGGCCTTCTGGGCGCCGGTGGTCACCAGCGACTTGACCTCGGCCTGGACCTTGGCCTCGACCTCGCGCGAGACCTGGTCGAGGCCGCGCGAACGCAGCGCCGCGCGCGTCGATTCCAGCGTGCGGTCATCGCCTGCGGTGCGGATCAGGTCGGCGAGCAGTTCGGTGCCCTCGTCGCGCATCTGCTGGTCGTAGCAGGCCTTGACGAGGTCCTGGCGCAGGCCGACGGACAGGTCGCGCAGACGGGCCGGATTGCGCAGCGCGCCCAGCATCGACTGGCGGGCGGCGGCGTGGTCGTGGACATGGGCCTGGATGAGCGCACCGCCGATGGCTGCGCACAGCTCCCCCTTGGGGTGACGTCCGAGGCCGCGCTCGAGCTCATCGAGCGTCTCGCGTGCATCGGCGAGCTTGTGCAGGGCGAGCTGGGCCTGCAGCAGGCGCACGTGGTCCTCGGGCTCGCGAAACTCGGAGTACTTGCCGCGCTCGACGACGTCGGCCAGGCTGCGTTCGGCGGTCGCCGGGTCGCCGGCGCTCAAGGCCAGCTCGCCCAGATGCCGCAGGCGGGTGATGCGATAGGGCGACAGCTCGCTGGCGCGCTGCAGGGCGGCGCAGGCCTCCTGCGGATGCGCGGTCTCTTCGCGTAGGCGGGCGAGCAGCTCGTAGGCCTCGATGAAGCGATCGTGACGAGCGAGCAGCTCGGTCAGGATGTGTTCGGCTTCGACCCAGGATTTCTTCACCACCAGCATGCGCGCGAGGCCGAGCGAGGCCCAGGGGATGGGGCGCGCCGCAAGGATCTCGCGATACAGCGTCTCGGCCTCGGCGATCTGGCCGATGCTCGCGTGCAGCTCGGCCTGCAGGCGCATGAAGTCGACCAGGTGTTGCGGATGCTCGTTGCGCGCGATGCGGCAGTAGTCGATCGCAGCGACAGGGTCGCCGATCTTCATCAATTGCCAGGCGGGCAGGAAGGCATCGCGCTTTTCGAGTGCGCGCAGCAGGCGCACGCGCAGGGTTTCGGCGGTGAGCGGCTTGAGGATGTAGTCGTCGGGGGCGAGCTCGCAGGCGCTGGTCACGCGCTCGTAGTTGCGCTCGGCGGTGATCATCACGAACAGGGTGTCGAGCGGGATGATGCGGTGCTGGCGCAGGTCCTCGAGCAGGTGCTGGCCGTCCTGGCCTTCGCCGAGGTTGTATTCGCACAGCACCAGGTCGTAGCGCTGTGCGCGCAGCCGGCGCATGGCCATCGTCGCCGACACGGCAAACTGCGGCGCCTCGATGCCGATGGACGTGAGCATGTTGCGCAGTTGCGCGCGCATGGTCGCCTGGCTCTCGACGACGAGGACATCGATATCGTGGGGCAGCAGCATCGGATGGGGTACCGGACGCACGCCGAGGGCGTGCCATGACCGAAGATTACGGCAGGCCGTCAAAAGCCTGAAGCCCCCGCGACGAAGAAATCCATCTTCGCCGCGGGGGCTTCAGGCATGAGCGCCCGGAGGGCGTCGAGCCGCTGCGTTCGCGGGCCAGGCGTGTGCTCAGCCGCGCTCGACCTCGATCTGGGTCTCGATCTTCTGGCGCAGGCGAATGTGCAGCTCGCGCAGCTGCTTCTCGTCCACGCCGCTCGGCGCGTCGGTGAGCAGGCACTGGGCGCGCTGGGTCTTGGGGAAGGCGATGACGTCGCGGATCGATTCGGCGCCGGTCATCATGGTGACGATGCGGTCGAGGCCGAAGGCCAGCCCACCGTGCGGGGGCGCGCCGTACTTGAGCGCGTCGAGCAGGAAGCCGAACTTGGCCTGCTGCTCCTCGGGGCCGATGTTGAGCGCCTGGAACACGCGCGCCTGCACGTCGGCGCGGTGGATACGCACCGAGCCGCCGCCGATCTCCCAGCCGTTCAGGGCCAGGTCGTAGGCCTTGGCCAGACACTCGCCCGGGTTGGTCTCAAGCAGGTCGATGTGCTCGTCCTTGGGGCTGGTGAAAGGGTGGTGGCAGGCGGTCCAGCGCTTGTCGTCCTCGTCGTACTCGAACATCGGGAAGTCGACGACCCACAACGGGCGCCAGGCCTCGCCGGTGACGTAGCCCTTCTCATGGCCGAGCTTGATGCGCAGTGCGCCCATGGCGTCGTTGACCACCTTGGTCTTGTCGGCGCCGAAGAAGATCAGGTCGCCCGACTGCGCGCCGGTGCGCTCGAGGATGGAACGCAGCGCGGTCTCGTGCAGGTTCTTGACGATCGGCGACTGCAGGCCCTGCTCGTTGGGCTGGGTGGCGTCGTTGACCTTGATGTAGGCCAGGCCGCGGGCGCCGTAGATGCCGACGAACTTGGTGTATTCGTCGATCTCGCCACGGGTCAGGCTGTTGCCGCCCGGTACGCGCATCGCGGCGACGCGGCCGCCCGAGGTGGCGGGGCCGCTGAAGACCTTGAAGGCGACGTCCTGCACCGCATCGGTGACATCGGTGAGTTCGAGGGTGACGCGCAGGTCGGGCTTGTCCGACCCATAGCGGCGCATCGCCTCGGCGTAGGTCATGCGCGGGAAGGGCGCGGGCAGCTCGACCGCCATCGCCTCGCGGAACACGAAGCGGATCATGTCCTCGACCAAGGCGGTGATCTCGTGCTCGTCCATGAAGGACGTCTCGAGGTCGACCTGGGTGAATTCGGGCTGGCGGTCGGCGCGCAGGTCCTCGTCGCGGAAGCACTTGACGATCTGGTAGTAGCGGTCGTAGCCGGCCACCATCAGCAGCTGCTTGAAGAGCTGCGGCGACTGCGGCAGCGCGAAGAACTGGCCCGGGTGCACGCGCGAGGGCACCAGGTAATCGCGCGCGCCTTCGGGCGTGCTCTTGGTGAGCATCGGCGTCTCGACGTCGATGAAGCCGGCGCCGTCGAGGAAGCGGCGGAAGGCCATCGTGGTCTTGTAGCGCAGCATCAGGTTCTTCTGCATCTGCGGGCGACGCAGGTCGATGACGCGGTTGGTCAGGCGCACCGTCTCGGACAGGTTCTCGTCGTCGAGCTGGAAGGGCGGCGTCACCGCGGCGTTGAGCACCTCGATGTCGTGGCAGAGGATCTCGATCTCGCCCGAGGTGAGGTTGGCGTTCTCGGTGCCGGCCGGACGGCGGCGCACCTTGCCGCTCATCTTGAGCACGAACTCGCTGCGCACCGACTCGGCGATCTTGAAGGTCTCGGCGCGGTCGGGATCGCACACCACCTGCACCAGGCCCTCGCGGTCGCGCAGGTCGATGAAGATGACGCCGCCGTGGTCGCGGCGACGGTGCACCCAGCCGCTGATGGTGACGATCTGGTCGAGGTCGGCGGCGGTGACTTTGCCGCAGTAATGAGTTCGCATGGCGGGTTCCGGCTGTTCAGGGGGACGGCGCGCCGCCCCGGGGAGTCAATGAATGATCGGTGAGTTCTGTCTGGCTGCAGCGGCCGTCGTCATTCGTTGAGCAGCGCGGCGCGCGGCGCCGGCTTGCGCAACGGGGGCGCGACCACCCCCATGGAGATGATGTACTTGAGCGCCTCGTCGACGCTCATGTCGAGCTCGATGACGTCGGTGCGCGGCATCATCAGGAAGAAACCCGAGGTGGGGTTGGGCGTGGTCGGCACATACACGCTGACGTAGTCGCCGTGGAGGTGATTGGCGGCATCGCCGCCCGGCTGTCCGGTCAGGAAGGCGATCGTCCACGCGCCCTCGCGCGGGTACTGCACCAGCAGCGCCTTGCGAAAGGCCTGGCCGCTGCTCGAGAACAGCGTGTCGGAGACCTGCTTGACGCTGTAGTAGATCGACTTCACCACCGGGATGCGTGACAGCAGCGCCTCCCACAGCCGCACCAGCTTCTGGCCGAGCACGTTGGCCGCGATCAGGCCGGTGAAGAAGATGATCAGCAGGCTCGCCACCACGCCGACGCCGGGGATGTTGAAACCGATGTAGCGGCTCGGCTGGTGCTCGGTGGGCAACCACAACAGGATGGCGTCGAGCGTGCCGACGATCCAGGCGAGCACCATGAAGGTGATCGCCAGCGGGATCCAGATCAGCAGGCCGGTGATGAAGTATTTTTTCAAGTCAGTGGCACGCGCAGCCGCCGCCACAGCCGGCAGCGGGCGAGGTATCGGATGAAGAGGCGGTGGCCGCCGACGACGAGGACGCCGCGGCTGAGCTTGCGCCGCCCTTGAAGTCGGTGGCGTACCAGCCCGACCCCTTCAACTGGAAGCCGGCGGCGGACAGCAGCTTGGCATAGCCGGTGGCGCCGCACGACGGGCAGGCGGACAGCGGTGCGTCGCTCATCTTCTGCAGGTGTTCCTTCTGGAAACCGCAGCTTGGGCAACGATATTCGTAAATGGGCATGGCGTGCTCCCGAAAACAAGTGCGCAAGTCTAACGCAATGCAGCATAAGGAAAAAGCGCGCCCCGGTTGCCGGAGCGCGCTCGATACATGAGGGCGGTGGATGTCTGTTTCAAGCCCCGCTCGGGGGCGGCCTCAGAGCAGGCCCAGGTAGTGCGTGGTCAGGGCTTCGCCCCAGAACAGGGCGATTACCCCGGCCGCCGCCAGATAAGGACCGAACGGGATCGGCACGTTGCGCCCATGGCGGGCGACGGCGATCAGCACAATGCCGACCACCGCGCCCACCAGCGAGGACAGCAGGATGGTGAGCGGCAGCACCTGCCATCCCAGCCACGCCCCGATCGCGCCGAGCAGCTTGAAGTCGCCGTAGCCCATGCCTTCCTTGCCGGTGGCGAGCTTGAACAGCCAGAACACCGACCACAGCGCGAGGTAGCCGGCCATGGCGCCGACCACCGCGCTCGACAGCTCGGTGTAGGTGCCGCCGAGGTTGAACGCCAGCCCCAGCCACAGCAGCGGCAGGGTGATGTCATCGGGCAGCAGCTGGGTGTCGAGGTCGATGAAGGCCAGCGCCACCATCGCCCAGATGAAGAGCAGGGCACCCGCCGCGGCCAGCCCGTAGCCGAAGTGCCACGCGGCATAGCCCGACAGCACTGCGGTGAAGGCCTCCACGATCGGATAGCGCTTGCTGATGCCGGCGCCGCAGTGGCGGCAGCGCCCGCGCAGCAGCACGTAGCTGATCACCGGGATGTTCTCGAACGCGCCGATCGCATGGCCGCAGTGCGGGCAGCGCGAGCGCGGGGTGGCGAGGTTGAAGCGCTCGCCGGCAGGCGCGTCCTCGCCGCGCAGCTCGGCGGCCTGGGCGTGCCAGTCGCGCTCCATCATCTTGGGCAGACGATGGATGACGACGTTGAGGAAACTGCCGACGAAGAGGCCGAGCAGGGTGGCGAGGGTGGCGAAGGCCACCGGATCGTGCAGGAGCGCGAGCATCGATCAGACGACCGAGCCGAGCTTGAAGATCGGCAGGTACATCGCCACCACGAGGCCGCCGATGATGGTGCCGAGGAAGACCATGATCAGCGGCTCGAGCAGTTGCGACAGACCGGCGACCGCGTCGTCCACCTCCTGCTCGAAGAAGTCCGCGACCTTGCTCAGCATGGCGTCGAGCTGGCCGGACTCCTCGCCGATCGACACCATCTGCACCACCATGGTGGGGAAGACGTCCGAACTCTGCATCGCCAGGGTGAGACTGGTGCCGGTGCTGACGTCGCTCTGGATCTGGCGGGTGGCGACCAGGTACACGTAGTTGCCTGCCGCACCGCCAACCGAGTCGAGCGCCTCCACCAGCGGCACGCCGGCGGCGAACATCGTCGATAGCGTGCGCGTCCACCGTGCGACGGTGGCCTTGCGGATGATCGGGCCGATGACCGGGAAGCGCAGCAGCGTGCGGTCGAGCGCGATCTGCATGGCGGTGGAGCGCTTGTAGCTCCAGGCGATGAAGACGATCGCCCCGATCAGCGCCCCGAACACGAGATACCAGGACTGCACGAAGAAGTCCGACATCGCGATCACCATCATCGTCGGCGCGGGCAGGTCGGCGCCGAAGCTGGAGAACACGCTCTTGAACTCGGGAATCACGAACAGCATCATCACCGACACCACCAGGCCGGCAACCACGACCACGGCGGCCGGGTAGAACAGCGCCGACTTGATCTTGCTCTTGATGGCGAGGATCTTTTCCTTGTAGGTGGCGATGCGGTCGAGCAGGCTGTCGAGGATGCCGGCCTGCTCGCCGGCGGCGACCAGGTTGCAGAACAGCTTGTCGAAATGCACCGGGTGCTTGGCGAAGGCCTGCGACAGGTTGAGACCGGTCTCGACGTCGGTGCGGATGTCGTTGAGCAGGCGCGACAGCGCGGCGTTGCCCGAGCCCTTCATGGCGATGTCGAAGGCCTGCAGCAGCGGCACGCCGGACTTCATCATGGTGGCGAGCTGGCGGGTGAACAGCGCGATGTCCTTGTCGCTGATGCGTCCGCCGCGGGTCATCTTGTGCTTCTTGACCTTGCTGACCTGGATGCCCTGGCGGCGCAACATCGCCTGCACCATGGCGTCGCCGGTGGCGCGGATCTCGCCGCGGACGACCTTGCCGGTCTTGTCCTTGCCTTCCCAGGTGTACAGATCTTCCTTCGGGCCTGTGGCGCGCACTGCCCGGCTTGCTGTCGCCATGAGATCGAACGTCCTTTATTCGTTGGTCGACGCCAGCACTTCTGCAAGTGAGGTGACGCCCTGTTTTACCTTGCGCAGACCCGACTGGCGCAGGTCGCGCACGCCTTCGCGCTGGGCCTGGGCTGCGATGTCCATCGAGTTCCCGCCCGTCATGATGATGTGGGCGATCTCCTCGGTGATCGGCATGACCTGATAGATGCCCACGCGGCCCTTGTAGCCGCTGCCCTTGCAGCGGTCACAGCCCACGGGGCCCATCGGCTGCCAGCTCCCGTCCAGCTCCTCTGCACCGAATCCAGCCTGCATCAGGGCTTCCACCGGAATTTCCATCGGCTTCTTGCAGGAGCATAGCCGGCGGGCGAGGCGCTGGGCCGTGATAAGAATCACCGAGGATGCGATATTGAACGGCGCCACGCCCATATTCTTTAGGCGTTCGAGCGTCGAGGGTGCGTCGTTGGTGTGCAGGGTGGACAGCACGAGGTGGCCGGTCTGGGCGGCCTTGACCGCGATCTCGGCGGTTTCCAGGTCGCGGATCTCGCCCACCATGATGATGTCCGGGTCCTGGCGCAGGAAGGAGCGCAGCGCGGCGGAGAAGGTGAGCCCCGCCTTTTCGTTGACGTTGACCTGGTTGATGCCGGGCAGGTTGATTTCGGCCGGATCCTCCGCGGTGGAGATGTTGACGTCCGCGCCATTGAGCATGTTGAGACAGGTGTACAGCGACACCGTCTTGCCCGAGCCGGTGGGGCCGGTCACCAGCACCATGCCGTAGGGGCGCTTGATCGCATTGACCAGCGCCTCCTTCTGGTCCGGGTCGTAGCCGAGCGCATCGATGCCGAGCATGGCCGAGCTCGGGTCGAGGATCCGCATCACGATCTTCTCGCCGTGCAGCGTGGGCAGAGTCGATACGCGGAAGTCGATGGCCTTGTTCTTGGACAGCACGAGCTTCATGCGCCCGTCCTGGGGCACGCGCTTCTCGGAGATATCCAGGCGCGAGATCACCTTGATGCGCGCGGCGATCTTGTCCTTGAGCACCAGCGGCGGCTGCGAGATGTCGCGCAGGATGCCGTCGGTGCGCACGCGGATGCGGTAGTACTTCTCGTAGGGCTCGAAGTGGACGTCGGAGGCGCCCTCGTTGATGGCGTCGATCAGCACCTTCTGGATGAACTTGACGACCGGGGCGTCATCGACCTCGTTCGCTTCGTCCTCGTCGCGCTGCTGCGTCGGGCTGTCCTGCTGCAGCATGTCCATGTCGAAGGCTTCGCCGGTGAGCTCCTTGAGCGTGTCGGCGGCCGATTCGGACAGGGTGTCGACGACGCGCTTGAGCTTGTCGGCTTCGGCGATCACGAGGTCGAGCTGCATGCCGGTCTGGAAGCGGATCTCGTCGAGCGCGCGCAGGTTCGACGGGTCGGCGGTGGCGAGCGTGATGCGGTTCTGGCGCTTGGCGAGCGGGGCGACCTGATGCTTGGCCAGCAGCTTGCGGTCGACCGCCTCGCGGGCGAACATCGCGGGGTCGAAGGCGGCGATGTCGAGCAGTGGATAACCGAAGGTCTCGGCGGCGAAGCGTGCCATCGCCGCGCAGCTCATCAGGCCGCGATTGGCCACGTCGAGCATGAAGGCGTTGGCGGCTTCGCCCGCGTGCGCAGAGCAGGCGAGCGCATCCGCCTCCTGTAGATGACCATGCTGGATCAGCGCCCTGGCAAATCCGCTCAGGGTCGGTTTGGTGCTTGCCGCCATGCCTTGCTCGCGTTCGAGGTGCGGTCGATGTTGCCCGCCGCTTGCGGCCTTGTAAAGCGCCGTTCCGCGCCTGCCGTGATCCGTTGCCTCATTGGACGTCGGTGCGCGATATCGGCCGGAACAGGCGCGCGGTGCGCACCATGCGGTCCTGCGTCTGCACGACTTCGATCGGGGTGTCGGCGATCTTCATCGATACGCCGGTCTCGGGAATGTCCTGCAGATGCTCGAGGATGAGGCCGTTGAGCGTCTTCGGTCCGTCCGTGGGCAGCTCGAGCTCGAGCTTGCGGTTGAGTTCGCGCAGGTTGGCCGAGCCATCGACCAGCACGTTGCCGTCCTCGTTCCAGGCCATGCGGTCGCCGGCGTCGGGCGTGCTGGTGGTGAACTTGCCGATCAGCTCCTCGATGATGTCTTCGAGGGTGATGAGACCGAGCAGCTCGCCGTACTCGTCCACGACGAAGGCCAGGCGCTGCTGGTTTTCCTGGAAGAACTGGAGCTGCGAGTAGAGCGGCGTGTCTGCCGGGACGAAGTACGGGCGCGCGACCAGTTCGCGGATTCGCTCGGTACCGAAGTCCTGCTCGAGCGTGTCGCTGAGCAGGCGGCGTTGATGCAGCACGCCGACCACGTGCTCGCGGTCGCCGTCATAGACCGCAAGCCGGGTATGGAAGCTGGTGGCGATCTGGTGGCGGATCTCGTGTTCCGGGTCGGACAGGTCGACGCCCTCGATCGCCCCGCGCGGCGTCATCACGTCCTCGACCGTGATGCTCTCGAGATCGAAGAGGTTCATCAGGATGCTGCGGTGCTTGTGCGGAATGTACTGGCCCGATTCGATCACCATCGCCCGCAGCTCCTCGACCGACAGCGCGCTGCTGGTGTCCTCCTTCGACTTCAGGCCGAGCAGTGCGAGCAGCCCGCGCGAGAACAGGTTCACGAACCAGACCGCGAAGTAGAAGGTGCGCAGCAGTGCCGAGAGCGGATAGGCGACGATCGGGGCGAGACGGTCGGCGTGGTTGGCGCCGATCACCTTGGGCGTGACCTCCGAGAACACCAGGATGGCAAAGGTGACCAGGAGCGTGGCGATGCCGAGTGCCCAGCGCTCGTTGCCGAAGAGTTCGAGCGTGATCACGCTGACCAGGGTGGCGGCCGCGGTGTTGACCAGGTTGTTGAACAGCAGGATCACGCCCAGCAGGCGGTCGGTCTTGCCGAGCAGGTCGAGTGCGAGGCTGGCGCCGCGGTGCCCCTGGGCGGCAAGCGAGCGCAGGCGATAGCGGTTGGAGGCCATCATCACCGTCTCGGACATCGAGAAGCAGGCCGACAGCACCAGCAGCACGACGAGAGCGGCGATCTGAAGCGTCAGGTGGATGTCCGGCACGAAGGAGGCGGGGTGTCTGCGGGAGGTCGAGTATTGGAGCGGCTCAGGACAGTGTCAATGGCGCCGGCGCCGCCATGCTCACCCCGCACGGTGCAGCACCACCTCGATGACGAAGCGGCTTCCCACATAGGCCAGCATCAGCGCCACGAATCCCGCCAGTGTCCAGCGCAGGGCAACGCGTCCGCGCCAGCCCCACAGCCGGCGTCCCACCAGCAGGCCGCCGAACAGCAGCCAGGAGACGAACGCGAACACCGTCTTGTGGTCCACTCGCAGCGCCTGGCCGAACAAGGTCTCGGAAAACAGCACGCCGGTGACCAGGGTGAGGGTGAGCAGCACGAAGGCGATGCTGATCAGACGGAACAGCAGGGCTTCCATGGTGAGCAGCGGCGGCAGGCCGGCGAGCAGGCGGCTGAAGCGCGCGCTGTGCAACTGGCGGCTGGCAACCGACATCAGCATCGCGTGCAGGGCCGCGAGCGTGAACAGGCTGTAGGCGAGCATGGCGATGACGAAATGCACGCGAAACGCGGGCGAGGCTGCATTGGCGAGCACGTGGTCGCCCGGGAAGAACAGCGGGAACAGGCTGGCGAGTGCGCCGGCGGACATGATCACCGCATGGAGGCCTTCGAGCCGGGTGTACAGGGTCTCGACCCAGTAGAAGCACACCGCCAGCCACACCATCAGCGACAGGGCGACACCGAAGCCGAAGCGCATGTCCACGCCCGGGAAGATGGCCGCATGCAGAGCCGCGCCATGGGTGAGGACGGCAGCCAGCAGCAGCAGCCGTTCGCGCGTGCTCATGCACTCGCGCGCTTGATCCCGTCCTGCGCCGCCGATGATGCAGGTTCGCCAGAACAGCAACCCACCGGCCGCATAAAGCGAGGCAGGAACCAGATGAAGTAGAATTGTCCGCATACGTAGCCGCAGTTTACTCCAAGTCACGCGCCCAAGGCCTGCCCGAACATGCTCGACAATCTGACTCAACGCCTGTCCAAAGTCGTCAAGACCCTGCGCGGCCAGGCCCGCCTCACGGAAGAAAACATCCAGGAGGCGATGCGCGAGGTGCGCATGGCGCTGCTCGAAGCCGACGTCGCGCTGCCGGTCGTCAAGGACTTCGTCGCCCGGGTGAAGGAGAAGGCGGTCGGCCAGGAGGTCATCGCCTCGCTGACCCCAGGCCAGGCCCTGGTCGGCGTGGTGCATGACGAACTCAAGGCCCTGATGGGCGGTGCCCATGAGGGCCTTGACCTGTCCACCCAGCCGCCCGCGGTGGTGCTGATGGCCGGCCTTCAGGGCGCGGGCAAGACCACCACCACCGGCAAGCTCGCCAAGCTCCTGCACGAGCAGCAGAAGAAGAAAGTGTTGGTGGTGTCCACCGACGTCTATCGTCCGGCGGCGATCGAGCAGTTGAAGACGGTGGCGGCGCAGGCCGGGGTCGGGTTCTTCCCCTCCCAGACCGCGCAGAAGCCGGTCGACATCGCGCTCGCCGCGCTCGACTACGCGCGCAAGCACCACATCGACGTGCTGCTGGTCGATACCGCCGGCCGGCTCGCGGTGGACGAGGCCATGATGGCCGAGATCCAGGCCCTGCACGCCGCGGTCAAGCCGATCGAGACCCTGTTCGTGGTCGACGCGATGCTTGGCCAGGATGCGGTCAACACCGCGCGCGCCTTCAACGAGGCGCTGCCGCTCACCGGCATCGTGCTGACCAAGCTCGATGGCGACTCGCGCGGCGGCGCGGCGCTGTCGGTGCGCCACGTCACCGGCAAGCCGCTCAAGTTCGCCGGCATCGGCGAGAAGCTCTCCGGGCTCGAGCCCTTCCATCCCGACCGCATGGCCAGCCGCATCCTCGGCATGGGCGACATCCTCAGCCTGGTCGAGGAGGCGCGCCGCGGCGTCGATGAGGAAAAGGCCAAGGCCTTCGCGCAGAAGTTGAAGACCGGCAAGGGCTTCGATCTCAACGACTTCAAGGAGCAGATCGCGCAGATGCGCAAGATGGGCGGCCTGTCGTCGATGATGGACAAGCTGCCGGCGCAGTTCGCGCAGGCGGCGGGCAAGCTGCAGGGCGGTGCCGAGGAGAAGGCGATCGGCCGTATCGAGGGCATCATCAACTCGATGACGCCGCTCGAGCGCGCCAAGCCCGAGCTCCTCAAGGCCAGCCGCAAGCGCCGCATCGCCGCCGGCGCCGGGGTCACGGTGCAGGAGGTCAACCGCCTGCTCAACCAGTTCGAGCAGACGCAGAAGGTGATGAAGCAGTTCTCCAAGGGCGGCATGAACAAGATGATGCGCGCGATGAAGGGCATGATGCCGGGCGGCCTGCCCGGCCTGCCGCGCTGACCGGGTTTCGCGATCAAGGACATTCCGCGATGAAAGACATCCTCGTCGCCTTCGGGCGGGCGAGCCGCAGCCTGATGCGGCGCGACATCTTCTGGCACCTGTTGTGGCCGGGCCTGCTCGCCGTGGTGATCTGGGCGGTGGTCGCGATCATGCTGTGGACGCCGGTCACCGAGGGGCTTTATGCCTGGGTGAGCGGCTGGAGCTTCATCAGCGGCTGGCTGACGGCGTCCGAGACGACGGCGGCGATCGTGCTGGTGTTGATCCAGATCGCGACGGCCCTGCTGATCGTGCCGCTCGTCTATGTGACCGCGGCGATGCTGGTCGCGACCATCGCGCTGCCGTTGATGCTCGAGAAGGTGGCGCGCGCAGACTATGCCGACATCGAGCAGCGCCGCGGCGGCTCCAACCTCGGCAGCGCCTGGAACTCGATCCTGGCCGGCGTGCTGTTCCTGACCGCGCTCGTGGTGTCCTTGCCGTTCTGGCTGATTCCGGGCGTCGGCCTGCTGATCTCGGTGGCGCTCACCGGCTGGCTCAACCAGCGCGCGTTCGGCTACGACGCGCTCATGTTCCATGCCGACAAGGCCGAGCTGCAGCGCCTGCGCGACGACTGGCGGCCGCAGATGCTGCTGCTGGGCGGCGGCTCGGCGCTGCTCGCCTATGTGCCGGTGATCAACCTGGTCGCGCCTGCGTACGCCGGCCTGACCTTCGTCCATTACATGCTCGAGACGCTGCGCCGTCACCGGCTCAAATACGGGGTCACCGTGCTCGACGCGGATGCGGCCGCTGCGCAGCGGAAATTGCCATGAACTTCGGTGCCCTGATCATCGGCGACGAGATCCTGTCCGGACGTCGCAGCGACAAACACCTGGCCAAGCTCATCGAACTGCTCGGCGCGCGCGGACTCAAGCTGTCGTGGGCGCGTTACGCCGGCGACGACTTCTCCAGCCTGACCGAAACCCTGCGCCAGACCTTCGCCACCGGCAACGTCGTGTTCAGCTTCGGCGGCATCGGCGCCACGCCCGACGACCGCACGCGCGAGGCCGCCGGCGCCGCGCTCGGGCTGGAACTCGCGCTGCATCCGGAGGCCGAGGCCGAGATCCGCGCCCGTTTCGGCGACGAGATCACCCCGGAGCGCCTGCAGATGGGTGTGTATCCGGTGGGCAGCGAGATCATCCCGAACACTTTCAACCGCATTCCGGGTTTTTCGATCCGCCAGCATTACTTCACGCCCGGCTTTCCGATCATGGCCTGGCCGATGGTGGAGTGGGTGCTGGACACCCGATACGCCCACCTGCATCACGCCGAGGACTACGTCGAGCAGGCGGTGACCGTGTGGGACGCCTACGAGGGCCAGCTGATCGGGCTGATGCGCCAGGTCACTGCGGACTTTCCCGGCACCACGCTGTTCAGCCTGCCGACGATCGCGGCCGAGGGCGAGCGCCGTTCGCTGGAACTCGGCATGAAGGGGCCGGCGGCACGCGTTGCCGCGGCCATGGCGTGCATCAAGGCCGATCTCGGCGCGCGCGGCCTGGCCTGGGAAGACAAGGTTTGAGCGCACGCGGCCGCGCGGCGGCGCAGGAGCAGGCGCATAGCCTGGTCATCGACGGCACGCGCGTCGAGTTGGTGCTGCGGCGCTCGGCACGGCGCTCCTTCGCCCTGCAGGTCGATCATCGCGGTGCCCGGGTTGCGGTGCCCTTGCGCACGCCCCTGGGCGAGGTCGAGCGCTTCGTGCACAGCCACGGACGCTGGCTGCTCGACCGTCTCCAGGCGCGCGCCGCCGCGCGCCCGGCGCCGGTGCTGGAAGTGGTCGACGGCGCCACCGTGCCGCTGTTCGGCCGTGCGCTGACGCTGCGCCTGCGCGAGGGGCGCATCACCCGCTGGCGCCCGCTCACCGACGACCGCGAGGAACTCCTGCTGCCGACCGCCGTCGATCCGCTGCGCGCGCTGTTGCGCGCGCTGCAGGCGCGGGCGCTCGCCTGGTACCGCGGGCGGGTCGAGGAGTGCTGCCATCGCCTGGGCTTGCCGGTGCCCGCCGTGCGGCTGTCGAACGCGCGCACGCGCTGGGGCAGCTGCAGCAGCCGCTCGGGCATTCGCCTGCACTGGCGGCTGGTCCACCTGCCGCCGGCGCTGATCGATTACGTGGTCGCACACGAAGTCGCGCACCTGGTCGAGATGAACCACTCCTCGCGCTTCTGGGCAGTGGTCGAGCGCCTGTACCCGGACTGGCGCAGCGCGCGCGCAGCCCTGCGTCAGGCGTCCGCGTCGCTGCCGGTGATCGCCGCTGCCCCCGCGTCCGATACCGGCACCTTCGAGCAGGAAGACTGAACCCTTTAACCAACGAGGAACCACGCCATGAGAATCCTTCACACCATGCTGCGCGTCGGCGACCTGGAGCGCTCGATCGCCTTCTACACCGAGGTGCTGGGCATGCGCCTGCTGCGTCGCCACGACTATCCGGATGGCAAGTTCACGCTCGCCTTCGTCGGCTACCAGGACGAGGAGGGCGGCGCGGTGCTGGAGCTGACCTACAACTGGGGCGTGGACAAGTACGAGCTCGGCACCGCCTACGGCCATATCGCGCTCGAGGTCGAGGATGCCGCGAAGGCGTGCGACGATATCCGCGCCCGCGGCGGCAAGGTGGTGCGCGAGGCCGGGCCGATGAAGCACGGCACGACCGTCATCGCCTTCGTCGAGGATCCGGACGGCTACAAGGTCGAGCTCATCGAGCGCCGGCGCTGATCGCAGACGGCGGCGCGGATCAGTCGCACGCCAGGGCGGCGAACGCGGGTTCGCCGCCGTCGTGAAAGCGGGTGCGGATTTCCTGCACCTCGCCCCATGCCTGCAGCAGGGCGTCAACGCAGTCGCCGTCGAAATGGCTGCCGCGCCCTTCGCGCAGCAGCGCGATCGCACGCGACAGCGGCCAGGCAGGCTTGTAGGGCCGTTCCGAGGTCAGCGCATCGAACACATCGGCGACGGCGACGATGCGGCCTTCGATCGGGATGTCGCGCCCGGCGATGCCGTGCGGATAGCCGCTGCCGTCGAACTTCTCGTGGTGGGTCAGCGCGATCGACGCGCCCAGGCGCAGGATGCTCGATGACGACTCCTTGAGGATGTCGTAGCCGATCTGCGGGTGCTGCTTCATCACCGCGAACTCCTCTGCCGTGAGCCGTCCCGGCTTGAGCAGGATGGTGTCCGGGATGCCCAGCTTGCCGACGTCGTGCATCGGCGCGGCCATCATCAGCGCATCGACGAAGTCGCGCGCCTGGCCGAGCTGGCGTGCGATGAGCGCCGAGTAATGCGACATGCGCTGGATGTGCGCGCCCGTCTCGGGGTCACGAAATTCCGCCGCGCGCGACAGGCGCGCGATGGTCTCGCGTTCGCGATCGACGACCGCCGCGGTGGCCTTGCGCACTTCGTCGGCGAGCACTTCGGAGCGCTGACGGTTGGCCAGATGTGCCTCGCGCAGCTTGAGCATGTTGCGCACGCGCGCCTCGAACTCCCGGCCGTCGATCGGCTTGGTCAGGAAGTCGCTGGCGCCGCAGTCGAGGGCCTCGTAGCGCACGGTGCGTTCGTGGCTCGCGGTGACCATCAGGATGGGGAGGTCGTCGCGGTTGCGGCTTGCGCGCAGGGCGCGGATGAAGGCGAGGCCGTCCATGCCCGGCATCATGTAATCGACGATGACGAGATCGGGCTCGTTGTGCAGGCACCAGGCGAGGGCGGTGGCGGGCTGGTCGAAGGCCGTGGCACGCGCGTGCCCCAGCCGGTCGACGAGCTTGCTCATCAGCATCAGATTGAGCTGCGTGTCGTCAACCACTGCGACCTGCAGCGGACGGTCGGGTGAGCGGTTCATTCGCGCAGTATCGGGCTCCCGGTCCGGCACACCGAGGAATTATTGCGCGGCGCGGCGCACAAGGCCCCGCTTGCAGGTCGGGTGGGCGCCAGGGCTTCGCGCTGCGGACGGATCGAAGGGCCGCCCCTTGCCTCAGGCCGGCAGTGCGACCTTGCCGTCGGTGCTGAACTGGTAGTCGTGGAACACGTGCTCGGCCGAGAGGATGCGGTAGTCGCCGTCGTCCTCGCGCACGGTGGTGTCCTTGAGGCGGTAGGTGTAGTGGCCGCAGGTCCAGCAGTCGAAGTTGCGCATGTGGGTGCACAGACAGGTCTTGTCGAAGACCTTGACCTTCTTCGCATCCGGGTGCGCCGCCACTTCGCGGTTGTAGGCCTCGATGTACTGGCAGTTGCCGCTGGAGTCGAGCAGGTAGCCGTAGGCCTCGCAGTTGGGGCGGATGCCGCTGCCGATCGCCGGGCTGCTCTTCAGCATGCGCATCGGGTAGCCGGTGGGCGAGATCTGGTTCACCTCGATCTCGTCCTCGTTGGCCTTGAAGTAGTCCTGCTTGACCTCGTCGGGGAGGCCGCATTCCTTGGTGACGGTGAAGCGCGTCGCCACCTGTACCGCGGCGGCGCCGGCCTCGAGGAAGTTCACCGCGTCGGTGCCGGTGAAGATGCCCCCGGCCGGGATCAGCGGGATGTCGAGCTGCTGCGCGCGCATCCAGTCGCGGATCTCGGCGACGATCGTGGCGAGGTCGTACTGCGCCCAGTCCATGCCGAAGCCGAGGTGGCCGCCGGCGAGCGGGCCCTCGACCACGACGTAGTCGGGCATGCGGCCGGTGCGGGCGCTCTTCTTCAGGAACAGTTGAAGCGCGCGCAGCGAGCTGACGATGATGCCGAGCTGCACGTCACGGAAGCGCGGATGGTCCTCTATAAGGGCAAACGAGCCCAGGTGCAGGCCGGCCGCGAGCGTGATGCCGTCGATCCCGTGGTCCATCGCGGTGCGCAGGCGCACGCGCAGCGTGTCCTTGGGCGAGTTCATCGTCAGCTTTTCCATGCAGTTGATGAACACCATGCCCGTGCCGCGTTTGCGCTCCATGGTGCGGCCGACGTGGGTCGCGGTCGCTTCGGCGATCAGGCCGAGGTCGAACTGCACCACCGACTTGTCGGTGTTGGCGACGTTGAACTTGTACTGCTGCAGCTTGTTCTTGACGTACTTGGTGTTGTAGCGCCGGTCGGACACGGTCGGCAGCATCGCATCGGAGATGTGTCCCACGCCGCCCAGGCGGGCGGCCGCGAGGGCCAGGTCGGCGGTGGAAATGTCCACTCCCATGCCGCCCACCATGATCGGCACGAGCTCCTGGGAACCCAGTTTCAGGCGGAAGTCATCTACACGCTTCATTGCTTCGAGTCCGTTAATTCGGCAGTCCGTCATTATCACCCGAGAGCCCGTTTCGGCCCAGCCCCGCGGCGCATCCTGATGCTTCGGTTACCATGCCGTTTCGACTTCAAATCGGGCGCGAGGTGCGCCACCGGGGGAGATATATGTTCAAGGCAGTGCTGATCGAGAAGGATGAAGCGGGGTATCGCGCGGGCGTCACCGCATTGGATGATGCTGCGCTGCCCGAAGGCGACGTCACCGTGCGTGTCGATTACTCCACGCTCAATTACAAGGATGGCCTCGCCATCACCGGCAAGGGGCCGGTGGTGCGCAAGTTTCCGATGGTGCCGGGGATCGACCTCGCCGGTACGGTCGAGGCCAGCACGCATGCCGGCATCGCGGTCGGCGATAAGGTGGTGCTCAACGGCTGGGGCGTGGGCGAGGGCCATTGGGGTGGGCTGGCGCAGCGTGCGCGCCTCAAGGGCGACTGGCTGGTGCCGCTGCCGGCGGCGTTCACGGCGCGCCAGGCGATGGCGATCGGCACCGCCGGCTACACCGCGATGTTGTGCGTGATGGCGCTCGAGCGCCATGGTGTGAGCCCCGCGCACGGCGAGGTGCTGGTGACGGGTGCCAACGGCGGCGTGGGCAGTGTGGCCGTCGCCCTGCTGGCGAAGCTCCGCTACACCGTGGTGGCCTCGACCGGTCGGCCGCAGGAGGCCGATTACCTGAAGGCGCTCGGCGCCACCGAGATCATCGACCGCGCCCAGCTGTCGGCCCCGGGCAAGCCGCTCGCGAAGGAGCGCTGGGCGGGGGCGGTCGACACCGTCGGCAGCCATACGCTCGCCAACGTGTGCGCGAGCATGAAATACCGCGGCACGGTGACCGCCTGCGGTCTCGCCCAAGGCATGGACTTTCCGTCCTCGGTCGCGCCCTTCATCCTGCGTGGCGTCACCCTTGCCGGTGTGGATAGCGTGATGGCGCCGCGTGCGGAGCGCCTGGAGGCCTGGCGTCGGCTGGCGCAGGACCTCGACGTGACCAGGCTCGACCTGATGACGCACGAGATCGGCCTCGGCGAGGTCGTGGCGACGGCCGCGGCGCTGCTCGAGGGCAAGGTGCGCGGGCGCGTCGTCGTCGACGTCAATCGCTGAAGCCGTCCAGATCGCGATAACCGGGAGACCATCCATGACCGAACGCATCAGCCGCTTCACCATACCCGACCTCGCCGACGTGCCCGAGGACGTGCGCACGCGCATCCTCGCCGTGCAGGACAAGGCCGGCTTCGTGCCCAACGTGTTCCTGATGCTGGCGCGCCGCCCGGCCGAGTTCCGTGCCTTCTTCGACTATCACGACGCGCTGATGGAGAAGGACGTCGGCCTCACCAAGGCCGAGCGCGAGATGATCGTCGTCGCCACCTCCGCCGCCGGACAGTGCCTGTACTGCGTGATTGCCCACGGCGCGGTGCTGCGCATCCGCGCGAAGAATCCGCGCATCGCCGATCAGCTCGCCGCCAACTATCGCAAGGCCGAGATCAGCCCGCGCCAGCGCGCGATGCTCGATTTCGCGGTGAAGCTATCGACCCGCGGCGGCGAGATCGAGGACGTCGACCTCGAGGCGCTGCGCGCGCATGGCTTCGACGACGAGGCGATCTGGGACATCGGCGCGATCACCGCCTTCTTCAGCATGAGCAACCGTCTGGTGCACCTGACCGGCACGCCGCCCAACGAGCCCTTCTACCTGATGGGGCGTGTTCCGAAGGGCTGAGGTCGCGTGATCGCGCGGGTGGCCGCATGACGCCGGGCGTCCAACCCGCCCGGCCGCAACCAGGGCAGGGCGTGCATCTGCTTACAAAGCAATCGCCCCATGCGGGGGCCCAGGCATTGAATGCATGCGCCGATCTGCGTAAGATTGCGGCATGGTTGTAATCCCGGCAATCTGGAGGCGTTCTGGACAGGGGTTCGATTCCCCTCACCTCCACCCAAACGCATTCGGGAGTGTGTTTGGGTGGGGGTGTACCGGTTTCGACAGGGCGGGCAAAGGTGAGCAGGCAACCCGAAAGGCGACGGACGTAATCCGAGCAAATCCATAAACGCCAACGATGAGCGTTTCGCACTGGCCGCTTAAGGCCTATGCCGAGGCTGCTTGAGCCTTGTTACCAAAGAAAAGCCGGTGGGGACTTCGGTCCCCATCGTCACGTCTACACGTCCCGTTCGGCGTTGGTGCCCCCACTGCCTGGGCTTGCGGCACTTGCCCGTGGTGAGTACGGCGTGGCTGCACCAGCCCCGGAAAACACAACGCCAGCCCCGAAGGACTGGCGCAAGTGCTTGATGCTGTTGGTGGGCCCTGCGGGATTCGAACCCGCAACCAAAGGATTATGAGTCCTCTGCTCTAACCGTTGAGCTAAAGGCCCCGCATGCCCATCGGCTGTGGTGCCGGCGGGCGGTGCAACGGGCCTTTATGCGTCGCTGTCGAGGAAGCTGCGCAGCTTCTCGGAGCGGCTCGGGTGACGCAGCTTGCGCAGCGCCTTGGCTTCGATCTGGCGAATGCGCTCGCGGGTCACATCGAATTGCTTGCCGACCTCTTCGAGCGTGTGGTCGGTGTTCATCTCGATGCCGAAGCGCATGCGCAGCACCTTGGCTTCGCGCTGGGTCAGGGAGTCGAGCACCTCGCCGGTGGCGTCGCGCAGGCCGGAGTACATCGCCGCCTCGGCCGGGGCAAGGGTGGCGGTGTCCTCGATGAAGTCGCCCAGGTGGGAGTCGTCGTCGTCGCCGATCGGCGTCTCCATGGAGATCGGCTCCTTGGAGATCTTCATGATCTTGCGGATCTTCTCCTCGGGCATCTCCATCTTCTCGGCCAGCGTCGCCGGATCCGGTTCGGAGCCGGTTTCCTGCAGGATCTGGCGGCTGATGCGGTTCATCTTGTTGATCGTCTCGATCATGTGCACCGGGATGCGGATGGTGCGCGCCTGGTCGGCGATCGAGCGCGTGATGGCCTGGCGGATCCACCACGTGGCGTAGGTCGAGAACTTGTAGCCGCGGCGGTATTCGAATTTATCCACCGCCTTCATCAGGCCGATGTTGCCTTCCTGGATGAGGTCGAGGAACTGCAGGCCGCGGTTGGTGTACTTCTTGGCGATCGAGATCACCAGGCGCAGGTTGGCCTCGGTCATCTCGCGCTTGGCGCGGCGCATCTTGGCTTCGCCAGTGGACATCTGGCGGTTGATGTCCTTGAGCTCCTTGAGCGGGATGCCGATGCGGTCCTGCAGGTCGATGAGCTTCTGCTGTTCCTCGAGTACCGCGGGGTGAATGCGCATCAGGCCTTCGGCGTAGTTCTTGCCGGCGGCGATTTCGTCCTTGAGCCAGTCGAGGTCCACTTCGTGGCCAGGGAAGACCTTGATGAAGTGCTGGCGCGGCATGCCCGCACGGTCGACGCACAGCTGCAGGATCTGGCGCTCGTGGCTGCGTACCTGCTCGACCATGTGGCGCACCGAGTCGCACAGCCGCTCGATCGCCTTGGCGGTGAAGCGGATGTTGAGCAACTCGTCGGAGATCTGCTGCTGCAGCGCGAGATAGGTGAGGTCCTGCGAGCCCTTCTTGTCGAGCGCAGCCATCTTCTTCACGTACAGGCCGCGAATGACGTCGAAGCGGGCGAGCGCGTCGTTCTTGAGCTGGAGCAGGGATGCGGCGTTGGCGCGCTCGGCGCTGTCGGCGCTGTCCTCGTCGTCGCCGTCTTCGGCCTCCTCGTCAGCTTCGCCGGCTTCGTCCTCGACGGTGTCCTCGGCGGCGGCATCGTCGTCCTCGGCGGCGCCTTCCTCGCTGCTGGCGTTGGGGTCGATCACGCCGTCGACGAGCTCGTCGATCTTGGCTTCGTCGCGGGCGACGCGGTCGACGATGTCGAGCATCTCGGCGATCGTGGTCGGGCAGGCCGAGATGGCCTGGACCATGTGCTTGAGGCCGTCCTCGATGCGCTTGGCGATCTCGATCTCGCCCTCACGGGTGAGCAGCTCGACCGTTCCCATCTCGCGCATGTACATGCGCACCGGGTCGGTCGTGCGGCCGAATTCGGAGTCGACCGACGACAGGGCCTGCTCGGCTTCTTCCTCGGCGACGTCCTCGTCGACGTTGGTCGCGACGCTGTCGGACATCAGCAGGTCTTCGGCGGCGGGCGCCTCGTCGTAGACCTGGATCCCCATGTTGTTGAACGTGGCGATGATGCCTTCGATCTGTTCGGCGTCGGCAACGTCGTCCGGCAGGTGGTCGCTGATCTCGGCGTAAGTCAGGTAGCCACGCTCCTTGCCGAGCGTGATCAGCGTCTTCAGCCGGGTGCGGCGCACCTCCGCATCGAGCGGGGCGGCAGGACTTTCGACGACGGGGGCTGACTTGTCCTTGGCCTTCGAAGGGCGGCCCTTTGTGGGGGCGTCCTTGCGCGGGTCCTTGGCTTTTTCGCGTGCCATGGCACTCCTCAAGTGAGGGTGTAAGAAAATGGGAAACCCAAAATTGTACTATAAATCTGAGACTTTGCTGCGGCTGACGAGGTTCCGCTTCTCCACCAGCAGTTCGCTCAGACGGTGGCGCGCGGCCGTGTCCAGGCCCCGCTCACGATCCTGTTGTAGCAGGGCGGCGATCTCGTTGCCGATGCTGTCGGCGTTCAGCTTGCGCAGCGTGTCATCGAACAGCGTCTCGACCACCGCTTCGTCGAATTCCGCGTCCACGAGTTCCGCAGCGACCCGCGACAGGGTTTCGCCGTGCGGGGTGTCGCGGAAGCGCTCGATCAGGGCCCCGAGTCCGCCAGCGGGGATGGGTTCGCCCAGGCTGAGCAGGTCGATGATCGCGATCAGCGCCAGGCCTTCCGGGCTGTCGTCGGGGATCAGGGCAACAGGCAGGCGGGCAGCCCAGGTCGGGTGCTGGAGGACGAGGCGAAGCAGCGTGCTGGCCGTCGACGGCGGCTTGCGCCGCCCGCCTGCGCGTGGGCGCGATGTCGTGGCGCGCGTGCCGGGGGCGCGTGCGGGTGCGCGATCCCGGCGCTCGTGGTCTTCGGTGGGCGGTGTTGCGGTCCCCGTCGCTGCGCCAGGTGCGGCGGCCTGGGCTTCGGCGCTGCGGCGCCGGGGCGCCTGCACGGCAAGTTGTTCGAAGGCGAACTCGACTTCGCCCTGGGTCATGCCGGCGGTCTCGGCCACCGATTTGATCACCTGGAGCTTCAGCAGCGGTGCGGAAATCCTGCTCGCCAGCGGTGCAGCCTCGTGCACGAAGGCTGCGCGACCCTCCGCGCTGTCGAGCGCGTGACGCTCGGACAGGGTCTGGATCAGGAAGCGGGCCAGCGGCGTGGCGGCGAGCGCGGCGGCGCGGAAGGCGTCGGCGCCCTCGGCGCGCACGAAGGAATCGGGGTCGTGCTCGGTGGGCAGGAACAGGAAGGCGAGCGTGGCGTCGTCACGCAGCGATTCGAGCGCGTTCTCGAGCGCGCGCCAGGCCGCGCGGCGACCGGCGGCGTCGCCGTCGAAGCAGAACACGATGCGGTCGGTCTGGCGCAGCAGCGTGTGCACATGGTGCGGCGTGGTCGCGGTGCCGAGCGTGGCGACCGCGTTCTCGATCCCGAACTGGGCGAGCGCGACCACGTCCATGTAGCCCTCGACCACGACCACGAAGCTGGCGTCGCGGATCGCCTTCTGGGCGAGGAACAGGCCGTACAGCTCGCGCCCTTTCTCGAACAGCGGGGTTTCGGGCGAGTTCAGGTACTTTGGCTCGCCCTTGTCGAGAACGCGCCCGCCGAAGGCGATGATGCGGCCGCGCCGATCGTGGATCGGGAAGATGATGCGGTTGCGGAAGCGGTCGTAGCGGCGGCCCTGGTCGTTGTCGATGACGAGTCCGGCATCGGCGAGTGTCTTTGCCTGGTAGTCGGGGAAGACCTTCTGCAGCCCTTGCCATTCGTCGGGGGCATAGCCCAACTCGAAGCGTGCGGCCACCTGGCCGGACAGGCCGCGCCGCTTGAGGTAGTCGATAGCCTGGCGCGCGGGCTTGAGCTGGTCGCGGTAGAAGCGCGCGGCGACGGCCATGGCTTCGTACAGGCGTTCGCTGGCGTCGTCATGCGCGGGCGTGGCACTGCGCCCGTCGTCGGGCACCTGCAGGCCGACCTGATTGGCGAGCTCCTTGACCGCGTCGACGAAGCCGAGCCCGCTGTATTCCATCAGGAAGCCGATCGCGCTGCCGTGCACGCCGCAACCGAAGCAGTGGTAGAACTGCTTGGAAGGGCTGACCGAGAACGAGGCGGATTTCTCGCCGTGGAAGGGGCAGCAGGCGAAGAAGTTGGCGCCGCTCTTCTTGAGCGGAAGATAGCGTTCGATGACGTCGACGATGTCGACGCGGGACAGCAGTTCCTGGACGAAGGACTGTGGAATCATCGCGCGCGCAGACGAACTCGCAGACATCGCCTCGAGCCTTGGGGCCGGGCGTGGTGACTGGAGCGATCCTCGGAAAGCATCACGCCGGGCGAGGGTCGAGTGACCTTCGCCCGGCGTGCAGGCAGCCCCGCGAGGCGGGGTGCGAGAGCAATCAGTAGAGCTTCGGCGGCAGCGTCTGGCTGCGCAGGCGCTTGTGATTGCGCTTCACGGCGGCGGCCAGCTTGCGCTTGCGCTCGGCGGTGGGCTTTTCGTAGAACTCGCGCGAGCGCAGTTCGGTCAGCACACCGGTCTTCTCGATGGTGCGCTTGAAGCGGCGGATCGCAACTTCAAACGGCTCGTTTTCCTTGACGCGGATACCGGGCATTGCGGACTTCCTTGGGTGTCTGGTGGGCAGAAAGACCGCGAATATAAAGCACGCCCCCGGATAAGGCAAGGGCGGGCGAGGGCTTCGCTGGGCAGAAGCTGCCGGTGCAGGGTTAAAATGCCACACCGAATCAAGCGGATGTACCCCATGAAAGTCCTCGGCATCGAAACTTCCTGCGACGAAACCGGGGTGGCGATCTACGACACCGACGCCGGTCTGCTCGCGCACGGCCTGCACTCGCAGATCGATCTGCACGCGGCCTATGGGGGCGTCGTGCCCGAGCTGGCCTCGCGCGACCATATTCGCCGCCTGCCACTGCTGATCAGGCAGACGCTGGCCGATGCCGGCCTTGGCGTCGAGCACATCGATGGCGTCGCCTACACCTCGGGGCCGGGGTTGGCGGGGGCGTTGCTGGTGGGGGCGAGCGTGGCGGAATCCTTCGCGATGGCGCGTGGCATTCCGGCCTTGCCGGTGCATCATCTCGAGGGCCATCTGCTGTCGCCGCTGCTGTCCGCAGATCCGCCCGCGTTTCCGTTCGTGGCGCTGCTGGTGTCGGGCGGGCACACACAGTTGATGCGCGTGCGTGGCGTGGGCGACTACGTCCTGCTCGGCGAATCGGTGGACGATGCCGCGGGCGAAGCCTTCGACAAGACCGCCAAGCTGCTCGGCCTCGGCTATCCGGGCGGCCCGCAATTGGCGAAGCTGGCCGAACAGGGGGTGGCGGGGCGCTTTCGCCTGCCGCGTCCGATGCTGCACTCGGGCGACCTCGACTTCAGCTTCAGCGGCCTGAAGACGGCGGTGCTCAACGTCGTTTCGGCACCGGGGTGGAATCCGGCCGACATGGCCGATCTTGCCGCCGAGTTCCAGCACGCGGTGGTCGAAGTGCTGTGTGCGAAGGCGCTTGCGGCGTTGAAGAAGGTCGGGCTGAAGACCCTGGTGGTGGCCGGCGGCGTAGGCGCCAATTTCCACCTGCGCGCAGTGCTCGATGAGGCGGTCGCTCGACGCGGTGGTCGGGTGCATTACCCCGAGCCCGCGCTGTGTACCGACAACGGCGCGATGATCGCTTTTGCGGGCGCCTTGCGCTTTGCGGCGGGCGAGTCCGCGCCGGAAATTTCCGCCGTCCGCATCCGGCCGCGCTGGCCCCTGGTCGATCTGCAACCCCCGCGCCGCGCCGCCGGCTGAGCGCTTCGGTGCCTCACCTCGCGCCAGCGCGCCCTAGGGCAGCGAGCGCGAAGATGGGGGCTGCCGAGCGAAGAAAGGCGCCTCTTTTCAGGCTTCGGGCTGCTTGTCCTTATTCTTGTTGCCGCCGATCTTGCCTTCGGTGCCGGCACGCAGGCGGGCGATGTTGGCCTTGTGGCGCCAGATCAGCAGGGCGGCGATCACCGCGACGACGCCTACCGCAAACGTGGGGCCGAGGAAAAGCAGGCCGGCAAACGGTGCCGCGATCGCAGCCGAGAGCGCGGCGGCCGACGAATAGCGCGAGGTGTAGGCGACCATCAGCCAGACCACTGCGCTGAAGATCGCGATCCGCCCATCGATGCCCGCCAGTACGCCGAGCGCAGTGGCGACGCCTTTGCCGCCATTGAAGCGCAGGAACATCGAGAACACATGGCCGAGAAAGGCTGCGAGGCCGGCGAGCGCGGCCTGGCCGGCGTCGAAGCCCAGCTGCGTCGCCGCCCACACCGCCAGCCAGCCCTTGAGGCTGTCGCCGAGCAGCGTCAGCGCCGCAGCGCCCTTGTTGCCGCTGCGCAGTACATTGGTGGCGCCGGGGTTGCCCGAGCCGTATTCGCGCGGATCCTGCAGGCCGAACAGCTTGCTGGTGACGACGGCAAAAGGAATCGAGCCGAGCACATAGGCGGCGACGAGCAGCAGCAGGAGTGACATTGTGGCTCCACCCTCCGGCCTTGCCGGACGGTCTTCAATAATGAGGTTGAGCGAGGGGTTCGAACGCACGCTTGCGCACGCGCGGCCTGCTGTTGAGGCCGGTGTGGCGACCGTGGAAAGCTTTTTCCGGCAGGCCTGCCCTGGCGCGATAGAATTCCGGCGATTCTAAACGGGAAGCAGCATGGATTTCATCTTCATCGAGGAAATGCGCGTCAAGGCCTGGGTGGGCATTTACGAGCGCGAAAAGACCGGTCCGCAGACGGTCGAGCTCAACCTGACCTTTGGCGTGCCCGAGGCTGCCGCCGAGCATGACGACATCGCCGATACCATTGATTACGCCGTGGTCACCGCGCGCATTCGCCGGGAATTGGGCGAACGCCATTTCAACCTGATCGAAAGCCTCGGCGAATTCGTCGTCAATCTGCTGTTCGAGGAATTCGGCGCACCGTGGGTCAAATTGAAGGTCGCAAAGATCGGCGTCATGAAGGATGTTCGCCGTGTCGGCGTACATATCCAGCGCAGCCGTGCCGGTATCGTGGTGCCACCGACTGCGTGAAATGCATCCTGCCGCGAATTCGAGCTTGACCCGCGGGCATGACCCGCGGGCATGGTCCTGATTCGCGGCTTTTTCAGCTTGCGCTGCGACTCGCCGCGAATTCGCGCTTCTTTCAGGCGGCGAGTTCGTCGAGCGACTTGCCCTGTGCAATCCAGTCGAGCGCCCATTGCGGCTTGCGGCCACGACCGCTCCAGCCCTGGTCCGGATTCGCGGGGTTGCGGTACTTGATCACCGGCGCCGGCTTGGCGGCCTTGGCCGCCTTTGCGCCCGGGCCGCGACCGCGCTTGGCGGCAGGCTTTTCATCGGCACTCGCAGCGGCGCTGCCCTCGAGCAGATCGTCGAGTGACAGCCCTTCGTCGGCGGCCATCTTCTGCATGCGCTTGATCAGATTGCGACGCGTCACGTCACTGCGGCGACGGATTTCGCTTTCGACCTTGGCTTGAAGGCGGCGCAGTTCGGGCAGGGTATAGGTCGACAGATCCATGGTTTCTCCGGTTTTGAATAGGGCATCACGTCCCCGAAACAGAGGAAATCGCGATGCATGTGCGCTGCGAAAAACTGCGTGGTTCGTTTGCACGCAATTGTGCCACCATTCAAAACCGGATTGAAAACAATTGATCCATCCGGATTGGCTTTTTCGTTCCTTCTCTATTCATTCCCGCCCGATGCCGCGGCATCAATTTGCAACCTGTACCAGCTTGGGCTGCAGGGCCCGCAGCAGGTCATGCGGATGAATGCCGACCAGGAATCCGCGGCGCCCGCCATTTATGTAGATGAGCGGCAGGTCGAGGATGGTGCGCTCGAGGAAGACCGGCATCGTCTTGCGGGTGCCGAAGGGCGATGTACCGCCGACCAGGTAGCCGCTGTGGCGATTCGCGGTTTCGGGCTTGCAGGCTTCGACGTGCTTGCACGGGATCTGGCGCGCGAGCTCCTTGGTGGACACCTTGTGGTCACCGTGCATCAGGACGACCATCGGCTGGGCGTTCTCGTCCTCCATGATCAGGGTCTTGATCACGGCATGTTCGCTGACGTTGAGTTCGCGTGCGGAAACCGCTGTGCCGCCGTGCTCTTCGTATTCGTAGAGATGGCTGGAAAATGCAATGCCGTGCTGGCGTAGATAACGGGTGGCTGGTGTTTCCGGTGCGTGCGGGTCTTGTCTGCTCATGATGAGTCCGGATTCGGTGGAATTCGTCGGCGGTCGGCGGTGAATGGATTGCAATGTTAATTCATGCGGCGCCATCGATTCGCCTCGCGGCTTGCTCACGCGCGTGGGTGGTGTCTCGCATGCAACTGTTTGAGCCGTTCGCGTGCCACGTGCGTGTAGATCTGCGTGGTCGATATGTCGGCGTGTCCAAGCAGCAATTGCACTACGCGCAAGTCCGCGCCGTGATTGAGCAGGTGTGTCGCGAAGGCGTGACGCAGCGTGTGCGGCGAAATGCGCTCGCGTGCAATCCCGGCGTCCATCGCGTGATGCTTGATGATGCGCCAGAACATCTGTCGTGTCATGCCGGCGCCGAGTCGGGTGACGAAGACTTCGTCGCAATTGCGCCCGGCGAGCAATGCGGGGCGGCCCTCGGACAGGTAGCGCTGCAGCCATTCGGCGGCGATTTCACCAATGGGTACCAGGCGCTCCTTGCTGCCCTTGCCCATTATGCGCAGCACGCCTTCGTTGAGCCCGACTGCAAATACCTTCAGTCCGACGAGTTCGGATACGCGCAGGCCGGCGGCATAGAGCACCTCGAGCATGCAGCGGTCGCGCAGGCCCTGGTGCGTGTCTGTGTCGGGGGCGTTGAGGAGGGCTTCGACCTGGGCCTCGCTGAGCGTCTTCGGGAAACGCTCGGCCGTCATCGGCGAATCGAGCACCAACGTCGGGTCTTCGGCGATCTCGCGGTTGGCCAGCAGCATGCGGTAATAGCGCCGCCAGGTGGCGAGCAGCCGGCGCTGGCTGGCCGGTTTTGCGCTGCGGCTGAATTCGGCCAGGTAGGCGGTGAGTTCGGCCGATGCCGCGGCGGGCAGGCGGGTGTCGCGCGCCTCCAGCCAGGCCGCAAAGCGGGCGAGGTCGCTGCGGTAACCCGCCAGCGTGTTGCGGGCGAGGCCGTGTTCCAGCCACAGGGCGTCGGCGAAGCGGTCGAGTTCGCGACGGTGATGGTCCTTCAGCCCGGACTCCACCGCCGGTGGGCGAGCGCTCACAGCGCCCCTTCGAAGGCCAGCAGCCAGCGCTTGACGTCGAGCAGCCAGCCGTCGTGCGCATTGGCGAACCCGCCCAGTCCGCTCGCGGCGGTCACGCGGTGACAGGGCACGATCAGCGGGAAGGGGTTGGCACCGCAGGCCTGGCCGACCGCGCGCGGCGCGCTGCCCAGTTGCGCGGCGAGGGCGCCGTAGGTGGCCGTTCGCCCGCGCGGGATCGCGCTGATCGCCGCCCACACGCGCTCGCGGAACGGCGTCCCACGGTGCGCGAGCGGAACTGGAAAAGGCTGGTCGGGATCATCGATCCATTCGCGCAGCGCATGGGCGGCCGCGCCCGCGGTGGCGTTGCGCGGATCCTGGAGCGGCGTGCCCGGCGGCAGGAACACCAGTTCGCGCACTGCGCCCTCCTGCGCGCGGATGCCGAACGGGCCGAAGGGCAGGGCGATGACTGCGTCGAAGGCGGGCGAAGGCGTCTCCCCGCCCGCGGGCAGTCTGACTGCGCCCGGTGCGCGTGCCATGCTCACTTTGACTGCCTGAGCAGGGCGTCGCGCAGGTCGTGGTCGGCGGGACGCCCGCCGAGCCAGATACGCAGCAGCGCGGGATAGAACTTCACGTCGGCGATGTCATCGCCCTTTTGCTGGCCATTGACGACCAGGCGCGTGGCGCCGTTGGCGCGCTGGTCGAGCACGATCTCGGTGCCGGACGCGACCTCGCCGACTGCCGCCAGCGCCCCGATCAATGCATCGGTGGCGGGCTTGAGCGCGGCGAGTTCGTCGGGCTCGTGGTTCTTTTCCAGGCCGGCGAGCAGGGCGTCGCCGAACTGCTTCGCTTCCAGGTCACGGGTGAGCACGATGCGGATGCGCTTCTCGCCCTTGTCGCCGATGATCGCAGCGGCATCGGTGAGCGGCGCGCGCAGGTACAGGCCCATCGCATAGACCTTGAAGCCGACCCGGGTGCGCAGGCCGGCGCCGTTGAGCGCAAGCGTGCCCTTCTGGACGCGCAGCTCGGGCTCGAAGCTGACCCCACCTACCTGTACGGCGGCCTGGGCGACGCTGGCCGACAGCAGGGCGGCGGCCAGCAATGTACGGATGAAACTGCGCATCGGGTTTCCTTGTTTCTACGGAGGTCGCGTCCGGCAGCGGCCAGGTTCAGCGCCGGACCTCGCCGTTGCCGAACACGATCCACTTCTGGCTGGTCAGGCCCTCCAGGCCGACCGGTCCGCGGGCGTGGATCTTGTCGGTGGAAATGCCGATCTCCGCGCCGAGACCGTACTCGAAGCCGTCGGCGAACCGGGTGGAAGCATTGACCATCACCGAGGACGAATCTACCTCGCGCAGGAAGCGCATGGCGTGGGAATAGTTCTCGGTGACGATCGCTTCGGTGTGGCCGGAGCTGCACGTGTTGATGTGCTCGATCGCCTCGTCGAGCCCGGCCACGATCTTCACCGCGATGATCGGGGCGAGGTATTCCTCGCGCCAGTCGGCCTCGGTCGCCTCCACCAGCTTCGCGTCGGCGATGCCGGCCTCACGCAGCATGGCGAGCGACTCCGCGCAGCAGCGCATCTCCACGCCCTTGGCAGCGAGCATGCGGGCGATCTCGGGTAGATAGATGTCGGCGACGTCGCGCGCGACCAGCAAGGATTCGGCGGTGTTGCAGGTGCCGTAACGCTGGGTCTTGGCGTTCTCCACGATCGGTACGACCTTGACGGGATCGGCCTCGTCATCGATGTAAACATGGCAGTTGCCGTCGAGGTGCTTGATCACGGGCACGCGCGCGTCCTTCGAGATGCGCTCGATCAGGCCCTTGCCGCCGCGCGGCACGATCACGTCCACGTATTCGGGCATGGTGATCAGTGCGCCCACCGCCTCGCGGTCGGTGGTCTCCACCACCTGCACGGAATGCTCGGGCAGGCCGGCCGCAATCAGCCCGGCGCGTACGCAGGTGGCGATCGCGCGGTTGGCGTGGATCGCCTCCTTGCCGCCACGCAGGATCGCGGCGTTGCCCGACTTGAGACACAGCGCCGCAGCGTCGGCGGTGACGTTGGGGCGGGCCTCGTAGATGATGCCGATCACGCCCAGCGGCACGCGCATCTTGCCGAGCGCGATGCCGGAGGGGCGGCGCTTGATGTCGGTCATCTCGCCCACCGGATCGGGCAGGGCGGCGACCTGCTCGAGGCCGGCGGCCATGGCGTCGATGCCTTTCTCGTCCAGCGTCAGGCGGTCGATCAGGGCCGGATCCAGGCCGGCGGCGCGCGCCGCGTCGAGGTCCTGTGCGTTGGCGGCGAGCAGCTCGGCGCGGCGCGCGCGAATCTCGCCGGCCATCGCGATCAGCGCGCCGTTCTTGGCTGCGGTGGAGGCGGCGGCGAGCACGCGCGAGGCGGCGCGGGCCTGACGGCCCAGGGTCTGCATGTAGTGCGGGATGTCCATTCGGGGTGATTCCGGGCGATGTTCGGCGCACCGCTGCTGCGGTGCGGACAGGCCGGCATTAAAGCATCGAAAGCGGCACCGATGGAACCGGCCAGGAGGGGTGCGGGTGTGTCGCCTTGTGTTCGAGCGTTTGCCGAGCAGGAGGTTTCTGTGGGGGCGCTTTCCGTGGAAGCGGGCTTGCCCGCGAATACGGATGCCGGGCGGCGGCGGGCTTGCGCGGGCGAGCCTGCCGCTACGGGTTTCAGCGGCGCGCCGCCAGCCGCAGCGACAGCTGCAGGAATTCGTCCCACACGTCGCCAGCGGCGAGGCCCTTGATCATGCGGTCGATGCGGGCGGCGTGCATCAGCGCGGCGCGCAGACCGCCCTGGGTGAGGCGGCCGAGGGCGCGGCCGATGGCTTGCTGGCGGCGCGGATCGAAGATGCGTTCGGCCTTGAACAGTGCGGGCAGCGGCTGGCCGGCGTCGCGCCCGGCGCACAGGCTGGCGAGGCTGCGCGTCTCGTTCGCGAGCGCCCACAGCACCAGCGGCGGCGCCGCACCTTCGCCCTTGAGGCCCTCGAGCAGGCGCGCGCAGCGCGCCGGGTCGCCCTCGATCAGCGCCTGGCGCAGCTTGTCGATGTCGTAGCGGGCGACGTTGAGCACCGCGTCCTGGATCTGCTCGAGCGTCAGCGCGCCCTCGCCGTGGAGCAGGCCGAGCTTGAGGATCTCCTGGTGGGCGGCGAGCAGGTTGCCTTCGACATGGTCGGCGATGAAGGCGAGCGCCTCGGGCGGCGCGGACTGCTTCTGCGCGGCGAGCCGGCGGCCGACCCACTCGGGCAGGCGCTCGCGCTCGGGGGCGTTGAGCTCGAGCGTCACCGCGGCCTCGGCCAGCGCCTTCAACCAGACGGTCTTGCGTGTGGCCCAGTCGACTTCGGGCAGGGTGATCAGGGTGAGCGTCTGCGCCGGCAGGGCGGTGATGTAGCGCTGCAGCGCATCGCCGCCGTCCCGTCCCGGCTTGCCGGTGGGGATGCGCAGGTCGATCAGCTTGGCGCCGCCGAACAGCGACATGTTGCCGGCGGCCAGCGTCAGCGCGTCCCACTTGAAGCCCTGGCCGACGACCAGGGTCTCGCGCTCCTCGTAGCCCTGGCGGCGTGCGGTGGCGCGGATCGCGTCGGCGGCCTCGAGCACCAGCAGCGGCTCGTTGCCGTGCAGCAGCCACAGGGGCGCGAGCGGGCGTTCGAGCTGGGCGGCGAGCTGGTCGGGGCGCAGGTTCATGGGCGCGGTGCTACGGCAGGTCGGCTGTGCCGGTGTCGGTACGCCGCAGTAAGCGAACGCCGTGGCGTGTCGGCGTCTCCGGTCGCGGCATGGTGTTCACAGACGCTCAGCCGGCGCGGCGGGCGGCCGCCAGGCGTCGCATCATCTGCTGCACCAGGTCGGCCTGCATGTCGCGATAGAGCAGGTTCTCTTCCTGCTCCTTGCCCAGCACCTGCGAGTCGTCGAAGGTGTATTCGCGCCGCGCTGACAGGCTGGTGGGCGGGATCAGCGGCTTGCCGGCCTTGTCGAGCAACTGGAAGCGCAGGGTCTGGGTGAGCTGGTATTCGCGCACCTTGCCCGCGCCGGTCAGGCTCAGGATCTCGCGGCCGCGGTTGTTGCCGAGGATCTGCAGGCGTGCTTCGGCCTGCTCCGCGTCCTCGGTCACGGTGGTGGTGCCGCTGGTGGCGATGAGGCGGCGGAGCTGCGCGCCGAGCTCGGTTTCGGGCGGGGTGTTGATGTGCACCGTGGCAAAGTCGAGCGCCTGTGGTCCGCGCAGGCGGAAGCCGCAGCCCGACACCAGCAGCGCCGCGAGGCCGCCGCCGGCGAGCAGCAGGCGACGGCGTGACGGGGCCGCAACGCCATCCGCTGCAGCCGCGGCTGCGCGCTGCCCGGTCGGGGTGTCGTCAGCGCCGGAATGGCATGCGCGCATGCCGGCGCGGCCGGCCGTGGTGATCGGGGTACGGACGGACATGCGCGACTTCCTCAGGCGACGATGTTGACCAGGCGGCCGGGCACGACGACGACCTTCTTCGCCGGGCGGCCTTCCATGAACTTCTGCGCCGCTTCCGAGGCCAGCGCCAGCGCCTCGATGTCGGACTTGGCGGCGTCGGCGGCGACCTTGATGCTGCCACGCAGCTTGCCGTTGACCTGCACCATCAGCTCGATCTCGTCCTGCTTCAAGGCGTCCTCGCACACTTCCGGCCACTGCGCGACCAGGATGTCGGTGCCGAAGCCGCAGTCCTGCCACAGCGCGTGGCAGATGTGCGGCGTGGTCGGCGACAACAGGCGCAGCAGGATGGAGAAGCCTTCCTCCGCGACCTCGGCGTGCGCGGCCGGCTCGCTGCCGGCCAGATCCTTGTGCGCCTTCTCGAGCGCGTTGAGGATCTTCATCGCCGCCGACACCACGGTGTTGAACTGGTGCTTGCCGAAGTCGTAGCTCGCCTGCTTGAGGTGGGTGTGGATCTCGCGGCGCACGTCGGCGGCCGCCCCAGGCAGCGCGTTGGCGGCGAGGCGGCGCTCGGCGGGCAGCGCGGCGCGCATCTCGCTCACGAAGGCGTGGCCGTAGTTCCACACCCGGCGCAGGAAGCGTGATGCGCCCTCGACGCCGGCGTCGGACCACTCGAGCTGCTGGTCGGGCGGGGCGGCGAACATCATGAACAGGCGCGCGGTGTCGGCGCCGTACTGATCCACCAGCGACTGCGGGTCGACGCCGTTGTTCTTCGACTTCGACATCTTCTCGGTGCCGCCGATGACCACCGGCAGGCCGTCCGCTTCCAGCTTGGCGGCGACGATGCGGCCGCGCTCGTCACGTTCGACGACTACGTCGGCCGGGTTGATCCACTGCTTCTTGCCGCCCTCGAGCTCGCGGTAGTAGGTCTCGGCCACCACCATGCCCTGGGTGAGCAGCGCGCTGAACGGCTCGGAGACATCGACCAGACCGCAGTCGCGCATCGCGCGGGTGAAGAAGCGCGAGTACAGCAGGTGCAGGATGGCGTGCTCGATGCCACCGATGTACTGGTCGACCGGCGCCCAGTAGTTCACACGCTCGTCCACCATCGCGGTCGTGCTGTCGGCGCAGGCGTAGCGCAGGAAATACCAGGACGACTCGACGAAGGTGTCCATGGTGTCGGTCTCGCGCTTGGCCGGCTGGCCGCACTTCGGGCACGCGCATTCGTAGAACGAGGCCATCTTGGCGAGCGGCGAGCCGCGGCCGGTGATCTCGACGTTCTCGGGCAGCACCACCGGCAGCTGCTCGTCGGGCACCGGCACGTCGCCGCAGTCGGCACAGTGGATCATCGGGATCGGGCAACCCCAGTAGCGCTGGCGCGAGATGCCCCAGTCGCGCAGGCGGTACTGCACGCGCTTGGCGCCCAGGCCCTTTGCGGCGAGGTCGGCGGCGATCGCATCGACCGCGCCCTGGAAATCCAGGCCGTCGTACTTGCCGGAATTGACCAGGCGGCCGCACGCAGCGTAGGCGTCCTGCCAGGGCGCGACGGTGTCGGTGTAGGCGTCGGAGCCCACCACCATGCGGATCGGCAGCCCGTACTTGGTGGCGAACGCGAAGTCGCGCTCGTCGTGCGCCGGCACCGCCATCACCGCGCCCTCGCCGTAGCCCATCAGCACGTAGTTGGCGACCCAGACCTCGAGCGGTTCGTCGGTGAGCGGGTGGCGCACCTTGAGGCTGGTGGGCATGCCCTTCTTTTCCATCGTGGCGATGTCGGCCTCGGCGACACCGCCGCGCTTGCATTCGTCGATGAATTCGGCCAGCGCCGGGTTGTCGGCGGCGGCCTGGGTGGCGAGCGGGTGCTCGGCGGCCACCGCGACGTAGGTCGCGCCCATCAGCGTGTCGGCGCGGGTGGTGAACACCTTCAACGCGCCCTCGTGGCCGATGCTCGACACATCGAACGGGAAGGCGATCTCCACGCCCTCCGAGCGCCCGATCCAGTTCTTCTGCATCAGCTTGACCTGCTCGGGCCAGTTCGGCAGGTCGTCGAGGGATGACAGCAGCTCGTCGGCGTAGGCGGTGATCTTCATGTAGTACATGGGGATCTCGCGCTTCTCGACGAGCGCGCCCGAGCGCCAGCCGCGGCCGTCGATGACCTGCTCGTTGGCGAGCACGGTCTCGTCGACCGGGTCCCAGTTGACCGTGCCGAGGCGCTTGTAGATCAGGCCCTTCTCGAACAGGCGGGTGAACAGCCATTGTTCCCAGCGGTAGTACTCGGGGGTGCAGGTGGCCAGCTCGCGCGACCAGTCGATGGCGAAGCCGAGGCGCTTCAACTGCGCCTTCATGTAGTCGATGTTGGCGTAGGTCCACTTCGCCGGCGGCACGTTGTTCTGGATCGCGGCGTTCTCGGCCGGCATGCCGAAGGCGTCCCAGCCCATGGGCTGCAGCACGTTGAAGCCCTTCATGCGGTGGAAGCGCGCGAGCACGTCGCCGATGGTGTAGTTGCGCACGTGCCCCATGTGCAGCTTGCCCGAGGGGTAGGGGAACATCGACAGGCAGTAGTACTTCGGACGGCTGGCGTCCTCGGTCACGCGGAAGGCGTCGGTGGAATCCCAGTGCTGCTGGGCGGCGGTCTCGACGGCGGCGGGCTGGTATTTGTCCTGCATGGCGGGCGTGCGGGCTTCTTATGGCGTTGAAAACACGCCAGTATACCTTGAACGGCGGGCCTTGAACGGCGGCAAGCTGCGGCCCGCGGCAGACGTCGCTTACGACCGGCGCATGTGCGGCAGGGCAAAAAAATGGCACTCCACCGGTTGGCGGAGTGCCGAACTCCATTCAACCTAAAAATCTCAGTTGGTGATGTGCAGCTTGCTCGAACCGCTGGCAGGCTATGGGTTTGCTGTTGATCGAGGGAGTCACCCGATGGGTGAGTCGAAAT
>JAANMY010000412.1_pt1 | contig 60825 bp, 47 predicted proteins | sample 7279691 | NCBI WGS metagenome assembly JAANMY01 (sample SAMN14094543, study PRJNA606508) | bioreactor metagenome | isolation source: A lab-scale SPAN reactor treating ammonium-rich wastewater day 388 | place: Ireland: Galway | collected 2018-02-07 | reverse complement strand
GCCAAAAGCCAGGGCCGACCATCGCGTTTCTTGCTGAATATGATGCTTTGCCGGGCATTGGCCATGCATGCGGACACAATATTATCGGCACGACCAGTGTCGCAGCCGCGATTGCGCTCAGTAAAACATTGGAATTGACCGGCGGGCGCGTCGTCGTCCTCGGCACCCCCGCTGAAGAAGGCGGGCCGAATGGCAGCGCGAAAGGCAGCTTCGTCAAACACGGACTTCTTGAAAAAATCGATGCCGCATTGATGCTTCACCCTTCAGGCAATTCGGCTGTGACTGGCCCATCACTTGCTGTCGACCCGCTGAGTTTTCATTTCTACGGCAAGCCGGCCCATGCTGCCGGGTCTCCTGAAAAAGGCATCAATGCTCTCGATGCCGTGCTTCAATTGTTCAACGGCATCAACGCCCTTCGCCAACAATTGCCGGATGATGCACGGGTGCATGGCATCATCACGCACGGAGGCGACACGCCGAATATCATCCCGGAATCCGCCTCTGCCCGCTTCTACATCCGCGGCGATTCTTGGAAAAAGACAGCCGAGACGGCGAAAAAAGTGCGGGCCATCGCTGAAGGCGCTGCCCTTGCGACAGGCGCCCGTGTCGAAATCGAACGTTTCCAGAATGAAGTGAAAGATCTTGTCGTCACGCCTGAGCTTGATGAAATCCTCAAAGCCGAACTCGAAACACTAGGCGACAAAGTAGCCGACTCACGCATATCAGGACTCGGTTCGACCGATGCCGGCAATATCAGCTATGAAGTGCCGACTGCACACGGCTATATCAAAATCGGCCCTGAAAGCCTCATTGCCCATACCGAAGAATTCCGCGAAGCCGCCCGTTCAAAAGAAGGCGACGAAGCCTTGATCAAAGGCGCAAAAGCATTGGCGCAAACAGGTTACCGTCTGCTGACTGAACACGCTTTATTGGCGCAAGTCAAACAAGCCCATATCCGCTCACTTGCCGCCAAACAACAAGATTAAAAACCAGCGCCCCGGCGCTGGTTTTTCTACACCCAGGAGAACACAACATGTCCCACCAGCAAGACCCCGTCGTCATCGTCAGCGCCGTGCGCACCCCCATGGGGGCCTTCCAGGGCGGTTTTTCCGACCTGGCCGCGCACGACCTGGGCGGCGCTGCGATCAAGGCCGCCGTCGCGCGCGCCGGCATCGCCCCGGAAAAAGTCGAAGAAGTGCTGTTTGGCAACTGCCTGATGGCCGGCCAGGGCCAAGCCCCCGCCCGCCAAGCCGGTTTCAAAGGCGGCCTGCCGCAAAGCACCGGTGCTGTCACCCTGTCGAAAATGTGCGGTGCGGGCATGGAAGCGACCATCCTGGCGCACGACCAGATCGTGGCCGGCAGCCGCGAGGTCATGGTTGCGGGCGGCATGGAGAGCATGACCAACGCCCCCTATTTGCTGAAAAAAGGCCGGGGCGGCTACCGCATGGGCCACGACAAGGTGTTTGACCACATGATGCTCGACGGCCTGGAAGACGCTTACGAAGCGGGCCGCAGCATGGGCACCTTTGGCGAAGACTGCGCCGCCAAATACCAATTCACCCGCGAGCAACAGGATGCCTTTGCCATCGCCAGCGTGACGCGGGCCCAGCAAGCCATTGAATCGGGCGCGTTCAAGGCCGAAATCACCCCCGTGACCTTCCAGACGCGCAAGGGCGAAGTGACCATCGACCAAGACGAAGGCCCCTTGAAAATCCGCACCGACAAAATCCCCACCCTGCGCCCCGCCTTCAAAAAGGACGGCACCATCACCGCTGCCGCCAGCTCCAGCATCAACGACGGCGCTGCCGCCCTGGTGCTGATGCGCCAATCAACCGCGCAACAGCTGGGCTGCACGCCGCTGGCCAAAATCGTCGCCCACGCCACCCACGCGCAAGCGCCGGAATGGTTCACCACCGCCCCGGTGGGGGCCACCGAAAAGGCACTGAAAAAAGCCGGTTGGAAGGTCGAAGATGTTGATCTGTGGGAAATCAACGAAGCCTTTGCCGTGGTGCCCATGGCGCTGATGGCCGACCTGAAGGTGCCGCACGAAAAGGTAAACGTCAATGGCGGTGCCTGCGCCCTGGGCCACCCGATTGGGGCCAGCGGTGCCCGCATCATCGTCACCCTGCTGCACGCCTTGCAGGCCCGGGGCCTGAAAAAAGGCCTGGCCACGCTGTGCATCGGCGGCGGCGAGGCCACAGCCATGGCGGTCGAGTTAATCTAAAAAAATAGCTGTTTCCGCTTTTAAATAAACAGTTTTAATGTGTTTTCACTTTGAAATGCTTTGTTTTCAAGCGGAAACAGCTCACCAAAATATTTGCCTAGCGGGCAGCCCATTTACCTTCAGGAGAGCCAGATGCTACTGACCCCAGACCAACACATGGTGCGCGATGCCATGCGCGAGTTTGTGCAGTCCGAAATCACCCCCCACGCCGCCCGCTGGGACAAAGAGCACCACTTCCCCAAAGATGTCCACCAGGGCCTGGCCGCGCTGGGCGCTTACGGCATCTGCGTGCCCGAGGAATACGGTGGCGCGGGGCTGGACTACCTCAGCCTGGCGCTGGTGCTGGAAGAAATCGCCGCCGGTGACGGCGGCACCAGCACCGCCATCAGCGTGACCAATTGCCCGGTGAACGCCATCCTCATGCGCTACGGCAATGCGGCGCAAAAGCAGCAATGGCTCACGCCCCTGGCGCGCGGCGAGATGCTGGGCGCGTTTTGCCTGACCGAGCCGCATGTCGGCTCGGACGCTTCGGCCCTGCGCACCACGGCGGTGAAAGAGGGCAAGGAGTATGTGCTCAACGGGGTGAAGCAATTCATCACCAGCGGCAAGAACGGCCAGGTGGCCATCGTCATTGCCGTCACGGATAAAACCGCAGGCAAAAAAGGCATGAGCGCCTTCATCGTGCCCACCAGCAACCCCGGCTACCAGGTGGCGCGGCTGGAAGACAAGCTGGGCCAGCACAGCAGCGATACCGCGCAAATCAATTTGGACGACTGCCGCATCCCCGCCGAGAACCTGATCGGTGCCGAGGGCGAGGGCTACAAAATTGCCCTCTCGGCCCTGGAGGGTGGGCGCATCGGCATCGCCGCGCAAAGCGTGGGCATGGCCCGCGCGGCCTTTGAATGCGCCCTGCAGTACAGCAAAGAGCGCGAGAGCTTTGGCCAGCCCATCTTTAACCACCAGGCCGTGGGCTTTCGCCTGGCCGACTGCGCCACGCAGATTGAGGCGGCGCGCCAGCTGATTTGGCACGCAGCCAGCCTGCGCGATGCCGGCCTGCCCTGCTTGCAAGAAGCGGCCATGGCCAAACTCTTTGCCAGCGAGATGGCCGAGCGCGTGTGCAGCGCCGCCATCCAGACGCTGGGCGGCTACGGCGTGGTGAATGACTTCCCGGTGGAGCGCATCTACCGCGATGTGCGCGTGTGCCAAATCTACGAAGGCACCAGCGACGTGCAAAAAATCATCATCCAGCGCGGCCTGGCGTAGGCACGCGCCCCGCGCAGCCGCAGGCGCTGCGTCCCCAGCAAAACGCCCCGCAGGTTGCGGGGCGTTTTCAATGGCAGGTGCGCCAAGCGATGCTTAATTTTTAAATTCCGGCGTTTGCTTGCTCATGCCCGCCACCATGGCGGCCATCAGGTCGTCGCTTTGCAGCATGGCCGCGTTCCAGGTGGCCACATGGTTCAGGCCATCGGCCACGCTGTGGTCGCGGGCGTAGTTGAGCATTTCCTTGCTGCCCCGAATCGACAAGGGCGATTTGGCGGCAATCTGCCGGGCAATTTCCTGCACGCCTGCGTACAGCGCCGCGCGGCTGTCAAACACGCGATTGACCAGGCCGATCTGCTGCGCCTCGGCCGCGCCCAGGGTGCGCCCGGTGTAGGCCAGTTCGCGGGTAATGCCCTGGCCCACCAGCTTGGGCAAGCGCTGCAAGGTGCCCACATCGGCCACCATGCCAATGTCGATTTCCTTGATGCAAAAGCTGGCCTCGCTGCTGGCATAACGCATATCGGCGCACACCACCAGATCGACCCCGCCGCCAATGCAGGGGCCGTGGATGGCGGCCAGCACGGGCTTGCGGCAGCGCTCCAGGCTGGTCAGGGTGTCTTGCAAATCCAAAATCACGCGGCGCAGCTTTTCGCGCTGGCGGCCTTCGCAGTCGTCGGCAATCTGCGCGGGCATGGACATCATCATCTGCAAATCAATGCCGGAGCAAAACAGCTTGCCCTCGGCCTGCAGCACGGCCACGCGCACCTCGGGCGTGCGGTCCACCCACTCAAAGGCCTGGCGAATTTCCTGCCACATGGCGGCGTTCATGGCGTTGGCCTTGTCGGCGCGGTTCAGGGTGACGGTGGCAATGTGCTGGTCCAGCGTGACGCGCAGGGTGCTCAATTCCAGGGCCGCATCTGCGGCATTGTTTTTGGCATCATTTTGGCCATTAGCGCTTTTTGCATCTGCGTTAGCAGCTACGGTTTTAGATTGATTGCAGGGGTCCAGGCGCAGCGCCAGCTCCGTGCCCTGCTGGATGGCGCGTTTGGCATCGAGCTCGGCGGCCTTGTCGGCCCCGCCAATCAGGTGCACGGTCACGCCCTGGGCCTGCAGCGCGGCCTGCAGTTCGCGGTTGGGGTCTTGGCCAGCGCAGACGATGACGTTGTCCACCGCCAGCAGCCGGTCTTGGCCCTCCACCGTGATGTGCAGGCCCGCATCGTCAATCTTGCGGTACGTCACGCCGGCCAGCATCTGCACGCCCCGGTTTTTCAGCCCCGTGCGGTGAATCCAGCCCGTGGTTTTGCCCAGGCCCGCGCCCACCTTGCTGCTCTTGCGCTGCAGCAGGTAAATCTGGCGTGGCGCAGCGGGAATCTGCCCAGGCTGAACCCCGCCGCGCTTCGCGCCCGTGGTGTCCACACCCCATTCGGCAAAAAATTGGGCTGGGTTGAGGCTGGTGCTCTCACCCTCGTGCAACAGGTATTCGCTCACGTCAAAGCCAATGCCGCCTGCACCAATCACGGCCACGGTCTGGCCCACGGGCTTTTTGTCGCGCAGCACGTCCAGATAGCCCAGTACCTTGGGGTGGTCCATTCCCTCAATCTGCGGCAGGCGCGGGCGAATACCGGTGGCCAGCACCACGTGCTTGAAGCCCGCCTGCACCAAATCGTCTGCCGCCACGTGCTGCCCCAATTTGACGGTCACGCCGCTGTGCTTGAGGCGCTCGCCAAAGTAGCGCAGGGTTTCGTAAAACTCCTCCTTGCCCGGAATTTGCTTGGCAATGTTGAACTGGCCGCCAATCTCGTGACCAGCGTCCAACAGCGTCACCTCCAGCCCACGCTGGGCCGCTTCGGTGGCAAAGGCCAGACCCGCTGGGCCAGCGCCAACCACGGCAATGCGCTCTTTTTGCGCGGCCGCTGGCAGGGGCTGCGGCACCAGAATGGTTTCATGGCAAGCGCGGGGGTTCACCAGGCAGGAAGTGATCTTGCCCGCAAAGGTGTGGTCCAAGCAGGCCTGGTTGCAGCCAATGCAGGTGTTGATGTCCTGCGCGCGCCCGGCAGCCGCCTTGTTCACAAACTCCGGGTCGGCCAAGAAGGGCCGCGCCATGCTCACCATGTCGGCCTGGCCGCTGGCGAGGATGTTTTCTGCCACATCAGGGGTGTTGATGCGGTTGGTGGCCACCAGTGGAATGCCGACCTTGCCCTTGAGCTGCTCGGTCACCCAGGCAAAGGCGGCGCGCGGCACCTTGGTGGCAATGGTGGGAATGCGGGCCTCGTGCCAGCCAATGCCAGTGTTCAAAATCGTCACACCCGCCGCTTCCAGCGCCTGCGCCAGTTGCACCACTTCATCCTGCGTGGAGCCGCCTTCGACCAGGTCGAGCATCGACAGGCGGAAGATGATGATGAAGTGCTGGCCCACCCGCGCGCGCGTGCGGCGCACGATCTCCAACGCAAAGCGGATGCGGTTCTCGTAGCTGCCGCCGTACTCGTCGTCGCGCTGGTTGGTCTGTGCGGCGATGAATTCGTTGATCAGGTAGCCCTCGGAGCCCATGATTTCCACACCGTCATAGCCCGCGCTTTGCGCCAGGGCGGCGGCGTTGGCGTAGTCCTCCACCGTTTGTTGCACTTCTTGGGTGGTCAATGCCTTGGGGGCAAACGGGCTGATGGGGGCTTTGAGGGCGCTGGGTGCCACCAGCTGCGGGTGGTAGGCGTAGCGACCAAAGTGCAGGATTTGCATGCAAATCTTGCCGCCTGCGTCATGCACGGCCTGCGTTACCACCCGGTGCTTGTCGGCCTCGGCCTGCGAAGTCATGGCCGCGCCGCCGGGCATGGGCCGGCCCGCTTCGTTGGGGGCAATGCCGCCGGTCACGATCAGGCCCACGCCGCCCTTGGCCCGCTCGGCGTAAAACGCCGCCATGCGCTCAAAGCCATTGGGCGCTTCTTCCAGCCCCACGTGCATGGAGCCCATGAGTACGCGGTTTTTCAACGTGGTAAAGCCCAGGTTCAGCGGGGCCAGCAAGTGAGGGTAAGGGGATGCAGTGGATGCAATGGCAGCAGTAGCGGTCATGGAATGTCCTTGGCAAATCAAAATGCGCAGCAAATACCGGCAAAAATGCACGGCCGTTCTATTATTGTGGCATTTAAAGATATTGTTTTGGCGTTACCTAGGGGACACTCTTTAGAATGAAAAGGCTGTGCTCCTTTTTTATGCTGCCTACGCTTTAGCCTGTCATGGTCGAAAAATCCCCCTCTACTCTTGCCCGCGAAGCGCTTAGGCTGTTGTTTTCACGGGAGCAACCACCTACTCCTGAAAACTACCAAGCGGCTTACTACGAAGCCGCTGGGACGATTGATGCCATCGTGGTCCCGCCCGGCCTGGCCCACCAATTGGCGCGCTTGTGTGAGTTTGCACAGCCTGCCTTTGCACACAGCGATGCGCGCTTGCGCGAAATGTCCGAGCAGCTGGTGCATTTTTTGCGCCAACCCCAGCCCGACCTGAGCACCGCGCTCTTGCTGCTGCAAAACTTTAGCCACCGCCTGTCGTTTGCGGTGCCCGACCAGGTGCAGCTGCACGAGGGTTTGCTGCGCTTGCTGAGGCTGATCCTGCAAAACATGGCCGTGCTGTGTTTGGACGACCAGTGGCTGGAGGGGCAGTTGAGCGCGCTGCAAACAGCCACCAAGCCACCGCTGACGCTGCCACGCCTGCAAGAGATGGAGCAGCGCCTGCAAGAGGTGATCTTCAAGCAAACCGAGGCCAAAGAGCGCCTGGTGCAAGCGCAAAACCAAGTGCGTGATTTGCTCGCTACGTTTATTGACCGTTTGGCCGACATAGGTGACACCAACAGCAGCTACCACGACCATCTGGAGCAGTGCGCCGCCAAGCTCTCCAAAGTGTCGCAGCTGCACGAAATCACCCCGCTGCTCGAAGATGTCATCGGTGCCACCCGCGCCATGGCCGATCGCTGCGATCTGGCCCGCCATGAGCTGCACACCTTGCGCATGCAAAGCGAACAAGGGATGCAGGAAATCAACCGCCTGCGCGATGCCCTGGTGGAGACCTCGGCCCAGGCCCGCACCGATGTCCAAACCGGGGCACTCAACCGCCGGGGTATGGACGAGGCACTGGAGCAAGAAGTCCAAGCCGCGCAAAAGACCGGTGCCCCCTTGTGCGTTGCCTTGTTGGATTTGGATGACTTTAAAAACCTCAACGACCGCTTGGGCCACGATGCCGGCGACAAAGCCCTGGAGCATCTGGTCCATGTGGCCAAAAAAGTCATGCGCACCCAAGACCAGCTGGCCCGCTATGGCGGAGAAGAATTCGTTTTCCTCCTGCCCGGCACGACCGCCACCCAGGCCGTTGAAATCATGAAACGCCTACAGCGCACGCTCACTGCGCAGTACTTTTTGCAAGACAACGAACGGGTGCTGATCACCTTCAGCGCCGGCGTGGCGCAGCTGCAAGCCAACGAGGACTACCAACACGCATTAATCAGAGCTGACAAGGCTGTTTATATGGCGAAAAAAGCAGGAAAGAACCGCGTTTTCTTTGCTGAATAAGCGCAAACTGCTATTTATTTTGATAATTCTTTAGTCATCCCAGGTGGTCTCTGGCCGCAATTGCTGTGCCAGGGTGCGCGGCCAGGGCAAATTCAAGTCGGCCATGCGCTGCTTGATCAAAATCGGCGCCACTTGAAACACCTGGGCCAAGGCTTCTACCGAGGTCAAGGGCTGTACCTGCGCACGCAGCGCCGCCTCGGGCAGCAGCAGGCGCAGGGCAAAGTCATTGGCCTCGTTGTCGATGCGCTCCTGCACGTTGCAGTGGTAGCTGTCTGACACCTCAATCGCGCGCGTCTGACCTGGGCGCAAATGGTGCAAGGCAATGTGCCCCAGCGCATGGGCCACGCCGTAGCGCTGGCGCTCTAAAGGGTGCTGGCGATCAATCACAATGCGCGGCTTGCGCTTGGCGGCCAGCTCCACCAGGGCACACACCCGGCCCAACGGGGCAAAGGCCACCACCACCTCCATGCCCTTGGCGATGCGGGCCAAATTCACCGGAAGCTTGTGATCCCAGTGCGCATTCAGCACGCCTTCGGCCAGCAGGGTCATGGCTATGCAGCGGGCGCTGCCTGGGGGGCTGAAGCCTGCGCCCTAGGAAGGTAAAGCGGGCCGCTTTGACCGCAGCCGCCCAAAGCAGCCACGGCCATCACAAGCGCCAAAGTACGAAGCAAATAGGTAAAACGCATAGCCGTAGATGATTTAATTGTTGCGGAACAAATCCAGAATGTTTTTACGCTCTTCGGCATTGGGCGTAGGAATGGCATCCTCCCCTCCCTCCAGGGGGACATCACTCATGCCCAAACCGCGCACGCTCGACTCCACGTTCTCGGTATAAAACCATTCGCCATTGGCATTGGTGACACCCGGCGGCACGGTGTAGCTGGCCACAGGCTCATCCTTTAATGCGTACTGCATGTATTGAATCCAGATCGGCAGGCTCAAGCCCCCGCCAGTCTCGCGCGAGCCAAGGTTGCGCGGCGTGTCGTAACCAATCCAGGTGACGGCCACCAGATTGGGCTGAAAGCCAGCAAACCAGGCATCCATGGCATCGTTGGTGGTGCCGGTTTTGCCGTACAAATCGGGCCGCTTCAAGGTGGCTTGCGCGCGCGCGGCGGTGCCCGAGCGGGCCACCGTCTGCAACATACTGTCCATGATGAAGGCATTGCGCGGCTCAATCACCCGCTGCTGCTGGGCCAGGGGCTTGGGCTGGTACTCGGCCAAGGCCACACCACGCTGGTCGGTGATTTTGGTAATCAGCCACGGCGTAATGCGGTAGCCGGTATTGGCAAAAGTGGCAAAGCCCACCGCCATTTGCATCGGCGTGACCGAGCCCGCGCCCAAAGCCATGGTGAGGTATGCCGGGTGTTTGCTGGCCTCAAAACCAAAGCGCGTGATCCACTGCTGGGTAAAGGCCGGCGTGGCCGCCTCCAGAATGCGAATGGCGGGAATATTTCTTGACTTTGCCATGGCCACGCGCGCCGTCATGGGGCCTTCAAAGCGGCCATCGTAGTTTTTCGGTGTCCAAGGTTGCCCCCCCGTCACCCCCGCGCCATACACCAAAGGAGCGTCATTGACGATGGTGGAAGGAACAATGCCTTTCTCCAGCGCAGCAGAATAGATAAACGGCTTGAACGCCGAGCCGGGCTGGCGCCAAGCTTGGGTGACGTGGTTGAATTTGTTTTTCGCAAAGTCAAAGCCCCCCACCAAGGCCCGAATGGCCCCGGTATTGGGGTCCAAAGCAACAAAGGCCCCTTCCACTTCAGGCAACTGCGTGGCCGCCCAGGTAGTGCCCGTCTGGATGATGCGGATGATCGCACCCGGAACAATCTTGATCTGCGGCGGCGCTTTGGCGGCCAAACCCGACTCAACGGGTTTGAGTCCTTGGCCGGTGATTTCAATCTTGTCCCCATTGGCCCGCACCACGACCAGTTTTTTCGGTGAAGCTTCCAACACCACAGCGGCCAGCACATCGCCGTTGTCCGGGTGTTGGGCCAGGGCATCATCTACGACATCCTCCAACGCCTGCGCATCCGTTGGCAAGGCGACAAAGCGCTCCGGCCCCCGAAAGCGCTGGCGACGCTCATAGGCCATGATGCCTTCGCGCAGGGCCTTATAGGCCACGTTTTGCTCATCGAGCTTGAGCGTGGTGTACACATTCAGCCCTTTGGTGTAAGCCGCTTCCCCATACTGGTCAAAAATCAGCTGCCGGGCCATTTCTGCAACGTAGTCCGCATGGGCCGCATTCTCGCGCGGTCTATCGCGGCGCAACCGCAGGGGCTCGTTACGGGCTTCTTCGGCTTGTTCGGCGGTAATAAAGCCGTTTTCCTCCATCCGGTCAATGATGTGCAGCTGGCGCACACGGGCCCGCTTGAGGTTGCTGATCGGGTTGTACGCCGATGGCGCTTTGGGCAGACCGGCCAGCATGGCAGCCTCCGCAATGGTGATGTTCTTCAATGGCTTGCCAAAGTACACCTCACTGGCAGCGGCAAAACCGTAAGCCCGGTGACCCAAGAAAATCTGGTTCATATAAACCTCCAGAATTTTCTCTTTGGTCAGCAAATGCTCTAACTTGAACGTCAGCAGCACTTCGTAAATTTTGCGGGTGTACGTTTTCTCTGACGACAAGTACACATTGCGTGCCACCTGCATGGTGATGGTGGAAGCCCCCTGGCTTTTGACCTTGCCCAAATTGGCCAAGGCCGCCCGCAAAATACCCTTGTAGTCCACCCCGTTGTGCTCAAAAAAGCGCGTATCTTCAATCGCCAGCACCGCATCCACCATTACTTTGGGAATCTCGCGGATCGGTGTCAGCGTGCGCCGCTCTTCACCAAACTCCCCAATCAACACCCCTTCTGAGGAGTAGACCCGCAGCGGCAGCTTAGGCTGGTAATCAACCAAATCTGAAATATCCGGCAAATTCGGGTAAGCCTGCGACAAAGCAATCGCCACCACAAAGGCCCCGGCCACCATGCCAGCCACCGCCAGACCAAGCACCCAAAAAATAGCCCGAACGGGCCACGGCAAACGCTTTTTTTTCGGGGGTGTTTGTTTGGGATTGGGCGACGCTGCGCCATGAGAAGAAGGTGTCGAAGTGGGCATAAAGGGCTACCAGGCAAGAGGCGCATTATAGGAAGCCACCGCTAAACTACACGTGTCACAGAGTGCGACCAGATGTCACCAAAAACCCTTGAAACGTGCGGTTTTGGCAACACTCTTTTGAAATTGTGAACTGCGCGGGAAAGCGACATCACTTCTTGCTGCTAGCATCATTCGGCCCGGCTTACATTCCGCCACATACCGCAAACACCAGTAGATGCCAGTAAATAGGAGTTGTCTTGCTTTCCCTGAAGTCACTTTTCCAACGCCAGCCAGAGCCGCTCATTGGCCTGGACATTAGCGCCACGGCTGTGAAGTTGGTGGAGTTGGCGCGTCACGGCCAAGATGGCTGGACGCTGGAGCGCTGCACCATGGTTCCGCTGCCCCCCGGCTGTATTGTGGATGGCAGCATCACAAATATGGATGAAGTCAGCGCCACCATCCACCGTCTATTGGCCAAAAGTGGCACGCGCACGAAAAACGTTGCCCTGGCCCTGCCGGCATCTGCAGTCATCACCAAAAAAGTTATTCTGCCCGGGGCCCTTTCCGACCAGGAAATGGAGATTCAGGTTGAATCTGAGGCCAGTCAATACCTGCCCTTTGCATTGGAAGAAGTGCGCTTGGATTTTTGCGTCATTGGGCCGAATGCCAAAAACCCAGGCGATGTGGATGTTCTCTTGGCCGCAACCCGCAAAGAAAAAGCACACGAACGCCAAGAGGCCGCCGAAATCGCTGGTTTAAAGCCAACCGTCTTGGATATTGAATCCTACGCTGCACTCTTGGCCGTACAACGCGTGCTGGACCATCCCCAAGCCCCCGCCCATGTTGGCGAAGCCGACTTGGCCGTCCTGATCAACGTGGGCGATCGCGGGTACACCATGCAAGTTTTGCGCGGTGAGGAAATTTTGTTCGATCACGAGCAAGGCATGGGAGGCGCGCAGCTGACCCAAGCGATTGCCCGCTACTACAGCATCCCCCCCGAAGAAGCCGAACAAAAAAAGCGCAACGACAATCTGCCGGACGATTACGCCACCGCCGTATTGGCACCCTTTGTCAAAAACCTGGCCCTGGACATCGGCCGCTCGCTGCAATTTTTCTTTACCAGCACCCCCTACCACAGCGTGCAGCACATCTTGCTATTTGGTGGCTCCGCGATTTTGGAAGGGCTGGCCTCAGCCATTCAAAATGAAACCAAGGTTTCAACCCTGGTACTCGACCCCTTCCTCGGCATGGAGATGGGTTCGTCGATTAATAAATCAAAAATACGCAAAGCGGCCCCCGCCTACTTAACCGCATGCGGCTTAGCACTGCGGAGGTTCTACCAGTGATTCTCATCAATCTCTTACCGCACCGAGAAATCGCGAACAAACGCCGCAAAGAAGTTTTTCAAATGGCAATGTTCGGCGCCTTGCTTGCCGGTTTACTGGCAGCGGCGGTTGTATTTTCTATCTACCAAGCCTTGATTGATAGCCAACAAGAGCGCAACAGCTATTTAAAATCAGAAATATCTCAGCTAGACAATCAAATTAAAGACATTAAAGGTCTTGAAGAAGAAATCAACTCATTAAAAGCACGGCAAAAATCAGTAGAGGATTTACAGGCTGATCGTAATTTACCAGTCTATCTGTTGAGTGACATTACCCAGCTCCTGCCCGAGGGGGTTTACATCACTTCCATGAAGCAAACAGGACTGAATGTCGAAGTAAAAGGCTCGGCGCAATCCAATGAACGCGTCTCTGAAGTACTGCGCAACATCTCGAATGGGTCGCCATGGTTTACCAAGCCTATTCTGAAGGAAATTGTTTCTGGCACCGTCGAAGTTGCTCCAAAAGACTTGCGTAAAGTAGTCACTTTTACCATGTCTTTTACCTTGGTCCGCTCCACCGAGGTGAAGCAGCAAAACCAAGAGAGAAAGCCCTGATATGCGCAATAAAAGCAAAAACAATACGGCTTCTGATCTTTCTGAGAAATTTGAAGTCTTTAAAAATCAGTTTCGAAATCTGGACCCCAAAGACCCTTCTCTGTGGCCTCTGATCCCTAGAGTCTTTTTGTTTATCGCGATTGCCGTAGGCGTTTTGATTGGTGCTTGGTTTGCGTATCTCAACACCTTAGAAGAAGACCTGAAGGCAGAACAGCAAAAAGAAACCACACTGCAACAAGAGTTTTCCACCAAAATGCGCAAAGCTGCTGGATTGGAAGCCCTCAAAGCCCAGCGCGAATTAGTACAACAATACGTCACCCAGTTGGAAAAACAACTTCCTAACAAAGCGGAGATGGCAGCGCTGCTGTCAGATGTGAACCATGCTGGCATGGGGCGGGGCTTGCAATTTGACTTATTCCGTCCAGGCTCCGAATCCATTCGCGATTACTATGCAGAGTTGCCGATTACTTTGCGCATTTCTGGTCGTTTTCACGACATGGGTTCTTTTGTTTCGGATGTGGCACACCTTTCGCGCATTGTCACGATCAACGACATCGCCCTGACTTCAACCCCTAAAGGCACAAGCTTGGTCATGGACGCGCAGGCCCGCACCTATCGCTACCTGGATCCTGAAGAGATACAAGCACAGCAGGCTGAAGCCAGCAAAAAGAAAAAAGGAGGTAAAAAATGATGCGCAACCATCAACTCCTTCCATGGCTCGCCAGCGTGCTGGCCGTGCTGACCCTTTCTGGCTGTATGAGCGACACCACCGGCGATTTGCGTGAATGGGTACGCCAAGAGCGCAAAAATGCCAAGCCCAATATTCAACCCTTGAGCGAACCCAAGGCCTTCACCCCTCAGCCCTATACCACCGCGGACTTGATGGATCCCTTCAACGTTCTCAAGCTCACTTCGGCTTTGCGCCTGGATAGCGAAAAAAACACAGCCAATACCAACTTGCTGGAACAAGAGCTCAATCGTCGCAAACAAGAACTGGAAAGCTTCCCCCTGGATGCCATCTCGATGGTTGGAAGCATGCACCAAAATGGCAGCGAAACTGCTTTAGTACGGGTGAACAAGCAGGTTTATCAAGTCAAGGCTGGAGGATATATGGGGCAAAACTATGGCCGCATAGAAAAATTTCAGAAAGCGCCATTCGTTTACGTGAAATTGTTCAAGACCCAGCGGGAGATTGGGTAGAGAAAACCACCACCCTGGAACTGCAAGAGGAAACCAAATAATGCTGCTGCGTCAAAAAAAACCAATGAAAAATACCCTGGCCTATAGTGTTGGTATGGCTTTTCTACTCCCCGTTTTTGCCTGGGCAGGGAGCATTCAATCGGTCACTGGCTCGGTGCAAGGCGGTGGCGAAGTGGTGCGCATTGTGCTGGATGAGCCCCTCAGCCAAGCCCCCACCGGCTTTGCCGTGCAATCACCGGCACGCATTGCATTGGATTTTTTGAGTACGACCAATGGCCTGCCCCAATCCCTGGTCGAACTCAATCAAGGCAATCTCAATACCGCCAACGTGGTCGAGGCCTCGGGCCGCACCCGCGTGGTGCTGAATTTGAAATCGGCCACCAACTACCGCACCGAATTGGATGGCAATGCCGTTTTGGTTTACCTCGACCCGGTAAAAACCGCCTCGGCCGTGGCCCCCATCTCCACCCCCGTGCAAGTAACGCCAGCACCGGCCCCGGTGGCATCGCCCAAAAGCATTCGCGATGTAGATTTTCGCCGCACCAGCGACGGCGCAGGCCGTCTGGTGGTAGCCCTGGGTTCAGCCGGTGCCAGCGCCGATGTGCGCAACGAAGGCAAGGGGCTGGTGGTAGAACTCTCGCGCTCCAGTCTGCCTGACGCACTGATGCGTCGCCTGGATGTGGTGGATTTTGGCACCCCAGTACAGCTGATTTCCAGCTCCCAAAAAGGCGACAAGGTGCGCTTGAAAGTCGATCTGAAAGGCGAGTGGGAGCACAGCGCCTACCAAAGCGACGACCAATTTGTGCTGGAAGTGCGTGAAAAGAAAATCGACCCCACCAAGCTGACCCAGGGCCCAGGTTTCTCCGGCGAGCGCCTGTCGCTGAATTTCCAGAACATTGAAGTGCGTGCCCTGCTGCAGGTGATTGCCGACTTCACCAATTTCAATATCGTCACCTCTGACACCGTTGGAGGCGCTTTAACCCTGCGCCTCAAAGACGTGCCCTGGGACCAGGCCCTGAACATCATCATGGAGGCCAAGGGCCTGGGCATGAAGAAAAATGGCAATGTGCTGTGGATTGCACCTCGAGAAGAAATTGATGAACGCACGAAAAAGGATTTAGAGGCGGCCCGCTCCATTGAGCAGCTGGAAACCCTGCGCACTCAAGGTTTTCAAATCAATTATGCCAAAGCGGAAGAATTGGTGAAGAAATTCACTGAATCCCAAAATGCTGGAAGCACTGCTGGCACCAATACCAATAACACACGATTTTTATCAGAACGCGGCTCGGCGATTGCTGAAGAGCGTACCAACCAGTTATTTATTACCGACACGCCGACCAAGCTGGAAGAAATTACTGAACTACTGAAAAAACTCGACGTACCCGTTCGACAAGTGCTCATTGAAGCACGGATTGTCGAGGCCCGCGATACCTTTGGTCGTGCACTGGGGGTGAAATTTGGGGGAGGTTATAACCGCCCCGGACGCGGCAGTATTGGCCCCAGTTTCAACGGTGGTAACTCAGCGCAAAAACAATCGGGTCAATGGATCAAAAATGAAGACACCGGTGCATATGAATACAGGCCTGGATGGGCTAATAGCAACAATGTCAATAGCGGAAGCATTAATTCAAACCAAGGGAATAACAGCTTAGATAGAGGCTGGGAAACCAATCAATCCAGTACCATTTCTAACAATCCCTTCATTAACCTTCCCGCTGCCGCACTTTCCAGCGGTGCCGCTGCCGCAAGCATAGGATTGAGTGTATTCAACTCCAGCATGACACGGTTTTTGAGCTTGGAGTTGTCCGCCATGGAGTCAGAAGGGGTAGGCAAAATTGTTTCCAGTCCCCGGTTGATGACCGCCGACAAGTCAGAGGCAGAAATTAAACAAGGGACTCAAATTCCTTATAAATCTTCCTCAGGGGCCGGTGCCAGTGCTATTCCAAAAGTTGAATTCAAAGATGCCGTTCTTCGGTTAAAAGTGATTCCTCAAATCACCCCAGATGGCGACATTATTATGGATTTGGAGGTGCATAAGGATTCAGTGGGTGCCCGCACGGATGACGGCCCCGCGATTGATACCAAAAGCATTAGGACCCAGGTATTGGTTGAAAATGGTGGCACGGTGGTGATTGGTGGTATTTTTGAAATGGAAGAAATCAATCAAACAAATAAAGTTCCCGTGCTGGGAGATATCCCTGTGATGGGCAATCTATTTAAAAACAAAACCCGTGAAACCGAAAAACGGGAAATGTTGGTGTTCATTACCCCACGCATGGTCACCGATGCCATCGCCAATCGTTAATCAAAAATTTCGTTAATCCCTCAAGGCCGCAATTGCGGCCTTGCGGTTTTTTTATCAAGGCAAGCGTTATGGCAAAGCATTTGGCACTGGTAGGACTGCCCGGCTCAGGCAAATCAACCATTGGGCGGCAAGTGGCGCGCCAAGGCGGCTGGGTGTTTGTCGATGCCGACCACGCCATTGAAGAGCGCCTGGGCTGTAGCATCAAAGATTATTTTGCCGAGCACGGCGAGGCCGCTTTTCGGGAGGTCGAAGCACAGGTGCTGCGCACCTTGCTGCAAGCGCCCCAACCCACGGTGATTGCCACGGGCGGCGGCGCAGTGCTCAAACCAGAAAATCGGGTGGCCTTGCGTGAAGGCTGCACGGTGTTTTACCTGCACGCTGCACCAGAGGATATCGCCCGGCGGCTGCGTGGTGATACTGTGCGCCCGTTGCTGCAAGGCGTCGATGCTTTGCAGCGCCTGCAAGCCTTGCAAAAAGTGCGCGGCCCGCTGTACCGCGAAGTGGCGCATTACGTACTGGATACCCAGCGCAACAATCCCACCCAAGTCGCCCGCAAAATCTGCATGCAAGTGGATTTGGCCGGCCTGTCAGGTTTGGGAAGTATTTGACCGATACGCGTTTAAAAATCAGCGGTTAGTGCTATCTTTATATTGCGCCCCGGTTGCGTGTAAGCGTCAATGGTGGGGGAATTGGCCGCTTGCCCATACACATCAGCCCAGCGCCAGTATTTTTGGTTGGTGAGGTTGTTCAGCGCCAGATTCAGCCGCACGTTGCTGCGGGGCCGCCATTGCATGCCCACATCCAAGGTGGTGGCTGAGGGCGTGGCAAATTGGGTGGTTCCGGCCTTGTTGTTGCCAATCGAGACCAAATCAATGTCTTGATCGCGCTTTGCGGCGTAATGGCGGGCGTTGGCGTACACGCCCCAATGCTGCGTGTCGTAGCGCAGCCCCACCGACAGCTGGGCGGGTGAGACCGAGTTCAGTGGGCTGTTGCTGGTCACATCCTTGCCCCGGGTTTGGCCATACGAAAAAGAGCTGCGCAAGCGCCCGTCGGTGCTGCTACCCACTTGGCCCCAGTCGTAAATGCCTTTGACTTCAAAGCCGTAAATCTTGGCACGCGTGATGTTCACTGTCTGGAAGACTTGCTTTAACGGGGTGCGTTCAATCAGGCGGGCATCTTCAATCAAGTTGCTGTAGCGGTTGTAGAAGCCCACCACGTCCAGGTTCAAGCGCTCCATGCGGCCCCGCACGCCCAGCTCCATGCCCCGGCTGCGTTCCGGTTTTAAGTGGGGGTTGGCGATGATGTAGTTGTCCACCATGCCCACGCCGGGCAGCAGGGCTTGGGCGCGAAAGCGGTCATTGACCTGCCCCGCCTCGGGGGCACGGTAGCCGGTGGCGTACTGGCCAAACACGCTCCACTCGGGCGTGGCGCGGTAAAGCAGCCCCAGCTTGGGCAGCACGGCTGTGCCACTCATGTCCTTAGCGGGTTGGGGGGCCGGCGGAAAGTACAAATCCTGGTTTTGCACATCAATGCGGAAGTGGTCGATGCGCAGCCCGGGCGTAATCGTCCAATCGCCCAGCACGGTTTCGTTTTGCACAAACAGGCCCGCGCTGGTTTCATGGGTATCAGGGAAGCGTTTGAGCGGGAAAACTTCTGGGGCCAGGGGGGCCTGGCCGGTGTACAGGTTGCTGATGCTGTTGCGCACCCAATCCAGCCCATAGACAAAGCGGGATGACCAGCTTGGGTGGCGCAGCACCTTGTCCGCTTGCAGGCCCAGTTGCCATGTCTGCTCTTCGTAGCGGTTATCGCGCACGCGGTGTACGCCGCTGTTTAAAAAGCTCTGGCCAAGGCGGTGCGACTGCGCATGCTGTACCGAGACAATGGCCCGCACATGGTCGGCCCAGGCGGTGTGCAGGCCAAAGCGCCCATCCCACGCCAAACGATTGCGCTCAATGGTGCTGGTGGTGAACTCGTTCACCACATCGTTGGGTTTGCTGGGGGTGGCGATGCGGCTGGAGAGCAAATCAGCATCCAACTTTTTGCGCGAATGTTCCACGGTAAAGGTATGGCGTTGCAGGCCATTGGGTTTCCACACCAGCTTGCCCAGTACGGCCTGGTCTTTGGTATCCAAGGGATCGGCCTTTGTGCGGTTGCTGTTGGCTGCGCCATCGGTGCCCATGGTCTGCATTGCATGCCCCTGGCGGCCCGAGGCGGTGAGCATCCATTGCACCTGCTCGCCCGCCTGGGCGGCCACGGTGCCGGTCAGGCTGGTGCTGTGGTCTTCCTCGCTCCAGCCAGTGGCAATGCGCCCACCCATGGTTTTGCTGCTGCCGTCAGCGGCTTTTAGAAAGTCGCTGGGGTCGTGGGTGACAAAGTTCACCACCCCCGCCATGCCATCGCCGCCGTATTGGGCCGAGGCCGGGCCGCGCACCAGCTCGATGCGCTTGAAGGTTTCCAGCGTGAGGTATTCCCGATCGAACATGGCCGAGCGCGAGACGTAGCTGCGCGGCATGCGAATGCCATCAACCGTCATCAACACGCGGTTGCCGCCCAGGCCGCGAATCTGGATACCCATGTTGCCGTCCCGCGCGAAAGCGGCCGAGCCTGCGCCCACGGCCAGCCGCGCCGGGCTGCTGCGCACTTCGGTATTGGGCAGGTCTTGCAGCGCCTGGCGCAAATTGCGGCTTTGCTGATCGCGCAGGCCTTCTTCGCTGACGATGTCCGCCGACAGGGGCAGGTCGTCGTTGGCCTGTTCCATGCGCGCGCCGCTGACGACGACGGTGGGCAAGGTGGCATGGGCCGTCGGTGTGGCGACCTGGGCTTGGGCGAGCGATAAGACGTTACAGGCCAAAACCACACCAAGGCAGACGGGGCTAAGCCGTTGAACAAACAAAAGGTCAGAATGCAACAGGGTAAAAGCCATAGCAAGAACGGTTCAAGAAACAAAGAGTTTCGCGTTGATTATGGAGTACTTTCCCTCAATGCCAAGAAAAGATAGACACTGCATTCGTATTTGAGATAAATCAAATAAAAACCCTTCTGTGCTCTCCACAATAACCGAAAAACCCTGCTGCTTTGTCGCGGCCCACAGCGGGGTATCCCCTAGGACGGGAGGGAGTTTCGGGCGGCGGCATAACAAGGAGTTTCCTGCATGAAAACCCGCAAACTGACGAGTCTTATCGCTCTGGCCCTGTCCTCGATGGCACTGGCCGCGGTGGCCCAGCCAGCCAAACCTGGCACAGCCACCACCCAAACCACTGCGGCAGAAGCCCAGTACCAAGGCGCTGCATCGCCCTTGGCCGGTGCCGCTATGCACCAGTCGAGCAACCCCAAAGCCCCCCCCATGACCGAGGAGGAATTTGCCCGCGCCCGTCAAATTTATTTTGAGCGCTGCGCCGGTTGCCACGGTGTGCTGCGCAAAGGCGCGACCGGCAAGCCTTTGACCCCTGATCTGACCAACGACAAAGGCACCGAGTACCTCAAAACCTTTATCGCTTACGGTTCCCCCGCCGGGATGCCCAACTGGCTGACCTCGGGTGAGTTCGACGAAGCCACCGTCGATCTGATGGCCCGCTACATCCAGCACGATGCCCCGACACCGCCCGAGTTCTCCTTGGCCGACATGGAAGCAACCCGCAAGGAATACATCCCTGTGGACAAGCGCCCCACCAAAAAGATGAACAACTACAACATCGAGAACATTTTCTCGGTGACCTTGCGTGACGACGGCACGATTGCCCTGATCGACGGTGATACCAAGGAAATCATCAACATCATCAAAACTGGCTACGCCGTGCACATCTCGCGCCTGTCCGCTTCGGGCCGCTACCTGTACGTGATTGGCCGCGATGCCCGCTTGAACCTGATCGACCTGTGGATGGAAAAACCCGACAACGTCGCTGAGATCAAAGTCGGTCTGGAAGCCCGCTCGGTGGAAACCTCCAAGTTCAAAGGCTGGGAAGACAAGATTGCCATTGCCGGCACCTACTGGCCGCCCCAGTTCGTGCTGATGGATGGCGACACCCTGAAGCCCAAAAAAGTGGTCGGCACGCGCGGCATGGACATCAACAACGAGTACCACCCCGAACCCCGGGTGGCGGCCATCGTTTCCAGCCACAACAAGCCTGAATTCTTGGTCAACGCCAAAGAAACCGGCAAAGTGTGGATGGTCGATTACACCGACTTGACCAACCTGAAGACCAAGCAGATCGATACGGCCAAGTACCTGCACGACGGCGGTTTTGACGCTTCGGGCCGCTATTTCATGACCGCGGCCAACGCTTCGGACAAGATCGTGGTGATCGACACCAAGGAAAGCAAGCTCGAAGCCATCGTCGATGTCGGCAAAATCCCCCACCCCGGGCGCGGTGCCAACTTCAAGCACCCCAAATTTGGCCCAGTGTGGGCAACGTCCGACCTGGGTGACGAGGGCATTTCGCTGATCGGCACCGATCCGAAGAAAAACAAAGACCACGCCTGGAAAGTGGTTCAAACCCTCAAAGGCCAGGGTGGTGGTTCGCTGTTCATCAAAACCCACCCCAAGTCCACCAACCTGTGGGTCGATACCACGCTGAACCCCGATGCCAAGATCAGCCAAAGCATTGCCGTGTTTGATATCAACAACTTGGACAAAGGCTACCAAGTGATCGATATCGCCGCCTGCGCTGGCCTGAAGGACGACGGCGCCAAGCGCGTAGTGCAGCCGGAATACAACAAGGCCGGTGACGAAGTCTGGTTCTCGGTTTGGAGCGCCAAAGACAAAGAATCTGCTATCGTTGTTGTGGATGACAAAACCCGCGCTTGCAAGACTGTGATCAAAGACAAACGTCTGATCACCCCCACCGGCAAGTTCAACGTTTACAACACCCAACACGACGTTTACTAAGCGTCGCGTAAACGGTAGCTAACCGTAAACGTTCAGGATGGGGAGGGCAGGTTTTGTCTTACCCCGTCCTTTTCACTTTTTAACTTCAGGAGTTTTTCTATGAAAAAACTTGCTCTGCTTGCTGCTGTGGCTGCTGGTATTTTGGCTACAGCCCCCGCCATGGCCGACGAGGCTTTGGCCAAGGCCAAAAACTGCATGGCTTGCCACGCCATCGATAAAAAAATGGTTGGCCCCGCCTATAAAGACGTAGCGGCCAAATTTGGCGGTCAAAAAGACGCTGAAGCCACTTTGGTAAAAGCGATCATTGAAGGCAGCAAAGGCGTTTGGGGCCCAGTGCCGATGCCGCCAAACAAAGTGACCGAAGCTGAAGCCAAGCAACTGGTCACCTGGATTTTGTCGCTGAAGTAATCCTTCGCGACCTGATCACCCAAAGCCGCAACCTGTCAAAAGGTGGCGGCTTTTTCTTTGTTTGGGTTACTAGCTGCCCTGCGGCGGTGCCTGCAATCCCAAATGCCGCCATGCTGCTTGGGTGGCCATGCGCCCGCGTGGGGTGCGCTGCAAAAAGCCTTGCTGGATCAGGTACGGCTCAATCACATCCTCAATCGTGCCGGCATCTTCGCCAATGCTGGCGGCAATGTTGTCCACCCCCACCGGGCCGCCGTCAAAGCGGTGAATGACGGCTTCGAGCAGCTTGCGGTCCATCACGTCAAAACCTTCCGGATCAACGTCGAGCATCGCCAGCGCCTGCGCGGCGATGGTCTGCGTGATCGTGCCATCGGCCTTCACGTCAGCAAAGTCGCGCACGCGGCGCAGCAGCCGGTTGGCGATGCGGGGCGTACCGCGCGAGCGGCGGGCGATTTCCATCGCGCCTGCGGCATCTATCGGGGCGTGGAGCAAACCGGCGCTGCGGGTGACGATGCGCTCCAACTCCTGCGGCGTATAAAACTCCAGCCGCGCCACGATGCCGAAGCGGTCGCGCAGCGGGTTGGTCAGCATCCCGGCGCGGGTGGTGGCACCCACCAGGGTGAAGGGCTGCAAATCCAGCTTGATGGAGCGGGCCGCCGGCCCTTCGCCAATCATGATGTCGATCTGGTAGTCCTCCAGCGCGGGGTAGAGGATTTCTTCCACCACGGGCGAGAGGCGGTGAATCTCGTCAATAAACAGCACATCCCCCGCCTCCAGCCCGGTGAGCAGGGCGGCCAGGTCCTTGGGCTTTTCCAGCACCGGGCCGCTGGTTTGGCGCAGGTTTACCCCCAGTTCGGCGGCGATGATGTGCGACAGCGTCGTTTTGCCCAGGCCGGGCGGGCCAAACAGCAGCACATGGTCTAGGGCCTCGCTGCGCTTTTTGGCGGCACCGATAAAGATTTCCAGCTGCTCGCGCGCCTTGGCCTGGCCGACGTATTCATCCAGCAGCTTGGGGCGCAGGGCCCGCTCCTGCGCCTCCTCACTGCGCGAAGCACTGGTGGCGGCAATCAGGCGCGGGGCGGGTGCGGCGGTGGTGGCCGCTGCGGCGTTGCCCAGGCCGAAATCTTCGGTGTGGATGCTCATGGTTTTCTAAATCAATAGCTGCTAGCGCTTGCTGTGCAAGGGTTAAGTGGCGATTTGGCTGAAATTATTTAGCCAGGGCTTTGAGCGCCAGTTTGATGCCTTCGCTCACGCCCACGTCGGCGGGCAGGGCTTTGAGGGCGGCGCTGGCCTCTTTATCGTTATAGCCCAGGGCCAGCAGCGCTTGCAGGATGTCGGCGCGTTCGGCAGTACTGGCTTGCAGGGGCAGATTGGCCGTGAGGGCATCGCCGAGTTTGCCTTTGAGCTCCAGCAGCAGGCGCTCAGCGGTTTTTTTGCCGATACCGGGCACTTTCACCAAGCGGCCCACCTCCTGCAGACTGACGGCCTGGGCCAAATCATCCGCGCTCAGGCCCGAGAGGATGGACAGGGCGGTGCGCGGCCCCACGCCGCTGACCTTGATCAGCTGGCGAAAGGTGTGGCGCTCTTGCAGGGTGGCAAAGCCATAGAGCAGCTGTGCATCTTCGCGCACGATGAAGTGGGTGAGCAGGCTGACGGGTTGGCCCAGCGCGGGCAGGTGGTAGAAGGTGCTCATGGGCACCTGCACCTCGTAGCCCACGCCGTGGCAGTCGATGATGACCTCGGGGGGATGTTTGTCGGTCAGGGTGCCGGTTAATTTGCCTATCATGGCGGATTCGTCCTTCTTTGTTTTCTGGAGCGTGCGGGGCAAGCCTTGCACGTTTTTACTGTCTTGGAATTATCCGCGTGATCTTGCGCCACACCTTTACCCCGCACAACAACACCCGTCTGGCGCACCTGTGCGGCCCATCCGACCAGCACCTGCGCACCATCGAAAACGGCTTGCAGGTGAAAATCGCCCACCGCCACGAGCAGTTCAAAATTGATGGCGTGAAGGCCAAGGCGCACCAAGCGCTGGACGTGTTGCAGGCCCTGTACGAAATGGCCGATGACCCGATCATCGAGGATGCCGTGCAACTGCTGCTGGCCGGCGACAAGGACATGCTGCAGGCCGACCCCGATGCCCCCAGCCTGCACACCCGCCGTGGCAGCCTGCGCGCGCGCACGCCCAACCAGGCCATTTACCTGGACAACATTGCCCAGCACGACATCACCTTAGGCATTGGCCCAGCGGGCACGGGCAAGACGTATCTGGCCGTGGCCTGCGCGGTTGATGCGCTGGAGAAAAGCGCCGTGCAGCGCATCGTGCTGACGCGCCCGGCGGTGGAGGCGGGCGAGCGCCTGGGCTTTTTGCCCGGCGATTTGACGCAAAAAGTCGATCCCTACCTGCGCCCGCTGTACGACGCGCTGTACGACCTGATGGGCTACGAGAAGGTGCAAAAAGCGTTTGAGCGCAATGTGCTGGAAATTGCGCCGCTGGCCTTCATGCGCGGACGCACGCTGAACAATGCGTTTGTGATTCTGGACGAGGCGCAAAACACCACACCCGAGCAGATGAAGATGTTTCTCACGCGCATCGGCTTTGGCGCCAAGGCGGTGATTACCGGCGATGTCAGCCAGATCGACCTGCCCAAAGGCACGGCCAGCGGCCTGATTGATGCCGAGCGCGTGCTCAGGCGCGTGCGCGGCATTGCCATCTCGCACTTTGGCAGCCAGGACGTGGTGCGCCACCCCTTGGTAGCGCGGATCATTGATGCTTACGATGCCCAGGTGCGCGCCTAATTTGATAGCTGCAGCCGCTTTATATAAATGATTTATAGATTAAAAACATAAAATTTTTATATAAATAAAGCGCAAAATGCTATTGTTTTTTTAAATAATTTATGGTGCTTTGCAGCCGCGTTGCTCACTGCAGGCCGCTCCAGCGCGGTGGGCCGGGTCATTGTCATACGCCGAGGAATTGATCTATGAGTTGTCCTGATGAAGCGCTGGGTGCCTTCCCCATCACCGACGCAAACCCTGTCGGTACCGACCCGCGCGAGAGCGCCGCTTTTGCGCTGGCACAGGCAGAGATCGACAAACTGACCAATATCCACACCCCGTCCAGCGTGGAGTGGGAAAAACTAGCCCAAGCATGCGCCACCGTATTGCGCGATGAGGGCAAAGATTTCAACGCCGCCGTTTGGCTGCTGTGTGCCTGGACCCAAACGCGTGGCCTGCTGGGGCTGGCCACGGGCATCCATGTGGTACGCGAGTTGCTCGAGCATTTCTGGCCCAGCATGACCCCACCCCCATCGCGCCTGCGTGCCCGGCGCAATCGGGCCGCATGGATGCTGGAGTGGCTGGAGGCCAAGCTGGAAGACAGCTTCACCCCTTTGACACAGGAGCAGCTGCACAGCGTGCTCGAAGATTGGGATGCCATTGATGCCTTTTGGCGCGCGCACGATGATGATGGCCCGGCATTCTTTCGCTTGCGCCGCCGCCTTGCGCAATTGCCCGTCCAAGCCAGCGTCGAGCCGGCCCCTGAGCCGATCGCCCCGCCCCCCCCCACCATGGCCACCAGTGCGCCGCCAGTGGACACGCCTGCGCCGAATGCGCCGGGTGCACCGCCCGCCCCCACCTCCGCATTGGCCACTGGCGCTCCCCTCCCGAAGCTGCCGCAGCTTGGCCCAGCACCCGCCATCGGGGCCTTGGACAGTGACGAAGCCATTGAAAACGCCGTCACCGGCACGCTGGCTACGCTTTCTCCGCTGGTTGAGTTCTGCCTGGAATCGCGTACCAGCTTGCCGCTGCTCTTTCGCCTCACCCGCCAAATGGCCTGGCTGACCTTGGAGCAGCCACCGCCCGCACAAGGCCATTCCATGACCACGCGCCTGCCCCCGCCGCCCGAGAGCGAAGTCGAGACGCTGGCGCGTCTGCAAAGCGTGGGCGAGCCGCTGGACATCGTGCGTTTTTGCGAGCGGCGCTTAGTGGCCTACCCGTTTTGGCTGGACCTAAACCGCGTGAGCCATGCGGCTTTAGGGCGGCTGGGGGAGTCGGTCGGCAACGCGGCAGCCAGCTTGGCCGGGGAAGTGCGCCAGCTGCTGGCTCGGCTGCCCGTGCTGGTGGAGCTCAGTTTTGCCAATGGCCAGCCGTTTGCCGATGGCGCAACACGCAGCTGGCTGCAGGGCTTGAACCCCGTTGCCAGCAGCACCACCACCACCGCCGCTGACACCATTCAGACGGTGATTGACCAAGCCCAGCAAAGCGCTGCAAATGGGCAGCTCAAAGAAGCCCTCACCCACCTGCAAGCAAGCCTGCCCACAGCAGGCAATGGCCGTGATCGCTTTCGGCTGCGCAAGGCGCAGTACGAGCTTTTAGACCGCTTTGCCCCCTCCCCACAGTTGCAAGTTGCGCTGGCCGGGCTGTTGCGCCAAGCCCAGGAGCAACGGCTTGCACACTGGGAGCCTGCGCTGGTGCAACCGCTCTTGGAATCCGCCCTGGGCTACCCAAGCAGCGATGCCACCACAGCGTGGGCCGAGCAATTGGCCGCGTTGGATTTGTCGGCCTACTGGTATCTATGTAGCTCAAAACCTAGCTAAAGCCACAAAGAGCCACTACATTAAAGATCCCTCGAAATTAGAAAAATTTTGGGGTCATGAATGGCTACTGGGCCTAGTAACTAGGAGTAAAAAAATGGCTAGTGATGGTTCTGTCGCGCCCAAAGAGCGCGTCAATATTGTTTACACATCAGACACCGGGGGCGCACAAGAGCAAGTTGAACTGCCGCTCAAACAATTGGTTCTAGGCGATTTCACTTTGCGTGAAGACGATACCCCGCTTGAAGATATCAAGCCTATCCGCGTCGATAAAGATAATTTCTCGGACGTACTCAAAGGCCAAAACTTGAGCCTGCAATTGAACGTTGCCAACCGCCTGAGCGAAAACGCGGCCGAAGATGAGCAACTGCCCATCACGATGCGCTTCCAATCGCTGCGTGATTTTGAGCCGGATGCCATTGTCAATCAGGTTCCTGAACTACAAAAATTAATAGCACTGCGTGATGCCCTTAAAGCGCTGAAAGGCCCAATGGGCAATCTTCCAGAATTTCGCAAGCAATTGCAGTCATTGATGAATGACGAAGGCGCTCGGGAGCGTCTGCTTGCTGAGCTGGGTGTCAAAGACAAGGAGTAAGCCCATGAGTGAAGAAAAAAGCCACGTTGCCGATAGCGCCACGCAAACCCTCGAAAACGTCTCTCTGCTGGACCAACTCATTGATGCCACGCGCGTTAAACCAGGGGATGAAGCCTATTCAATCACGCGCCAGGGCTTGGAAGCCTTTGTTGCCGAACTGCTGGAACCAGCACGCCAGACAGAAAAAGTGGGCGCAGGGGTGATTGACGACATGATCGCCAACTTGGATGCCAAGCTGTGCCGCCAAGTCGATGAAATCATGCACAACGAGCGCTTCCAGAAGCTGGAGTCAGCGTGGCGATCGCTGAAATTTTTGGTGGACCGCACCGATTTTCGGGAGAACAACAAACTTGAAATTCTCAGCGTCTCCAAGGAAAAGCTGCTGGAAGACTTTGAAGATGCCCCCGAAATCACCCGTTCAGGCTTATACAAAGCGGTCTATACCGCCGAATTTGGCCAATTTGGCGGCCAACCTTTTGGCACCATCATTGGCAACTACGAATTCAATCCTGGCAGCCAAGATATCAAGCTGTTGCAATCGATTGCGGCCGTCTCGGCCATGGCCCATGCCCCATTTATCGCTGCCGCTGGCCCCCAATTTTTCGGGGTCGATAGCTTTGCTGATCTGCCCAATCTAAAAGATTTGCAGGCCGTTTTTGAAGGCCCCCAGTTCACAAAGTGGAATGGCTTTCGCGAAACCGAGGATGCACGGTTTGTCGGGCTGACGCTGCCACATTTTCTGCTGCGCACCCCGTATGGAGAAGATACCGTGCCGGCCAAAACCTTCCGGTACAACGAAGGCGTAAGTGGTGGCAATCAAAACTTCCTTTGGGGTAACGCCGCGTTTGCCTTTGCCAGCCGCTTGTCCGATAGCTTTGCCCAGTACCGTTGGTGTGCCAACGTCATTGGTCCGCAAGGCGGGGGTACGGTGGATGATTTGCCCATCTACAACTACGAGGCAATGGGCGAAATCCAAACCAAAATCCCGACCGAAGTTCTGATTTCAGAACGCCGTGAGTTTGAGCTGGCTGAGCAAGGCTTTATTGCCTTGACCATGCGCAAAAACACAGACAACGCCGCTTTTTTCTCTGCCAATTCCTGCCAGAAACCCAAGTTCTTTGGCAATGACAAGGAAGGCAAGGACGCAGAGCTCAATTACAAGCTCGGCACCCAACTGCCTTATATCTTTGTGGTTAGCCGCTTGGCACATTACATCAAAGTCATCCAGCGTGAAAATATTGGCACGTGGAAAGAGCGCGGCGATTTAGAGAGTGAACTGAACACGTGGATTCGCCAATATGTGGCGGATATGGACAACCCTGCCGCAGGTGTACGCAGTCGCCGACCGCTGCGCCAAGCAGAGATTACCGTCAGCGATGTCGATGGCGATCCGGGCTGGTACCGTGTGGGACTGAAGGTACGCCCCCACTTTAAGTACATGGGCGCTTCGTTCACGCTGTCTTTGGTGGGCAAGCTGGACAAGAGCTAATCACACTGCTTGCGTAATTTCACCAAGTTGATTTATTAAAAAATAAATAAAATCTTTTTGATTTTATTTGTGCAAGTGATTGCCTAATAATGATTTTTATTAGGCAATCATAAAACAGCGTAACACACTGCGATGAAATTTTATTCTTCATTGTGTTATTGATTTATCATTTTAATTCGGAGTACACACTATGCCAATGCCATGCTACCTGATGCTGGAAGGCCAAAACCAAGGCAAAATTGAAGGTTCCACCAAAATTCAAGGCCACGACGGCAAAATCTTGGTTCAAGCGGTTGAACATCTGGTTGATATTCCAAAAAATCCCCAAACAGGCTTGCCTGCGGGAAAACGTGTCCACCAAGGCATAACCTTAACCAAAGAGGTGGACAAATCCTCGCCCAAGCTGTTTCAAGCACTGACTTCCGGCGAGCAAATGAAATCTGTTGTGCTGGAGTTTTACCGCATTTCCCCCAAAGGCACTGAAGAAAAATACTACACCATCACCTTGAGCAATGCTGTAATTGTTTCAGCCCGGACCTGGGTGCCGAATACCCTTGACCCAAATTTCAAACAAATGGGTCACATGGAAGATATTGGTATTACATACGAAAAAATCGTTTGGACTTGGGTGCCAGATGGTATTGAAGCCGAAGATTCTTGGCTGGCTCCAAAAGCTTAATTCTTTTCATCAGAACACCACTTGGACACTGTGGCTAAGTGGTGTTTTTTATGGTATTTATTTTATTTAACCGCATTATAAAAAATTAATATCAAATAATAAATGCAGGCTGTTTTTTAAAGAAAGTGGTGAGCTTTGAAAGAAAGGCGATTACTAGAGCGCGTCATGCTGCTTCAGGCCGATAACAGTCGCACACACGTAACCCAAGCTGAGGCACTGACACAGTCAATCGTCGCTCATTTACAGCGCATTCTTAATACACGGCAGGGTAGTGTACCCATTGATACTGAATTTGGCGTTCCAGATTTCACTAATTTAGCGGGCTCATTTGCAGTCGGACAAACAACACAAATCATTGAAAACATGACCCGCATGATTGCCCGGTATGAGCCACGTTTAAAGTCACCACGCATCCAGGTTGTAGAAGGTGCCCAAGAGGTTTTATCGCTTAGTTTTTCCTTGGAAGGACTGGTAGCGATTGATAACCGAGATATTCCAATTCATTTAGCAACACGGGTATCTTCAGATGGTCATGTTTCGCTCGCCATGCAGTAATCATGCTCAATAGTCATTATCAAAATGAGCTGGCGCAACTGCGCCGTTTGGCCAATGAATTCGCACAAACCAATCCTGCACTGGCACCACTGCTAGGGATTGATTCTGCCAGTGACCCGGATGTTGAGCGCTTGCTCGAAGGGGTGGCGTTTCTGACAGGAATGGTGCGGCAGCGACTTGATGATGAATTTCCAGAATTTATTCAAGAGCTCGCCCAACTGCTCTACCCCCATTATTTGCAGCCGCTGCCGTGCATGACCTTGCTGCAATTTCAACCACGTGCAGCGTTGCAAGCCCCAGTGCACATAGAGGCCGGCTGCGAAGTCTTCTCCGTGCCCGTGGATGGCCAACGGGTACGCTTTCGCAGTACCGCACCCGTGGATCTGGAGCCACTGCAGCTACTGTCCTCGCAATGGGAAGGGGGCAGTGGCCAAGAGCGCAGTATTGTGTTGAATTTTTCTTTGACTGTCGCCAATCCCAACGATTGGAAATCTGACAGCCTGCGCTTTTACCTTGGGGGGGGGTTAGCCGATGCATCCAAACTCATGCGCCTACTGCAGCTTAATTTGCGAGAAATTCGCATTGCTGCACCTGGTCAGCCGGTAACACTCTTGCCTGCCAAGTACTTGCGCAGTGTCGGTTTTGATACCAATAACCAGCTCTTGCCTTTTCCTAATAATGCACACCCCGCCTATCGTTGTTTGCAGGAATATTTTGCGCTACCAGAGAAATTTCTTTTTGTTGAATTATCTGGTTTTCAACAGTGGCATGCCCGCGAAGCAGGAGGACAGTTTAGCGTCCGGCTGATGTTTGAAAACTTACCTGATTGGACCATGGAGTTATCAAACAATAGCTTTATGCTAGGGGTGACACCGGCTATTAATTTATTTAATCAGCAAGCCCATCCATTGCGGATTGACCACAAACAAACAGATTACCGCATTCAGCCTGCTGACCACGGTCAGCGCATGAGCATTCGCATTCATTCGATATTAAATGTCAGCGCCTATGTAGCGGGTGATGGCGAGAGGCCATTAAAACAATTCAACACATTTTCTCAGCATGATACCTATAACCTGAGAATTCGCGCATCAAGTATTGATATGCACGGGTACGATCACTATATCAGCCTACCCTATAGTGAAGGGAAAATACCCAGCGAGATGACTTTATCGATTGATTTGCTATGCACCAATGGCAAACTTCCGGAGAGTTTGCGTCTGGGTGACTTGAACCAGCCATCGGATAATACGCCACCTAGGGTAGAATTTAAAAATATCCGTGGTATTACCCCATGCCAACCGCCTAAATTTGATGACAAACTGCTGTGGCGGATGCTTTCGCAGCTCAATGCCAACCATTTTCGATTGGCTGATTGCAATTATTTGCGAAACCTGCTTTCCTTATACCTACCCACCATCGGTGAAGGGGCGCAGGACGCGAATCAACGGCGCATTGATGCTATCGAAAAGGTGACGGTTACGCCAGAGCGGAGATTTATTCGTGGACTTCCCGTCGAGGGGAACGTTGTGCGCGTGGATTGTCGGGGGGATCATTTTCTGAGTCCTGGCAATTTTTATATGTTTGGCTGTGTACTTGATGAGTTTTTTGCTGGCTGTACGGCAATCAATAGTTTCACGGCTTTCATACTTTTTGACACTGTTAATCATGAGACTTTGAAATGGCCAGCGAAGATTGGGCAACAACGTCTGCTGTAATGGATCCGTTGCGCACTGATAGCAGAGAGTATGCATTTTTTCAGGCCTTGCGCTTGCTGCGCTTGCGTTTTCCCAACGAGAAAGCGTTTACTGACAATGTCCGCATTCGGCCACATTTAGGCTTGGGTTTTCCCCAGCGGGATATCAATCATATTGAACGTGATACCAGTGGCCGCTATCGGATTGAAGCCAACTTTTTTGGCTTATACGGTGTCACCTCGCCACTGCCCACGTTTTACACCGAAGATCTAATCGAGGAGCAATTACAGGGTTATTCAGCGGGCCGTGATTTTCTCGATATTTTGCATGCTGCGCTCTATCCACTGTTATTTCGGGCCTGGGAAAAGCACCGCATCTGGCTTGATATTACCGAGCGACGAGAAACAAAAAGTTTGCGCCATCTCCAAGCCCTTATTGGAATGGCCGACACCCATGCCAAGGAGCGCGACAGTAGCAAGGAGTTGTTGCGTTACGCTGGGCTGTTTAATCAATATCCGCGTTCGGCCCAAGGCTTACAACAGCTGGTGGGTGCCGCACTCCATGGCGACCCGGTCGAAGTGGTGCCTTGCGTGGAAACGCGCTTGGATATTGACCATTCGGCGCGAACTTACCTGGGGGTTCAGTGTGGTGTGCTGGGGGAAGACAGCCTGCTAGGACGCGAAGTCATGGACCGCAGTGGTGCGGTTGATATTTGTATTGGGCCATTGTGCGCAGAGCGTTTTCAGGCCCTCATTCCTGGACACAAGTTGTATGCCAAGCTTGAGCGACTGGTCACGCTGTATTTGCAAACACCACTGCGCTGCCGTTTGGTGGTGCGGTTGGCACGGGACCAGCGACAGTGCGCAGCCTTGGGGCAAGGCTGGCAGCGTTTAGGGATGGATACTTGGCTGGGTGAAGCTGGCGGCCAGCACACAAGTACCGATCCGGTTGAGGTGGTATTCATGCTGGCGATGGCATCTGAGCATTCAAGCAACGCATTAAACACGTCGTCAAGCTTTTCATTTTGAAGTGAGTAGTCCAATAATGTCCAAGGAGATTTTCCCCGATGATTCAAGTAGAACTCAAGCCGCTGTTTGCGCGGCTTAATGCTTTTAGTACCAAAGCCCTGGAAAATGCTGCCGGACTGACGCTGGCACGCACACATTATGAGATTTCTCTGGAGCATTTTTTGCGCCAGTTATTGGATGATCCCCATGCGGATGTAGCACGTATTTTGGTGCGTTTTGAGATTGATCCGATTCGATTGGGCGCGATGCTTGACGAAACTCTGGCGCAATTAAAAAACGGAAACCCTGGACGGCCCGTATTTTCCAGCCTTTTAACCGAGTGGGTTCAGGATGCGTGGCTCATGGCTTCGCTGGTCGTAGGCGCAAGCCGTATTCGGGGGGGCGCATTGTTGCTGGCCTTGGTATCGCGCTTGGGGTATTACACGGCGGGCACCCGGTATGGGGACATACTCAAGCCTATTTCCAAGGATGCATTAACCGCAGAGTTTGCCGAATTGCTCGCAGACTCTAGCGAAGGGCCTTCAGACAGTTTACAAGCCTCGGCCAAGCCATCGGGGTCAAGCCTTGGCAGCTCGGGGACTGCTGCGGAAGACAATATTGCTCGATTCTGTGAAGACCTGACGGCCAAGGCGGCAGCTGGCCGCATTGACCCGGTTTTTGGTCGTGATAACGAAATTCGGCAGATGATCGATATTCTCGCCCGCCGTCGAAAAAACAACCCCATTGCGGTTGGGGAGCCGGGGGTGGGTAAATCTGCCGTCGTTGAAGGCCTGGCTTTGCTGATGAGTCAGAATGAAGTGCCCGATTTCTTACAAAACACCCGCCTGTTGAGTTTGGATTTAGGGGCCCTAGAGGCCGGTGCCAGCGTGAAAGGCGAGTTTGAGAATCGCTTGCGCGGGGTAATTGAAGAGATTAAGGCCTCCACTGCGCCGGTTATCCTCTTTATTGATGAGGCCCACATGCTGATTGGTGCGGGCGGCGCTGCAGGTGGTTCAGATGCCGCCAACCTGCTCAAGCCCGCCTTGGCGCGGGGCGAGCTGCGCACCATTGCCGCCACAACCTGGTCAGAATACAAAAAATATTTTGAGAAAGACCCTGCCTTGGCACGGCGTTTTCAGTTGGTCAAACTCGATGAGCCGAGTGTGCCAACCGCCGTGTTGATTTTGCGTGGTTTAAAAGAGCATTACGAAAAAGTTCACGGGGTCAGTGTGCGCGACGATGCCATCGTGAGCGCCGCCGAGCTGTCGGCCCGCTACATCACCGGACGCTTGCTGCCGGACAAGGCCGTTGATTTGCTCGACACCGCCAGTGCCCGGGTGCGCATTGGGCTAGGAATTAAGCCCGCAGAGTTGGAGCAGATGGAGCGCCAGCTGTCCGCCCTGGGGCGAGAGCAAAGCGCCTTATTGCGCGACCGTGATAACGGCTTCCCAGTGGATAGCGAGCGCTTGGTGGCCATTACGCAAGCCTTAGATGCCATCGAAGCGGATCGTGCCGCGCTAGAAGCCCGGTGGACGCAAGAGCGCCAAGCGGCCATGCGCGTGCTCGATGCCCGTCGGCAACTGGCGCTGACAGAGCAAGACGTGCCGCCAGCCGCGCCAGGAGATGCGCAACCCACTGCGCCGCTGGCACCGCTCAGTGAGCGCCAAGCCGCCTTGGAGCAAGCCCGTCAAGCCTTGGCGGAGCTGCAAGGAGAGCAGCCACTGTTGTTCACCGAGGTCAATCCCGATGCCATTGCCAAGGTGGTTTCCGATTGGACGGGCGTTCCACTGGGCAAGGTGCTGCGCGATGCCGCTGGCGGTGTGCTGGCCTTGGCAGACAACATCAAGGCCCGCATTCGGGGCCAAGATGCCGCCGTGGAGCAAATCGCCGAAGTCCTGAAAGCAGCGCAATCGGGGCTGCGTGATCCACAGCAGCCGCTGGGGGTGTTTTTGCTGGTCGGGCCGTCCGGCGTGGGCAAGACGGAAACCGCCTTGGCGGTGGCCGAGCACCTGTTTGGTGGCGAGCAGGCCATGATTTCGGTGAACATGAGCGAATACCAGGAAAAGCACACCGTCAGCAGGCTGGTGGGTGCGCCCGCCGGGTACGTTGGCTTTGGCGAAGGCGGGATGCTGACCGAGGCGGTGCGCAAGCGCCCGTACTCGGTGGTGCTGCTTGATGAAGTGGAGAAAGCCCATTTGGATGTGGTGAATATCTTCTACCAAGTGTTTGACAAGGGCAGCTTGTCCGACGGCGAAGGGCGGCAGATCGACTTCAGCAACACCGTGGTGCTACTGACGAGCAACCTGGCCACCGAAGAAATTCAAAATCTGTGCGCCTCGGGTCGCCCTGATGGCGATGTCTTGTTGGAAAAAATCCGGCCCATCTTGTCACGCCACTTCAAGCCAGCGTTGCTTGCACGCATGACCATCGTGCCGTTCTTTACCCTGGGCAATGAACAATTGGCGGGGATTGTGCGCCTCAAGCTTGAACGCCTGAGCGAGCGTTTGTGGGCCTCGTCCAAGGTCTGCTTGCACTTTGCACCCGAAGTGGCCACGACCATTGCCGCCCGCTGCACCGAGGTGGAAAGCGGGGCACGCAATATTGATTTCATCTTGCGCAAAAGCCTCACCCCCCGCCTCTCCGATCTCTTGCTCGCCGCAGTGGCCGACCAGCGCCCACTGAGCGCGCTGCACGTTGCCGTAGATGCCCAGGGGGAGTGGATCATTCGCGCCGAGGAGGCTGCGGCAGAACCCCCTGTCCAGCGCACCGCTGTTTGATGGCCAGGCGGCCTCGCCCCGGTAGCGCCCACTGCCTGTGAAAGGGGGACGCACTCCCCCCCTTTTTTTTATTCCATAAGGATGGCCCCATGTCTCTTTCTGATTCACCGCTGTGTACGTTTTCTAGCCTTGCCCCCTCCTTGCTGCTGGAAAAATTCTGGGTGCAGCAATGGCAGGGCGAAGATAAGCTATCAAAACCATATCGCTTTACGCTTCAATTAGCAACAAAAAATAGCCTTTTAAATGATGAATCTTTATTAGGCGAGCGTGGAGTGCTCACTTTTTTTGAAGAACTCGCAGCGCCCCATACCTACCACGGTGTGGTGACCGAAGTGGCCTACCTTGATTCAGATGCGATTTACCACTATTACCAAGTCATTCTCGAGCCACGGGTGACCAAGCTGCGGCACTTTTATTTTTCTGAAATCTGGCTGGATAAAAGCCTGCCCGAACTGATTCGTGACGTTCTGCTGCTGGCTGATTTCAAGGTCGAAGGGCCGGGTCTGAGTGGTGCGCCAGTGGATGCCTACGACTTTGATATCCGCATCCCCCCGAAAGATATTGCACTGACCCAAGCGCCATTTACCTGCCAGTTTGAGGAGTCAAGCTTTGCCTTTCTCTCGCGCTTGCTGGAATACTTTGGCATCTATTATTTTTTTGAGCAAGGTGCGCAAGGCGAGGCTTTGGTGTTCTGTGGCGATCAGCAGTACCAACCCCAAACCCCCAGCGTTTTGACCTATCGCCGACAGGATTCGGAGCTGGAAGTTGGGCAAGGGCTGGCGGTGGTGCGCAGCTTTGAGCGCAAACTCGTCCAGCAAGTGGCCCAGATCCATTTGCAAGATTTCTCCGCCAGCAAGGCCGATGTGCAACTGCACTGCAGCGCCTCTGTCGCGACCGCAAGTTTGGCCGCCGATGCCCCGCTTGAACAGCACCAGCAACTGGCCCAGTCCGCCGAATTTATCGGGGTGCGCGGGGTGTATGGCGAGCACTTTGGCAGCACCGAAGCGGGCCAATGGCTGGCCACGCGGCGGGCGCAGGCCATTGGTTGCCGGCACCGTGAGTTTCATGGGGCAGGCCGGGCGGGCCATGTGCGGGCCGGTTACCCGGTGCTGCTGGCGGGCCACCCCCGGTTGCTGCTGAACAGCACCTACCACGTGATTGAGGTGAGCCACCAAGGCTACCAACCCTTGCCTGGCTTAGGCCAGGGCGGCGAAATGGCGGCCAATGTGGCAACGCGCTTTGTGGCCCTGCCTGTGGATGTGCAATTTCGCCCTGCTTGCACGACCCCCAAACCCTGGGTGCAAGGCCTGCTCAGTGCCATTGTCGAAGGCGATGAGCACAGCGACATGCCCTTACTCAATGAACATGGCTGCTACAAAGTGAGCTTCCCATTTATTCGCGGCTCCAAAAATGCCACGCGCGGTTCGGCCTGGGTGCGCATGGCAACCCCCTCCAGCGGCAGTGGGCACGGCATGAATTTCCCGCTGCTGAAAGGGGCGGAAGTCTTGGTGTCCTTCCTTGGCGGCGATCCAGATCGCCCCGTGATCGTGGGCAGCGTGCCCAACTCTGCCAACCCAAATCGGGTCAATGAGCGCAATGTGACCCAAAGTGGCTTAAGCACCCCTGGCGGGCATGTGCTGGCCATGGAAGACCGCCCCGCAGGCAAGATGATGCTGATGAGCACCCCCACGGGCAGTGCTTTCAGCCTGGGCCAAGGTGCGGTCAAGGGTGCCCATTTGCGCACCAATGACCATATGCAGTTTGCGTCCACCTCGTACCAGCACGAGGTTCCCGGGGTTTACAAAATAACCGTGACAGGGGGCGTGCCCCCCGCCCCGATTGCCCCCGCCAGCCCCGAGGGGGGACTGAGAAACAATTTCAATGACACCCCACAATCCGACAGCGAGCGCATTGAAGCCATAGAAAAAGAGCTGAAAGAGCGCAAAGAAAACGAAGCGCAAGAAAAAGCCCAACAAAAAAAAGCAGCCGAAGAAAAGGCAGAAGAAGACAAAAAGAAGGCGCAGGAGAAGCAGGAAAATGAAAAGCTTATTACAAAAGCCGATCCACTAGAAAACCAATGGTCATCTGGCAAGGCTGAAATAGATTTTCGCGTCATTATGAAAACCAGCCTTGCAAATACCGAACTAAGTGCAACAGCAGGTTTATTTAAAGGCGGAGTTAATCTCCAGGTTTTCACTTTCAATGCTGCTCTTGCTGGCCCCAAAGCAGAATATAGTCTGAATGCATTGAACCGAAAATTTGATCTTGGAAAAAAATATATATTTAAGTTAAAAAATGAAAGCGCACTTATAAAATTAGAGAAAAATAATTTGCACAGTTTGAAATCAACCATGCGCCGCGATCAATCCGAGGTGTACCTGCATGAAAGCAATGGCACCCACACGATTGCTGTTGGGCAGTCGTCTATTACGCTAACCCCGATGGGGATTTTGCTCAAAACACCCAATGTTTTCATTGATAGCGACTTGCACGTTAGTGGTGATGTGATTTTTGAAGGACGGCTTCAAGTGGCAGGAAATACATTTTTAAAAGATTCTGTCAATGTTGGTTCATTGCTTATGGCCAATAGTGCAAGTGCCCAGTCCCTGAACGCCCCTGGTTTATCGGCAGGAAATCTGGTGCTGCCCAATCCCAAGCTGCAAGCAGATCAGACTGAATTAACAGTAATAGCAGGGGAGATGGCATTAAAACACGCAGCACAAAGAACCGCCTCATCGGCCAGCAAGGCTGCACTCAGCGCGGAAATTGATACTGCTATCGTTGCAGAAGAAATTCGACAAAAAGCGGCTGATGCAAAGTTCTTCGTACCGCTTTAATATCACCGTAAGAATAAATATATTTTATTTATTCTAAAAACCATCCCCATACCACTCAGGAAGTGCAATGCAGCTTAAATGCGACGGTGCCAGTTTTATTCTGCAAGCGAATACCCGCAGCGGTGGCCGTTATGGCGTGGTACTCACCATCGGGTTGCTGGTGGATGCACAGGGCCAGATCATGCCGGCGAACCAGGCTTGGGCGTGGATCACCGAACGTTTGGGCAAACAGCCCTTGGATTGCGGCTTAAAGAAAAGCCGGGGCAGCTTTGCCGTGCATGGGACGGCCTATGCCCTGACCGAGGCGCAGCGCCAGGGCATGGCGGTGCGGGCGCGCGTGGGAGGGGTGGAAAAATCGCTGCACGTGTTCCCGCCCCGGTATTGGCACCATGGGGTGCTGGGCTGGTCAGCCGTCCAGGATGGGGCCATCCACAGCGTGCCACTGGTACTGGCCAACGCCTATGGCGGCAGCCAATGGCCAGACAACCCCCAAGGAATGGGCCACGTCAGCGAAGCCGCCGCAGCACACGGGGTGCGCCTTGCGCCCTTGGAGCTCGCCCAGCCGGGCGCGGCCGTCTTGACCCCAGAGCAACGCGCCGCGACCGCCAGCTTTTTACCGCTACCGCCCCAGCACACACAACGGCGGCAGTTTTTGGGCGCGCTGGATGCCGCTTGGGTAGCCCAGCAGGCCCCCTACTTGCCTGCGGGTACCGATCTGCGCTGGTTGGACGAAGTGGCCCAAGACCAATGCCACAGCACCTACTGGCGCGGCAACGAGCCCTGGGAGGTGGTGGGGATGCACCCCAGCCAACCCCAGGTCAGCGGGCATTTGCCGGGTTTGCGCCCCCGGTTGTTTGTGCAGTATGCCGACCCTGCTGTGGCGGCCAGCGAGGCACCGCTGGATCTGGACACCGTCTGGCTGTTTCCCGCCGATGAACAGGTGGTGTTGCTCTACCGCACGCACTTGGCAGTGCAAGACATGGATGGCGCAGATATCGACACCGTGGCCCTGGGGATTGAGCGGGCCGATGAACCTCGCTTAGCGCAACAAGCTTGGCTAGAGCGGCTGCTGCCCAGCGCGGCCCAGCCTGCGCTTGAGCCCCCAGCGCCCGCCGCGCTGGCTGGGCTGGCCGCAGCAGCGCCCGGTGCTGCTGGCGCGGCCGCGCCACCGGATGCAGCGGAGTTGGCCGCCAGTTTGCAAGCGGCCAGTGACCCCTTGTATGACGAGGTGGCGCAGGCCTACGCCGATGGTCTGGCGCAGTCCAAGCGCTTGGCAGACCGCATGGGGCTGCCCTTTGACCCCGAGGCGCATCCCTTTCCACCCAACACCAATTACGCGGCGCTTCTGGCGGCCCCAGCGCTGCCCAGCCAGCCACTGGATGCGGCGGCCATGCGGGCAGACATTGAAGCCGAAATCGCCCAAGCCATGGACGCGGCACAGCAGCAAGCACGCGACATCCTGGAGCGCATGGGGCTGGAGCCCGAAGCAATGCTGCAGCAAGCGCAGCAAGACATGCGCGCGGCACAGCCCGTGGACCTGCCAGCCACCCTGGCCCGCCTGGATTTACCAGAGCCGCAGCAAACGCAGATGCTGGAACAATTGTCTGCGGCTGCCGCGCAGGAACGCGCTGTAGAGGCTGAAATTGATTCAAAAATAGGAGCTCTTTCCGCTGCAATAGCAGCAAATAATACAAAATACCTTGATAAAATCATTGATATTCAAGCGCTTCCAGCTATTGATAAACCTATCACCCGTGAAATTCTGGAGGCACGCTATGCCGCCGGCGAAGGGCTGCAGGATTTACAGCTGCAGGGTTTGGATCTATCGGGGATTGACCTTCGCCAGGCGGATCTGCAAGGCAGTGTGTTTGAAAATTGCCAGCTCCAAGGGGCCTGCTTAGCGCACAGTCATTTGGCCCGCTGCCAGTTTATCGACTGCGATTTGGGCCATGCCCAGCTTGCCAAGGCCAATCTTTCCCAGGCCCTGCTGCAGCGTGTGGTCTTGCACCAGGCCGTATTGACGGAGGCCGATCTAACCGGAATGCGCGCGCAGGACTGTGACCTGACCGAAATCGACGCGGTATCGGCCAACGGACAAGAGACGCAATGGCAGCAATGCCAGCTGAACCACGCTGCTTTGGAGGGCAGTCAGTTCGGCCGGGCCCGGTTCAACGCCTGCGATTTGCGTGCGGCCCGCTGGGCCCAGGCAGACCTGCAGCGGGCGCAGCTGCAGGCTTGTCAGCTTGGCGCAGCAGATTTGCGTGGTGCCAATCTCAGGGAAGCGGATTTTTCCAATGTGGCCGGGCAGGGCATGAACCTCAGCGGTGCCAACCTGAGCCACTGGCGCGCAAGCGCGCATTGCACCCTGGAGGCGGCGCTGCTGGCGCACGCCGATCTGAGCCAGGCCTGCTTGCAGCATTGCGACCTGAGCGGGGCTGATCTGCGCGGTGCAACTCTGAATGCGGCGCTGCTGCAGCATTGCAACCTCAGTGCCACCCACGGCGCGCAACTGGTGGCTCAAAATGCTTATTTCATTGACTGCAATTTGAGCAACGCCCAATGGCCAGAGGCGAACTTGCTGGGCAGCCGGCTGCGCAAGGTGTGCCTGGAGCAGGTCGATCTGCGCAGCAGCAACCTGCACGGCTTGCGCAGCGAAGGCGCGAACAGCAAAGAAATTTATCTGAACCACGCTTTAATGACGCGATGCAACCTTCGTGAGGATTTGGCCAGTGGCTAATGCTATGGATTTATCAGCGCTTGAGCAGCAGATTGCCGCAGGTTTTCCTTTGCGCGACCTGTGTTTAACGGAGGGCAACTACCGCGGGGCCAACCTCAGCGGTGCGCGCTTTGAGCGGGTGCATGCCCGTGGTGCCTGCTTTGCCGGGGCCAATCTTGACCATACCCACTGGAAAGATTGCCAGCTTGAGGGCGCTGATTTTTCACACAGCACCGGGCAAGCGTTCACCATGGAGGCGTGCTTTTTGTCAGGTGTGCGCTTGTGCGCGGCTGCCTGGAAGAAGGCGTATTGGCAGCACTGCCAGGGCGCAGGGCTGGATTTGACCGGGGCCACACTGCAAAAATGGCATCTTCATGATTGCCACTTGCCTGGCCTGCTGCTGGCCGACGCGGATCTGCGCAAAACCTTGTGGAGCGCTTGCGTTTTAGAGGGGCTGCAAGGGCCGTGCGCACAACTCAGTGAGGTGCGCATGACCGACTGCCGCCTGGCGCAATCGTCTTTTGCGGCGGCACGCTTGGTTCAGTGCGCCTTTGATGGCTCGGATTTAAACGGGGCAGATTTTGAACGCGTCCACGCCGCCTCGATCTCGTTGTACCAATGCGTGGGTACGCAGCTGCGTTTTGCGGATGCGGTCTTGGAAGAAGCCATTTTTAGCCAGGCCCGGTTTGAGCAAGCGAACTTTAGCCGTGCCATGCTCAATATGGCCGTGTTGGCGCAAGCACACATGCCCGATGCCAACTTTGCACAGGCGCAGTTGCGTTACGCCGATTGCACCGCTTTCAGCGCCCCGCGTGCCTCATTCGTCGGTGCCGATGTCACCGGCCTGAATGCCCACGCGGCCGATTTCTCCCACGCCAATTGGGCGCAGGCCAATCTGCAAGATATTCAACCCCCCGATACCGAACGCTTGGCCGCCGAGCAATGGCCAAACCCACCTCGCCAAGGAGTTGCACCATGAGCCAACCCAGACACCAACACCCATATCAACACCCGCGCCCGGATGCTGGCGAATCGACCATGCAGTTAAGCAGTGGGCGCGTCATTGCCTTAGAGGGCGAGCGCTTTGGCGTCGTCGGCAGCACGGGGCAGCGCTATTGGCTGGCGGCCGCGTTCAGCTGCTTGGTGCGGCCCGTGGTGGGGGACAAGGTGTTGATCAGCCTGGAAGGGGCGGACGGCTACATCCTGAGTGTGCTGGAGCGCACCATCGCCCAGCCCACCCGCCTGCGCCTGGATGGCGATCTGCAGATCAGCGTGCCCGCAGGCAGCTTGAGCATCGAGGCCCGGGACGGGGTGCATCTGGATGCCGGCCATGCGTTGTTGGTCCAGGCAGACCAAGCAAACGTAGTGCTGCAAAGCGCACAACTGAGCGCCACGGTGGTGCAAGCCAGTGGACAACGCATGCAGTCCCACTGGCTGCAGCGGCATGACAGTGCGGGGGTACACAGCCAAAAAGCAGCACGCCACCAGGCCGAGTATGGCGATAGCCGTCGGCAGATTCAGGGCCATGAAGAGGTTCTGGCCGGCTCCCTGCGCCAGCGGGTCAAGGACGACTGGAGCGTGCAGGCCCAAAGCCTCGACCTGGATGCGCAGCAGTGCGTCTGCATTGATGGCGATCAGATCAAACTAGGCTGAGGCGCACGATGTACATGCTCAATAACGGGGGCGCCATGGCCATGGCGACAGTGCCCGATGTCTGCAAAACGCCCGCCCCGCCAGCGGGCCCCATTCCCATCCCCTACCCCAATATGGCCGACACCAAAATGGCCGACCCCGGCGGTTTGGTGCCCAAAGTCTTGTTGGACATGAAGCCCGCCATGAATATGTCCAGCAAGGTGCTCATGACCAGTGGCGATGAAGCGGGCGCTGCCGGTGGCGTAGTCTCTGGCAAGATGAAAGGAGAGATGGCCTTCATCAACGGCAGTATGAAGGTCATGGTCGGCGGCAAACCCGCAGTGCGGGTCACTTGCCAGACTTTGCACAATGCCAATAACACCATGGGGACAGTGACCGCACCAAGCCAAGTGAAGGTCATGGTGCTTGGATAAGTGTGTAGTACAGTGGCACCCGCCGATTTAGGGGGCTGTCCGTCAATACGATTGGGTACAAGAATGAACAAGGGATTGATTGCACTGCTGGCGGCATGCACGCTGCTGTTTGGCTGCGCCAGCCAGCGCGTGACACCAGAACAACAGGCGCTCAATGAGTTGAAGTGGGACTATGCCGAGAACGCCATTGTTCTCAATTTCAGCGCCAGCAAGGATTTGAACCAGTACGCAGGCCAGTCGCACAACCTGTTGGTCGTCATCACCCAATTTGATCAAGCCAATGCGATTGCGCCTTACATCGCTGGCCCGCAGCAGCTCAGTAATTTGCTGTTAATGGAGAGTGCGCCGGCCGGACTGATCAGCCTGACACGGGTGTTTTTGCAGCCTGGGGAGACCAAAACCCTGCGCCTGGCACGTTTAGAAGGCACCAAAATGGTGGGCGTGGCCGCCGGTTATGCGCACCTGGACCCTGCCCGCAGCTTCAAGCTTTACCAAATTGGTGTGGATATGACTTCCAGCGGCCTCTTGAAAAAGACCTGGAAGGCTGCGCCCCGCCCCATTGCAATCGACCTGTTGATGGCTGCCGACACGGTGCTGCGAAGCCAGCAAAGCCGCCTCGACCCTGTCCCTGTGGTTCAGCCCAAAGAGGGCGAAGTGCCCCTGCCAGGCACGAATTTGACGCTCGATCATGCCCAGTGACCAGACCCTGCCGCGTCCTTGGCTTGCTTGGCTTTGACGGCGCCCTTCGTACCGAGAACACTATTTATGAACCTTGACCAACCTTTGTACTGGCACCAGGGCTTGTTTTTGCAGCCCCAGCATTTTCAACACAACGATGCCCGCATCGAGCAGCGCATCACCCGGACAACAGAACTGGTGCATCCGCACCCCTGGGGATTGATTTCGCTGCAAGTCAATGAGGCCGCACTGGTGGCCAAGCACTGCCTGATTGACCAACTGTCGGTGCGCTTTGCCCAGGGAACGCTGGCCGAATATCCGGGCAATGCCGTGCTGGAGTCCCGCACCCTTGATTTGAGTGAATTTAGCAACGGCCGCACCTTGTATGTGGGGCTGCGGCGCAGCCTGCCGGGGGAGGCCAATGCCCAGGTCTTCGAAAAGCTGGCCGATGCCTCCCGCACAGAAGCACGTTTTGCGGTCTTGGCCGATGCAGAGGTGGTGGCCGACCGGATGGGCAATTCGCCCGAAGCCCGGCTGCGGCCCATGTCGTATGTGCTGCGCTTGTTCTGGGAGGATGAGCTGGAGCATTTAAGTGCCTATGAGCTGCTGCCGATTGCGCGTTTGGAACTCGATGGCGACCGTGCCCGGTACGCAGCGCGTTACACCCCGCCCTGCGTCAATCTGGCTGCTTCACCCGTGCTCATGCAGACCCTGCGCGAGGTGCGGGATGAGCTGGCCGGGCGGGCCCGCCAGCTTGAGGTTTACAAACAACCGGCAGAATCTCGGCGCGGTGATGTGGATGGCACACACATCAATCGACTGATGGCATTGGCGGTACTCAACCGCTATGGCCCGCTCTTGACCCATTACCTGGAAACGCCCCAGCTTTCACCCTGGCATCTGTATGGCAGCTTGCGCCAGTTGGTCGGGGAGTTGAGCCTATTTTCCGATCGTTGTGACATGCTGGGCCAAACCCCCGATGGGCGGGCGCTGGTGCCTGCCTATAAGCACGAAGAGGCTGGGGCCGCCATCATTGCGTTGGTGTCACTGATTGCGCAGCAGCTCAACGAAATCACCATTGGCTCTGAGTTGCTGGTGCGCCTGCAAATGCAAGATGGTTTGTACCAAGCGCAGCTGCCAGAGGACTTCTTTGGCCCACGCCATCGTTACTTTTTAATGGCACGCAGCGAAGCAGATTCGGGCTTATTGGCTGAAACCTTGCCCTTAGACGGCAAACTTGGTGCGGTCAGTGCTATGGAAAGTTTGATTAATCGGGCACTGCCTGGGGTGGAACTGATTTATCTGCAGGTGCCAGCACAAGGACTGCCGCGCGTGGCAGGGGCCTTGTATTTCCGTTTGGAGAGCCTGAGCGACGAATGGGAAGCCTTGCAAAAAGAGCGCCAGGCCGCCTTCTTCCTGCCCCAAGCGGTGGATGACTTGGTTCTTGACTTAGTGGTCGTGCGCTCATGAAAACCTTGCGCCTTGCCAACTGTTTTACGCCTATTTTTTCTGCTGCCAAAGCCGGCTTTGCCGACCCAGGGCAGCGCTATGAAAGCCTGGCACCGGCCCTAATCGACCTGCTGGAGGCAGCGGCCAACCAGGCCCGCGAATTGAAGTTTGCCGAAGCCCAGGTGCGTGAGGCGCAATTTGCCGTCGTCGCCTGGGTGGATGAGGCGGCCATGTCCCACCCCTGGGAAGGGGCCGCGCAATGGCGCAGGGCACCGCTGCAGCGGCACTTTTTTTCCACCACCCGTGCGGGCGTGGAGTTTTTCCAGCGGCTGGAGGCGCTGCCCGAGGCGGCCACCGATGCGCGCGAGGTGTACGCTTTGGCGCTCTTGAGTGGTTTTCAAGGCCGTTACGCCACCCGCCCTGGTGGGGAGCTGGCACAAGTGCGGCGACTCCTGCTGGAACGCGTCATGCGAGACCATGCCATGGAGCCATTGGACGCGCACAGCCCGCTGTTTGAGCAACCCTTGGGGGCCTTGCCGCAGAAGGCGCGCACGGTGCGCCGCCAACTGCCGGCCATTGCGCTGGTGTTAATCGTCGGCATTCCGGCGCTGGTCTTGGCCGGGCTGTACCTCACTTTTGATCTCTCGCTCGCACAAGAAGTCCGTCAGTTACTGGAGGCGCGCTGATGCTAAAAAAAATCGGGCTCTTCTTGCTTTGGGCGCTGCTGCTGGTCGGCGGTGTGCTCGCCCTTTGGGCCTTGGCACTCTTTCAGGATTGGCCGTGGTGGTATGTCCCCCCAATGTTTATTGGGGTGGTGCTGGCTGTGCTCTTGGTGCGCTGGGGAGTACGGCGCTGGTACGCCTGGCGCTTGCGCTCCAAGATGCAAGCGCAGATGCCTCGCCAGCGTGGTGATCAAGCCACCGAGGTCGATCAAGATTGGAACGCTGGCCTTGGGGTGCTGCGCGCATCGCGCCTGAGCCGCATGGGCTCGCCGCTGTACGTGCTGCCCTGGTTCTTGATGCTGGGGCAAAGTGGCAGTGGCCAAAGCAGCCTGATTCCTTTAAGTGGTCTGCCTCCCGCGTTGCGGCCAGGTCACCGCGATCAAGAGGCCCGCCCAGCAGCCAACACGCTCGATTGGTGGTTCTTAGAGAACGGTATTTTTCTTGAACCCGCCGGGCGCTTGGCCATGCACAGCGATGCCAGTCCAGAATGGCGCCGCTTGCTGTATTGGTTGCTGCGCTCACGCCGGCGCGAACCCCTCAATGGGGTGATGCTGGTCATTGATGTCCACAGCCTGCTCACCGAGAGCGAGGAGCACTTGGCCGAGCAAGGTCAAAATCTGCGCTATCGACTCAACGACTTGGTCCAAGTCTTTGGTGCCCGCTTACCGGTGTATTTCATTATCACGGGGGCGCAAGCCATCCCTGGCTTGCTGCAGTGGGGGCAGGCATTAACCCCTGCACAGCGCCAGCAGCCCTTGGGCTTGTTAAGCCAGCAGCGCAGCCAAGGGGCGACAGCCTTCCTGGATGAAGTCTTCACGGGCTTGGCGCAGCGCCTGGCTGATCTGCGCATCAGCCTGGGGGTGCGCGGCTTACCCGACGCGCAAGCGTTCAGCCTGCCCGAGCAGATCACCACCTTGCGCCCGAGGCTGGAAAAATTACTCATCCCAGCCTTCGATGCCAGTCTGTACAGCGAGCCGGCACTGCTTTCGGGTTTGTTTTTCACCGCGAGCGCAGAAAATGCCGAAGGGGGGCAAGAAGGTTGGTTTAGCCATGCACTGCTGGCCACGCTCTTGCCGGGTCAGCGCTACGCTTACCAACCCATTGACAGCTGGCACCGCTGGCGGCGACTGATGGTGCATGCCGCCGTGGTCGCCTGGCTGATGGCCGCCGCCGCCGCAGGGACGCTCTTGGTGTATGCCCAGCGCCATACCAGCGAAACACTGGCCGCAGCAGCCAAAGAGCCGCCCAAGATGGCAACCTTCAAAGCAGGCTTGGAAACCGACCTGGATGCCATGCGCCGCTTTCGCCAAGCACTGCTCAATATGATGGAACAACAGCAGCGCGGCTGGCACAAGCTGTTGCCTTTTTCCGGGCATATTGAGGCGCTGCAAGCACAGTACCGCGCTGATTATGTTTTGCTGTTTAACAGTGAGATTCGTGCGCCCCTATTCGATGGCACCCTGTCGCAGAATCTTCGCGATGCTGCCAACCAAGGGGATCCCGATGTCATTGCGGCCTACGCCGAGTTTTTGGTGCGCAGCATCAACTTATTGGATGCCCGACTCAACAACCAACCCATGGACAAGCTGCCCTTGCCCGGGGCCGCGTTGTGGTTGTTGTACCAAAAGTATGGCCCTGCTGCGCCTATCAGCGCAGCCCAAATGGCCACGGTGGGGGCCTCTTACCGCTCTTATCTAGAGTGGCAGTCTGATGTTGCGGCCCTCCAAAACCAACGTGCGGCCTTGCTGGTGCAACTAGACAGCATGGGATTGGAGAACCGTCCACTGTCGTGGCTGACCGCATGGGCGCAGCAGCAAGGCAACCTGCCCCCCATTCGGCTGAGTGAGTATTGGTCGGATATCGACAGTGCCAACCTCAGCCTTTCCGGGGCGCACACCCTGCAAGGCCACCATGCCATCCTGAGCTTTATGGATGAACTGGGCAAAGCCAGTCGGGATCAAGCGCTATGGAAAGAACAGCGCCAACGCTTCTTGGTGCAATACCAAAACGATACCCAAGACGCTTGGTATCGTTTCCTTCAAAACAGTTTGCTCAGTGCGCAGACGCGCCTGAAAACCCATGGTGAGTGGCTAGAGACTTTAAGTGTGGTCGGAACCCCGAATGACCCCTTTCTGAAGCTGCTGCACCGCAGTGCCGAACGCTTGGCGGTGATTCCGGCCCAAGACCGGACACCTTGGGCCAACCGCGCCGTGGCGATGGCCCGGCTATTGCAGCTGTCCCAGAAAGAGGATCTGACCACCGGTGCCAGCGCACTGAGCAAACTGGAGGTGGCCAATGCGCTAGGGGGCGATATTCTCAAAAACGTGGCCAAGGGTGGCTCGGTACAAGCCGGTGTTGATGTGATGCGCGATGAACTCGCCCAAGCCCAGGCACTGAGCAAGTTCCAACAATTAATCAAAGGGGTGGTGGCCGATCTGCAAAAAAGCGACGCGCAAGCGTTCCAGGTGGCATTGGACACCTGGGGCTATGGCGCAGACCCGGCCGTCAAATCGGCCCCCTTGTGGGAGGCTGCCGATGTGCGCACGCAATTGACCCAAGCCCTCAAAGGCGCAGACCCGCGCGAGGACGTGGTTTGGAGCTTGGTGACCGGCTCGCTGGACTTTGCCATCCGCTACGCCAGCGAAGTGGCCGCCTGCCGGATGCAAAGCGATTGGCATGGACAGGTGCTCAGTGCGATTGACGGGGTACATGATCCGGTCGTGCTCAACGAACTGCTGTATGGCGAGCGCGGGCAGCTGCCGGCATTCATGAATGGACCGATCAAAACCTTTATCCAGCGCGATGCCCGACGCTACAGTGGCCGCCCAGCGCTGGGGGTGCAAATTCCGTTATCGGGGGCGTTTTATGCGTATGTCAGCCGCATTCAACACGCCCAAAGTGACTTGGTCAGCGCCCAGCGCCAAAGCCATGTAGAGCAAGCCACCAAAGAGCAAGCCAAGCTGGCACTGGAAGCGGAGAAAAAAACCCTGGAGGCCGAGCAAACCGCCGCCAAAGAGCAACTGGCGCTGTCCCAGGCCTCTACAGCGGTGGTGGCGCTGACTGCCACACCGCCACAGGTCAATCCAGATGCGCGCTCTTTACCGCAACAAACCCGGCTGACTTTGCAGTGCAGTGGTCGCTCCACCGTCTTGGATAACTACAACTTTCCGACCAATGCCAGCTTTGTCTGGACGGCTGGGGCGTGTACCGATGTCTCGTTGGAAGTGATTTTTGCCAACTTCAAGCTGACTCGGCACTGGAGCGGTGAGCGTGCGTTTGTGGATTTTTTATCCACGTTTACAGGGGGGGTGCACACTTTTACCGCCAACGATTTTCCCAATCAGCGCCTCTTGATGGAGAGCGAAAATCTGACCCAGCTTCAGATCACGTACCGCCAACAGGGTGAAAAACAGTTGCTGGATAAGTTTCGACAAACCGATGACTTGCAGCTGCAACTCACCCGCATGGGCCAGCGCCTCCAAGCCATCCAGAGTGAATTGACGGCCATGCAAGCCCAGGAGGCCGCACAAAATGTGGCCTTGGCAGCAGCGGGCTCAAAAATTGAGCAGGGGCTGGCCGGCATTCGGCCACCCAACGACATTGCTTGGTGCTGGAGCCCCCCGCGGGCTGAAAAAACAACCGCACCCAGCAATGCTGCCAAGCCGCATGTGGCCCAACCAACCCGCCAGCGTTGAGAGCGCCCCTAGGCCGCCGCTTTGGCAAAGCGCTGGGCTCCCAGGGCCAGCAGGCCCTCGAACACCAGGTTATCGACCAGCTCAAAGGGGCGCGTCATGCTGGGCACCATCTTCCAGCCCGCGCCACCGGCCATGATGCAGGCTGGCTCCATGCGGCAGTGCAGGTACAGGTGCTGGTACATGCGCTCGACCGCCCCGGCAATGGCGTAGGTGCCGCCGCTGGTCAAGGCATCGCTGGTGTTGGTGGGGAAAGGGGTGACCTGGCCGGTGGGCACATGCAGTCCAGCCGTGCCCGTCTCCAGCGCCCGCAGCATGATGCCGTGGCCGGGCAGGATCAAGCCGCCCAGAAACCGCCCATCGGCATCCAGCGCATCCACCGTTACGGCCGTGCCCACCATCACCACAATCAGCGGGCGCGGGCTGCCGCGTTGCACGATGCGTTGGCGCGCGCCAATCATGGCCACCCAGCGATCGGCCCCCAGCCGCAGCGGCTGGTCGTAGCCGTTGGTCACGCCCGCCTCTTGGCTGCTGGGAACAACCCACTGGGGAGCAAAGTCCCAGCCCAGCATCTGGTCGATTTGCTCATGCACCCGCCGCCGGGTGGTTTCGCTGGCCACCGCGCAACCGAGCATGCAGCAGGGCGCAGGCAGACGGCTCCAGGGGCCGTCGGCCAATTGTTCGATTTGCTCTAAAAACTCCGCCCCCTGTGCCAGCAGACTGGCCCCATGGCGGGGTGCGTCGTACATGGCCCACTTCAAGCGGGTGTTGCCGATGTCAATGGCCAGAAATGTCATAAGGCAGGGATTATCAGGATTTTTACCGCCCAGGACAGCGACGGCACAGCGCATTGCACAGGGCGCGGCACTGAATTGTGAAAAAAAGTAGCTATTGCGCCGATGAAAGGACGATTGGCCCGCATCCGCCGGTAAAGTGGTCGCTTGTTTCAACACAAGAAGGAGTCTTCCCCATGGGTCTGTTTAGTTTTATCAAAGAAGCCGGTGAAAAACTTTTTGGCGGCAAGCCCGCCCAGGCAGCCACAGCGGCGGCCCCTTCGGCTGAAGCTTTGAATGCCCAAGCGGCGCAAGCCATTACCACCTATATCCAAGCTCAAAACCTGGGCCTGGAAGACCTGCAGGTCACGTTTGATGGCAGCGAGGGCAAAGTGACCGTGCGCGGCGTGGCCCCCACCCAAGCGGCCAAAGAAAAAGTCACGCTGTGCTGCGGCAACGTTGCCAGCGTGCAAAGTGTGGACAACGAGATGACGGTCACCCAGCCCGAGCCCGAAGCCCAGTACCACGACGTGGTGCGCGGTGACACCTTGAGCGCCATCGCGAAAAAATTCTATGGCGATGCCAACAAGTACCCGGTGATTTTTGAGGCCAACAAGCCCATGCTGACCCACCCGGACAAGATTTACCCGGGTCAAAAACTGCGCATTCCCGCGCTGTAATCGCGCCCTGCCAATGCCAAGCCAGCCTGATAGGCTGGCTTTTTTTATGGCCGGGGCGCAGACGGAGCTGGGAGGCGGGGCTAGGAGAACGACTCTTCCAGCGCCCCCGGTGCCAGATGGCGCACGTCGCCCCAACCAACCAGGCTCAGGCCCTGGGGTGTCCAGAGCAAGCGGTTGATGGCGGTATTGGTCAGCGCCCAGGTGCGCGGCGCTTGCAGGTCTTGCTGGGTGGCCAGGCGGTACAAGATGTCCATCACCCCGCCGTGCGCAATCAGGGCGATTTGCTCACCCACATGCTGCTGGGCCAGGCGCTGCACGGTGGCGGCGATGCGTTCACGCAGTTGCAGCAGGGATTCGCCGCCACCAGGAAAGACCAAGTGGGGGTCGCGCTTGCGCCAGCGGTGCGAGTCTTCGGGGTGCGATTGCGCCACCTCGGCAAAGGTGCGCCCTTCAAAAACACCAAAACAGCGCTCGCGCAGGCCCGGCTCAGGGTGCAGGGCGGTTTGCGTGCTCGTGGCCAGGGCCTGGGCGGTTTGCCAGGCGCGCTGCAAGTCGCTGCTGTAAATGGCGGCCAAGGTTTCATCGGCCAGCGCCTGGGCGGCCTGCTGGGCCTGGGCTTGGCCCGTGGCGTTCAAGGGAATGTCGGTGTGGCCTTGAATGCGGCCAGTCGCATTCCAGGAGGTTTCGCCGTGCCGAATGGCAATGATGCGGGTTGCGTCCATGGGCAAGAAAAAAAGGGGGGTAAAAAAGCGTTTGATTCTCGGGTAAACCCTAGGTGCTTGCAAGCCCCAGAGGAATACAGCGGCGAATGCGCGATTTTGCACGCCATTGCAGGCAGAAGGCAGCAGGTTCGTCGCGCATGACTGCAAAATGGCGATCTGCACTTAACTATCATTAAGTTTGCGCAAAATTGGGATGATTTGCCGACATTTGCAGACAAATAAATAGCGCCGATTATTTTGCGCTGCTCCTCTGGGCAAGCCTGAAACACTCTCCTACCATCGCCGTCGATTGTTTTTGCTTTGGAGATTGCGATGACTGCTTGGACTTTGTCTGCTATTGAGGATTTGTTTGCCCAGCCGTGGCTGACGGTGCTGCAACGCGCCGTTAGCGTCCACCAGGCCCATTGGCCCCAGCCGGAGGTGGAGCTGGCCACCTTGCTGTCGGTCAAAACCGGCGGCTGTCCGGAAAACTGCGGCTACTGCCCCCAGTCGCAAAGTTTTGAGACCGAGGTGAAAGCCAGCAAGCTGCTGCCTGAAAACGAGGTGCTGCAAGCGGCCCAGGCGGCCAAGGCCGCTGGGGCCACCCGCTTTTGCATGGGGGCCGCCTGGCGCAGCCCCAAAGGGCGGGATCTGGAAAAAATGGCCGACATGATCGCCAACGTCAAAGCCCTGGGGCTGGAGACCTGCGCCACGCTGGGCATGCTCTCGCCCGACCAGGCGCAGACCTTGCAGGCGGCCGGGCTGGATTACTACAACCACAACCTTGATACCAGCCCCGCGCATTACGCCCAGGTGGTGACCACACGCAGCTACCAAGACCGGCTCGATACCCTGAGCGCCGTGCGCCAGGCCGGCATCAAGGTGTGCTGCGGCGGCATCATTGGCCTGGGCGAGCAGCAGGCCGACCGCGCCAGTTTGATTGCCGAGCTGGTCAAGCTGCAGCCCGAGTCGGTGCCCATCAACAGCCTGGTGCCCGTGCCCGGCACGGTGCTGGCCAGCAGCGCCCCGGTGGATCCGCTGGATTTTGTGCGCGTGATTGCCATCTGCCGCATCACCATGCCCCGGGCGCGGATTCGCCTGTCGGCCGGCCGCCAGCAACTGGGCGAGGCGGTGCAAGGGCTGTGCTTTTTGGCCGGGGCGAATTCGATTTTTTATGGCGACAAGCTGCTGACCACCGGCAATCCGGACACCCAGGCCGATGATCAGTTGCTACAAAAATTAGGGCTGCAAGCGTTTACTGCAAGCCAAAATGAAGGTGTTAGCGCCCCAATTCTGAAGCAGGACGAACGGGAACTGATCCATTAACAGGAGCAGCCGTCGCCGGCACAGCCCCTGCGGGCGCGGGTTGCGCAGCTGGCGGCAGGGTGGTGTCCACCGGCTGCCAGGCCGGCAGCGGCACGCTGGCCGGGGCCTGCGGGGCCGCTGCCGGCGCAGGCAGGAGGGTGACCTGGCGGGGCCCGGCGGGCGGGGCCGGGAACCCGGTCAGGGCGGCATCAAACAGCACCTGCCAGATGGTGTCGTCATTCACGCGCACTTCATCGTACTGGGCCGAGGTTTCGTACACGATGCGCTGGCTTTGCGCATCGCGCAGCACCAGCTTGACGGCCCGCAGATACACCCGGGGCGGGGTGTCCATCATCATCCAGTGCATATTCCAGCCGCTGTACCAGCCACCGCCGTAGCCCAGGCCCCAACCAAAGCGCGGGCCGTAGTAGTACGGATCCCACGTTGGATGCTGGGCGCGGCCTTCGCCGGCCGAGGCACCCACTTGCACCACCAGTTTGGCCTGCTCGGGGCGCGGGGCGCGCTGCAAGCCCACCTTGGTCAAGGCCGTGTCGGCGGCCATTTCAATGCGGGCAAAGCTGGCTTGCTGCGCCTGGGAGGGCAGCACCTCCAACCGGTAGGTGCTGGGCAAGGCCACGCCTTGCATGCTGGCGTAGGACTGCACCTGGCTGGTAATGGCCGCCGGGCCGGTGGCGCAACCGGCCAAGAGCAGCGCACTGGCCAGGGCGGCTGCGGTGAATGCGCGTTGGAACATGGTGATCCCTTTCTGGCCCCGGCGGGGCGCGTTAATTGTCGAGGCTGGTTTCCAGGGTAGAACGGCTGCGCTGGACGACTTGCGGCATCGGCAGGGGTTCATCGTCAAAGGCAATGTCGCCCTGGGGGTCGGCCATGCCGGTGGCCTTGGCGTTTTTAAAGTCGTGCAGCTTGGGGTCCATCATGTGCGTGGTCACCACATGGCCCATGGCGCGGAACATGCTTTCAATGCGGCCGGGGTGTTTTTTCTCCCACTCGCGCAGCATTTCATTAACGGCCACGCGCTGCAGGCCGTCCTGGCTGCCGCACAGATTGCAGGGAATGATGGGGAACTGCTGGTGCTCGGCCCAGCTGCGCGTATCGCGCTCGGGCACGTAGCACAGGGGGCGAATCACCACATGCTTGCCATCGTCGCTGACCAGCTTGGGCGGCATGCCCTTCATGCGTCCGCCGTAGAACAGGTTGAGCAGCATGGTGGCCAAAATGTCGTCCCGGTGGTGGCCCAACGCCACCTTGGTGCATTGCAGGCGGTCGGCCACCGAGTACAAAATCGCCCGGCGCAGGCGCGAGCACAGGCTGCAGGTGGTCTTGCCCTCGGGCACCACGCGCTTGACGACGCTGTAGGTGTCCTGGTTTTCGATGTGGTACTCCACGCCAATGCTTTTGAAGTAATCGGGCAGGATGTGCTCCGGAAAGCCCGGCTGCTTCTGGTCGAGATTGACGGCCACGATGTCAAACTTGACCGGGGCGCGCTTTTGCAGCTTGCGCAAAATGTCCAGCAGGGTGTAGCTGTCCTTGCCGCCGGACATGCACACCATGATGCGGTCGCCCTCTTCAATCATGTTGAAGTCGGTAATCGCCCGGCCCACCTCGCGGCACAGGCGTTTTTCCAGTTTGTACGCCTCGCGCTGGGCCTTGGTTCGGCCGCTGGTGGCCGCCTCCGGGGCGGGCATGGCGCTGCTGTCGGTGTCAGAAAAGTCGGCAGCCTCAGCCACCCAGGAGGGAGAAGTATCAGTATTCATACAAGCCAATTTGCGGTAAAAGCGCGGGTACTTGAAACAATTTATTTCATCCCATCAACGCTGCTGAGGCGTGATTTTCCCTGTAATTGAATGCGGTTTGGCCCCCACGGGCATTCCAGCGGAAGATTCGCGGCGCAGGCCAGGCCGCCTCCAGCGTTGATACCACCTCGGGCTAAACCTTATGGCGGCACTCTCCTGGCATTCCTTGAAACTGCGCTTGCCGCTGCTGATTGTGGTTTTGTTTTTAGGGGGCTTATGGGCCTTGGCGGGCTTTGCCAATTACCAGTTGCGCCACGACATGCGCCACCAGATTGAACGCCAACAGCGCTCCGAGGCCGCATTGGCGGCCCAGGCACTGGAGCACACCTTGCAAGAGCGCCAAGCGATCTTGTTGCGTGTGGCCCGCCACTTTGCCCCGGTGCTGGAGCATGCGCCAGAGCAGCTCAACCGCCCGGCCACAGATTTTCGTGCCTTGCGCCAGCCCTTTGGCGAGGTGCTCTCCACCCCGGATTCAACCCAGCTGGGCCTGGTCGTGCTGCAGCAACTGTTCAATGGCGGCACCTTTGTTACCAATGCCCAGGGGCTGGCGCTGACTTCGTTTCCGCCCCACATTTTGCGCACCGGCAATGACTACGGCGGGGAAAGCTTTATTCAAGCGGCCTTGGCCGGGCGCAGCGTGGTCAGCGCCCCCTTCATTGAAACCGGCACCCCGGTGGTGGTGCTGGCGGTGCCGATCTGGGGCAGCAGCGGCCAACCGATTGGGGTGTTGGCGGGGGTGCTGGATTTAAGCCGCCCCAATTTTTTGTCGCGCATTGAACAGCAAACCTATGGGGTACAAGGCACATTTTTCATCGCCGATGTGAGCACCCAGACCGTGCTGGCCGCCAACCAGCCCCAGCGGGTGATGGAGCGCTTACCGCCGCTGGGCAGCAATCCGCTGGTCGATGCCCTGGCGCAGGGCCAATTTGCCCAGGTGGAGTACGACAACCAGGGCCAAACCTGGTTGGCTGCCCTGCAGCCCACCACCCTGGCCCACTGGATGGTGGTGGTCAGCTTGCCACTGGACGAAGCCCTGGCCCCGATAGACAGCGTAAACCAGACCATCACCCTGGCGGCCGTGTTGGTCAGCGTTTTGGCGGCCCTGGCCATTGCCTGGCGGCTGCACCATGAATTGCGCCCGCTGGCGGCCACCACCCGCACCCTGTCGGCCATGGTGCGCAATGGGGGGCGTTTGCAGCGCATCGCCTTGCCAAAGCAAACCGAGGTGCGGGACATGGTGCAGGTCTTCAACCACTTGGTCAGCGAAGTCGAAGCGCGCCAGCAGGCCGAGCGCGAAGCGGCTGCACACATTGACCGACTGACCTCGACCGATGCCCTCACCGGCCTGCCCAACCGCCAAGCGTTTGTGGATATCCTGGCCCAGGTGCAAGCCCAGTGCGTGGCCGGTCACGGGCTGGGGGCCTTGCTGTATCTGGATGTGGATGACTTCCAGTCCGTCAATGACACCCTGGGGCACGAGGCAGGCGATGCCTTTTTGACCGCCTTGGCCCAGCGCATTCGCCAACTGCTGCCCGCGGGGGCAGTGGTGGCGCGGCCCAGTGGGGATGAGTTTTTGGTGCTGATTTCGCAACTGCCGCCGCAGTGGGGCGATGCGGCTTTGCACACCGAGCGCCTGGCAGCGGGGTTACTGCACGCACTAGAGCAGCCGCTGGCCTTTGCCCATACCACCCAGCACTGCAGCGTGAGCATTGGGATCGTGGTGTTCGGCGGGGCGACCCACGAGCCGCCGATGGAGCTGCTGCGCAAAGTCGATTTGGCGCTGCACCAGGCAAAAAATACCGGCCCGGGCAGCATTTTGTTTTACGAAGCCCAGATGCAAGCCCAGGTGACCACCCGCGCCCGCTTGCAACACGACCTGCGCGAGGCACTGCAGCAAGAAAGCTTTTGCCTGCACTACCAGCCCCAAATCAATGCCGCTGGGCAGGTGGTGGGGGTGGAGGCCTTGGTGCGCTGGATTTCAAAAAAGCATGGCTTTATCTCGCCCGCAGAATTTATTCCGCTGGCCGAGAAAACCGGCCTCATCCTGCCGCTGGGGCGCTGGATTTTGCACACTGCCTGCACGCAATTGGCGCAGTGGGCACGGCAGCCACAGCGCCAAGGCCTGAGCATGGCGGTGAATGTGAGCGCCGGGCAGTTTCAGCAAAGCAATTTTGTAGAGCAAGTGCGCGAGGTGCTGCAAGAAACCGGGGCACCGGCGCACCAGCTCAAGCTGGAGCTGACCGAAAGCGCCATGGTCGAAGACATGGATGCCGTGGTGGCCCGCATGCAGGCCCTGCGCCAGCTGGGGGTGCGGTTTTCGATTGACGATTTTGGTACTGGCTTTTCCTCGCTGGCCTACCTCAAGCGCTTGCCGCTGGACCAGCTCAAGATCGACCAGGGCTTTGTGCGCGACTGCCTGGAAGACCACAACGATGCCAGCATTGCCCAAACGGTGATTGCCCTGGGCCACAGCCTGGGCCTGGAGGTGATTGCCGAAGGGGTCGAAACGGCCGCCCACCAAGCGGCCCTGCAAAGCTGGGGGTGCCGCTTTTTTCAGGGCTACGGCATCAGCAAGCCGCTGCCAGCACAGGCACTGGAAGCCTTTTTAACCACCCACGCTGCCGTTGCCGCCAGCGCCAGCGCTACCACTGCCCCGCTTCCACCCGGATAGCGACTTCGCAGTCGTCAAAAATCTCCAGCTTGGCGATTTTGATGCGCACACCCAGCACGCCAGGCAGCTGCATCAGGCGCTGGGCGAGTTTGCCGATCAGGCTTTCGAGCAAATTCACGTGCTCGGCCGTGCACTCCTCGATGATGATTTGCCGCACCTTGCGGTAGTCCAGCACGTGCAGGATGTCATCGTCCTGCGGGCGCAGCGCTTGCGGGCCTTGGTTCAGCTCGGCATCGACCTGGATGGGCTGGGGGGCGGTTTTTTCCTGCTCCAAAATGCCCAGGCTGGCCGCAAAGCGCAGGCCGGTAAGGGTCAGGATTTGGTTACCGGTTTGCGGCACCGAAGAGAGATTTAACATAATGATAGCTGTCAGCGCTTGCTGACGTTGATTTATAGTTGGTTTTTACCCAAAGATTGGCATGATTTGAGCGCTACGCGCTCTACACCGATCGAGGTGCTGTCCGGGTACACATCGGGCTTGCGCGTGGCCACGCGCACGGCCTGCACCGCCGGGTTGGCCAGCAGCTGGGTGGCGATGCGGTCGCACAGGGTTTCTTGCAGCTCGTGGTGCTGGTCGCCCACCACCTGGGCAATCACCGCGCGAATAAAGTCGTAATCCAACGTGTGCGCAATATCGTCGTGCGCGGCGGCGGCCTGGGCCAGCGGCACGCACAAATCCACATCAAACCACATGCGCTGCGGGGCCTGGCGCTCAAAAGCATGCACGCCAATGCGCACCGGCACCTCGTGGCGGCGCAGGCTCAGTGCCCGGCAGTGCAGCGCCAGGCGGGGGTCCAGGGCGGCAAACGCCAGCAAGATCGAATTCATAAGGGCTGCTCCTGCGCACCGGCACCGTGCGGGGTGGTCTCAATGGCAAACATCACATCGCGGCCCAGCGGCACCAGGTGCTGGCCGTTGTCCACGGGCAGGGTGCAGCCATTCAACGCCGCCGTCTCGGCCACAAACACCGCGCTGGCGGCCACCTGCGCCGGGTCGATGGGCGCTTGCAGCAAATTCACCCGGCTGGCGCGGTCAAAGTTGTCCTGCGTTTGCGGCCCGCTTAAAAACATCAGCCCCGGCGAGATGCCGCACACCCGCACCCACGGGGCCAGCGCCTGCGCCTGCAGGGCCACGCTGCGCTCCAGCGCCAGTTTGCTGACGGTGTAGGAAAAATAATCTGGGTTCAGGTTGTGTACCTTTTGATCCAGGATGTGCAGCACGCTGAACCAGCCCGGCGCGGGGCTGGGGTGCTGCTGCGCCCAGGCCAGCAGGCCATTGCCCAGCAAGAGCGGCGTGGCGGTGTTGGTTTGCCAATGCGCCTGCAGGCCCTGGGCCTGGGCGGTGGCGGCGGTATCGGGCTCGAATTGCGAGGCGTTGTTCACCACGCAGCGCAGTGGTTGGCCGCCCAAGGCCATGGCGCAGTCGGCCAACAACTGCTGGGCGGCGTGCGGCTGGGCCAAATCGGCCTGCAGCAGGGTGCATTGCTGGCCTTTGGCCTGCACCAGCGCCTGCACCTGTTGCGCGGCAGCGTGGGAATGGCGGTAGTGCAGCACCACGTTCCAGCCCGCATCGGCAAAGGCCAAGCACAAGGCCTTGCCCAAACGGGCCGCCCCGCCGGTAATCAGCACCCACGAGGGCGGCTGCGGTGGCGGGGCCGCAGCAGAATCGGCGGATAAAAACGGCAGCTTATTCATGAATCACCAAGGGCCAGGGAAAATACGGGTAAAAATCGGCCCGATTATGAACACCTGCGCACCCTCCTCCGCCGAACTCAACCAGCACATTGCCCACGCCATCACGGCCGCCGGTGGCTGGCTGGGGTTTGACCGCTTCATGCACCTGGCGCTGTACGCCCCCGGCTTGGGCTATTACGCCAACGACAGCCTTAAATTGGGCGCGATGCCCGCCGATGGCAGCGACTTTGTGACGGCTCCTGAGCTGTCTTCGCTGTACGGGCAAACGCTGGCCGCCCAGGTGATCGAAGCACTGCAGCACACCGCCACCCATGAAGTGTGGGAATTTGGCGCGGGCAGCGGGGCACTGGCCGAGCAGGTGCTCACCACCTTGCAGGCGCAGGGCGTGCCGCTGGAGCGCTACACCATCGTCGATGTCTCGGGCAGCCTGCGCCAGCGCCAGCAAGCGCGGTTGGCCGCGTTTGGCGATGTGGTGCAGTGGGCCGACCATTTGCCCGAGGCCATGCACGGCGTGGTGCTGGGCAACGAGGTGCTCGATGCCATGCCCGTGCAGCTGCTGGCCCGCATCGACGGCACCTGGCACGAGCGCGGCGTGGCGCTGAGCGACGGGGGCGCTTTCATGTGGAGCGACCGCCCCACCCCCCTGCGCCCGCCGCTGGAGATCGAGGGCGAACACGATTACGTGACCGAAATCCACCTCCAGGGCGAAGCCTTTATCCGCACCCTGGGCCACCATTTACAGCGCGGCGCGGCGTTTTTCATTGACTACGGTTTTGGCGAGGACGAGTACTACCACCCCCAGCGCTCCATGGGCACCCTGGTCTGCCACCAGCGCCACACCATGGACAGCGACCCGCTGGCCGACGTGGGCGGCAAAGACATCACCGCCCACGTCAATTTCACCGGCAGCGCCGTCGCCGCGCAGGACGCGGGCTTTGACATCCTGGGCTACACCAGCCAGGGGCACTTTCTGCTGAACTGCGGGTTCACCGCAAAAACCGATGCCCTCACCCTGCCCCAGCGGGCGCTGGCCGGCAAGCTGGTGCTGGAGCATGAAATGGGCGAGCTGTTCAAGGTGCTAGGCCTGTGCAAAGGCGTGCCGCCCTGGCCCGCCCTGGGCTTTGCCCACGGCGACCGCACGCACCGGCTGTAAGCCCCCAGGAGCACACCACCATGCTGCTGCGCTGGGCCGTCATCGTCTTCCTCGTGCTGCTGCTCATCGACAGCACCACCGGCATTCTGGGCAAGTGGCCTAAATTGCCCGGCGACCTGCGTTTTCGGCTGGGGCGCTGGACTGTGCGGCTGCCCTTTACCAGCGCTTTGCTGCTGGCCGTTCTGCTGCTGGTGGCCCTCAAATCTCTGGCTTGGCTGGCGCAGCAGCTTTAACCATTAGTTTTGATGGTTTTTAGGGGTGCTGGCCGGGTCTCGCCCCGGCAGGCGACATCCTTTCTTGCACGCGCAAGAAAGGACGCAAAGAAAGCGTGCTGCGCAGCTTTTGCACCGTGAAACTCGCTTCGCGCCCTTTGGGCGCTGCGCTCGAACAACCACGGTGAGTCAGACGGGTGGCGCTCGCTATGTTGAAGACGGTTGCGCTCTTACGGTTGCGCTGTTGAGGAATGACTTCTTCGCTTGCTGCGCAGCAAGCGAAGAAGCCACTTTTCAAGCGCATCAAGAAAAAGCGCAGCCACTGATCCAGCAAGCCCTCACCCATCCATGCTCGCCGTAGCTGTTTGAGCGCAGCGCCCGCAGGGCGCGAAGCGAGTTTTACGGCGGGTATTGAAGCT
>JAANMY010000411.1_pt1 | contig 61095 bp, 86 predicted proteins | sample 7279691 | NCBI WGS metagenome assembly JAANMY01 (sample SAMN14094543, study PRJNA606508) | bioreactor metagenome | isolation source: A lab-scale SPAN reactor treating ammonium-rich wastewater day 388 | place: Ireland: Galway | collected 2018-02-07 | reverse complement strand
CATCACAGCGGGCATCACGGGCGCGATTGGCAGCCTGCTGGACGTGGCACTGTATGCGACGTCGTCCCTGCTTTCTATTGGTGGCGGTATCGCGCAGGCGGTTGGCCTGTTGGCAACGGCCCCGGCCATGCTGTCGACAGCGACTGCGGCTGTTGTGGTTTACATTGCGGCGTTCAAGGATTTCAAGGGTGCTATCGACGGGAACGCCGAGGCGATGGCGGCACTGCCGCCCGCAGCCCAGGCTGCAGCAACGTCGCTGCAGGGCGTGTGGACGGCCATTCAGAAGCCTATCCAGTCCCGGTTCTGGGATGGTATGGGCACGTCCATTCAGGACGCTGTGGACCGTGGCCTTGACCCTCTGAAGGAGGGTCTGGCTGATACGGGTGAGGCGTTCGGTGCACTGACTGGTGGCATCCTGGACAGCTTCACCAAGATTGCTGACAGTGGCGACCTTGCCACCATGTTCGGCAACCTGTCCACTGGCATGGGGAATCTGTCAGAGGCGGCTGAGCCGTTCTTTGACGCGTTCAACAAGCTGGGCCTTCACGGTTCTGAGTTCCTGCCACGGTTCGGCACTTGGGTGACTGACCTTGCGACCACGTTTGATGCGTGGATTACCCGCAGCGCTGACGCTGGCAAGATCACCGAGTGGATTGATCATGGTGTCACGTCGCTGCAGAACATGTGGGACGTTGCCGGGTCGACCATTGGTATCTTCCAGGGCCTGACGCAGGCGGCTAATGATGCTGGGGCTACCGGCTTGGCCGGGTTCACGATTCGCATGCAGAACATTGCGGACATGGTGGGGGCTGAACCTTTTCAGACTCGCCTGTCCACGATTTTTGAGGGCGCCCGGGAGGGCGCCGGTCACCTGAACGAGGGTTTCAAAACCTTGTCGCGCACCGTTGGTGAGTCGGCTGTTTGGGTGAGTGACTTGCTGACCCGGTTCGGCCGGTTGGGTGAGGAAGCCCAGGTTGCCTTGGCCATCGTGTTCGGCAACCACCGGTTCCAGTCCGGCACTGTTGAGGCGCTGGACGGCATGCTGAAGATGGCGGGCGATCTTGGCCCCGCGTTTGACGGCGTGGGCAGCATCATCGGCAACCTTGCTGTCGTGGCCGGTGCCGTGTTCAGCAGTATTGGCCTCACGGTCGGCGCCGTTGTGAAGCTGCTGGATGAGAGTGTCGGCATTGTTCTGGAGAACGTGTCTGAGATTGCGCCGCGCCTGCTCGGCTCGGTTGAAGCGATCATCACCACGATCACGCCGACCGTGCTGGCGTTGGTGACTGGCCTTGATTCTGTGCTTGGTTTCGTGAACGACATGCCTGCGGGTGTGGCGATCATGACCGCCTCGCTTGGTGCGTTCCTTGCCTTGCGCGGCCTGTTCTCTGCGTTCTACAAGTCGTTTGCGAACACGAAGGTGTTCCAGAACATGCAGGGCCACTGGCTCCGCCAGCAGGCCGCTGCGGGCTTGACACAGACGAAGTACAAGATGGTGAACGGTGAGCTGCAAAGGTTCGTTGTTCCGACCGGCAAGTTCAGCGCCACCCGCACCTTGTTCGCCACGAGTGGTGAGGCTGCCCGCCGCATGAGCGTCCATGTTCAGGCCGTGAACCGTGCCATGAACAACGCGAACATCACCTCCCCGCTGCACCGCAGCTTGGGGATGTTGGGGCAGACTGCCGTGCCTGCGGCCCGTCGCGCAATGGGCGGGTTGATGACAATGCTGGGCGGGCCTTGGGGTGTCGCCCTGGCTATTGCTGGCCTGGGTGTTGCTGCGTTCGCGCAGAAGCAGCAGAAGGCTAAGGCCGACGTTGACGCGCTATCCGGTGCCATTGATAAGCAGACGGGCGCCTTCACTGAGGCTGGCCTTGAGCAGATCGCTAAGTCATGGACTGACCTTGACGAGGCTGGCGACAAGATGGCGAACTTCTGGCGCGGCTTCAAGGGTGCCGAGGGTGCGAACGAGACGGCTGAGAAGCTGGGCCTCAGCATCGCTGGCATCACCCAGTCCATCGCGGATGGCGGGCCAGAGTATGACGCCATGGTGGACAACCTGCAGAAGCTGGGGACCAACCTGAGCCTGCTGGAGGGTCCCGAAAGGGACCGTCGAGGCATGAAGTTCAGCGACATTAAGGACGGCGCCACAGAGGCTGCCAAGGCTCTTGGCTTCACGGTCGAGGAGCTGGAGGCCATGGGTGTTAGCGGCGCCAGTGTCGCCCACCTTGCCTCCAACATCCGCGAGCAGGGTGAGGCCGCTGCCGCGGCCCGTGTCGTGTACGAGGGCTTGGCCAAGGCGACCGGCACGTCAACGGTGAGTGCGGAGAAGATGGCTGCAGCGATGCAGACCATCGGTGACCAGTCGCAAACTGCTGCGTCGAAGGTTGATGCCATCCGCGTTGCCCTTGACTTGCTGAAGGGTGGTGCGCAGTCTGCGCGTGAGGCTGAGGTTGCCGCCGCTAAGGCGGCGCAGTCTGCAGTTGAGCAGGCCGCTGGTTTGCATGACGAGATTGCAGAGAAGATCGCGTCCGGTGGGTCCATCATCCAGGGCACGACCGGCCTGATTGACCAGACCACCACGACTGGCGTGAAGCTGTTTGAGGTCATGAAGGAAGGCTCAGGTTCCATTCTCGCTGGCGCGCAGGCCGCATACCAGGCCGCTATCGAGGCGAAGAAAACGCCTGAAGAGGCGATGGACGCAGCGATGAAGGCTATGGGCCAGTCGGAGCAGATGTTGAAAGACATTGCCCGGGAGGCTGGTGTCAGTGCTGATTCTTTGCGGAAGGAATGGGAAGGTTTCTTCGGTGAGGACTGGGAGCTGCAGGCCACGTTCAGTGCTAGCGCTGAGCAGTTCATGGCAGTGAAGAAGGTGGTCGAGGACGCCGGCCTGGTCTTTGACCAGGCCACTTTCGATGCGTTCCTTGACGCAAACCCTGACCCGGCCAATGTGTCCATCTCTGAGGCGACTAGGTGGGGCGAGGAGTATGCGGCGAAGCAGTGGGTGTCGCGGCTTGACTCGATGAACGCTGACGCCATGTCAGCGATTGCTAACGCGGTCGGTGCTGGTGAGGCGTACAAGAACGGCGACTACACCGCTGTTCTTGAGGCTTTGAACGCTGCCGGGCTTGGCACTGACGAGGCGTGGCAGACGATCATGTCGCTGACCAAGGCTGACCATCAGGCTGTCATCCGCGCGTTCAACAACACGGGTGACGGTACGTGGGCTGCGTTGCAGCAGATCATGACCGTTACCGGCATGGACCATGCTGCGGCGATCAAGGCGCTGGCGGATTGGGACAGTGGCGAGGCGACAAGGGCCTACCTTGACGGACTCACCAAGTCCCGTACCGCATGGATTGTGGCCTCCTACACGGACGACGGCTCAGCCCCCGGGCGTGGCCGGCAGACGGACCATGCTGACGGCGGGTTCATGGGTGTCGCTTCCCGCTTCAAGGGTGTTGTCCGCCAGGTGCGTGCCTACGCGAATGGTGGCCTGTCGCCTAAGCCGACGTCAGCCCACATTGCTCCTGCCGGTAAGTACGTGATGTACGCGGAAAAGGAGACGGGCGGGGAGGCTTTCATCCCTCTCAGTGCGGCGAAGCGCAGCCGCAGTGTCGCTATCTGGCAGGAGACTGGCCGTCGCCTTGGCGTCGACCAGTACGCGAATGGTGGCATCCGTGGCGGCGGCGCAACGCGCTCTGCCCCGGTCATCAACGTGACCAACAACTACCCGGTGCCGGAAAAGACCAGCACCACTGTCAACCGCAGCCTGCAGTTCGCTGCAGCAATCGACCCGTTCTAGGAGGACGCCTTGTACCCTGCCCACACGATTAACGGTGTCCCGCTCACTGACCCAGGCGGGCGCTGGCATGAGGGGCAGGGTACTGAGGTGTTCGCCGGGTTCCCCGGCGCCCGCACATCCACCTACGAGCTGCCCGGTGTCGGGGGTGCGCTGTCCAGCCAGGCAGCCCCGACAGCGGCCACGACTATTGGCTTGCAGGTCATCATTAACGCGGTGGATGACAAGGGCAAGATTGTGTCTGGCCGCCCCGCACGCATGGCCGCGATTGGCAAGCACTTGGACGCGTTCATGCTGGCCACTGGGCTGGGCCTTTTTCAGGGGCCGCGCGGCGCGATCAAGGTGGTTCGCGCGTACTCTGCCACGGAGTCCCGGGAGGCTATCTGCTCCCCGTCCGCCAGCTTCAAACCGGAACACACCCCCGGCAGTGACCACGCCACAGTGATGCTGGTGCTGACCAACCTTGACGGGTTGTGGCGTGACGCCGCGTACGTGCAGTCGAACCCTATCTACAGTGGCCAGTCCCAGACGGTGCACACGCTGAACGGTTCGAGCGCCCCTATCCAGGATGCACTACTGGGCATCATTGGCCCGGCCACGAACCCTCGCGTACTCAACGAACAGGGCGAAGGGTTCCAGCTGATGCTGAACGTGCCGGCCGGGAAGTCCGTGGTGGTGAACAGCCGCCTCTGGTCCTACGGGGAGATTGCAACCGGCGCCCCACGATACGCCGACCCGCACCTGCTGCGGGCTGCGCTGCGGCCTGTCGGCCATACTACGGGCCGGGCGCTCACCATTGTGCCCCGACCCGGTGGCGGCACTGTTTCTTTCCTTGCTGGTGACGCCACCGCAAGCACTCATCTGATTGTCAACGCCAGGAAGGCTTACTACTAAATGCTTTACGACATGACCCTGGTTGCTTACGCGCCCGATGGGGCGCGTCTGGGTAACCTGCCGTCACCGCTGGAGGTGAACGTTGGTGCACCTTTCGATGACGTGAGTTCGCTGACGTTCACTTACCCGGTGGACGCCCCGGGCACTGAGCTGCTGGTTGGCCCTGTCGAGCTGGCGGTGGAGTTCATGGACCCCGCGAACGGTGCCTGGTTCGAGCCGCCCAACATGCGGTTCCTGCGCCTGGAGTGGTCGTCTGACCTGCTGGAGGATGTGCCGGTCAGGAAGTTCACTTGCCCCGGCTACGCGTGGCTGATGAACAAGGTGGTCACACAGCCGCCACCGGCCAGTGTGAAGGCGTCCAACGTTGAGGCTGCAGGCATCAAGCTGCGTACCGCTAAGACAAACTTTGAGGGCGCCAAGGTTAGCCTGCGCACGGCCATGGGGCTTGGTGCTGGCAGTGTGATGCTGTCCAACTATGCGCCCAAGGCTGTGAACAACGGGTGCTGGATTCTGACGGACAAAGTACCGGTAGCTCATCGGGGCGTCACTGTTGGTAGTGGTGCTGACAAGCGTTACGAGTGGGTTGCGCAGCATGGGCTGACTGCGCTTGCTGAGCAGGTTATTGACACCAAGACAACCATGGATGCTAGTCAGGGAACACTGAACGCGGCTAGGGGAGATAAGTCTTTGGCTCGGGTGTTCCGCAACGCCACTGTCGGAACGATTGTTGGCACGCTGCTGGCCGAGGCCCACAATCGTGGACGCTTGTCCGGGCTGTCCTACACGTTCGGTTCCGGCACGGACAGTGCCGGGAAGCCTTGGGCGAAAGCGTTGTCGGAGTATGAGCTGGCTGCGGGTACGCCCGCGTTCAACGTGCTTGACACGCTGACTGCGCAGGGCTTGTGTGACTGGAGGATGAACGGGCGCCGCCTCGAAATCTATAACCCCGACACGGCCATGAGTGCCGACCGCACCGACCAGGTTACCCTCATCAACGGCTTGGACATTGACGACGCCCCGGACAAGGGCACACTGGCCAACGTGGTTGGTGAAATGCTTTTCACTGGCGACGAGGGCATGAACTTCAAACTGTCCAACGTGTCAGCACCCACCCCCTGGGGGGTGTGGGAAGGCTCCGTCTCCCAGTCCGGTGTCGACAACGTGGCGACCGGTAAAACACTGGGGCGGGCGGCCTTGGTTGCTGGCAGTGCTGAGCAGGTGGAGTCGACCCGCAGCCTTGTGCTGTCGGGGGAGCGGGCACTGCTGCCGTTCATCCATTACGACGTGGGCGACCACATCACCGCACCCGGCCCTGACGGGGCCATGATGGGGATGCGTGTCCGGCAGGCCACGATCACCCGCAACGTCCACGGCATCCTGTCCGGGTCCGTGGTGCTGAACGACCGCTTTATTGAGAAGTCGATCAGGGCTGCGAAGAAGATGGCCGGGGTGTTCGGTGGCTCCGGTGTTGGTGGTGGTGGTGCTGTTCCGGCGCCGCCACTGGCTAACGACAATCGTGAGCCAGAACCGCCGAAACTGTTGAGTGCTGAACCTTCTGCGTTCGTCAACGAGGCGGGCCGGGTGGAAGGGTACGTCAACCTCATCTGGGAACACACCGGCCTTGCCACGGACGGTACGTTGCAGGACCTTGCACGGTTCCATCTGCGGGCCAAGACTGGCACGCAGCCTTGGCAGGCATTCGGCGCGCCCGGCCCTGACTCCACCCAGGGTGACATTGGCCCGTTGCAGGTGAAGGACAGTCGCGGCAACCCGATGACGTGGCAGGTGGCTGTCATGGTGGAGGCTGCCAACGGCAAGTTCTCCTCCTACTCGAACATTGCTGCCGTGCAAATGGTGGATGATGTTGAGCCGCCACCCGTGCCAGCGTTCGCCCAGTCGGACGTGTCAACCACGCTGCGGACCACCGCTGTGCGGTGGAACGGCAAGGGCATGAATGGGCAGGCGCAGGTGAAGATGCCGCCAGACTTCCTGTCCGTGAACGTATACGAGGCGACGTCGGAGACGGGGCCGTGGAAGCTGGTGGGGGCTGGCGAGTTCGCTGGCCTTGTTTACCAGTCACCAGACATTATGCCGCTCAAGCCGGTCTGGTACTGCTTGACCGCTGTTGACCGTAGCGGCAACGAGTCGGAACAGTCTGCCGCTTACAGTGTGACCCCTGCGCAGAACGTGGACTTGTCCGAGATTTACAAGGAGCTGGACGCGGCCAAGACGCAGATCAAGAACGCTGAACTGCTGGCCATGGCCTCCGGCGCAACCCTGGGCGATCAGCTTGCCATCAACCTTGAACTTGCATCCAAGGCGTCCAAGCAGATCACCACCTCCAAAACGGCGCCAGTGGTTGCTGACGGGGACGGCAGGCCGGTCGGTGCGTTGTGGACCCAGATCAGCGCGTCGGGCAGCCAGGTTGGCTTCTGGCGTTGGGACGGCGACGCATGGGTGACTATGCCGCTCGACCCGCTCGTTGTGCCCACCATTCAGATCGGCGCAGGCACCGCCGGCCAGCTGGATGTGACCCGCCTGGGTGCGACCAGTGCCAACATTGACACGGCCGTCATCGACAAGCTGTGGGCGGACGTGGTGCGGTCCCGTGCCATCACTACCGACATGCTGACCGTGGCCGGTAACAACCTTGTCGAGTCGCCAGACTTCGCGGAGACGGATAGCTGGGGAGGCGGACAGTCCGGCCCCAACAGTCGATGGGATACCGGCACCACCTTCAATGGAGCCCCTCGCGCATGGATGATGACACAGCAGGCTGGTGGCTCTGCCAACATGACAATGTACGCGCCAGTGTCGAACTTCATCCCTGTGCAGGCGGGGGAGTCGTACCGGGTGAGTAGCTGGGTGCGCCCCAATGGGGCCATTCCTGGCGTGTCCAACTTCAGTCAGCGCGCCTACTTCTACGGCGCCGACAAGACCATGCTGACCAGCAGCGAGAATCATCAGGCCGGCTCAACCAACGCATCGCTGCCCAGCAACGTATGGTCGGAGGTTGGCGGGCTTGTCACAGCACCGGCAGGCGCTGTGTATATGCGGCCACGCTTCACTGCATACGTTGCGGTTGGCACAACGCCAACAGATCGACTGATTAGTCTCGGGTACGTGAAGGTGGCGTCAGCAACCGACGCATCCCTCATCGTGGACGGCACGATCCTCGGCAAGCATCTGGCCGTGGACTCGATCACGTCCCGAGAGATCAAGGCTTTGTCTGTCAGTGCCGGCCACCTGGCCGCGAACACGATCACTGGCGACAAGGTCAACGCAGGCTCCGTGCGCGCCGCAGTGCTGACCGCCAACAGTGTGACGGCCTCCATCCTGCACGGTGACGCGGTGAACGGCAAGACGATCCAGGGAGCCACCATTCGCACGGCCACCACTGGCCGTCGCACGCAGATCGACTCCAACGGCCTGCGCATGTGGGACGGCGGCGGCAACCTCGTGCTCAGTCAGAACGCATCCAGCGGTGACATTAGCCTGCGTGGCGACCTGTCCTCCCGCTCCTTTGGCGGCAACCAGTTGTGGGCTGGGGCTGACATGCGGAACAGTGGCGCCACTGGCGCGGCTGCACGTGCAGGGATTGTGTTCAAGTCGGACGCCTCCGAGTATAGTCCGGCATCCGTCTACCGTGACGGAACGTGGGGCGCAGTCATGATCGACTCGCCGTACTCCAGCACGGGGTCATACAACGGGCAGTCGACCGTCTCGGTGTCTAACCATGGCATCGAAATGTGGGCGTCGAAGCAGGGGGCCATTACTGGCCCAACCCTTTCCAACTCGATGATGCTGGCACTGAACGCTGACGGAACTTGGTGGATCGGCGGCGGCGGCACCTCGGCACAGGCCGATGCCCGCATTTACTGGCAGTCTGGCAACCTCAAGGTGCGACGCAACGCCAACCACATGCTTGACCTTCGCAGTGATCGCTCCACCGTCCTGTCCACGTCGAAGCTTGACATCACTGGCCCGCTCTACGCGACGGCGAAGAACTTCAAGATCACCCACCCGTCCAAGCCAGGCATGGACTTGTACCACGGCTCTACGGAATCTCCGTGGGCTGGTATCGAGTACTGGGGTGACGCCGTGCTTGACGACAACGGCGTGGCCGACATTGCATTGCCGGACTACTTTGAAGCGCTCGCCAAGCAGGAACGCCGCGCAGTGTTCCTCACCCCCAAGTACGAGGCTGATCTTCTCATGGCCACCGACATTAGCGGTGGCCACTTCATCGTCAACGGCACCCCAGGCCAGCACTTCAGCTGGCTGGTGAAAGCCGAACGCCGCGGCGCTGACTTCGCCGTCGAACAACCCGCCCTTACCGAACAGGAACCCCATGACAATTGACCACCTGCAAAACGCCCTCAGCCAGTACCAGCAGTGGCTGGCCGACGCGCAGCTGCGACTGGCCTTGGCCAACGCAGAACTGGAGGCGCTGAAGGCAACCCCGGATGACTGAACTGGCGTGGCTCGCCCCGGTGGCGGCGGCAGCGCTAACCGCGTTGGCTGCCGTCATCGTTGCGACGATCAACAGGCGCCGGGCAAGGGCCGACCCCGCCGACCAGCTGAACACGTTCATCACACAAATCCAGGCAGACCGGGCAGCCGGGCGGGAACAGTTGGCCGCCATGGCAAGCATCGCTTCCCAGTTCATGGCCGAGTCCGTGGCTGACCGCCAACACTCCACCGCGATGGAGGCGTGGGGTGTGGCGATGAACGCATGGATTCTTGACGGCATGCCCAACCCGCCCGGCCAACCACCACAACCAACACGCTAAGGCACCCTACGGGGTGCCTTTTGTTTACCCTGAAAGGCACGTAGTGCAGACAAGTATTCCAAGCAACATCACGACTGGCCGTGTCGTTGGCCGGTTCGTGGTGGGTGTTGCTGACGGGCCGGACGAGGATGAGCGGCCCGATGTTGTTCCGGCGCAGGGCCGTGTCACGTTCACCCCGACTGTGCCGCATATTCCGTCGCTTGATTCCAGCGACGGTTCGATGACGATTCTGACGACACCCACGGTGGCTGTCCTGGACGAGAACGGTTTCCTTGTGGCCCCGGACCAGGCGGCTCCCGGGTTTGAGGGGCGCCGTGGCCTGTTGCTGATTGCGACCGACAGCCCGCACATTCTGGTGCAGGACTGGACGTACACGGTGAGTTACGACTTTGACCCGGTGAACGGTGTGAAGCCGGTGCTGGCGTCACACCCGCTGACTTTGCTGACGGACGCGGTGCGTGACCTGACTGAGGCTGTTGATGTGCCCTCCAGTCCGGGGCTGGGCACTGAGCAGGCCGAGGCTTTGGTGGCACGGGCCGAGGCTGCTGCCACGGCTGCTGCGTCGGTCCGTGAGGACGCGGATGCCGGACTCTTTGCTGGAGCCGAGGGGAAGAAAGGCGACCCGGGGGGTTTTGCGCAGGCCACCAACCTTACCGGGGCGGCGGCGCAGCTCGACGACCTTCTCACCCCGGGCCTGTACTGCGCCAACGACGGGGCCGACATCACCTTGGCCAACAACTGGCCCCTCGTGGGCGTGGGGGGCACGCTTCAAGTCACCCAGTGGTCAACCCAGCCTGGCTACATCATCCAGTCCTTCACTGCCCGCGGTGGCAAGACTGATGGGTCAATTCGCCATTGGGTCAGGTCCTGCAATCCCGCCGAGTGGCAGCCCTGGTCATTCTTCCCGGCCACCCGCACCGATCAGACGGCCGGGCGAGCCATCTACATGCGGAACGAACTGACTAACCGCGAGCAGCTGATCTACGGCGACACCGGCTGGCGTGACATTAAGGCCGACATCCTGGAGGTCACTGGCATTACCACTGACAATGCGCGCATTTGCCGCGTGGGCAGTGAGGTGTTCATCGCAATCATCCTCCCCTCCAGCGCCCCCTACACCACGTTGACGCTGAAGAGCTTCCTCTCCGGCTTCCGAGGCACTGCCGGGAGCGCGGGGAGCCGCGTCATCACTTCGCGCGGCGGCAACACTGGCGTCTTTCTCGTCAGCTCAACCGGCGCTGCCTCAATTGTCCAGACGGGCAGCGCGGCTGGAGAGCTGAACATCTTTGGCTCCTACCGCACCACAGACCCGTGGCCCACGACCCTCCCCGGCACGGCAGTCGGCACCATCCCCAACCTCTAGGAGCATCATGAACTTGCACGACCTCACTGACGAAGAACTTGCCGACCACCTGAACAGCGTCTTGGCTGAACAGGAACGCCGCGCCGCCATCGCCAACATCCCCGCCCAGATGCGGGAAATGTCCGCCAAGTACCAGGCCGGTGGTGGGCAGCTGGACGCGCTGCGTGACGCGATTGAAACCCCGCCATCCGAACCGCCAGCCACTACCACCCCCGAGCACTAAGCAAACACCGGGCACCCCTGCGGGGGTGCCCTTTTCTATGCCCGAAAGGAGCCGCATGCCCAACCTTTCGATCGCTTACCAGCGACCCAACCACTGCCTGCGCACGCTCACCAACGAACTGGCCCGCGACTACGGCTACCCGGCCCGGCCCTACGAGTACGTCACCGGCTACAAGTCCTCGGCGAACAACTCCGGCCACTGCCCCGACAACAACGGCGTCGTGCATGGTGTCGACATCTTTGTCGGCCCCGGCAACCTCACCGAGGCGCAGGGCATCACCGTGGCTGAGCAGCTGCGTATCGAGGGGACCCGCGGCACGATACCCGGCCACCCCGACCGGCTGTACTACATCATCCACCGACGCCGCATTGCTGGCGACTTCAGCAACTGGGAATGGGTGGCGTATGGCGGACTCGATGACCACTACGACCACATTCACGTGTCCACTGCTGACACGTTCTGGGGCGACCCGGTGCGACTCAGCCCCCTTGACTACGACTCCACGGCCCCGTGGAACCTGGGCCACAACACGGTGGCCCCGCAACTCAGCACCCTCATCAACCTCATTGGACGAAAGGACTTCGCTTTGGCAACTGTCGAAGAAGTATTCAACTACCCCGTCGCACGTTCGGACGGCGCAGGCAACATCACCCTCACCCAGATGCTCCGCTACTACAGTGCAGACATTGCCAGCATCAACGCTGGCGTCGGTGCTGTGAAGGCCCGCACCGACCGCTACCTTGACACCAAGATCAGCGCCGTCGCTGGCAAGGTCATGGAGTTCCCGGTTGACAAGGTGGGTGGCCCCAAGGGGGCTAAGACCACGCTGGGCGGGGAACTGTCCTACCTGTCCGCCAACTTCGGCACCGTCAGTACCGCGATTGGCAACGCCGTCAAGGCTGTCACCGCGACTGTCGGCAAGGCGGTGACCAAGTGAGTCACGTAGCCGCCAACCCCCGCGCCACCGTCCCTGACGCGCTCAACCGCGCCGCCCGCACCCTCTGGCAGGGCCTCGGCGTTGACGCCCTCGTCCTTATCGGCGTTGGCCTCGCGTCCATGCTGGACGGCGGTGTTGACCCGACCACGCCCCTGTTCTGGGCCGGTGCTGGCGCGCTTGTCATCAAGTCCGTACTGACTGCGACCGCCAGTTTCCTGGTGCGCCTCAAGGTAGCCCCGCGCGCCTGATTGTTAAAGCAAAAAAGCCCCCACACCCTCCCGCAATGGGAAAGGTGTGGGGGCTTTTTTGTGTCTACTTACGCAGGGACGCGCCAACGATCATCAGCAAACCAACAGCGGCGGCTGCCTGCCAGAACGCCAGCACAACAGCACCAGCGGTGACGGCACCAACCAGCCAAACAATCAGCCAGGCAAACCCGGTGATCACACAAGCACAGATGATGAGCCAGGCAAGGGCGGCGAAGGAATCTGCGGCAATGGCGTTGGTCGTGGAAGAAATGGCAGTCATGGTTTCCCCTTCAAGGAACGTAGATAATCAAACAAGTGGTAGGCGATAACTGATCCCCAGCAGTACACGCGCAGTAGCGCGTCCATCAAGCAGCTTCCCGGGCAACATCCACATCAACAGCCCGGAGACGCAAACCCTCATTCAGGATGTGCGTGATGCTGTCAACACCGTCACGCACGGCCTGCGCCTCAGCATCAGACATGTCCCGCAGCGGGATGTTCAGCCCGTAAGCTTTGAACAGTGCCCGACCCTGGGTCGGGGCCTTGCCACGCAGCGCACGCCACGCAGCCTGCACATCAACACGACCCTCAATGTCAGCAGCATCATCCGCATCAACCCATGTCGAGTCGGCCAGTATCCGCTTCACATCAACGGGCCGGTACATGAACGACCCACTGAAGTACATGTAGTCGCGGCGTTCCGCCTGCATGAACCGGTTCGCGGCCTTACGGAAGTAAGACTCCAGCACCTTCTCATCGGCCGCGTTCAGGTAAGCGGCAGGTTCGCTAATGACGTGCTCCCAGATGGCCTGCTCAACGTCATCCACTTCGCAGTGGTCGGCCCCACGGTGCTGGCCACGGCTGATCTTCTTCACAGCAGCTTCGTGTTCCAAGTAAAAATCTTCAAGCATTGCTGCCCCCTTCTAGCGGATTGTGAACCCGTTCGGAACACCGTCACGGATAATGAACGCCAGCCCTCCGGGCTGGCCTACTTCGCCTGTTCGCAGACGCCACCACGTTGACTCCAGCTCGAACGCGGGCACGCACACACGGATGCGGTTGCCCTTCGTGTCGATCTGGAAGTGGTGCTCATGGCCGGCCAGCAGCAGTGTTGCCAGTCCGGCCTGCTGCCCGCCGAACGCTTGACCCTTCCACCAGTCCCAGTGCTTACCTTGACGGTGCTGGTGGCCGTGGATGTGGGTGACGACGCAGCCACCAACCTCCATGGTCACGTCCTGCTCATCAGGCCCTGGCACGTAGCATTCCACGTGGCCGTACGCTGCAGGGTTCAGCTTGATGGCGTCCGACACAGCAACCAGGGCGTCCACAGCCCAGGAGTCGTCGCTGCGGGTGGACACTGGCATGCGCATGGCTTCGTCATGGTTGCCCGGCACTGAGACTACGGTGACGCGGGCGGCGAGTGGGGCGTATGCGTCGATGGCGTACAGCATGAGGCGGCGCAGCACCCGCACCTGCTCGGTCACGGTCAGCTCGGTACGCCAAGCGTTGCGGCCACCCTGCGAAACGAACCCTTCGATGCAGTCACCCAGGAATGCGAGGTGCACATGCTTGGGGCGGCTGGTAGCTGGCAGCTCATAGTAGGCGTGAGCGCCGGAGTCAATGGACTCCATGACCCGCTTCACAATGCCTTCAGTGCCGTCGCCATCGGACTTGCCCAGCTGCAGGTCGCCCAGTGCATGCACCCACGCCGCTGGCGGGTAGCCGACTATGGCGGCTGGGGCGAGGGCCTTGCACGCCGGGGCAGTGTTGATGAGCTGTATCAGTTCGTCAATGTCTGCACCGGGTGCGCCCCGGCGCACCGCGTTGAACCGGTAAGCGGTGAACCGCTTCTGCTCGCCACCCTTCGCCTGCACGTCCCAGCTACTGTTGCGGATAGCCCCAACGATCCGCCACAGCTCAGGGTCGTAGCCACGGTCGGCAAGCATCCATGCCTCATCAACCGTGTCGCCCTGCTCGACGGGTGAGGTGGTGGCTTCCAGCTTGTCGCCTTCTTCAACCGCACTGGCACCCCACGTCTTGGGCGTTGCCCGCTGCGCGGCCAGTGCAACAGCGTTGTCAGTGCTCAGCAAGTCACTCAGACTCAAGCAGCACCGCCGACAAGGTTGCGGATTGCCTGCGCCTGCGCGCGGCGACTAAGCGCCTCACGCAGGGCGGCGTCACGAATGTTGGCGTGGGCGATGCGGGCAGCCTCAGCCTCAGTCTCGATCACGTCCAGCTCATCGGCGGACTGCTCAAGACTGGCAGCGGCTGCAGCGAACACGCTCAGCGCAGCATCAGCGGTGGCGGTGGCCGTGTTGAAGCGGTCGTCAAGGGACGGGGTGGTTGTGGGGGGTTTGCGGAACATTACTTCTCCTTCTTCCAGGGCAGTTCGGTGAACGCTGTTCCTCGCGGAACGTCATGGAGTAGCTGCCACCCGCTGGTGGTGTACTCGTAGATTTGGCAGGCGTCAGTTGACCTGCCGTAGCCAGACGTGCTGATGGCTGCACGTGCATGACCGAGGGTCATGTGAATCTTCTTCATCGGATGACGGCGGGGGATGACGCTCAGGTACGGGGTGAGCTTTTCCAGCTCAGCGTCGGTCAGCATCGGCCCACCGTCACTGACAGGCTGGCCTTGTGGAGCGTTCGCCAGACCTCAGGACCTTGCCTCCACGTCTCCACGTCAGTGCCGCCGCTGATGTCGCTGACGTACTCGCCGTCAGCCAGTTCATCCATGAGCATGGCGGCCGTCCTCATTCGGTCGGCCAACGTGTCGCCCTCGACCCTGAAAGTGGCCTCACTCTGGCCGGGTGTCAGCAACCCCATCAGCCGACCTCGCCACGCCGCAGCTTCGTGCGGTAATACTGGACGTGCCCGTCGTTCAGCTCATGACCCTTCGTGTTCAACGCGGCAGCGATCTGCCCGTTCGTGAACAACGGATCACGCAACGCGTTCAACACGACCACGCGCTCCTCCTCAGTGAGGCCATCCAGCGCGGCCTCCACCTTGTCGTACTTGCGCCCCGCTTTCGCGGGCGCCAACAAATCAGCCAGCTCCATTCAGAACCCCCTCAATCTTGCTTCCAAGTTCTACAATCGTTCCATCATTCAGCAACTCAACTTCTTCGCCAAGGTTGCCGTGCAGCTGCTCGGTGATGTGGTCACGGAACCTTTCGCTGCTAGGGCGGACCACATGCCACAGCTCGGTCTCACCCCATGTCACACTGTCCACCAAGTACGCCTCGTTGCGGTGCCGCACGTCTGTAACCACAACACCCTGCACGCCCTCATCGCGGAGCCGGAACAGTGCATTGCGAACGGGCCGCAGCCAGGTGCCGTTATCAATGGCCCGCATGCCTTCGGCCAGGTTCTGCAGCAACGTCACATACTCGCCACCCCACTCCGACGCCTTCAGGTCGTCCTCGTCGGGGTAGTCGGCACGCGCCGCCGACAGCCGCACCTCGCGGATGGACACGTACGGCCCGCCGCAGCAGTCAGGATCGCCACAACTGTTGTCGCTGTCGTAGGCCCCCAGGATGGGGTCCATCGCGGTCAGTACATCCTTCAGCGTGTCAGCGAAAGCCAGCCGCACAAACCCGTGATGCTCAACCAGGTAGTTGGCAACCGTGTCCTTGCCAGAGCGTTTCGCCCCTGTCAAACCAATCACTTTCAAAGCGTTTCTCCTGTCCTTGTTGCCAGTTGCCGGTCAACAACCCCGGCCCACTGCTCAAACCTTTTCGCATTGCCCACCACGTCGGCGGGAATGTTATGGCCACGCATAGCAGCCGCCGCAACGGCCCTCAACGCAGCCAGCTCGCCACGCCCCAACGTGATCCGCACACTATGCACTGGCGTGCCGTCGTCTCCGAACTCAACCAGATGCTCGCTCTCCACAAGCTGCGCCCCTAAACTCATTTGTCCACCTTCAGTAGTTGACGCAGGCCACGAGAGCCTGCTTCCAAAAAGTACGAGTTAACGTCGTGCCCTTGCGGCATCATGAACACGACGGGGGCAGGAACCTTCGCAGCAACCTTCTCCGCGAACTCAGCACCCGCACCCTTGTCGTCGTTGTCGCCGCAAATGATAGTCCGCTCAAACCCTTCAAACACTGCAGAGTAGTGAGGCTTCCACGCCGTCGCACCAGGGATACCAACAGCGGGCAGCCCGCACTGCGTGGCGATCATGCAATCAAACTCACCCTCAGTAACGACGGCGTAGCTGCCGCCCTGCAGGATGGTGTTCACGTTGAAAATGCTGGTGACAGTGCCGGCCGGTTGCCAGTACTTGGGACCATGCTCCTGCTCAGGCAGTTTGCGGAACCGCAACGCCACCGGCCCAGCGTTAGTCAAGTACGGGATGGAGATGCGCCCAGCAGCTGGGGCATCACCCTCCTCCGGCTCAATCACAGCCCCCAGCCGGAACCGTTGAACCGTTTCCGGGGTCAGGCCCCGCTCATCCACAAGGTAACTGAACAGGTCAGCGCCTTGCGGGCTATGGAGCTGGGACGCGTAAGCGTCCACCCGACGCGCCAGACTGGCACGCTCCAATTCGGATAGTGTTTTGATTGTTTCCCCTCTCTAAATGCGGCGCGGCTTCCGCCGCACCACAGTGGCTGCGCTTGTCCGTCGCGGTGGCGCATGGTTCCCGTCGAATAGCCTGACTGGCTTGCACCGCCCAACGGGTTCCTGCCTGGTGAACAGCGATGTGCCGTCCAACGTTTCGCCAGTAATTTCACTGGCCCGCTCCCGGGCTTCCCCGTAGTCGAGTCCTTCTTTGCGCTGAATCAGGTCAATCGCGTCACCGAAGAACCCGCAACCGAAGCAACGCACGGAACCCTTGTCGCTGTTGTAACTAGCGGACGGGTTGTTCTCGTCGTGCACCGGGCACTTCAACTTCACCCATCCGCCGCCCAGCGACAGCACGTCGCCGGTGTAGTGTTCGATGACGGCCACAATGTTGAACTTCCCCGACATTCACAACCAGTCGCTGTCGGTCAGGTCTGCGTGGCTCATGGCCCTGATCTGCGCCACCACTGCTGGCGAGTTGTACTCGCTATGTTCGCTGGAGTCGAGGCCAAGCCACCACTGCAAGTCCAGCAGTTCATCCAGCGTCATGGTGACGGCGACCAGCTGCTCAGTTGCAGTCTGCGAGTCGGGCACGCTCAGCCTCCGTCTCACGAAAGGCGGCGTCCAAGCCGAGCGCCAGATCGTGCGTGCCAGTGTTGCGGGCCAGGACCCGGAACCCGTCAGTCACGCTTTCGTAGTACTCCAAGTCCTGCAGCACACCGCACGCCTCATCTTCACTCAGCGTGATGATGTAGCCGCCGCGCTTTGATTCACGAATGTTCATGATTCTCCTAGTTCAAGTAGTAGCCGTTCATGATTGAGTCAACCTGGGGGCGCAGGTTCTCCGCGCATTCCCAGTAGCTGCGCTCCATTGGTTGCTGGCCGGTAAGGTACAGGCCAATCTCACGCAGCCAGGCCGCGTCAACCATGTCGTTGTTCGCCACATCAACAGCCGAGTACTCACGCCAAGCTGCCCGCATCGCAGGCTTCTTAGCGTTCCCGGCCCCAGTCGCGAACTTCTTCAACGTGGCCGGCGTGACTGTGACGTAAGGGATACCGGCGCTCTGCATCATCTCCCGCAACACGCCCTGCACCATGCCGGTCACGCCAGCACCCATCGCGTTACGCGGCAGGTCCTCCATCACCACAAGGTCAGCACCTTCAGCGGCATGCCACACGCCGGCTTTGATGTTGACTAGGCGACGGTCCCCGTCGCTCGGCTTCTGCTTCAACGCAGCAAGACTGCCATCAGCAAAGGCGACACCGGTTGATGCGAGGCTGGGGTCAAGTCCTACAATCCGCATGCTCATCCTTCGTAATACATTCGGGACAGGTCAGCCTTGACAGGCAGGAACCATGTTCCTGACGCCTGGGCTTTACCTGAACGGTTCTTCACGGGTGAAATGTTGAGGTGCGTTTCACTGCGGTGCAGGGTCAGCACCATCTCCGGTGTCTTGGACACCTTGCCGCGCAAACCAGACAACGGGATAGGCGAGATGCCATCCTCGGACGCACCCACCACATGGTGTAGCGCGATGACAGCGGCCCCAGTGTCACGGGCTAGGCCGTGCAGGAACTCACAGTTCCCCTCCAGCGCCTCAAACTCTGACCCTTCACCCGCGTACAAGTTCTTCAGGTTGTCCATGACAATCACCTCAGGAAACGCGCCGTAGGCCGTTTCGTAGGCGAGTACTTCCCGCTGGATGTCCTCAACGTCGGGGGAGGATGCGTAGCTGAACTTCATGTGATGCGTTTTCGCATCAACAATGCCGTACAGTTCAGCCGCGTTGCCTTCACGAACAAGCGAGTCAATGTAACTCATGTCGTGACCGGTGGCGATAGCGGCTGCACGTTTGAACATGGTGGACGCGTCACTGTCAGCACTGAAGTACATGGTGGTGTTGACGGCGCCCTTGTCGTTGCCGCGCTGCAGGATGGCCTGCGTGATAGCGGACTTGCCAGTGCCGGGACCACCGGCAATGATGGCGAACTGGCCGCGACGAATGAACGTCTCGGTCTGGTTCATAATGCTGATAGGGCAGTAGATCGGCTTCCCGGCCTCCCGGTTCTTGCGCTGCCCTTGACTCACTCCAAGCAAGAAAATCCTTTCAGTGGTTCAAAGGCGGGGGCCGAAGCCCCCGCCAACTGGATTAGTTGTTAGCGAATCCAGTCCCAAAAGCTTGCGTGACCGGCAGCGAGTGCCGGGTCGTCAGCAACGGGCGTGCGTGCCTGGATGCTCTGGGTTACCTGCTGTGATCGCGGGTCAGCCCATGCACGCCATTCGCCGCTGCGGCCGGTGCCGGTGACGAACACTGCTGGCATGTTCAGGCCGGGGAGGAACGGGCCGAGGGGCCTGCCGGTAGGATCAACGCCGGTCTGGCCGGGAAGCCCTCCGGGCTGCGGTGCCGCCACGATGGGCGGCATGTCGGCGTTCTGGTAGATGGCCGCGCCCGTCGCGGCGGCTGGCTGCGCGGCGAGCGGTGACGGGGCTGCAGGGGCGGGGAGTGCCGTCTGGCCGGGCAGCTGCTGGACTGCCGCCTGGTTCGGGTTAGGCTGTGGCGCCTGTCGCTGCTGGTTGAGCGCGTACGCAGCCGCATCAGTCGCCGGATCAGGTGCGGGCAGCTCAGGCTGGGCGGGGGCGGGCGTGTGGTTGTGGGCCACGGCTACCGGCGCCGACTCAAGCGCGGGCGTTTCCAGCTGCGCACCAAGGATGTCACCAACGTTGAACATGGCGCCGAACGCGTTAGCGGTCCGGGCAATCGTTGCAAGCGTGCCGTTGTTCTCCAGCGCCTGAAGCTTCAGCTCAAGCAGAGCTTCCGTCTGCGCCTTCACTGTGACGGTGGGCGCGTTGGCCTTCGCGTTCGCAGCGAACGTCACAACCAAGGAATCGTACGGTGCGGGCATGTCATTTACTACCAAAGGGTTCCCCTCTCAAAAGGAATTAAAGGCAAAGGGTGGGGCCGTAGCCCCACCCTTTGGTGATGCTTAGTAAGGTGCGGGCTGGTACTGCGGCTGCGCGAACCCGACAGGCTGGGCGGGGGTGGCCCAGGGGTCGTTGGTCGGTGCGCCGTAGGGCTGGCCGGTCGGTGCCGGCTGGTACTGCTGGGCGGGCGCCTGCGGGGCGGCGGGTGCTGCGCCGGGCGCCTGGTAGGTGGCGGAGAACTTCTTTGCCGGCTGGGCGCCGCGACCCTGCTCGGCGTGGGTGAACGTGACGGTCAGGGTGCCACCCACTTCAATGTCGGCCGCACCGGCTGCGGTCATGGCCGCGCCGATGGCCTGCTTCAGGCCGGGCTTGTCAACGTACAGGGTCTGCTCGCCGCCCGACTGGTTGACCATGGGGACAACGATCTGCATCTTGGGGTCACCCTGCGTCTGGCCCGGCTTGGCCGGGTAGAAGGCGAGGGCGCCGTTGCCGTTGTAAACGGTTTGCTGCGACTCGAACGGTGCCGCCGCCACGGTGCCGGTGAACGAGTCGCCCGGGTTGGTGAACTTGACGCCGGAACCTGATGCTGAGGCAAACAAAGACAATGTGAACTACTTTCTGTAAAGGAATGATGCTGGGTAAAGCTGGTGTTGCGGGGTGAGGCTAGAGGGCTGTGATGCTCATGCTTCCCTCTCGGTTGGATACAAGCTATACATTCATGTGTAAACAATGGCGGGGGACCCCCGCCTGAACTGCCTTAATAAGTATAGCGATCGTGCAAGCTCTACAAACAATCGCTACAAGGTGACTTAGGTTACGCGACCTTGAGGAAGGGCTTGCCGCCCATCCGGCTGGTGCGACTGGCTACCTTCTCGCCGCCGTTCATGGCGAACTTGGCCCTGCCCATTGCCTCCATGACACGGTTCTTCGCCAGCTTGGCTGCTTCAATGGCGTCCTTCTCGGCCTGGAGTGAGGTTGTCAGCTCTACTGCCAGCTCACGCCCAATCTCCACCTCAGCCTTGGTATCGATGTCAGGGTGCAGGACACGCAGCGACTCGTACGTGTCGTCACCCGCATCAACGGCCGGCGGGCTGCCAGCTGCCAGCTGGTTCATGAACTCCTGCCCGGCTGAACGCATCTGCACCGTCATCTCCCAGTCGGGGCCAATCAGGTGCTCCACGTACTCGCCCAAGGAGATGAGGCAAACAATGTACGCGTACTTCAGGCCGAACGTGTCCAAATACCAGCGCACCTGGGCGAGATACTTTTTCGGGATGGAACCCTTCTCCCAGCCATGGCCACGCATGGAGGTTTTAATCTCCAGCACACCAATCTCGCCGGTCATCTCATCGACAAGGAGGCGGTCAGGGTTTGCGTTCTGCCATGGGCGGTCCTTGTTCTCCCATGAGCCGCCCTCGTACAGGCGCAGCTCCGGGTGTTCGCTGGCGAACTTGTCAGCAACGGCCGGTTCCAGTCGGTGGCCCCACTCGAACAGCGGGTTGTCGCCGTCGTCGGGTGGCAGGATGCCCGCCTTCTGGTGCCACAACACGTAGCGGGACTTGAAGTTGTTCCATCCCAGGATGGAAGCAATCTCGCTACCACCAATGCCGCCCATGCGTGCGGCCAGCCACTCGGGCGAGCCGTCAATGTAGACGCCCTTCAGTTTGGCGTTGCCCAGCACATCACCCAGCGGGTGTGTGCCTGCCGCCACGTCGGCTCGTACTTCAATCTCAGCAAGTTGCGTCATGCAACCCCTCTCATAGTTTGGATACAAGTTATACTATCAGGCCAGTAAGTGGGGGGCCGAAGCCCCCCACTGGTACTACTCGTCGGTCATGCGGTCAGGCTCCCGAACTATCCACTTGTCGCGCGGCTCGCGCGGGACGTAGTAGAAGCCGCCTTTTGTGCTGGCATCGTTCGGTGGCGCAGCCGGATGGTAGTTGACCACTACGTCATGCTCCTCCAGGTTGGCCAGCCATTCGGTAAGGCGACGTTCGTCGCCCTCGGATAGTGGCAGTCCGCGTTTCTGGCGGTTGATGGACCTAAACCTTGCCATGATCGCTGTCATGCGATGCTCCTCGGCAATGTCCCATGGCAGTAGGTCTGCGTAGGTTGGCACGGACTCTACGAATCCTGCGCGGTCCAGCGCCAGCCAGACCGCGCCTTCAGTTACTCCGTACTCTTTCGCAATGTCCTCAAGCCGCCAGTTCATCTCGCGCAGTCGGCGCAGAGTGGTTGCGTCTGGCAGTTTTCTTACAGCAGGCATAACCCCGCCTTTCGTTGTTTGTTCTCCCCAGATCAAACTTGTCACTCAGTATAACCTGCATCAATCGCTTCACAATCAGACCCTCCTCCTGCACTACTAGACAATGGCGTTGGCTGCCGCCACTTTGGTGGACAACCATGCGCTACATGGGGCTGCCCCGTGCCGGCCTGCGTGGGCAGTTGGGGGCAGTTCCATGTACATATTAGCACGTTTTGATGCGTATCGTAGAACACGTACAGCCAAGCTCACACAATCAACTCTACAATCCGGCTCTCGATTTGCGCCGCCAGTTCAAGGGCTGTTACTGTTGCAGCGTTGATCACGCCGAAGGGCTGATTGCCGGGGGGCGTAGCTTAATGGTACGCCGTGCCCCTTGTTTAGCCCCGGATTCCCGGGGTTTTTTTGTGCCGTGGGCAGTCAGCGGGGCAGTACAAGTTCGACAATGCTAGACGGCCTTGCGTAGCAGGCCACCCACGGAACGGATCGCAGCCTTCTTCTGCTGCGACGTAACATGCCGGTAAACGGTGAGCGTCACCAGCGGTGATGAATGACCTAGGATGCTTGACACCACGTTCACGTCCTCTTTCGCATCAATCATCATGGTGGTGAACATGTGTCGGAGCGAGTGGATTTGCAGGCCGGTCAGTCCAGCCTTTGCGCAGTCACGCTTCCACCACTTCTCGATTGTTCCGTGCCCTATCGGCCCGCCCTTTCGGGGTGCCGGGAACACGGGGTCACTGTCGTCTGCGCGGCGCAGTTCCTTCAGTGCGGCGAAGTGTTCGGCCACGTCAGGGTCGAGTGGGATGACCCGCTCCTGGTTCATCTTCACCCGGTTCTCAACGACAGCTCCACGCGACTCGGGTGTGCTGATCTTGTTCACGCTCAGCTCACCCGTGCGGAACCATAGGTCGGACCACAGTAGCGGGGTTATCTCGCCCTTGCGGGCGCCTGTGGCGCCAAGCAGAATCCAAATGTCTCGGCTCTGCAGGCCGGCAGCGGCGTCCATCAGGTCAACGAAGTCGTTGGACGTGAGCGGGCGGCGTGGCGGGTTGGCTGCGGGCAGTTCGATGGGGACGTTGTGCAGCAGGTTCTCCTCAATGAGTCGGACGTCTGGGCGTACCGCCCACCGCAGGGCAGCCTTCACCATAGTGACGACGCGGCGGGCGAGGGACCTGCCACCCTTCGCGAATGAGGGCAGGTGGTTGGGCAGGTCGGTGATGAAGTCTTTCAGTGCTTGGCCAGTGATCTGCTCTACCGGGTAGTTGAGTCGCGGCCTGATGTGCAGCTCCATCGCACTCTCGTATGCTTGCTTGGTGGAGCCAGCCTTGTCGGGGTGCGCCTCAATCCATGCGTCCATCAGTTCGGGCAGCATCATGCGGCGCTGGTTCATGAGGGCCTGCAGTGAGCCTGCCCGGCGTAGCCGGTCACGTTCCTTGATTGCCTGCTGTTCGGTGTCGTGCGTTGATCGGTGGACTACGCCGCCGATCTGCAGGCGCAGCCGGTAGCTGGTGGAACCGTCTGTGCGTTTCCTTGCTTGGATGGAGCCGTTGCCGCTTCGCTGCCTGGTCATTGTGTCTCCTTGTTTTCGTTTTCTAATTGTATAGCTCGTTTACATGTTACATTAGTTGCATGAGTATAAAGCAAGCTGAACCTTGGGTTGCTGTCCCGAAGGTTGCGCAGCACTTGGGGCAGCGCAAGGAATGGGTTAGGAAGTATGCGCCACTGATCCCGCATATTAGGGTTGGGCGTGAGTATAGGTTTCGGATAAGTGAAGTTGACCGCTGGCTGAACGGCTGGCGCGGAGGGAGTAAAGCATGAATCGTGAACCAACTGTTTGCATCATTTGCGGGAAGCTGGGCACTGGGGCGTGGACGATCACGCACGGGCCGAGGGTAGCTATCGCAGACCTTTGCGCCGAACACACGGAGCCACTGGTTGCCATCCTGGAGCGGGCCGAAGCCCGCCCCAGAACCGGCAAGAAAGGCGTCAGTAAGGTTCAACGGTCACGCAGGGTCAGCAGCTTTGAGCCACTCGACTGGACACCACCCAGCTAGAACAGGTGGTCGGGATGGCCTGGCCCGTCCCCGCCATGCCCGCCACGGGCATACAGTTCACGATCAACAGCAGCAACAACACCCCGGAAGTCGGGGCCAACAGCCACAGCCAACAGCTGTGGCTGTTTTGTTGTGCGCATGTCAATGATCTTGCCGGCGCCCTTCAGTTTGGAGAAGCGGGCCATGATGTCAGTGGTGAACGCGACCGGTGTTGGCACCACGCCGGGGGCGTCGGCGTGCACGTCGTCAACGACGTCAAACTGCCACCCCCACACGTCGTCAGGGTCGGCTTCCATGAACGCGGCCAGCGGTTCTTCACCGGCTGCCACATGGAAGTTCGCCCACTGCTGCATCGGCATGCCGTGCTCGTCTTTCACCACAACGGGGAACGGTTGGGCGCTGAGGGTGAGGCTAACGGTGGCGGCTTGCCCGCCCAGGACTTTGCGTAACGCTGACGCCAGACCTTCGGCCTGGTCCCGGGTGATGGTGACTGTTTCATCAGCACTGATTGGCGTGTCGATGTGGACGCGTGTGCGCCCCCCAGCGTAGCGTCCAACCCCGTACACGTAAAGGCTGCCGCCAGCGGTGGTGACCATGATGTTGGGGCAGGACGGGACGCTGGCCAGTTCTTTGGACACAGCCACCGCGTTGGACAGTGCGTCAGCGAGTGGCTTGGGGTGGAGGAATAGTGTCATACTGCCTTCCAAGTTGTTGTGCCACACGGAGTGTGGCCATGTCATGCAGTGGTAGGTGGTAGCCGGTTTCGCCGGTGAAGTTTCGGAACGCGTCAACCATGTAGGTGACGCGTTCCGAAACTTCTGGGTGGCTCGACTGCAGGTGAGCGAGTTCTTGCGCCCACCGGTCGAAGGTGGCGTCGTCTAGGTAGGCGGCGTTGAGCCGGTAGTAGAGGACGCTGTGCACCATGATTTGCCGGCGTCGGCGGTGAATCAGCTCAGCAACGTCGACCATTGCGACCACCCCAGACGCCCTCGCAGTCGAAGCAGTACCTGCCGCCACTGGTTAGCAGATGGCCGACGTCGGTTCCGCCGCAGAACGGGCAGCTCACTAATCCGCCCGGTACGGGTTGGGGCACGGTGCCGCACCATAATCGAGTGACACCTGCCAAGCCCCAATGTCGTCAGCCGCGTCATCGTAGCCGCCAGCCCAGCCCTCGTCGTAACTACGGGCCATGTTGGCCAGGACGATGGGCGCGACATGGTGGGCGATCACCTCAGCGTGCTCGTCAAGCAGCATGAAACCTGCCAGCTCCTTGCCGCTCAGGAGGCTGAACACGCGGCCGGCAATGGTGTCCAGGGCCTGCTCAATCATTGTCAGCCACCAACCACAGGCCACGGCCGGCAGTCACCAGCGACAGCAGCGCAGCCATGCCAGTAGCGAATACAAGCGGCGTGCTGGTAACCAGGAACACGATGCCGGTCACGCCGCTGGCGATCATCACCCACCCCAGCGCGCGCCTGGCCTTGGCTTTGCGGCGTTCCGCAAGATGCGCGTCCGGCCCGTCGCTTTTACGGTAAAACAGTCCGCTCACAGGCGCATCACCACTTCGTCATGGAAGGTGATTTCGATCTTGGCGCCACGAACAAGCGCCTCGACCTCCGTAAGCAGGGCCACCTCATCGCCAGCGACAAGCCCCTCCTCGTCGGCATACTCGCCAACGGTTTCCACGATGCTCATGTACTCAGGCTCATCGCCCTCGGCAGCAATCAGTGAGGCGGCAATCTGGTAGGCCACCTCGTTTTCAATCTTCAACAATTTCACCCTCCAATGGGATTCGGTCAACGTTGAACCAGTAGGCGAGGGCTGCAGCAGCAGCCACCAGCTTGGTTCGCACTTCAGTGGTTACGTCCTCCAGCTTGCAGCCGGTGGTTCCTTGAACAAACGCGTTGGCTAATGCTTCTTCAGGCGTCATGCCGCTCCTTCCAGTAGGCGTGGTTGATGTAGCTGGCAGGGGGCTTCGCCCCCGCATGCTTGACATAGTGAGTGGTAGCCGCGACCCCGCTTGCACATGGGGATGCTGCGGGCGTCACGGTGTAACGGTTCGCGGCTGGCGGTGCGGGCAGCCGCCGCCGTCAACCCGGCAACAAAGTCCAGGGTCAACGGCAGCGGCTCCAGCTCGGGGGCATGGACGCGGGTGCGCAGCTTGTCGCCCGCCACCACGATCAGCCCCCAGTCGGGCGGCAGTTCGCCCGGCTTCACAATGGAAGCGTGAGGCACCACCAGCCACCAGTAGTTGCAGTAGCGTTTGACTGCTTCCGCTTTGGTGGGGTCGCGCAGTTCGGTGAGCCAGTCGGAGCGGCTGACCTTGACTTCGTGGCCGTGGATGGCCTGGCTGCTTGACCATTTGTCGACGGCCACGAAGTCGGCGGTGCGGGTGTGGCCGTATCCTTGGGTTGAGCGGACATGCTCTGCCCGCACGTACCGGTCAGCTATCGCGCCACGGCGCTCAGTGTTGTACCGCTCCAGCAGGAGGTTGAGCATCGCCCGCTCGTTCATGCCGTGTTCTCGCTTGGGACGCGGCTAACAAGGGCGCCGGAGCGGCGGGCAATGTGGTCCACAATCTCCCACGTCTTGTCGGCCAGGTGCCCGGTGGCGCCACCCGCGAGGGGCGTGAAGTGAACAGCGTCCACTCGCAGCCCCTCCAGCTGCCCACCACCGGACCTCACGTCATAGCAATAGCCGTCGTACATTCGCTGGTACGCCTTGTACTCGGCAAGGCTGCCAACAATCAGGACGGTGGGGTAGCTCATGACTTCTCCGCGAACTTGTAGGCGGGAATGGTGTGCTCAACAACGGGCTGGAACACCCACCAAACACGGTCCTCAGTCACGCCTTCTTCCCAGTCGTACTCGGTGGGGAAGCCAAGCTCGTCACCGTTCGCCTCGGGCCAACGCTCACCATGTTTGCCGCCACTCTCCCAGTAAGCGAAGCCGAACAGTGCGCCGTCAGACTTGCGGCGGATGACCGTCATGAGTGTGGAGCCTTGGTAAATGTCGCCGTCCGTGTGGTGGCCGTCGCCCAGCTCCTCGAACTCAGCCTTCCAGTCAGCCCAAACCTCGTCCGGCGCGTCACCGTAACCGACCTGACCCCACACAATGTCGTTACCGACATCGTTTAGGAAGCCGATGTTGCCGTCAATCTCAAGGAACAGTTCGCTCATGCGGCAACCCCTTTCGGCAGTTCATCGTTCTCAAGCAGGACCTTGAACACGCTGCCCGCTGCACTGTGGTAGACCACAATGCCTTCAGGGTTCATGAAGCCGGGGGCGGCGTAGCTGCCGTTGCGGCGCAGCTCGTTGGCCAGGCCCTCCACCGTGTAGGTGTTGAACGGGCCTTCATAAAGGACCGGCACCACGCCAAGCCCGTCAACGTTGTGCAGGTCCATGTCGCGGTAGCGGGCCGTGTTGAACAGGGAGAACCGCTTGTCGCTGCCCTCCAGCCCGTAGCGCCGGGCGATACCACCACCCCACCACTCGCCAAAGTGACGGCCCGGCCCCAGTAGGTCAACCAGTTCGCCAGCGTTTGCATATACCCAGCCGGCAAAGCCGTAGTTGTCGGTCGTCTTGCCTGGCGTGATGAGTCGGTTGCGGGACTGGGCGGCGACCCTTCCATCCTCGGTGATGATGATGGCACCGTTGGTGCCGTCCAGCTTCTCGGTGACGGTCATGTGTCGGAACAGGCGCGGCGTCTTGGGCCATGCCTGGAAAGCGATGGGGGCCAGTTCAGTCACTTGGCCACCTCCACGTAGTCAACGACGGTGACAACGCGCTCACGGCGCTCCACCTGCCGAACGTCGGGCCAGTCGCACTCGTTCTCCTGCACCTCGGTTAGGCCATGCTCCCAGTCGAACGCGTAGAAAAGTTCGGTGGCCTCCGACTGCACGATGGTGGTGATGGTGCGCGACCAGCGGCGGTCGTCACCCTCCTCGTTGGTGATGTGGTTGAAGCCGTCCCCGTCGTCGCCGTAGGCGAAGTTCTTCCAGCCGGTATCAATGAGTGCTTTGAGCTGTTCCAGCTCGGTCAAGTCAGACAATCTTTACCCTCTCAAGGTAGATCAATGAAACAAGTTATACAATCAGGTCAAAACTAGGACGCGTGGTGCGTGCACAGCCAGTCGGTCAGCTCATCAGCAGCAACCGGCGTATCCCAGTGGTCCACGCCAACGTTCAGCTGATGGCCGTCGATCAGCCACTCCTCATGCACGTGGCCGTGCAGGATGGGGGTCATGCTTTGACGCAGCCGCCACTCAGTGTGCCGGTCCTCGTCCTTGTGATCCCCACGATAGGGAAAGTGGCTGAGGTTGACGCGGTGCCCAGCGATGCGCACCTGCTCGTGCAGGTGCACACTGTCGAACACTTCAAGGTAGCGGCGCTGCTGCGCCGCGCTTCGACGGTGCATGGGGTGCCCGGCGTCGTGGTTGCCGAACACGAGGTGCTTGGTGCCGTTCAGCATTGCTGCCCATTCCAGCGTCTTGGTCAGTGACCCCATGCCAAGGTCGCCCAGTATCCACAGCTGGTCACGCTTGGTGACCAGCTTGTTGAACCGTTCAACCAGTGCATAGTCGTGGACGTGGCTGTTATCGTAGCCACGGGTTTGCGCCACGAAGTCGTGGTTGAAGTGGGTGTCGGCGGTGAAGAACACGCGACTCATGGAATCTCCTCGGTCATCGAAACTTGAACCCTGTATGCCATGCCGCGCGCCAAGGCACTGTCGCGGGTCAGTGCCAGCACCAGGCCATCCGGGAAGCCTGCGGTGGCTTGGATGAACTCACGCATGTCACCCAGGGTGAGCGCATTGTCGTAGCCCACATCCTTGGACGCGAAGCGGGTTTCCCTGCGGATGCAGCCAACATCAAGGCTCATGGCAGGCCAGCCTTCTTTGCGTCAATCCGGCGCAGCACGGCTGCGCTTTCGCGCAGCGTGTCACGTACATCGTTGAACGACTGGTAGCGCTCCCAGAAGCCGTCAACCCAGATGGGCTGCAGGCGTGATGCCTCCTCCTGCCACCATGCCGCGTCCTCGACCAGGTACTTCTCCCCGGTAGCGTGGGTCAGCACGGCCAGCCTGCCTGTTGCTGACTTCTTCAGCCCGCTGTCAGTGATGGGGTTCTTCAGCAGGTTGCGGCCCTCGCCGTTCACCTTTGCCCAGGTGGCTTTCATGGCTGAGCCGAACGTGTCACGGGTGACGTACTGGAACGTGTAGCTGCCAATGCCGAACACCACGTTGGAGGCTGCGAAGCCCTTCGCTGCCAGCCGTTCGGTGATGTCGGCTGCGCGTTCGCGGGTGATGGAGTCGCCGTAGATGACACCAATGTGCGGGTCAAGGACCTTGAAGCCCTTGGCGTTGGTGGTTCCGCCGAACACTTCCCACAGCAGCTCAACCACGCCAAGCTCCTCGGGCGAACCAAGTCCGCGCAGGGCGTAGTCCACGGTGCCGCAGATAATATCAACCGGGTCACCACTGTCGGGGCGGATAACAAGCTTGCCGTCACGGGCAAGGATGCGTTCCTTCAGCCCGTCAACAATGCCGCCCGGGGCAACAACGTCCCAAAGATTCCACGTATCGGACACAACTGACACAACGCCACTGGGGTAAAGGTCGAGGATGCGCTCAAACGTTGCGGCCTCGTCATCCATGCCGCCGGCGCACATGACAGAGTGCTCGGTTGCTGGCACGCTGCCGCCGAGGGGTTCGCCGTCGTCGCCAAAGTCCTCGTAGAAGTAGTCAACCCAGTCGAACACGGGCAGGCAGTCGGTCCCTTTGAAGCTGAGAAGGTGGCCGGCGCTGGATGCGCAGGCTGCCTCGATGCCGGGCATGCCACGAAAGCTGAAGTCGTGGGCCTGCCAAGCCACAGCGGCCACATCACTGCCTTGCTGGGCGGCGACACGGCTCAGTTGCTGCCGCAGGTAGTGGGACTGGGTGGCTGACGTGGACGCCTGCCACACGGCCGAGCTGACAGCCGTTTCCAGGTAGTTGACCAACCAAGCGAAGTCGTCATGCGTGTTGGTGATGGTGAAACTGGGGACGCGCAGCGGCACCAACTCACCTTCAGGCATGCCGCAGAACTCAATGGGCAGGTAGCCCAGGCCGTGCAGCTGCCTGATGTGATCGCTGCCAACATCGTTCGGCCCCAGGATGCGGGTGACAGCCCGCTCGTACTCGGCACATACTTCGTCAACGTCGGCGGCGAAGAAGCGGTTGAACGCGTCCTCGCAAACGTCCTTGATGAACGCTTGCAGACCGAAGTGAACAACGTGGTCGATGCCGTCTAGCCGGGAGCCACGGTTTGTGTAGTTGGAGTAGACGCGGGTAGTGCCCTCCGGGTACTGGCGTCGATGGTCGAGCTTGTATGCGTCCGTCAACAGCAACGGGTTGAGTGCGTCCCTAAAGGTTGTCAAAATCAATTGCTCCAATCATTGCGGGTAGTGCGGGGGTCGCGGTGAGGCGGTGGCCGGTGGTGAGTCCGGGCCACTTGGCCGGGCCGCTCGGGTATGAGTCGGTGGTGTAGATGCTGTCGAACCGGTCAGCCAGCAGCTCGTCAAGCCCCTTGCTGAAGATTCCGTGCGTGACCCAAAGGTCAAGGCGAACGTCCTCGCTCTTGTCGAAGATGACATCAGCCAGCCCGTTGAACGTGCCGCCTCCGTCACAAATGTCATCCACGACAAGGTAGTTGCCCGGCTCAAGGTCGGGGCAGTCGAAGCCACTGAGCTTGCCAGTCGCCTGGTCACGGACTTTGGTCGCTTGGATGAGCGGGACGCCGAGCGCGAGTGCGGCAGTGCTGGCACGGGCCACAGCGCCCGCGTCCGGCGCGATCACACCGACCAAGCCTTCACGGTCAACCGTGTATGCCATCATCTGGACCGGGTCAACAACTGTCAGGTTGTTGATGAGTTGTGGCATGTGGTGCGAGTGCGGGTCGATGGTGACGACGCGTTCAAAGCCCATGGAGTTGATGAGCTTGGCGTACACGGTAGCGCCAATGGCGTGGCCTCGGTCGTCGCGGCTGCCGGGCAGGTACGGCAGCAGCAGCACCCTTTCGCGATGAGCGTTGGCGTACGCCCACATGGCCAGCTGCAACAGTTCGTGCGAGTCGCAGCCACGCAGGTCAGCCACACCAACCTCGCCGTAACCAATCGTGGATTCAATCTTGACAGCGGCTTCCCCTGCGGGGAACGTGAACCGTTGGGCGGTGTCGGTGATAATGCCTTGCCAGGGGATGTAGCGGTGGAAAGTCAGGCTCATCGGGCACCTGCCCAATCGCAACTGAGGCCGCCGGCGGTGTACTTGATGCAGGCGACGGTGCGTCCATCACTGAGCGGGACCAGCACTTCGTACAGTGCCCGGGTAGAGCCGGTTTCAATGCCGCCGGCCGTGCTGGTTGCGCCGCCGCAGCCGGTCAGCAGCAGTGCCATGGTTAGTGCCGCCAATATGGCGGTGGCTGTTCGCTTCAATCTAGTCTCCCTTTACGTTTACGATCTGGCGGAGGGTGTGCTTGATCTTCACAAGATCAGCGGCGTCCTCCATGACAACATCAATGTTTTTGTACGCGTCCGGGTGCTCATCAATGAACGCGTCAGTGTCACGCCACTCAACCCCGGCCATGCGTTCCCGCAGGTCATCCTGGGTGAACTTGCGGCGTGCCACGGAGCGGGAATGCACACGCCCGGCACCGTGAGGTGCACTGTTCAACGCCAACGCGTTACCCAACCCTTCAACCACGTAGCTGGCGGCACCCATGCTGCCGGGAATCAGGCCCGGCGTGCCCGCGCTGGCGTCAATGGCACCCTTGCGGCTCAGCCACACGTCCTTGCCGAAGTGGCGTTCGCGACTGGTGTAGTTGTGGTGGCAGTTGATTTCTTCACGCCGCTCAGCCGTAGCACCCATCGCGTCACTCAGTGCAGCAAGTACGCGGTCCATCATTTCGTTGCGGTTCTCAGCAGCGAAGTTCTGCGCCCAGTGCAGGGCAGCAATGTAGTCGCTGAACGCGTCGGTGCCTTGCACCAGGTAGGCGAGGTCGGGGTGGGGGAGGGTGATCCAGTTCTTCTTGCAGTAGTCCTGCGCTTTGGCGATGTACTTCTGCGCGAGGCGGTTGCCGACGCCGCGACTGCCCGAGTGGAGGAATGCCCACACACGGTCCTGCTCGTCAAGACTGATTTCGATGAAGTGGTTACCGGCACCGAGGGTGCCCATCTGGTAGCGCCAGTTGGGGGTGAACCGGTCGGGGTGGTCCTGGTGGGCGAGGGCGCGGTCGGCCTGCTCTGCCAGCTTGTCGCAGCGGGCGTCGGCCGCGGCGGCAACGAACTCGTTGTAGCCTGCCTTGCTGACGGGCACGGCATCTTCAATGGCTTCGCGTAGCTGCCGCAAGTCGGCGGCGTCAGTGTCTGCCTTGGTGAACTGCGTTAGTACGGCGATCATGCCGCAACCAATGTCAACACCGACAGCGGCTGGCATGATGGCACCGATGGTGGGGATGACTGAGCCGACAGTGGCTCCCTTGCCAAGGTGCGCGTCGGGCATGAGTGCAAGGTGCGGGTAGATGAACGGCATCTGCGATGCGGTTTCGGCCTGCTCCAAAGTGTTCGGGTCAAGGATGGACGCCCAGTTCACGAGGCGCTTACTGATCTGCTGCAATGTATTTCCTTCAAAGTGATGGCGCCAGGGCGGGGCCGAAGCCCCGCCACTGATTGTTGGTTTATGCTGCGCGGATGCCCGCGTCGTAGAGTGCGACGAGTTGCCACGGCGCCATGTCCGTGGCAACAGTTTCCTGCAGCCAGAGGTTCAGGGCCTCAATGCCAGCCTCACGTTCCTCATCGTCACGGGCCTGTTCTTCAGCAGCTTCAGCGGCGCGCTCGTTGCGGAGCTTCAGTGCGGCGAGGCTGCGGTAGGCGAAGAATGCAAGGTCGTCGTCGGTGACTCGGGGATCGTCGGCCGCGCCTTCAACGTCCATGTAGCCGATGCGACTGTCAACGCGTTCGCCCAGCATGGCGAGTGCGAGGCGGGGCCGGTCGTCGAAGCTGGCCAGGACGTAGGTTTGCTTGCCAGTCTTGTCGAACGTAGACACGACTGCGGCTCCGACGCGGACTGAGTGTTCGCGGATGGTCAGGCTGGACCCGCCAAGGTAGGAGCTGTCATCCACTTCTGTTGGGTGGCGGTTGATTGAGGTGGTCACGCTGCGGCCTCCAGTTCGATGATGTGGTCGATGGCGGATTGCAGGCCGCTCGTGGTCTTGTCGAACATGGCGACACCTGCGAACCGCTCAGCCAGCTCGTCGCGACGGGTGTTGCGCTGCTCCACCTTGGCCGCAGCTTCGCGGCGCAGCTTCACCGCGTTCAGGTTCGCGGCGGCGTTGTTGATCAGCTGCTGCTCGGTCACGTCAGCCCTGGCCAGCACCCTGCTGGTTGAAAGCATGGCCGGGGTGATGGCCCCAACCAGTGCGGCGAGTGCGAACAGCGGGCGCTCATCACCTGCCACATAGACGGTCACAGATTCGCGGGACCCGGCGTCGTAGGAGTGAACCGACAGGCCGTCGCTGCCGCCGAGTTCTTCTAGGGATACTGACGCAGGGTCACCCTGATGGTCAGCAAACTGTGCCGTCATTACTTGTCACCTGCCGGGAGGTTGATGATGTTGTTGCCACCCTCAGGGACAACAATGAACTTGGACTTGGACAGTGCGTCAATGTAGCGCTGTCGCAGGATCGGCTCGGTCAGGGACTCGGCCAGCTTGCGGTTAGCTTCAGCCTCAGCTTCAGCCTGAACCACCTTCTGCTTGGCGTTGATGGTGGCTGTTTCCAGCTCAGCCTTAGCCTTCTCGTTGTCAACACGGGCGCCCTGCGCCCCGTCGAAACGGGCCTTCACCTCGGGGCTGTAGCGAATCTCCTGCGGGGACACCTGGTCCACGATGATGCCCTTGCCTTCCCACTTTTCCAGCAGCGACTCACGCAGCTGGGTGGCGAGCTTGTCACGGTTGGTCAGCAGCTCCAGCGTGCCGAACTTGGCGGGCACTTCACGGGCAACGGAGCGGACATCCTGCTCGACCAGCTTGGAAGCGAAGTTGTCCTGGTTGCGGTACTTGGTGTAAATCTCGGCAACTGCGTCAGGCTTCAGGCTGTAGGTGACAGCGACATCGAAGTCAGCGGTCGCGCCGTCCTTGTCGGTGAACGTGATCTGCGGGCCGTTGGCTTTCTGCCCGTTGTAACTAGTCGAACCGTCGCCAACAAAGGCGACGAGGTTGTTGGTGACATCGAATGAAACAGTGGACACCCAGGGAGCTTTGAAGCTCAGACCTGCGGTGGTGTCCTCGCCGACGACGGCACCGGTCATGGTTTTCAGGACCTTGGCTTCGCCCGGTCCCTGCGTGTAGGTGACGGAGAAGAATCCGAAGATCAGCATAACGGCGGCAAGGCCGGCAGCGATGCAGCGGGCCACCTTGTTCAGCCCTGGGTCGGGCACGTCCTTGGTGAAGCCACTGTAAACGGTGCCGCGTGCGTCCGGGTCGTCACGGTCGGCGCGCACCTCCTTCGTGTACCGGAGCTTCAGGCTGACAATGAAGGCAGCCAAGGCCAACAGGCCAAAGATGATTGCTGTGATAAACAAACTAACCCCTCTCAAGGGTGAATAGGCGGTCGAAGATCGCTTCAACCACGTTGGTGGTAACCGCGTTGCCGCATTGGCGGTAACGCTGAGTGTCGGAACCGAGAGTCCAGCCATCGGGCATGCCCTGCAGGCGCTCCGTCTCGGTGGGTGTAAGTTTGCGGACGTGCAGGATGGCGCCCTCAAGTTCCGCTATGGCGGAACGGCGCGACTGGTTGTCCATCCCGGTGTGATAGTTGGCGAGGATGGCGTTGGCCGCTGGCCTCTCGTTGTAAACCATGTGGCCGCTGCGGTTGTCCCGGTTGGCGAAGAACGCGATGCCGGTTCGCTGCCCGTGATAGTCGAAGCCCTTGTGGTAGCTGGCGTCAACGCAGTTACTGATGGTCCGCTCGGCGTAGGTGACCACGCCGTCCCGCTTGTTGCGGACTACGGGGAAGGGCGCTGCACTGTCAGCCGCATGCCCGTCCGGGTCACGTCCAGCCGGGTCACTGTTTCCGGCGAAAGGAAATACCGGGAGTCCACTGAGTCCTCCATAATGTCCGACAATGAACACTCGCTCCCGGTTTTGCGGGACACCGAAATCCTTGCTGTTGAGCACCTGCCATTCGACGCCGTACCCCAGCTGAGCAAGCGTGGCGATGATGGTTTTGAAAGTTCGTCCACCGTCATGCGAGAGAAGTCCCTTGACGTTTTCAAGTACGAAGTAACGTGGTCGCTTGGTGTCCAGGATTCGTGCGAAGTCGAAGAACAAAGTTCCTCGCGTATCCTCAAATCCGAGCCGATGACCGGCTGCGCTGAACGCCTGGCATGGGAACCCTCCGACAAGGCAGTCGAAGTCCGGCAGCGTGCCGGGGTCAAGGGTGGTGAGGTCACCAAAGTTGATGTGGTCAGGGTAATGCTCCTCGTATGTTCGGATGGCGTGCTGATCAATCTCCGAGTAGCCCACACACTCGGGTGTGACACCGGCTTTCAGTGCGGCGTACTCGATGCCAAGCTCGAACCCGCCCGCACCGGAACAGCCGCTGAAGTATTTGAACGTCACGCAGCCACCATGTCAGGGGTCGGGCGCAGCAGAATGATCAGCTGCTCAATCGCGTTGCGGGTGTTGTTGGCGAACTGCGCCTCCGAACTGAGGAACACCTCAACCGGGTCGGCAACAGTCAACTCATACGTCTCACCCGTCGTCTCAAGGGTCAGGTCAACAGCCGTGCCGTGCTTCTCAATCAGGCCGATCTTTCCGTGGATACGGGCACCCTCCCACTCGAAGGTGATGTTGCTTCCTACGTTGCGGCCTTCAAGCTGGCCAGCAATAAGTGATGCCAAAGTAGTGTTCCTATCCAAGTTCTACTATCAGGTCAGCGGTCGCTGCCTGTTGGGCGCGCAGGATGCGCGCCTCTGCTACTGCTTCTTCCAGCTCAGCCTCGGTCCAGCAAAACCCGCGGTCGGTGGTGTCAAGGACGGGGCCGGGTATTTCGCTCGGGTTTGTCATGGCCATCATGGCTGCCCGTGACAACCGGGGTGCCGCATGGTTGGCGGCGAACACGTATCGCTGGCGGTGACGTTCAAGGGTTTGCGCCTGCAGCACGTCCTTGCGTGGCACGGCTGACCTGCCCATCCCGGCTGCGCCGATGAGCATCCACGTGGTCGGGTTCGCGGTGGCGTAAGCCACCATCCGCTCCGTTTCGGCCACTACTTCGGGGGAGTTGGTGGCGTTTGTTGAGCCGGCACGCCACGGGTTCACCATGTCTTTCACGTACTCTGGCTTCTCGGGTGCCGGGTCCTGCCAGGTCAGGCTACTCATTGGCTGGCCACATGGCGTAGATGCGGTGCGTGCCGTCAGGGTTTGACCGTGTTGCCACTTTCGCCCCGCGTTCCTTCAAGGACGGGCAGGCTGGCGACTTGTACTCGTCTTTCACTTGCGCCCATTCGCCGGGGCGCTGCTGCAACTGGGCTACGATGCCGTCCCAGGCTGCGCGCTTCCCGTTGCGGTGCACCTTGGGCGGTGCGCCCCACTTCAAATCAGTCACTCGTCATTCACCTTGCAGTTGTCGCCGTCGAGCATGTTGTCAACGTAGACAACCTCGTCGGATTTGATGGGGATGGCGTTAGGGTTTGGCATGCTGTCCGGCCTGATGCCGTCCACCCATGCGCCACGTTCGACTGGGGGATTGTCACGGATGGCCGGGAATGCGACCACTCCAGCGAACTCGCCGCCCGGAGGGTCAACACTGATTACCAGGCCAACCGTGTCCGCCTTCAACCACCCAATGGGTTCGACAAGGCGGACACGATCACCTACACGCCACAGCTGGGGGCTACCTACGGTCACGGGCGTCCCTCATCGCGGCGTAGTGGTCGGTGTTGCTGTCCTCGGCTGGGCTGGGGTAGCCCAGTACAACCAGTATGTTGGTCACGTCATCAGCAATGTCGGACAGGTCCTCGTAATCCCAGTCCGGGCGGGCGCCCAGCGCGACGGCAATGCTGGTCAGCGCGTCCTCGTTCACCAGCGCCTTGCGTTCGTTGGCGCGGGCCATGGTGGGCGGCACCCATCCACGCTCCAGCAGCTCCGACATGAGAATGTCCCGCGCGTCGTAAGCGGTTTCACTGTCGCCCAGCATGGGGGAGTCGGGATTGATGGACTCGATCAGTTCAGCCAAGTCGTGGTCAAGCTTTTTCATAGCACCCATGGCGCTCTCCTTAGTAGTGTATTGAAACAAGTTATACATTGGTGTTGCGTGGGCTGGCAGGAATCGAACCTGCTTATCGGCTTGCGCCTTCCCTCCAGGTGCAGCCCTGCGCCAGTGGCGCGGCTAGTGTGCGGCGCCTTGCGGCTGGTGTAACAAGGTGATGCCTTGGGGAACCGGGTAGATGAACGAGCACTCAACGAGTGACCTGATTTTGTTTCGACTCACGGCTACCTCCTCATTTCATTGTTGATTGTGTATCCAGTTTATACATTCGTTTCTTGCGTTGTCAAGCGTTATGTTGCGGGGGAGCTGCGCCCCCATCCACAGTTAGTGCAGGCGCCTTGTTTGATGCCGCCCTTGCGGCGCTTGCCGGTGACCTGAGCCATGGTGTGGCAGGGGTCGGTATCGGCGTGTTGTGGGCACAGTAATGTTGTTGTACTGCCGTCCAAGTTGTGAGCGCAGCAGCAGCGCGCGGTCATCCCTCCTGCTCCAGTCGGAACATGAGCCAGTCAACCCAGCCCAGCAGTGTGTCCTCGTTGGCTACCTCCATGCGCCAGTCGGCGTAGTGGTCGGGGTGGGTGTACTTGCCTGCCCAGGGGTCGGAGTCGGTGCTGCGGTCCCAGATCGGCGCGTCGTTGACGTTGATTCTGAAGTCAACGTCAATGCCTGTGTCGATCTGCACCACGGGCTTGCCGTCCATCTCACCGTGGTACGCGGTGACCACAATGTTAGCTATGCCGTCCGGCGCATTGGGCGCCGGGTTCAGTGCTGCCTTGAACTCCAGGTGCAGAAAGCCACACTCGTCCATCATGGGCATCCAGTTGCCGGTCGGTTCGACGGCACACCGGGCGAACGGGTTGCCCTCCAGCAGCAGCGTCTCGCAGTTACCTTCTTCACACTCGCACATGGCGTCTCCTCAGTATCGTTTGACTTGTTCGCCGCGTCGCAAGCGGTTCAGCTCATGCGGTCGCAGTTTCCGGCACGGCTTCCAGCTACGCCGCTCCACGCCATGGTTGGCGCAGTAGATGAAACCGCTATTGTCGATGTGGGTGACCTCGTGGCCACACTCTTTGTTCATGTCGCACGACAGCGCGACGCTGCCCGCGCTCATGCGCTGCGCCAGTCGAACGTGACACCGCAGCTGGTGGTGAGTGTTTCAACGAAACGGGGCATGGCGTCAACGCATTCAGCGTGACTGCCAAACGCCCAGTAGTCGGGTGTGCACAGGCCGGCATCGTCAACGCCGTCAAGAATCCAGCGATCCTCATCGTTCATCACGCTGTCGCATGCGATCCGCAGATGCGTGGGCCTAGTGGTGCATCCTGGCTCGATCATGGCTCGACACCCGGACCGCAAATCTTGTTGCCGTGGATACGGCAATCCCAACCAGGCTCATCCTCCAGCGGCCACTGCGCAGCGGCAGCATGTAGGCAGTCCAGCTGCTCAACGCCCGTGAACACGGCCACGCACTGCGCGTCCGCCTCGTCACGGTCATGCACGGGTGGCAGCATGGCTTGCTTGTCGGCGTTGGTCGCCGTCATGTCACCCATGTAAACAGCCCCAGCAAGCGGTGCTACAGCAGGTGTGGCGGGGATGGCCGGCCACAACACACCAACCAGCAGGGCCACGGTGGCGCACCCGCCAATCACAGTTTTACGGTGTCGCATGTTTCCTCGATTCTATAAGATGCATACATGTTCTATGTTGACTAGAATGTCAGCCCAAGGCACGGGTCACCGTGCCCCAGGCAAGCACGCTAGGCGCTGCCAAAGCTAAACATCACCACGCCGTCACTGTCCAGCGCGTACCCTGCCGCCCCATACTTGTGCAGGAAGTACCGCCCGTCAGGTGGTAGCGTGTCAGCACGCGGTGTGACCGCATCAATCGATGCCGAGTAGCCGCCACCCAATGGGTCCTGCATTGATCGCAGTGCGGCGATAAACGACGCGCCACATTCCTCTATGAAGCCTAACAATTCTTACCCCAAACTAATTGAAACGTGTATATACCGGATCAAAGCTATAGCTTGTCTCGCTGCGTAGCAAATCCTGTGACCTGCCACACCGCGGCTACTAAGCGGGCAGGCGCGCCGGCATCAGGAGGTGCTTCACCGTGTCGTCACGCTCGCCATCCTTGACAGCCTGGAACACGGTCGGCTTGTTGGGGTTGGTCAGTCCCATTAGAACGTCGCCACCCTTGAGGTCTTTCACCAGCTCCAGCAGCAGCTTGGGGTCGAACGCTACGGTCACGTCGTCACCGTAGTTGTCCAGTGTGGCAAGCTGCGCTGCGCTGTGGTCGCCGCCGCCGATGCCCACGTCAAGGTCGGCACGTTCACCCATGCGCATGCGGACTGGCGTGTTTTTCTCAGCAAGCGGGGCCAGTGATGCGACAGCGCCCAGCAGGGCGTCGCCGGCCATCACAAACTCATGGTTGAGCGTGTCAGGGAACAGCGAGCGGATCTTGGGGTAGTCGCCATCCATCAGTGCTTGGCTGTAGCTGACACGTCCGTTGGTTACCCACATCAGGGCGCCGTCACCGCTCACCGAGATGGCAGTGTCCGTCTTTTTGTCCAGCACACGGCACCAAGCTTTCAACGTCGCACCCGGCACCAGTGCGTGCCATGCAGCCGCAGACTTGACTGGCACGACAGCCCGTGTGAGCCGGTAACGATCAGTGGACAGTAGCTCCAGCTGGCCAGCCTCAAGCTCAAACTTGACAGCAGCAAGGATAGGCGTCACCTTGGCCGCCTGGGCGCCGCTCTCCACGCTCACCAGTGACGCAGCGGCGGCACGCAACAGTGCGGGCGTGTCAACGAGCGCGAACGGCTCAGGCAACAGCGACGGCAGCTCAGGGTACTCATCCAGCGGCAACTCGGTCAACGACGACGCACTGCCCTCCACAGCCACGGTAGCCAAGCCGTCGCCGCCCGGCGTGATGCCAACCATCCAACCATCAGTGATGCGCTTAGTGCCGCGCTTAGCGGCACCCGTCAACAATACTTTCAGCGTGGCGTACGGCAGCAGCACGCGCCCATGCCCAGCGCCATCAGTCACGTACTGCGCCGACTTTTCATAGTCGAACGTTGACATGGTGACCACATCATCAGCAGCGCTCAGCAGCACGCCCGCCAGCACGGGCACAGCAGGTTTCTTGTTGATGCCAGGCTCAACAGCCTTGACAGCTGCCAACAAGTCGCCCAGCTGTGCGGTGAACCCGTAACGAGTCGTTGCCGGCGCTTCCATTACTACAGTCATTGTTACCTCATTCTTAGTTTGTTAGTTAGGACAGTGAGGCACACGCGGCAGCGTGTGCCCGGCAATCTCAACTACCTATATCCAGCCTTTACCGCAGTCAAGGCAGCGGAAACTCACCGCGCCGGCCAGCCGTGACGTGTGCGTCCGCACCGCCACCGAACCGCAGTCAGGGCACGTCTCATAATCGTTCTCGCACCAGTAGCACTGTCCCGCCGCGTCAAGTTCATGCAGTGGATTACCGCAGGCACAGCGACGCATCAGCCCACCTCCACGCCACGCCTAGCGGACTGGAAGCCACCGGACAGGTCAACCGTGACCACGGCCAGGAACTTGGAAGCATCCACCTCCACAGCGGCGGGCACGTCCTCAGAGTTGATGTACACCCGGCTGCGAAACTCATCCCCGCCAGCCTTCAGCGCCACGCCAACAGCCCGGCGCATCAGCCCCAGCAACATGTCTGAGTTGGCGTAAGGGCCAAACAATTTGGACCGGCGCATAGCGTCAAGGTCAACATGGTTGTGCTTCACCACGGGCACCTTAATGCGCCACGTGCCATCATCGAACCGCTCAGGCTTAGCCTTGAAGGTGAACGTGTCAGACATTGACCTCCTCCAAATCATCCTCAGCCACATCCCACAGCCGCCAGCCGCTGCCGTCATCCAGTTGCAGGTTGTACCGCCAGCAGCCAACACGGCTGTCCCAGTCCTCACTAATGACGGTGAACACCCGGCCAGCTTCAGCGCGGCGACGCGTCACGTCCTGCTGTGACTCATGGTCAAAGTCAGTCATCGGCGCATCACTGTCAACCAACAACTCAACAGTGGCGTCCTGCTCAAAACGTGGTTCCATTTTTTCCTCAGCTCATTGATAGTTAGGACAGTGAGGTGCACCGCACGCGGTGCACCCGTCAATCGCAACTAGCAGCCGGACCAAATTGTCAGCGTGTCAAGGTCCAGATTCTCGCTACTCAACAGCAGCGGGTCAGCAGCGGCAGGATCAATCAGGACAGCGGCGCCCATGATGTAGTGCCCGCCCATGGTGTGCGCAGCATGTGTCAAGTACTCGCCAAGCTGGCCTAGCTCACCGTCCCAGAAGCCGGCACCGTGACGGTTGCGGGTCAAGCAAAGGTCATGCCCCATGGTTACCGGCCCAATCTCATGCAAGTTGGGGAACAGTCGGGCGTGATCTTCCACGCCGTCAAGGAAGCTGTCCACGTCCTCAGTTGCTTCCTTGACAATGGACTCGGGCAGATCATCGATGCCCGCAAAGTGATCCAGCACGCTGTCACCGCACAACGGTTCGCCGCCGCGCTCAGCCGTGTTTGTCATCCACTCAAACGTGCCAGTCCACAGCAGCGCGTCAAGGTAGCCATGCAGCACACCCGCACGGTCAGTTACGGCGTCGCTGCCAAAATTGGTCCCCTCAGGTGAAGTCACGCGGTCGGAGTCATCAATGGCCAACTCATCGCCCCAGCGCTCAAACCAGGTATCCAGCGGCCAGTTCAGGTGCCCCAGCTCGGCCAGCTGCTCCACAATCTGCTCCCGGACGTACTGGACGCCGTGAGGCGTCAAATCCTCCTCCAGCAGCACGTCGCAGTGCGGGCAGTGGTTCGGCGTGTCAGTCTCGTTGTTCTCCCACGTGTAGCGGGGTTCCAGCTCCACACCGGCCACGTCATCATAGAGACGCAGCGCACAGGCGGGACACAACAATTCCAGGACTCCATGCTCATTGCCGGCTACCACGATGTTAGTCAAATCAGCCATCAGTTCCCTCTATCTTGTTTACTAGTTACACGTTCAATTGATTAGGACAGTAAGGCGCATACAGCGTATGCACCCGTCAATCACAATCAGTAGCAGTGGAACAGCCAGTAGCCGCCATCCCGGTAAAGTGCGTACATCTCGCCGCCAAGCTTGATGTCCTCCCACTTCTGCCGCAAAATGTCCCAGTACCCGTGACGCGCCCATTCTGGCAACTCATCCTCAGGGTAAATATCGGCCAACCAATCAGCAGGCTCCTCATGCCAACCCGCCAGCGCCTCAGTGAAAGCTTCTACAGCCTCAGCATCAAAAGTGCGTGACTCATGCTCCAGCCACTCAGAAAGCATGGCCCGCTCCTCACCGCCATCAATGGTTGACAGCAATTCCGCATACTCATGCGCCGTTGACGGCGAGTACTCACCGTCAACCGGCGAGTTCTCATGATCCATGACCCAAATTTCCTCATGCGGGTTAGGGTCACGCGGGTCGCGCACCTTAGCCTCGAGTTTTCATGGCTGTATGACTTTCGGGCGTCGTTAAAGCCTGAAAGGTGCCTCTGACATGGGAAAATGTAGTTACCACACAACATTTTCTAGACATGATCAGGAGCACCTTGCAGGTGAACAACTCTACCGGTTTCTACCCCACTGTTCGAGTCGATGCCACCGGTGACGGGGTGGTGTCCCAGGGCGGCGGGATCGTCTTGACCGAGATGCTGAAAGCCTCGGGCCTGACCGCCGGGTTGGCAGAGGTGCTGGAGCCGTGGCGCAAGCCGTTGGCCACGCACAATCCGGGCAAGATTCTCACGGACCTGGCCTTGTCGCTGGCCACCGGCGGGGACTTTGTCTCCGACATTGACCGGCTCCGCAACCAGCCCGAGGTGTACGGGCGGATAGCTTCGGACCCCACGATCAGTCGCCTGTTCACGGTCCTGTCCCAGATGCAACCGGAGAAGGCGCTGGTGGTCATCAACAAGGTCCGTGCCGCGTCCCGGGCACATGTGTGGGCGGCGGCAGGAGAAGACTCGCCCATCCATGGTGTCAGCAGGAAGAACCCCCTCATCATCGACCTGGATGCGTCGCTGGTGAATTCCCATTCGGAGAAGGACGACGCCCGTCCGACGTGGAAGAAGGGCTTTGGCTTCCACCCGCTGTGTTCCTACCTTGACCACGGCATTTTCGGCACTGGCGAGCCCTTGGTGACGTTGCTCCGACCCGGCAATGCCGGCTCGAACACGGCCGCGGACCACATCCAGGTCGTGAAGGACTCCATCAAGCAACTTCCAGATGGGTGGCGGTCCGGGCGCAGAATCATGATCCGCACCGACTCTGCCGGCGGCACCCACGACTTCCTGAAATGGCTCACCGCCAAGGGACGCAACTTCTCCTATTCCGTTGGATTCGGCATCAGCGGACCCGTCGAGAAGGTATTGCCGCTGATCCCCAAGGACGGGTGGTCAAGGGCCTATGACAGCGACGGCACTGAACGAGACGGTGCCTGGGTTGCCGACATCACCGGCATGCTCGACCTCAGCTCATGGCCGGCCGGGATGCGGATCATCGTCCGCAAGGAGATCCCGCACGTCGGCGCCCAGTTGCGGATCACCGACGTTGACGGGAACCGGTACACGGCCATCGCGACGAACCAGGAACACGGCCAACTCGCCGACCTGGAAGTCCGCCACCGCCTCCGCGCCCGCTGCGAGGACAGGATCCGCAACGCCAAGGACACCGGCTTCGCGAACCTGCCCTTCAAGTCCTTCGCCGCCAACGCGCTCTGGTGCCATGTCGTCATGATGGCCACCGAGCTCATGGCCTGGACCCAAATGATCGGCTTCACAGGCACCAAAGCCCGCCGCTGGGAACCAAAGAAGCTGCGGGCCCGGTTCTTTGAAATTGCCGGGAAGCTCGCCAAACACGCCCGACAAACCACCCTGCGCCTGGCCTCCAACGCGCCATCGGTGCAACTGCTGCTCACTGGAGTGAAGCGGATCGCCGCGCTCAGCCCGCCATAAACGGGGCCACGCCGACCATCCGCCCTCACCCAGAAAAGCCAAGAACCAGCACCACCGTGACCGGTGTGGAATCAGTCACCGACAACCGCCCCACAGGTCAGCGGCCAGAATGTCACACCCAAATGCCAAAATAGAACCCATCAGGCAGACAGTCAGCCCTGAACCGGCAAAAACCACGCCTCATGAAAGTTCGAGGTTAGCGTGCTCCGGCACCATGTCTGCAAATTCCGCCTCATCAGTGGGGCATTCATCGGCCGCAAACCAGGAACCAACCAGTGTGCCGGCGTTGTAGCACGCCAAGCACCCGACCCATACGCGGTACTCGTTATCCATTGTTTCTCCTTAGTTAGTTAGGACAGTCAGGCACACACATTGTGTGTGCCCTGCAATCTCAACTAGCATGCAAGCTTTACCATGGCAGCACAACCGGGCTGCCATCATCATTGAGCGCCTTACACACGGTGCCGTAGTTATCCTCAAACCGGTAACCATGCTCATCCGCCGGGACGATGATTGCCTCATCACACGTCAACACAACGGCCCGATCCGAGTAAACACCCCACGGCCACTCCCCAAGATTGGACGATTCCAGGAATTTCCTAACGTCGGAACCTTCCAACAACCGGAACATAGGCGCCGGCCCCCAACCACCATGAAGCTTCAAAGCGTCATAGGTCACCGGACCAACCAGCGCCACAAACTCGACACCATCACCGGAGTAGTCATCCGTTTTCAGCCTTACTGGCAACAATTCCATGTCAGCCCCTACAGCGTGTCAACGAACGAGACGAACGAGGTGGACAACAACGGCTTGCGCCGCCTAAACAGTTTCGACATGCTTTCTCCTTTACTGATGGATACATCTTGCATCCATGCTCTACATTGATTACGTGCCGCACCTAGGCAATTGAACCTAGACGCCCCATAAGGGGCGTAAAGCTTACTTTGTGCGGCCCCAAGGGACGGCGGGACACAGCTACAACTGTGACCCTATATCCCCTGGAAATCTTTTCACTGCCATATGTGACGGTTCCTAATAGGCGTTACATGTCCGGCTAACCCGACTATTTATCACATCTACCTATCGTGTGGGACGCCCGTTCTCACTGCTTCCAGCTAGGAAAACGTCCCGTATGTTTCACATACCGTTTATATTAAGTTCTCAAACATCAAGTGGAAAAACCCTCTCAGCGCCAACCAGTTTGCTAATCTGGCGAAACTATCGGAGCGGTAATCCGTGATTACTACATTACCCACAAACAACTTTCATTGTCAACCGTGGATACAAGCTATACATTCCGATTAGGAATGATTGAAACATTACCAGCAAAGCATTCAATGTCAAGTCCAGAGCTAAAAGTGTAGAGCCGCTTTGCGGATACTCACATAGGGTAAACAGTTTACAAAGAACAATAGCTAATATGTTTCAACCGGTTTCCCAGTGGAACAATCACAGCTTATAACCATAAGTTATTGAAAGTCAAATCAGCGGGTAAAGCTGAAATAACCGATAAGCAATAACGGGAAACAATGGGAAACAACCGTAAAAGAATACAGCTGTTACCTATGTCAGCCCCGGTAACGCTTATCAAGTTATCAAACAACAATCGCAAGCTCGCCATCCGGTGAACCGGTGGACCGTGCTGCTGAGAACAACTATGCCCCATGTGGAGCTGGGACGCAAGCTCTACAATCATGCGTCGGCGTGTCGCCGCGCCAACACTGGGAAGCAGCGCCCCACGCGGTCGGGCGTGTCGCGACAAGCTCTACATACGCGCGCGCGTTCCCCTAAGCAAACACGGGGGACGCGACAGCAGGCGCTGCGCGCCGCTCTCCCGGCCCCAAATAGTCCCAGCGGGAGAAAGTGCCACCGGCCCGACGATAGGCGCTTAGAACGGCACACAGCGCCCCGCCAGTAGCCGGCACGTAGCCACATCACAACTCGGTAACAAAAGCCTGAACAGCTTGACAACCGCCTGGCCGGCATGTATCACACGCGCACCCGGGGGTACACCCCTGCGCGCACGCGCGCCCGGCCCGGTGGTGGTAAGCGCCCGATGTTGCGCGCAGGTTTTAGAGGTCCCGAAATGGGGGAGCGCTACAGCCTGGAGCAGGTGTCGACCAGGGCCATATGGTCAGAGAAGATCGCATCGGCAAACTCCCTGTCGTCAGGTATGGAGGCTTCCGCCTCCACCATGTTCTCCACCGGCTGGCGCACCGAGGCGTGCAGGCGACCGCCCACCTTGCCCAGTGTTTGCACGGCGGTGCGCAGCTGCTGGTGCTCCTTGAGCGGGATGCTGGCCATGGTGACCTGGTATTCATCGCAGCTCTCACGCACGGTCAGCTGCGGGGCGCTGCACGCTGCCAGGGCGATGCAGGCGATGGCAACGATGGCCGGGATGGTCAGTTTCTTGGGCAATTCTTCCCCCTATTTAGGCACTTAAAAGGGCTGTGACAAAGACCACAGCCCGGTGGGTCTGGTTTGGCGTGCATCCAAGACCCTTCTCTAAGTGTAAGGGTCGAACGGGGAAGGGGGGTAGGGGGGATGGGGTCAAGCAACACGTTGACGCGTTCACTTCTTCAACCCGTTTAGAACCGCGTCAGCGGTTCTAAGAACGTTGACATGTTAACAGTGTCGACTCGTTGACCTGTTAACACCTTCGACAGCAAAGGCAGTCCGGGCTTCGCCCTCCCTGCCTTTGGGCGGTAAAGTCTTTGATGGCCTAGGCTGTTGATTGTATAGCTTGTTTACTAGGTCAAGGCTTTGATGGCCTTGGCAGTGCCGCGTCAGCGGCACCTCTATTCTCCCGTCCACGACGTTGCTCCCGCTTGAGCCATCCCCCTCTCTGGCTCGCGGTTTCTGGTAGCTCCGTGGACGGGTCAGTTTCCTTGGTTACATAGTCGGTCGATGAGGATCGGGTCTATGACTGAGGTTTGCAGGGCGCCGCGTGCCAGCGTTTACGTGGTTACCGGTCCTGCATTTGTGAGTGTAGGCCAATTGGTAGGCCACCTGCTTTGGGAGCAGGAGAATGCAGGTTCAAGTCCTGTCACTCGCACGCTGCCCCGGCTCACTGCTTTGCGGTGGGCCGGGGCAGGCCCAAGCTTCCTTAGCTGAGATGGTTTAGCACCGCACTCTTAATGCGGGGACGTTGGTTCGATTCCAACAGGGGGCACGGTCGATAGTAAAGACCCCTTAGCCCGCCCCGCATGGGGCGGCTCTGGCAACGGCCAGTAGCTCAATGGTTAGAGCGTCGCTTGATCAGCGAATAATAGGGTTCGATTCCCACTAGCCGACAATGCTCGGGCCTCTGTTTAGCAAAGTCTTTTACGGCGCCGCTACTCAAGTCCGAGTTTTCTTATTGACCCGTTCCGCCGATGCGGTCCAGGGCGGGTCCTAGTTCTTTATTCCTGGAGGGGAACAATTGTCTAATACTGAATCGCGCACGATTGAATTTCATGAATCATTTGGCCACCCGGTGCGCTATGAGCCGACTGATGTTTCGCGTGAGGAAGCTATTCTTCTTCTCAATTTGATTGAGGAGGAATACCTTGAGCTTGTGGAGGCATTGTTCCCCGGGGCTTATGAGCTTTGGGTGAGTTCAATTGCTGATACTCTCGGCGCGGAATATGATCCGTTTGAGAATGCGGGCGAGTCGATTGCGCAGGAACTGCGCATGTTCCCTAGCCTTTACGTTTACAATCCTGACATTGTTGAGGTGGCCGACGCGGTTGCTGACCTTGACGTGGTTGTGAATGGTGCGGGCATCCGCCACGGCTTCGACATGCAGGCGCTGTCGCGTGAGGTGTTCCGTTCCAATATGACCAAGCTGGGCGCCGATGGGCGCCCCGTCATCAACGCGGAGACGGGGAAGATCATGAAGTCGCCGTTGTTCCAGGAGCCTGACTTCGCTGGAGTGCTTGGCGTTTGATCGACAACTTCAAAGTCTCTAGCACGGCACTGGGCCGTCGTTTCAGCGTCTTGGTCCATGTGTACGAGACGATGGCTGAGCTTCAGGCCGCTGGCGCTGCCTTTGATGGCGGCGACTATTCGGACGCTGCCGGGCTGTGTCACTGCTTCGGCTTCACCTATGGCGATGCGCCGCAGCTGCTGGCGTTGGTGCGGCTCAGTAAGGACGTGGTGTCGGACAAGATCGTCATTCACGAGATGGCGCACGCTGCCATGCACGTTTATGAGGCTGGCCGGGTGCGGCCTTACTCGCTGGCCACGAAGCATTTGCACGGGTCCAACGAGCCGTTCGCTTATTTGAGCGGCGACCTGACGGTCGCTGTTGTTAATCAGTTGTCCCGTCGCGGGCACTGGTAAAAGTTTCGCCCCTTGGGCGCAGTTGCCTAGGAGGCCAATCATTTCTGTCATCGTTTATTCCCAGCCGAACTGCGTGCAGTGTAACGCGGTGTATCGCAAGCTTGGCGCCAGCGGCGTCAAGTACGACATCGTGAACCTGCCTGACTTCCCTGACAAGGTTGCTGAGTTCAAGGCTGCTGGCTTCATGCAGGCGCCGGTTGTTGTTGCCGAGGGTGTGGACACGTTTGCTGGGTTCAATCCCGGCCTGGTTGCTGAGGTCGTGCTGCGGCATGGCTTGGGAAAATAGCGACCGCAAGTCCCGCCTCCCGTCCAACTGGGGGACGCTCCGCAGCGTTGTTTTGACACGCTGTGGCGGGCGCTGTGAGGAGCGCATGCGTTCCGGCAAGCGATGCCGCGACAAGGCCACTGAGGTGGATCACGTTGTCGCTGGTGACGATCACAGTCTGGCCAACCTGCGTGGTATTTGTTCTTGGCATCATCAGCGCAAGTCGTCGCGTGAAGGCGCTGCCGCTAGTGCGGCGCGTCAGGCCGCGATCACTGCGAAGTTGACTCGCAAACCTGAGACGCATCCGGGCACCCTTTCGGGGGTGCCCGTTCCGTTAACCCGTCAAGGCTTCTAGGAAGGAGTCTGCTATGACCTCCTCCCGGGGGCCGCTGCCTAAGCGCAGCACTGAGCGTTCGCGTGGTGAGAAGCCCGTGGTTACTGGCGACCTGTCGGTCACGAAGGGCGAAGCCCTTCCTGTGAAGTGGCCTGCAGCTAATCGTGAGTGGGACCCGATGGCGAAGGACTGGTTCAACTCGTTGAAGAAGTCCGGCATCAACGCGTATTACCAGCAGTCGGATATTGCGACTGCCTACATTTTGGCTAATGAGATTAGCAACTACATGAGCACGTCGCCGTTGCGGCGTAGCTCACAGATGTTCGCTGCGTTGCTGGCGGGGATGACTTCCCTTGGCGCGACTGAAGGCGACCGTCGCAGGATGCGTATTGAGCTTGAGTCTCCGCGCCCTGACACCCAGTCCGCAACCGTGACTGGCATTGACATGTACAAGTCCAGGCTCGGCCTTGTGAAGGCCGCTTCCGAGTAACGAGGGGTGACACCAATCTCCGACATTGACTTGACGGGGGTTGAACCGTCACTTGAGACTGCGATGCAGCTCTTCCCGCCTACTGACATCGGCCCGCTGTGGCAGACGGACAGCGACGGTAACTATCTGTTGCCTGAGTATTCGATTGGCTACGAGGTTCTTGGCTGGACCTTTGAGTGGCTGACGAACCCTGATGGTGGGCCATGGATTTTCACTGATGAGCAGGCCCGGCTGATCCTGTGGTTCTACGCCGTGGGCGGTCCCGGCACTGAGGATGATGGCGAGTTCATTTATCGTCAGGCTGTTTACCAGGCGCTGAAGGGCGCCGGCAAGGACCCCGTTGCTGCGGTGCTGTCCATTGTGGCCCTGATTGGGCCATGCCTTTTCTCCCACTGGGATGAGAATGGCAACCCGGTGGCGAAGGACGACAATGCTGCGTGGGTGCAGATTGCTGCTGTTGCTAAGGGGCAGACGAAGAACACCATGAAGTTGGTGCCGTCGCTGTTGCCTGAGCGGACCCGTAAGGCGTTCGGCAATGTGGATGTGCAGAAGGAGGTTGTGTACGCCTACGGCGGTACACGGTTCCTTGAGGTTATTTCGTCGGCGTCTCGAACGCTGGAAGGTAACCGTCCCACGTTCCTGGTGTGCAATGAGACGCAGCACTGGATTCCATCGCAGGGTGGTATTGAGCTTTACGAGACGGCCACTTATAACGTGCTGAAAACGCCGACTGGCCGTTTCATTTGCATTACTAACGCGTATGAGCCGGGTGAGGATAGCGCGGCGCAGCGTGTGCGTGAAGGTCAGGAGAAGGTGTGGGCTGGGCTGGAGGAGGATTCTGGCTGGCTGTACTGCAGTCGTGAGGCTCACCCTGATAGCCCGCTCACGAAGGAGTGGGCGCCTTACATTCTTGAGCTGATCCGTGGTGACGCGGTGTGGCTGAACATCAAGAACATTGTGAAGTCGATGGCGGACAGCGCCTATTCGGTGAACCGTATTCGACGCATGTTCTACAACCAGATCACTGCTGCTAGTGACTCTGTGTTTTCCCCGTCCGAGTGGGACGGGGCGCAGGGGCAGCTGATGTGGGGCGACAAGCGCGACCTTGATGAGGGTGATGAAATCACCCTGGGCTTTGACGGTGGCAAGACGGATGATGCGACGGCCCTGGTGGCGTTGCGTCTGCGTGACAAGCTGCTGGTGCCTTTGGCTATCTGGCAGAAGCCTGACGGCCCTTCTGGTGAGGGTTGGCGCATCAATGACCAAGAGGTTGATTCTGAGGTTCATCTCGCTTTCCAGTCGTACACGGTGCGGGCGTTTTACGCGGACGTGAACTTGTGGGAGTCCTACATTGTGAACTGGTCCGATCAGTACCGCGAGGAGCTGCTGATTAAGGCGTCGGCCAACTCGACTGTCGGTTTCGATATGCGCGGTAATCAGCAGAAGATTGCCCGCGCGTTTGAGACGTTCATGCAGTCGGTGATCGACAAGAAGCTTTGGCACAACGGCGACCGGCTGCTGCGTGTCCATGTGTTGAACGCTAAGCGCCGTCGCAACCGTTTCGGCCTTTCCTTTGCGAAGGAGAACAGTGAGTCTCCGCGCAAGGTTGATGGCCTGGCCGCTTCTTTGCTGGCTTTCATTGCATCGCTGGACCTCGCTGAGTCCGGCAAGAACAAGGCGCCGAGGGCGCCTGGAACTTTCTACCAGTGGTGACGTTGCTCCCACATTCTTAGGAGCTTTGTTGACTACCTTCCACGAGAGCATGACCGAGCGGTCGCATGTGACGTTGGCCAGTCCTGATGTTGAGGCTGGTGCCGTTACTGCTGAGCTGCTGCAGGACATGTACGACACGATGAAGCGTGACCGTGAGGGCGAGTTCGCTCTCTGCTACGCGTACCTTCATGGCGATCACATGCTGCCGTACGCGCCGACTGACACGAACGCGCAGATCGAGGACTTGCGTAAGCGGTCCATTGCGAACTGGATTCCGTTGCTGGTGAATCTGCCGTCGCAGATCAGTTTCGTTGACGGGTATCGCCGGTCGATCCGTGTTGACGACGTTGACGAGGATGGCGCCACGGTGACTCGCAAGGAGCTGGACCGTCGCCGGTTCACCCCTGAGTGGGACGCATGGAAGAAGAATCGCAACGATTCCAAGCAGGCCATGGTGTACCGCGCCGCACTGACCTACGGTCAGGGCTTCAAGGTGTGCGACAACCTGGACCCGTTGAACGTCCGCAACGATGTGCTGCCCACCCGTAACACGGTGGCTTTCTTCCGTGACCCGGTGAATGACATTCTCCCGGCGTACGTGCTGACGATCAAGACGTTCCCCCGGGATGACAAGACTCCCGGCCTTGCCGTGTTTTGGGACGACGAGGTTCGGCAGGAGCTGAACGTGCTGCAGGACGGTACGCTCACTCCGCGTGGGACCCCGTTCGAGCATGGGCTGGATGTTTGCCCGGTTGTGCGTTACACATGCTTCATTGATGATGAGGGCCGCACCATGGGTGTGGTGAAGCCTGCGATCCCTTTGCAGGACCGCATTAACCAGGCGACGTTTGCTACGAACATCACTGCAGACTTTGGCAGCTTCAAGGTTCGTACCGCCGCTGGTTTGCAGCCCTCTTATAAGGAGGACCCGGACAGCCCGGGGAACCCTTTGCTGATCAATGGTCAGCCGGTGCCTGAACCGATCACGGTTTCGCAGGCGCGCATGCTGGTGTCCAGCAGTGACCAAACAAAATTTGGCACGCTCGATGAGACACCTCTTGACGGTTTCCTCCGCAACGAGGAAGCGGCGGCAAGGAACTTTACGACAATCTCTCAGTTCCCGCCGCTGGCGTCGATCAGTAACTTGGCGAACTTGAGTGCTGAGGCGTGGGCTGCTGCTGAGGCTCAGTTCATCCGTTGGGTGTCTGCGCTGCAGGTGTCTTGGGGCGAGAGTCATGAGGAGCTGCTGCGGTTGAACGCGCGTGCTGCCGGCGATGAGGAAGGTGCCACCAGTTACGGTGGCGAGGTTCGCTGGCGTGACATGACCACCAAGTCGTTCGGCGTCATCATGGATGGCTTGTCGAAGGCTAAGGAGCTGGGCATTCCCGGGCGTGGCCTGTGGTCACACTTCCCCGGCGTCACCAGTGGCGAGCTGCAGGAATGGGATGACCTCGCTGAGCTTGAGGTTCAGGACGCCATGTCCAATGACTTTGGCTTGGGGCAGCGTTCCGCTGCCGCCCGCCAGGCGGCGCCGATGCCTACGCCGGCTGATGTGTTTGGTGGTGCCAATGGCGGCTAGTGCTGCGGAGATTGCTGCGGTGCAGGCCGCTCACCAAGCTGCCCAAGCCCGACTGGGTGTTAGTGGCGCCTACCTTGCCCTGGCTGACTGGGGTGCGGTGAGTGCGACAAACGCTGCGGCCACAAGCGGGTCGTGGCTGTCACGCAGCGTGCGTGTCATTGCTGCGTTGCGTCGCCGCTCCAGCCGCTTGGCTATTGCCTACTACCAGCTGGGGCGCGCGTTGGACACTGGTGCCACGTTGGGGTTGCCCGAGTATTCGGATGATCCTAACGAGGTGACGATTGGGGGACTGCGACAGCAGTTCCTTGGTCTGCTGCTTGAGATTTCCACGATGGGAACTGAAGCAGCCGTGTCCGATGACGAGGATGTGAAGTGGATGGACGCGGAGCTGCAGGCTGTCAATGATGACAACCCGCGCGCCGCTGTGCTGGAGCTGCAGGACATTGAGCCTCACATCCAGGCATTGCTTGACCTGCCCCGTGGTGACGACGGGTCGAAGGTGACGGTTGATGACTTTGAGTGGCCGGCGGATTGGACAACCCAGGAGGTTGAAGATGCGTTCCGGTCGCTGTTGAAGGCTGAAGCTGTTGATCGTTCCGCGAAGTGGAAGGGCCATTGGATTGAGCGCGCGGCAGACCCGGAGTCTGCGGTTGCCAAGATCGAAGAATCCCACGCCACGTCCGGTTCGGTTGGTGCAGGTATTACTGACTGGGCTGGCATGCAGGCCGGTCGAGACGCTTTGCACTTTGGCTACGCCCGCGACCGTCGTGCGATGGCTGTGGCCCGGGGGACCGGGCCTGACCCGTGCGCTTTCTGCGCCATGCTGGCGAGTCGTGGCTTTGTTTACAAGTCGAAGGCAGGTGCCACGTCTACGTCCAAAGAGACGACACGCCGTGGGAACGCTGCCGAGTTTGAGGCCGATTCGTCGGTTCGTAAGTTCCATCTGAACTGTCACTGTTACCCGATTGTTCGGTGGGTTGATGCCCCCGAGGTTCCTGATGCGTCCAAGAAGTTCTTGGCCGACTGGAACACCATTACCCGATCCCATAGCGGCGCCGACAAGCTGCGCGTGTTCCGCCGATGGTTTGATCAGCAGCGTCTTGCTGCTAAAAATTCTTAGTCCCAGGAGGACCCCCATGTCTAATCCGATTGTTGAAGGCCAGGCGCCTGCAGCTGTCACCCCTGCCACTGCTGCCGAACCTGCTGCGCCTGCAGCTGCTGAGACTGACCCGTGGGCTGAAGTGCCTGCGTGGGCGAAGGCTGAGGTTGAGTCTGTTCGCCGCGAGTCCGCGAACTACCGCACTCAGCTCCGCGAGGAGCAGGCCAAGTGGAAGGACGCCAAGACCCCTGATGAGGTTGCGGCCCTGTTGCAGGAGTCCACGCAGCGAACCGCTGATCTGGACGCTGCGGTTGCGCGCGAGCGTGCTGCCCGCCAGTTCAACATTCCTGATGAGTACATGGAGTTCCTGACCGCCAAGGATGCTGACGGGCTGGCTGAGCAGGCAAAGAAGCTTGCTGCTGTGGCCGCTGCTGCTACCCCGCCTGAGCCTGTTGTGAAGCAGGTGGTGGTCACCCAGCCGGCACCGAGTGGTGGCCAGACGCCCGGCAGTGAACCTGCCGAGGAGGACGGCGCGTCCCTGTGGCGCAAGGCCCGTCGCAACCTCTAGACCCTTTTCATTAGCACCCCTGAGGGGGTGCTTTTTTATTGCCCGAAAGGCAGAACATGACTATTACACAGCACACTGTTGTGAAGCCGAAGGTCCTCCTGGAAGCCGCTGTTGAGGCTCTTGGCGAGAACCTGATTGTTTCCAACCTTGTCACCCGTCGCACCGACTTTGCCCCGTTCTTCGGTGCTGAGGGCGACACTGTTTCGCAGCGTGTCGAGGGCACCCTGCCGGTCCGTCTGTACGGTGTTCGCAATGATCGGTCGAAGCCGATTGTGACTGACACGTACAAGGAAACGGTGGTCAACGTGACCATCGACGCTGAGCGTCCTTACTCTGCCACCCGCCTGACGGATGAGCAGCGCATGTGGGACTTCAATGATGGTTGGGCGCGTCTGATCAACGCCCAGACCAAGACGCTTGGTAACTATCTTGAGCACAGTGTGCTCAATCAGATTCTTGGCGCACCTGTTGAGCGTGTCATCAAGATTGATGACGGCGCCACTGCGGTGAAGGCTGCTATCGCGATCAACCAGGACGTGTACTTCAACGCCGTGATCGACGCCACCACTTCCCTGGACCGCATGCGTGTTCCGGGTGGCGAGCAGATGATCGCCCTGTGTGGTTACGAGTTCGCGAACCGCATCGTCAAGTCGAACCGACTGATCGCGTACACGGGTGCTGGTGCTGGCGCGCTTGCTTCCGCTGAGCTGGGCACCATCGCGAACGTCCGGTTCGTCATGGACCGCAGCGTCCCGGCTATGGACGCCATCCTGTTCTCCAAGTCTGCGTTCATCTCCTACAACGCGTGCGCCCCGGTGCCGGAGTCGGTGAAGCAGGGTTCGACGATCAACAAGGACGGCTACGCTCTGCGTTGGCTGCAGGACTACGAGTCCTCGTTCCTGTCCGACCGTTCCGTCTTTGACACGTTCCACGGTTCCGCGTACACGCGTGACCGCATCTCCGTGTTTGACGGCGTGTCCCAGCACGTCATTGACGATGCGAATGATTACTTCGTTCGCGCCATCAAGCTGACGGTTGACCCGGCCGCGACCGCGAAGGAACCGGGCGACGGCAAGACCGACACCCCCGGTGGCGACGCCAAGTCCTTCCTCGCGCTGGCCTACCACAACAAGTTCACCGACGTACCTACCAACCCCGGCTCTGCCTGGTACCCGCTGGCTGGCAACTTCCCGGCTGATGTCCAGCCTGAGCCTCCTGTTGGTGGCAAGGCGCCTGTCGTCGATCCTGAAGGCTAAGCCTTGGGGCCTCTAGCTACCGTCGCCGCCCTCGCTTCCCGTGTAGGGGAGCCGATTGAGGGCGAGCAGGACATTGCTCTTGCGGACGCGGTGCTGGCTGAGGCGTCAGCGCTTGTCCGTCACCACGCTGATGAGGCGTGGCCTGACGGTTCTACAGTCCCCGCCGTCGCAGTAGCCATCACGGTTGCTGCGGCGGCGCGGGCCTATTTGAACCCTTCAGGTTTCCAGATGGAGCGTGGCGATGCGGTCACGTTCAACCGGACTGAGGATTACGCGGCTGGTGCCGCGTTGACCCGGGCCGAGATTAACATTCTGAAGTCATTGTCCCGGCTGGGCAATGTGCACTCGCTGCCGCTGTCCAACCCTGATGTGATCCGCCCCCGCAGTTCTGCCAGCCTGACCGGCTGGGACCCTTGCCATGTTGACGACCGGCCTTACCCTGCGGGGTGGGGCTGGTGAGGTCACGCATTCTTGATGCTGGCCAAGAGGACATGCTGATTTTCCCTGAGGTTGAGGTTGTCAACAAGCGGGGGGAGCGGGTCATTGTGCCGGCCGACGTGCCGGTGAAGATTCGTGTGACCACGAGTGTGGACCGTAGTGCTGATGCTGAGCTGCCTGGTCAGGTGTCGTCGAAGGTGATGCGGGTGCTTGCCCGCAGCGCCCCTGTCGGCTCTTGGGTTGGTGTTGAGTTCCGTGGTGAGCGGTGGGACCTTGCGGCCCCGCCACGGTTTACGCATGGCGTGAGCCGTGCTACACGCCATGTCGAGTTCATGATTCGGTCCACTAACAACAGCGGTGGCCATGGCTGAGTGGATTGATATTGGCTTGCCGCCGCGCGGCGAGGGCAGTGTCGATGACATTGCCTCCCACACGTTGCCGGTGTTTAAGGCGCTGGCGACTGTGGCGATGGAGATTCACAGCAAGGCCAGCCTTGAGCTGCTGGCGCACCGCGACACGGGCGGCGCCCACATTGGCGTGAAGCACGCTTCCGCCCTGGGCGGTATCACCGCCCTTGACTCTTACGTCTATTTGCAGGACCCGAACAACTTTGCTGCTGCCGCGTCGATTGAGAACGGGCACTGGGTTGGCGGGTATGCGAAGAACCGCAACTCGGTTCTGGGCGGGGGAGAGGGGCCAATCAATCGTGGCGATGGTCAGTGGGTTCCGGGCATTCGCCCACTAGGTAAGGCCGTTGCGCAGGCCGTTAAGAAGGGTCGTGGCCGTGCCATCTTCCGCTAAGTTTCCCGTGTTCGGGAGCGTGAACGACCTGATGACGGGCGTCATGCGCGCCTACTTTGCCGGGCAGGACATTCACATTGGCACCCTCCTTTCGGAGGGTCTGACGGATGATCACCGGCCTGTCATCATTGCGCGGCGTGACCGCCGCTCCGGTGCTGACGCTGGCCGTTCCGGTGATGACCGGTTTGTCCGGTCAACCATTGTCGCCGTTGAGACGCTGACGTATGGCGCTGACGCTGACGATGACGGCGAGATGCTGCAGGAGGCGGCATGGCGTGCGCTGCGCTGGGCGCAGCAAACCCAGATTGTTATCCCTGATGGCGGTTCTATTAGCGAGATTGAGAACCGCACTGAGCCTGCCCGCGTGTCCGACTGGGCCACTTCTACCGGTGTCGTCCAATACGCGTCCCTGCCTAAGGGCTGGGTTCGTTACGAGTCCATCTACCGGCTCATTATTCGTCCGCCCATTCAGGCGAACGTCATTAACCCGTTTGTCTCTTTTGCTGAGGCGAACCTTTCTACTGAGGAGTAGACCCTTTGTCTCTGAATGACAACGCTGTCGTCAAGGTCAGTACCGCCCACTTCTACTACGCCGAGCCGGGCACCCCGCGCCCGACTTCCCAGTCCGAGCTGATTGTTCCTCCTGCCGCGTGGAAGGAGTTCGGTCACACCACGCTGGACAACATTGTGAACCTGACTTCGGAGGGTGGCCAGTCCACCATCCTGGGTTCGCTGCAGAACCGCAACCTTCGCCAGTCCATCGAGTCCCGGGTGGAAGCCTTCGGCTTCAACCTGCTGGAGTGGACGAGTGAGTCCGCTCGCTTCTATTACGGCGCGAACGCCGTGCTTGCGTCGGACGGTGCGATTGAGGTTCCGCTGGAGCCGGTGCCGACCGAGAAGGCCCTGCTGATTGTGCTGATTGATGGCGCGATGGTGAGTGGCTTCCACTCGCTGAAGGCGTCCATTTTCCGCTCCGATGACCTTGCTGTCTCGGACACCAACTCGCTGGCTGCCCTGCCGATCAAGGCGACTGCCATGTCGTGGAACGGTTCTCCGTCCGCGTACGCGGTCATCCTGCCTAAGTCTGCAAAGACTGCTGCGAAGGCTATCGCCACTGTGGCTGCTGGTGCTGTTGACAAGATCACTGTCACCAACCCTGGTGCGGGCTACGTGTCCGCCCCGTCCGTGACGCTTGCCGGCCCGGGCACTGGCGCTGTGGCTGTCGCCGTCGTCACTGGTGGTCAGGTGAGCGCGGTCAACGTGACCAGCGCGGGCACCGGCTACACGACCGCACCGACTGTGACCATCGCCGCCCCGTAAGGGCGGCTCTCTATACCCCTGCGGGGCCGGGTGCGGACCCTGGCCCCGCAGTTCTTTTCTAGTCCGCAACCCCTAAACATTCGACGCATCCCTAGGAGTCCGCTGTGTCCAAACTTACTTTTGAGTCTTTGCAGGAAATTAACGCCACCAAGCATGGCGACCTTGTGATTGAGGTGAACGGTGAGGACCTTGTGTTCCTGAACCCGTTGCGCCTGTCCAAGGCGAAGCGCGCAACGATGCGCAACGTGTTCAGCGACGACAAGGAAAAGAATCCTTTGCTCGCTGAGGACACTGAGCTGATCGACCTTTACAAGGTGATGCTCAAGACCGCCGCCCGCAGTGCTGATGACTTCAAGAAGCTGAACGCGGCGATCAAGGACGACTCGATGTGGGACACCATCATTGACGAGTACAACCGGAAGGTGCAGGCGGGGGAAGCCTAGCCCTCGCGGAGTTGCTTGACGATCACGCTGAAGCGGCTTTCGTTGACTTGCGCCGCTACTTCGGCTTTGACCTCGCCGCATGGTTGTGCGGCGAGGTGCCGGGTAGCGCTTCAACGATTGCCGCCTTGCTGCGTGGACTCCCCGAGGGTTCCACCCTGGGAGCCATCATGTCCGCCCCTGATGATGGCGACCGGCCTGACCTTGACCCTGAGGTCGAGCAGATGCTCGACCGTAAAACCTGGACGACAGTGACGACACTGTTGGCCCAGCAGAACAACACTTTGAACCTGTTGGCACGCCACCTTATCCAGTGGGGTGATAACCCGCCGACCTTCCCCATTGTGGGGCCGCAGTCGTGGCGCGAGGGTTCCACTTCTTCTCCCGCGAAACCGACCAGCGTTCTCGACTTCATGGCTGGCATGGGTTTCGCACCGCAATCAAACTGATGGGGCGTAATGGCTGATCTGAAACTTGTTGGCGCTGTTGCCGTCAAGGTCCGGCCCGATACTCGTGGCTTTCTTGGCGAGACTAAGCGTGGCGTGACTGAGGCGCTGCGAAACTACAACCCTGAGGTTGAGGTTGGCGCGGATGTGAACGTTGATACGCGTGCGGCTGATCGCAAGCTGGACGCGTTTGAGCGGGAGCATGACGGCAAAGAGCTGAACATGCGTGTGCGCGTCGACTATGACAGCCTGCGTCGTGCGCGTGACCGGGTGAATGACCGGCTCAAGGATTTCGACAACCACAAGATCAAGTACACGGCGGATGAGGAGGGGCTGCGTAAGCTCCGCGACCGGCTGGATGACCTGTCGAAGCGGGCCAAGGTCGAGGTCAACTGGGTTGAGGACGAGGCCGGCTACCGCAGTGTGTTGCGGAAGATTGAGAACATTCGCCGCGAGAAGTCCACCATCCCGTTCGAGTTCAAGACGGACGACGCTTCACTGGCCCGGGCTGAGGCGAAGGCTAAGCGTGCGCTGGACAGGCTGGACCGTCAGCGGACGATCACCCTTGAGTACGACAACGACTATGCGTCGATGAAGGGTGCGATGGCTCAGCTTGAGCGTCGCATCAAGGACTTGTCGAAGGTGACGTTGGAGACGCGCCTGAACAAGACCGCGTTGCTGGACGCGCAGCGGGAGCTGCGCAAGCAGATGAAGGACGCCGAGTTTAAGGTCCGCTTCGTCAAGGACGAGGGCGGCTACAAGTCGGTGCTCGCCCAGATCAAAAAGATCAGGGACGAGAAGAACCGCTCCACCACCATGGCTTTCAAAACTGATGCCGCTTCTTTGCGTGCAGCGGAGAAGGAGGCGCTGGCCGCGCTGGCGAAGATCGAGGCGAACCGCACGATTGAGCTGCGCTACACCAACGACTATGACGGCCTGCGTGCTGTGCGGGCGAAGCTGGACGCTGAGATTGCCAAGGCTAAGGAAGTCAAGGTAACGACCAAGCTTGACTCGAAGTCTTTGCAGGAAGCGCGCGACAAGATTGACGCGAAGCTTGCCGCAGCCAACGTCACGGTGAAGTACAGCGATGACGCTGACGGTTACCAGGCTGTGCTTGAACGTATCAAGCAGATTCGGCGTGAACGTGCCGAGGTTGACATTACGTTCGCCACGGATGACGCGTCACTTGCTGCTCAGGAAGCCGAGATTAAGGCGAAGCTGGACGCCACCGAGTATGGCATCAAGCTGAAGGCGAAGCTGGATGCTGAGTCGAAGGCCATGGCTGAGCGTGATGCGAAGGAGCTGCAGCGGAAGATCGACGACATGAAGGCGTCGATTGAGGTTGGCGTCCATACGGGCGGCGCCGCCGCCCAGCTGGCTTACACGTCGCGTTCCCGCATTGTCGACTTCTACGTGAAGGTGAACAAGAAGTCGCTGATTGTGGCTGAGGGTTTGCTGAAGTCGTTGACTGGTGTGAACACGCTGAACACTGCCGGCCGGATGCTGGAGTCTTTGTTCGTTAGTTTCGACAAGATTTCCCTCATCACAGCGGGCATCACGGGCGCGATTGGCAGCCTGCTGGACGTGGCACTGTATGCGACGTCGTCCCTGCTTTCTATTGGTGGCGGTATCGCGCAGGC